>Ga0207674_10011254_pt1 | contig 10058 bp, 6 predicted proteins | sample KBSCornC72_FD_184303 | JGI IMG/M metagenome (GOLD analysis project Ga0207674, IMG submission 184303) | Corn rhizosphere microbial communities from Kellogg Biological Station, Michigan, USA - KBS Corn C7-2 (SPAdes) (version 2) | ecosystem: Host-associated > Plants > Roots > Rhizosphere > Soil ... | reverse complement strand
ATCCGCCGCCGAGCCAGCTTGTTGAGCAGCAGCCCGGAGACATCGCCGCCAGTGTTCCAGCGCACGTCGACCAGGAGGGCCGGGGCATCGTATTCGGCCAGGAAGCCGCGATGAAATTCGGCAAAACCGCTCTGTACCATGTCTGGGATATGAATGTAGCCCACTTTCCCCTCTGAAAGCTCGTGAACCTTCTGACGATTGCTCTCAACCCACTCGCGATAACGCGCGGGCAACTCGCTGCCCAGTGCCTTGACGCTCACGGTGCGCACTTCGTGGCTCTCACCATCCTCAAGCGTGAGCTGCACTTCGCACCCAGCCTGGTTGACCAGCAGTTCCTGTGGACTGCGTGAGCGCCCGGCACGCTGTCCGTTGACGGCCAGTACGGCGTCACCCACGCGCACATTCAAACCAGGACCGGCCAGCGGCGAGGATTCACGGCTCTCCGCCGGATCACCTTCGACGATGCGCGCGATCAGGTAGCGGTCCCGTTCAGCGTCGTAGCGCCAATCGATGCCGAGATAGCCCTGACCGTATTGCGGCCCCTGGCGATACTCGCCGCCCATTTCGTAGGCGTGCGACGTGCCTAGCTCGCCGTGCATCTCCCAGAAGAGGTCTGAGAGTTCGGAGCGCGAACCGACACGCGCGACCAGCGGAGCATAACGTGCGTAAACGGCCTGCCAATCCACGCCCGACATATCCTCGGTCCAGAAGTAATCGCGCTGCAAACGCCAGGCTTCGGCGAACATCTGCTTCCATTCCAGGCCAGGCAGCACCGAAATCTTGGCGCGATTGAGGTCCAGCCAGCCATTCTCGCGATTGGACCGCTCGCCGTTATCGGGCTTGGCCGGCTTCTCACCAGCCTTGAGAACGCGCAAACGATGACGGGCACGGTAGATCATGCTCTTGCCATCGCGTGAGATATCGAAATCGCTCACGCCATCGGCCAGTGATTCGTATTTGAGTGTCTCAAAATCATACTTGCCGAGCTGGCCGAGCGGCTCGTAGTGCGGATCGTCTTGAATGCCTCCGACCAGGGGGAACGAGAGCAGCAGCACTTTGCCTTTGATCCCGCTCACCCGGCCATATTTGCCCTCGTGAACCGGGAACGGCACCACGCGCTTCTCGATGCCTTCCAGATCGACCGTGATTGGCTTGGTGCCATTCTCGCCCACCTTCTCATCTTTGCCAGCGTCCCCATCGCTCTTTTTTGTCTCGTCGCTCTTCTCGTCTTTGCTCTCCGGCACTTTGGGCACCGCGATAAAGGGCGAACGCAGATCGCGTCTCAAGAGGATTGCGTAGGGTTTTTCGCCGCGTGGGAAGCTCCAGCCGAACTCCAGATTCTCGGCCACGGGATTGAAGGTGCGTTGTCCGATGAAGTAGAGATATTTGCCGTCGGGATCGAAGGCTGGACGGCTGTCGCGCAAAATGGGGTTGGTGATGACGCGCGTCTCTGGCTCCTCGCCCTCAAAGGTGCCAAAGAGCTTGATTGCCACGCGCTGAGCGGTGATAGCGAAGCCATACGCCAGATAATTGCCGTCCGGCGACCAGGCCATGCCCTGCATATGCATATAGTCGCTCCGATCGGCTACGCGAACCTTGCCGCTTTCCAGCTCGACGAAGAGCAGTTCGCGGCGCTGATTGGCGATCGCGACAATATCATCAGTGGGACTGATGAGCATATCTAACGCGTGACCGAATTCAGCGTCCGCCAGGATACGCGCCTCGCTGCCCTCTTCCGTTGAGAGGATCACCAGGCGCTCTTCGCCGCCCATGTCCTGCACAGCGACCGCGCGTTTGCCGTCCTTGAGCCAGTTTAGCAGACGATAGCGCACGCCGTCCGCCTCGCCATATTGCACCGTCGGACCTTCCCAGTTGCCCAGCGAGAAGACTTTGCCGCGCGCGACCAGAGCCGTCGTATGGCCCTCTGGATGCAACACGTATTCTTCCAGGTGTTTCGCTGCCGAGACGAATTTCCGGTTCAGTTGCGTGCGCGCGCTCGGCAGACTGACCTCGACCAGCCGTGTCTCGTTGCTTTGTGGATCGAAAAGATACAGGTCGGCACCAGCGTGATAAACCAGTCGCGTGCCGTCTCCGCTCAAGTTGCGCGCGTAAAAATCCTCGTGGTGCGTGTGACGTTGGAGATCCTCGCCCGCCGCCGTGCACGAGTAGATATTGCCCACCCCGTCGTGATCCGAGAGAAAATAGATGCGTTCGCCGATCCAGCAAGGGCTGGCCATGTTGCCAGTCAGGCTCAGCAGACGTTGAAATTCGCCGCTGCCGGTGGAATCGCACCAGAGATAGCCTGCTGTGCCGCCGCGATAGCGTTTCCAGCGCGCCGGTTCGCCGATGTTGCGCCCGATGACCGTCGCGCCATTGGGGCCATACGCGAGCGCGTTCGCCAGGCCCAGCGGAAGCTGGCTCGCCTGGCCGCCGTCCGGGCTGATGGCATAGAGCATGTTCTCGCCGCGATGCGCGCCCGCCGCCGAACTGGCGAAGAGAATCGACGCGCCATCTCGTGACCAGCCAGCCACGTTCGACGCGCCCTGAAAGGTTAAACGCCGGGCCTCGCTGCCCTGAGCCGACATCACATAGACCTCGCGCGGTCCCTCCTCCTGGCCGAGAAACGCCAGATATTGCCCATCCGGCGAGAAACGCGGGTCTTTGATCTCACCCACACCCGCCGTCAAACGCTCAGCCCGTCCGCCGGAACTGGTGACTTGCCAGAGGTCATCCTCCGCCACAAACACAATCTGATCTTGATAAATAGTTGGGAAACGTACATACCCTTGTGCTGGCATCGCTTTCACTGCTCCTTCGCAACCTGAACTTCGTCTTATACTGCAACATTGTAGCACGCCTGTTGGGGGATGCCTATGCGATGATGAATGTTTGCTTCGCGACACGACAAAAGAGGAGCGCCGTACTCGGTCGCTCCTCTTTCGTCTTCACCCGTTAAGAAAGGAAAACACTATGACCTGCTGGTGGATCGCGCGAAAACAGCCCCCGTGTGACCCACCAGCACCTTCATCTTGCCAACAAACCCCTCTTTTCTAAACTGGCCTCCCGCTCGCGCGGATAACCTGCTCAGAAGAAAGGGATTCCACATCCCTCTTTCCTCTATCGACACACATATATCAAACTTTAGCTGCCCAGGCCCTCCAGCAACATGTCGCCTTCCTCCGGGGTGATGCGTCCCTCGGCGATCATGCGCAGAATGGCCTCGCGCTCCTGCTCCAGATTCGGCGCGGCTTCCTGCTCGCCAGTATCGCGCGCAACATCGTGCCGAATCGTCAGACCTGCTGGCGGCGCAAACGGCGGCATCGGTGGAACTGGTGGGGCCGGTGGGAACGGTGCAACCGGTGGCACTGGTGGAACTGGCGGCGTTGGCGGAAATGGCGAACGACCGGTATAGGATGAGCGTAGATTGCCTACAGCACGCTCGACCGCCTCCATCGCGCCCGCGACTCCTTCCATCGCTGCCTGTTGCGCGCGATTCACCAGGTCGTTGATGCGCTCCGGGTTCATCTGCCATTCACGATCGTTCATACGCACCCGCACCCGATTCGCGTGGTGCCTGGCGCGATCCCGGGCGTGGCGGACGCGCTCTTCGGCCTGGCGTGAACGCTCCTGGGCTTTGCGCGCGTGCTGTTCGGCCTTCTGGCGAGCCTTGCGTACCTGTTCTTCCACTTTGCGTCCCATATCATCGGTCCAGGCAACGCCCGACCAGCCCATGTCGCTAAAGATGTCGCGAAATTCCTGCCCGAACTCCTGGCCCATGCGCCCCATCTCGCGCCCCAGTTCGGCCATCTCTTCGCCAAATTCCCACCAGGGCATACTCGCGCTGCTGATCTGAGGATTGCCGCCGCCACCGCGCAGCTCCAGGTCGCCACCCACACTTAGATTGAAGTGGGATGCACCTTCGCCGTAGACCAGGCGCGCCAGGCCACCGTGACCTTTGAACGAGATGCCATCACCGCTAAGATCGCCGCCGACCGTGGCCTGTACAGCCAGGTTGGCGTTCGCGGGCAGCGTGATTTCGGCATCACCACCCACGTGCGCGTGACCGCTGCTGCCAGCCGGGAAGTTTGCCAGAAGGTCCAGATCGCCGCCGATACCGCCAATATGAAGTGACGCGCCCAGACCGCGCAGATTGCCGTCTGACCCGATGCGCCCGATCCGCAGATCGCCACCCACGCCTGCGATCTCCGCGTCACCGCCGATATTACCGATATTCACCGTCTTCTGCACATCGTTCAGATCCACGTCGCCGCCGGTATTGCCCAGTTGCACCAGCACCGCGCCCGCGACCTCCAGGTCGCCGCCGACATTGCCCAGGTTGACCTCGGCATGCGTGCTGCCGCTGATATCACAATCGCCACCGACATTGCCGCAACGTAGTGCCTCGCTCACTTCCTCAACGGTCAGATCGCCGCCGACATTGCCGATCGCGGCCATCTCGACCTGCTGGATATCCAGGTCGGCGCTGACATTCTCGATCTCGATCAGCGCGACGTTCTGAATAGTGGTATCGCCGCCGATCTTGCGCCGGGAGCGTAATGACGGGGCGTTCTGTACTTCCACGTCGCCGCTGATATTGGTCAGCAGGACAGCCTCGCCAATATTCTCCAGGTTAGCATCGCCGCCGATATTCTGCAATTCGACGTCGCCGCTTACCTCCTTCAATTCAACTCGCCGCACCTGTTGAATGGAGACGTCGCCGCTCAAAACTTCGCCGTGAATCTCCGTGTCAAAGGGCGCGTAGATTGTGACATCGTCTGAGCTTTTTATCAGGGTCAGCGTATTGCCCTCTTGCTGCAACGTGTTCGTACGACCGTCCGTCTCAATGCTGATCTCGCGTTTATCCCACCCCTGCACTTCCAGATCCCCGCTGATTTGCGTCAGGCTCACCCGTGGCTCCGGGCCGACTGGAAATGTCTGTTGCATATCGTAGCTCCTTATAGCCCTTGCTCAATAAAATCCGCTAGTCTCTTATCCAGATCGAGCAAACAGCTCGATCTGATCGGACTATTGCTCAATGAAAATTTCAAAACGTTTTCCATCTTCGAGGTCCTGCACGTCCATCACGCGCCCACTCGCGCCGCTCTCCAGCGCGTGCAGGATTTCTCCCAGACGCTCATCGCGCAGGGGTGGAATGATGCTCGCCAACGCTTGCAGGCTGATGCGCAGCACGCTGAGCGGCAGGTTGACCGTCATGTTGACCTGGCGTGTGCGTGTAGTTGTGTCCGTGACCCAGACGCGCAGGGTGCGGTTCTGCACTGGCCGTGCTGGCGGCGCGACCGGCTCTTCGAGCAACGCATCGAATAACTGCCCGGCCTCATCGGCGCTCACCAGACCCTCCTCGACCATACCCAGGATGCGGTTGCGTTCTTCTCGTGTGACGGCCATCGTCTCTTACCCTTTCAACTGGCGCATGGCCTCTTCGACGCTGATCTCCTTAGCCGCCAGGCGGTCCAGCACCAGCCGTCGATCAGGTCGCTCGACGTTCTCTGGTACGCCGCCAAGCGCCGTGACAATTTCGTCGAGCCTGCTACGCGCCGTGTTATAGGCAATGTCCAGTTCCCCGGCCAGCTTCTGAATATTGCCCCGGTTCTTGACCAGCAGCTCGACAAAATCCAACTGTTCGCGGCTGAGGCGTCCAATCCAGCCCAGGCTAAACTGGCCCTCAATCACGATCCCGCTCTGGGGACACTCCAGGCGCGTGGCAATCAGCTCGTTGCCGCTCACCGGGTCGCGTGTAATAATTGGATGCATAGCTCTACAACTCTCCTCTCCAGGCGGCACACCTGGCGATTTCTCTGTTTTTGATTAATACTCTGGTAATTTTTACTACCGACAAAGAAATATTACCATCACTCTATAAATATGTCAAGTTTTTTGGCAATAAAAAGCAAATTGATGGCAATATTTTGAATTTTGCTGATAAAAATTGAGGATGAGAGCGGAGATAGAGCCGTTCCTGGCCCCTGGCACAGTATGATATGATACGAGATAGGCAGATTAACATGACTGACGGACAAAGATTGATGGAGGGGGATATTTCGTATGCAGAATAGCAACTTTGGAGAAACAGGCGAGACCCCATTGGCAATCTCGCAAGAAACGATCGAGCAACTTGCTCAGCAGTGGCAGCAACTTCCTGAGCCTGGACCAGAAGATTTGCGCCAGATTTTGCGGCTTGCTTTGACGCTGTCAGGCGAATATCAGAGCGCGGCCCTGACCGCTGTCGCGCATCACCTGGCCAATGGCTTTGTGCTCCACTTTTTCCAGCTTCTCGACATTTTTTATCAAAAAGCGGAGGAAGAAGGAATCATGTCGGCAGAGCGCGCGGCCTGTCTGCACGATGTTCTCAATGAACTATTGACAAGATTAATCGGCAGTAATCGCGAGCTCTCCGTCCATTCCATACAAGATTTGAGCACGTTCAGCACGCTTATCAAGCATTTACAAACGCTGAGCCGTGCGGAAACGGCAGAGGACGCTCGTATCTGGATGTATGAACTACCGACGCTCTACCAGGATGAGCTACAGAGAGAAAATTTGCTCGCCAACAGCTAATTATGAAATCCGTTTCGCTATGCCTATCCTGTGAATGTAGGACGGCGCGCGAGGGCCGTCCTACATTCATGACATCGGCTTTGCTCTATTGCTTGGCGGCTGCCTCTACTTTTGCCGCTCCCGTTGCTTGTTTAAGCAGATCGGCGGCTTTTTCCGCGATCATGATGGTGGGCGCGTTGGTGTTGCCACCGACAACGGTAGGCATGACCGAGGCATCGACGACGCGCAAGCCTTCGATGCCTCGTACACGCAACTGTGCGTCGACGACGGCCAGGCTGTCGCTACCCATTTTGCACGTTCCGGCAGGGTGATAGATGGTTTCCGCCTTTTGCCGGATGACCTCGAGGGTTTCACTGTCGCTCGCCTTCCAGCTTGACGGCTCGACCTCTGCACCCAGGAATGGCGCGAAGGCTTGCGTGTGCGCCAGCTCGTGCGCCAGCTTCATCCCGGCTAGCAACGAGCGAATATCCTCTTCCTCGCTCAGATAGTTGGCATGGATGGCCGCGTGCGCGAACGGATCGCTGGAATGCAGACGAATGCGCCCGCGACCCTGAGGATGCAGGAGGGTCGGGAGGATTGTAAAGCCGTGACCAGGGATGTTCTCGAAACCATGTCCTCTGAACAAGACCGGCGCGAAATGATATTGAATATCGGGCGCGGCCAGCTCGTCCCGCGTCTTCACAAAGGCTCCAGATTCGGCGACGGTTGAAGTCAAGGGTCCGCGTTTGAAGAGTAAATAGGTGAAGAGATTGCCCAGGCTCTCGGCATCGTTCAGGCTGATCGGTTTCGTTATGTGATATTGCACGCCCGCGACCAGGTGATCCTGCAAGTTCTCGCCCACGCCCGGCAGATCGAGCACGACCTCGATACCCATTGCGCGCAAATGATCGGCGGGTCCGATGCCGGAGAGCATGAGGATTTGCGGCGAATTGATCGCGCCGCCACAGACCAGCACCTCGCGCCTGGCCAGCGCCGTCTCGATTTGACCGCCTTGCATATAGGAGACGCCGGTAGCCCGCCCATGCTCGACCACGATGCGCGCCACCTGGGTTTCGGTGCGCACCGTCAGGTTAGGTCGCCGAAGCGCTGGCTTGAGATAGGCGTTGACGGTACTCCAGCGCGCGCCATTTTTCTGCGTGGTTTGGAAGACGCCCGCGCCCTCGTTCTGCGCGCCGTTAAAGTCGGGATTCGCGGGGATGCCCAACTCTTTGCAGGCATCGACAAAGGCGTAAGAGAGCGGATTGGTGTAGCGGCGATCACAGACGTTGAGCGGACCACCCACACCATGATACTCGGAGGGTCCGCGCTCCTGGTTCTCGGCTTTTTTAAAGTACGGCAGGACATCGGCATAGCCCCAGCCTTCGTTGCCCGCGTCACGCCAGGAGTCGTAATCGTGGTGATGGCCGCGAATGTAGATCATGGCGTTGATCGAACTAGAGCCGCCGAGCGCCTTGCCGCGTGGCCAGTACATCTTGCGATTGGCCATATTTGGCTCTTCTTCGGTGTAATACTCCCAGTCGTAGGGGCTTTTGAACAGCTTGGAGAACGCGGCGGGAACGTGAATCTCTTGTTTGTTGTCGGGTCCACCAGCTTCTAAGAGGAGAACGCTCGTTTGCGGGTCTTCGCTCAGACGGTTGGCCAGCGTGCATCCTGCCGAACCAGCGCCAACAATAATGTAGTCGTACATCGTTTGCGCACCTCATCGTGAAATAGTCGGTCTAACGGCATACTTGAGTACGGGTGAGGATTGAGTTGCTCGCATGATTGCAAGCAAATAGTCGATTATCTTTAATAGTAACCTTTTGGACGCGCGAATACAATGTAGCTGGCTGCGTATTTTGCCTAAGATTCGTGCGTGGGCGGCTTCTTTGAGCCACTGTGAAGAGAGGTATCTTCTGGCTTGCATCGCGGGCTACCAAAATAGCTTATAATTGAGAAAGAGCATGTGAATGGGAGAAGATTATGCACGAGCCAAACACATTGAAAAATCAGGATCAGCCCCCTGCTTTGACGGTCCTGGTGATCGATGACCAGGAGAATATCATCGAGTTTATCAAGCTCGGTCTCAAATATGAGGGCTACCATGTAGAATCTGCTGTCGATGGTCCGCAAGGTCTGGAAACCGCGCAACGCCTGGTTCCCGACGTGATTATCCTCGACGTGATGCTGCCGGGCATCGACGGCCTGGAGGTCTGCCGTCGTTTGCGTGCCAATCCGGTCACGCAAGATATTCCCATTATGATTCTGACCGCCAAAGAAGAGGTGCGCGATCGCATCGCCGGTCTGGATATGGGAGCCGACGACTACCTGACCAAGCCCTTTAGTTTCGATGAGCTGGTCGCGCGCATTCGTGCCATCTTGCGCCGCCAGAGCAGAAGCGAGGAATTACGCGCCGTCCACAGCCAGATTCTGCGTTTTGGCGATCTCCAATTGAACACGTCCACGCGCGAAGTCTTGCGCGGCGAGCGGCCAATCGAGCTGACCGCGACCGAGTATAACCTCCTCCATCTCTTCATGAGCCATCCGCGCCAGGTGTTAGACCGTCAGACAATTCTCAATCGTGTCTGGGGCTACGATTTTCTGGGTGAAACGAATATCATCGAGGTTTACGTGAGATATTTGAGAGAGAAAATTGAGGATTCGCCCAGTTCACCGCGCCTGATCCAGACGGTACGCGGCGTGGGCTATGTTCTGAAGGGATAAGACAGAGTGTCTGTTTTCAGGAACGCTCGTTGGTATCGTTCGCTGCTCAGTCTACGCTGGCGGCTGGCGCTGGTCTATAGCCTGCTATTCTGCTTTTTTGTGATCTTGTTGAGTATTTTTCTCTACAACTCGGTCTCGACGCTCCTTTTGCATAGCGCGAGGGACGCCTTCCCGCCGCGCGCCAGAGCGTTGCGCACGTTGTTGATCCAGGAGGTGTGCACCGGAAGTGGGCCGCAAAATCTGCACAACTTTTTGCGGGAGAATTTGCCTGGCGATGTGGATACCGTCTATTTGCTTGATAAAAACGGGACAGTGATCGCCAGCAACAATGATAGTTTGCTCAAGCAGCCGTTTCCCGCGTTCACGCCCGCGTTCTTCGCGCACGCCCCGGATAATGTTTCCCAGACCTTTGAGAACAGCGCGGTTAACCACACCTCCGGTGATGGGCTGCTGCTCTCTCTGTCCGCTCCAGCGGACTGCCAGGCACCGCAAAAGCTGCCCGCGTATATGGCGCTCCTGACCACATATAGCAGCGAAGAACACACCTTGAGCACCATTCTGCTCCTGCTAGACCTCTCCTCCGCCTTTATGATCGTGATTGGCGCGCTTATCATCGCCTTTTTCACCGGCATTCTCTTTAAGCCGCTCCGCCTGGTGACGAGCGCAACGCGAGCGCTGGCGGCTGGACCTTGGTCCCTACGAGGTCATCGTCTTCGCCGAGGTGATCGAACATCTCTATACGGCCCCCGAGCTGGTTCTCGCCTATCTGGCCCGGCTGC
>Ga0207674_10011252_pt1 | contig 10059 bp, 7 predicted proteins | sample KBSCornC72_FD_184303 | JGI IMG/M metagenome (GOLD analysis project Ga0207674, IMG submission 184303) | Corn rhizosphere microbial communities from Kellogg Biological Station, Michigan, USA - KBS Corn C7-2 (SPAdes) (version 2) | ecosystem: Host-associated > Plants > Roots > Rhizosphere > Soil ... | reverse complement strand
ATTTTGAGTCAATTCGGTACCCCCCCCCATGGGAATTTCCACCTTCCTCCAGGTCATGTTCTCTGGTAAAGTAAAGTCGCTATGCCTCGATTCGTACTTCCGATTTCCGGCACTGAATGTCCCCAAACTTTGCCCTTATTCAATTTCGGTCAACCTGCAATAATCTATTCGCCAGACAGGCATAATAGATGCACGAGCAATACAAATCGACGCGACGGGTCCTTATGATTTTGCCGCCCTTCTACCGGCTCGGGGCATTACAAACCTTCATATTTCAATTAACTTTAACGTTACCGGTAACCTACGGTAACTCACAGTAACCTACGGTAGCCAAAAAAGATTTCGCCACCACCGACAACCAAATGAGCGAAGTCACCCAAATCTTGCAAGCCGTCGGCCGTGGCCAGGCCCGCGCAACCGAGGATCTTCTACCGCTGGTATATGACGAACTCCGCCGCTTGGCCGCCGCGCGAATGGCCCAGGAGGCCGCGGGTCAGACGCTGCAGGCGACTGCGCTCGTCCACGAAGCCTGGTTGCGCTTGGTCGGGGATGGCGAACGCACTTGGGAGAACCGAGCTCACTTTTTTGGTGCGGCCGCGGAAGCGATGCGGCGCATCCTCATCGAGAACGCGCGACGCAAGGCGCGTCTGAAGCGCGGTGGCCATCTGATGCGAATCGATATTTCGGAAATCGAGCTTGCCGAAAGCACACCTGATGAAAAGGTTCTTCTGATTGATGAGGCCCTCGAACTTCTCGAAGCCGAAGATCCTGAAAAAGCACGGATCGTCGTAATGAAATGCTTCGGAGGCCTGACGAATCAGGAAGTGGCCGAAACTCTTAGCGTTACTGAACGAACAATCGAGCGGCAATGGGCCTTTGCCAAGGCCTGGCTGTTTCGCAGTATCCAGGAAAAGGCGTGAGCGAGATATTGCGAGAATTCTCTTCGTCGGCGGGGCGAGCGTCCTCGCGAGCCGTTGAATTCGCTCTATCGATTCGCGAGGACGCTTGCCTCACCTGTCGGGTTTTTCGATTGGTTGGCGCATGAAAAAACAGGCCGTATGAAAAAATCCTCGATTAGCCGTGAGGAATCCCTGTTCGAAGCTGCTCGGGAACTGACCGATCCCGTTCGAAGGCGAGCCTTTTTGCGCGAAACGTGTGGCGAGGATTCAGTTCTTCTTGGCAGGGTGGAAAATTTGTTGAAAGCGAGCGAGCAGGCCGATCAATTCTTCTCCGGTTGCGCTCCCGCTTTATTAAGAATTTCGCCCACCAAAACAACTGAGACTCGCTCGACGAAACTTTCCACGGGAGCCGCGCCCGCAATCGAAGAAAAGCTCAGCAGCCGAATTGGGCCATACAAATTGCTGCAAAAAATCGGCGAAGGCGGTTGCGGCGTTGTCTATATGGCCGAGCAGGAGAAAGCAGTCCGCCGCCGCGTTGCCTTGAAGGTCATCAAGTTGGGCATGGACACAAAATCGGTCATCGCCCGTTTTGAAGCCGAGCGTCAGGCATTGGCCATGATGGATCATCCAAACATCGCGCGCGTTCTCGACGCCGGCGCCACCGAAACCGGTCGCCCCTATTTCGTCATGGAACTGGTCTATGGCGTAAAAATAACGGACTACTGTGACCAAAATCGGCTTGGAACTGACCAACGGCTGGAACTTTTCATCCAGACTTGCCATGCGATTCAACATGCCCATCAAAAGGGAATCATTCACCGCGATATAAAACCGTCTAACATTCTCGTCACGATGCATGATGGCATTCCGGTGCCAAAGGTGATCGATTTCGGCATCGCCAAAGCAACCGAAGAACGGCTCACGGACAAAACGCTGTTCACTGCCTACGCGCAATTCATCGGCACCCCCGCTTACATGAGCCCTGAGCAGGTGGAACTGAGTGGATTGGACGTCGATACCCGCAGCGACATCTACAGTCTCGGAGTGTTGCTATACGAACTGCTTACAGGACGAACGCCGTTCGATGCGAAAGAACTTTTGAAATCTGGCGTCGATGAAATGCGCCGCACGCTCCGCGAACGCGAGCCGTTTAGTCCGTCAGTGCGGTTACATACCCTCGGAGGCGAGGAACTGACTAAGACCGCAATACAACGTCACGTCGAGCCACCTCGCCTTCTTTCACAATTGCGCGGTGATCTCGATTGGATCGTCATGAAGGCGTTGGAAAAAGATCGGACGCGCCGATACGAAACCGCCAATGGTCTGGCAATGGATATTCTTCGGCACTTGAGCAACGAACCCGTAGTCGCCCGTCCTCCAAGCCGCTGGTATCGGCTTCGAAAACTTGCTCGCCGAAATCGAATCGTCTTCGCTTCCGGGGCGGCTGTTGCGGCGGCCTTGCTCGCCGGCACGACGACTTCCACCTGGCTTTTTCTTCAGGAACGCGAAGCGCGCCGCCGAGCCGTAGCGGCCGAGCGTGAACAGACTGTCTTGAGGCAGGAAGCGGAAACGGCTCGCACAAATGAATCGGAACTCCGCCGTGAATCAGAAGTGCGCGAAAAGATTACTCAGACCGCGCTGTTGTTAACACAAGAGAGTTACGATGAAGCCGACAAGCTGCTCAACGAAATTCCACTCCAAAAGCCCACCATCGAAGGAGCTGCCGTTTTGCGCACCCTCGGGGATTGGCATGCGGTCAATGGGCGGTGGCGTCAGGCAGCAGAACGATTTGAATCTTTGCTAAAAGTCGATCGGCTCGATAGCTGGGACGTTGTCACACTGGATTATTTGGAGCTCGGCCCCGCGCTCATCGAATTGGGAGATCTGAAAAGTTACGAGAATTTCAGGCACGAGGGTATCGCTCGTTTTGCCGGGACGAGTTACCCAGTTGCTGATCGTATCATCAAAATAAATCTGCTGTTGCCGGCAGACGCAGCGATGATTCAAAAACTGCTTCCGCAGGTCGAAGTTGCCGAAAAAACATTCTCGGTCGTCGAAGAAAGCGCGAGTCCCGATGTATTCCAGGCCGCCTGGCGGTCCGTATCACTGGCGCTGCTTGAGTATCGACGGGGTGATTATGCCAAGGCGGCAAATTGGTGTCGGCGCTGTCTCGCCTATCAGGAGCGCAACGCACCCCGTACCGCCACCGCCCATGTCATATTGGCGATGGCCTCCTGGCAAATGGACCAGAAGGCCGAAGCAGGAACCGAATTAGGCCAGGGACGCGAGATGATCGAAGCAAAATTCAAAAACCGCCTGGACCGAGGCTCCGGCGTGCAAGGATTTTGGTTCGATTGGATTTTCGCAAAAATCCTGTTACGTGAGGCGAAATCGCTCGTTTCGGAAGGCGCACGAATACCGCAATAACGGTCGGTGGCATCAGATTTTCCGCGCTGTCAACAACACAGGTACACAAGCATTGTCGGGTTTAGGAGGCGTTTGGCGCATTACTACATGAAGACCAAACGTGCATTACCCTCGTCAGTTGACAACTTTGGAACGGTTGGTTCGAATTAGCGGAGCGTGCGCCCTACGCGCGTTCACGCTGATCGAACTGCTCGTTGTTATTGCCATTATCGCGATTCTAGCCGCCATGCTGTTGCCAGCTTTGGCACGCGCCAAGGAGAAAGCCAAACGAGCCAATTGCATGAGTAATCTCAAGCAACTAGGCATCGCCATTCACATCTACGGGATGGATAACAGAGACAAATTGCCCGATTTGCGGCAAAAACCGTGGACACCTCTCCCGCCCTTGGCAGCGGGCAATTGGGTGTGGGATCTTCCGATTCCTTGGGTGGATGCCATGATCGAAAACGGCGCTAAAAAGGACATTTTCTATTGCCCATCCAATGCCGAATTCAACACGACGAATTGTTGGTTCTTCAATCCGAACTTTCGAATTACTGGTTATGTCTGGCTGTTGACCGGCATCGTTCAACTTCCGCAACAATATTGGCGCACATCTTTGCTGGGAACGACTAATAGGCCGACGGACACGGAATTCGTGACTGATGTCGTCATTAGTTACCCACCGGGCCAGAATTATGCGCACGTTCCAATCGGCGGTTTGCCAGGGAACATAGTCCAGCGAACGAGCCATTTGGAAAAAGCTGTGCCTGCCGGCGGAAACATTCTCTTTTTGGATACCCACGTTCAATGGCGCGCATGGCGTTCCATGACCAACAAATTTGGCAGTCCGCAATTCGAATTCTGAAACCCAACTCACAAATCCAATCCCATGAAACACCTCCGCAAACCAATATTGAAAGTCGGCGTTCTTCTCGCCGCTCTACTGTGCGTCCTCTCAACGCAGGCGTCGATCTTTACCCTCAATTTCAATTCTTCTGGAGGGAGCCTCGTGGACACGAACGGCGTCGGCACCGGATTCACGGCTCGAATGCCCGGCACCGGCGCTAACATCACAGGAAACGACACGAACCTGTTCTTGAATATGACCGCGCACGTTTTGACAATGCGCACATCGCCGGGATTGGATTTTAACGGTCAGGCCGGCGTCGCCGATGGCTCCGTTGCTGGCGTCATGCTTTCCACCCTCGGTTTTCACGGAACCAATGACTTCTACGCGACGGCTGTATGGACAAATATTCCCCCGAATCTGCTCACGAATATGGCGCCTGGTTTCGGCTACGTATTGCAGCCGGACCAGTTATGTCTTGTTGTTGGCACGCATGCGACCAATTCTGTCCGATGCGGCTTCATCAATTTCGATCGCGTTCCTGGAAACGACAATGTTACTGACATTCGAGACAACGAAGATTTTGGCGTCAATACCGTTAATGGCGGCGATCTCGCTGCGGTATTCTTTGGAAGCGATGTTGGCACCGGTATGGTGGCGCAAATCAGTCGGGTGGGGGGGGCCTGGAGCCTCACCGTAAACGGCCGGAATTGCATGCCGAATACATCAATTCAACGCAATGGCACGCCAGTTCCGCCAACCCAATGTGATGGGCAGGATGATTTGTTCGTCGGTGTTTGTGCATTGGATGTTTTCAATGATAGTCCATGGAATGCTGACCTCGTGAGTTTCAACGTGAATGTCATCGAGCAACAAACCGCGCCCGTAATCGTCAATCAACCGCAGAAACAGGTGGTCAATGAAGGCAACCCGGCAAGTTTCGCCGTGACACTCTCCCAGTCCACCGCGAATCCAATATCGTATCAATGGCGGCGAAATGGCGTTGACCTGCCGGGCCAAACGGCGAGCAGCCTCAATTTGTTTCCAGTTGCTGCAGACGCCGGCAATTACACGGTCGTGATCAATAATTCATTAGGTGCGCTTACCAGCAGTGTTGCGCCCTTGGCAGTGATATTGCCAAGCGGTTCGCTCTCATTGAATTTTGCTGCGCCTGCGGGAGGCATTCTGGACTCAAACGGAGTTGGCACAGGATTCCCAAGCCGGTTGCCCGGAACCGGAACTGCTTTCACCGGGAGCGATACTAATTTGTTCCTGGATACAGCCAACAGCGTACTCAACATCACCAGCACCAGTGGCGACTACAACGGCGGCGCGAACGAACCCATCAACGAGAGCTTGGGCGTCGCGCTGTCATTGCTTGGGTTTACCGGAACCGAGGATTTGAACGCCTCGCTCGTCTTTCCAACGCTGGCTTCGACCGTCAGTTTTGATCAGGCCGGCATCTACATCGGAATCGACACCAACTATATCACCCGTGCTGGTTGGATAGATTTTACCGCATTAAGTAGCCCCAAGGGTAAAGAGCAGTACTCCGAAAATATCACTCCCGGTGGCAACAACAGTCCTGCCGGCAGCGCCGCGCCGGCCAATGGTCCCGGCGGTCATTACTTTGGCTTCCCCTTCGATCCCGCCATTCTCCCGTGCACCGTGCAAATCAGCCGAACCGCGGGGATTTGGCACCATTACATCGATGGCGCTCAATGGGATCTTTCTGGTCAACCGGCATTCCTTAACGGCGCGACAAATTTAACTGCGGGAATATTCATTTACGACACCGGTGGCGGAGCCTACACCCAACCCATTAGCCAATTCTCGGCGCGTGTGTTCAAAGGACTTCGATTGAACGTCACCCGCGTAGGCGGGAACTTGAATTTCAGTTGGAACGTTGCAGGGCCCACCAGTCTGCAGTCCAACACAAGCCTTACGAATGCAAACGGTTGGGCAACAGTCCCCGGCGTTACAACCAATTCCTTTGTCATGCCGCTGCCTCAAGCTTCCCAAATGTACTTCCGTGTGGTTGAATAGCATTATCGACACTCACTTGTATCGCGCTGGCTCCGAGGCACCTTTCGCGCTCCCATTAACACCCTGCTTTAGCGGGGTGTGCCAGCCACAGTCGAAGTTCAACTGTTTTAACAGCCTCCCGATGATTTTGACTCCTGCATGCCATATTCAATTCGCCTTGCAACTTATCCTGCAAAGACTGTTCTTCTTTGCAGCCTTTTTGCCTTTTCATCTCGGCGCGGCCGAACCCACGACCATCATCGTCCAAACAGACAAGCCGGGCGCGCATATTAATCCGGCCATGTGGGGAGTTTTTTTCGAGGACATCAACTTTGGCGCTGACGGAGGTCTTTACGCCGAGTTAGTTAAAAATCGCGGCTTCGAATTTCCTGATTCATTAATGGGATGGTCGAAGCTCGCCCCGGGCATCGCGAAAGGACACTTATCGATCCATGATGAAAATCCATTCAACTCGGCAAACCAGCATTATTTGCAGATTGAGTCGGAGAGTAATGTGCCTTTTGGCGTCGCGAACGAGGGCTTTCGAGGCATGGGCATTCGCAAAGGAGAAGCTTACGATTTCTCGGCGCAAATTCGGAAAGTGACCGGTTCTCCTGTGTTGCGCCTTGAATTGTATTCCGCTCAAGGAGCGTTGCTCGATTCAGTCCGCTTAACGGAATTGCCTTCTGAATGGAAAAAAGTCACTACAATTCTCCATCCGAATGAAACCGATTCGCGTGCGAAACTCTATGTCTTGTTGGAAGGAAAGGGGACTGTGGATTTCGACATGATCTCATTATTTCCAGAGCACACCTGGAAGAATCGTCCCGGCGGGCTTCGCGCGGATATGGTTCAAATGCTTGCGGATTTGAAACCCGGGTTCGTCCGTTTCCCCGGCGGTTGCATCGTTGAAGGCAGTGAATTGGATCGACGTTACCAATGGAAAAAGACCATCGGGGCGGTGGAAGAACGCGCGCTGGTCATCAATCGATGGAATTACGAGTTCTTGCACCGGCCAGCGCCGGATTACTTCCAATCTTTTGGTTTGGGCTTTTTTGAGTTCTTTCAAATGTGCGAGGACATCGGCGCGGAGCCGTTGCCAATCCTGAATTGCGGTATGGCTTGCCAATTCAACAGTGGCCAACTGTGTCCCTTGGATCAGCTCGACACTTACATTCGAGACGCACTCGATTTGATTGAATTCGCCAATGGTCCTGCCTTAACCACCTGGGGGGCGAAACGCGCAGCGATGGGCCATCTCGAGAGCTTTCATTTGAAAATGATCGGCATCGGAAACGAACAATGGGATGAACAATACATCGAGCGCTACGCGAAATTTCACAAAGCGCTTAAAGCAAAATATCCGGATATCCAATTGATTTCGAGCGCCGGTCCCTTACCAGATGATCGGCGATTCAAATTCGCCTGGCCAAAGCTGCGCGAGTTGAAGGCGGACATCGTCGATGAACATTGTTACGCAAATCCCGAATGGTTCTTCAAAAATACACATCGATACGATGACTACGATTCAAATGGGCCTAAGGTCTTCATGGGCGAGTACGCCGCCCAGAGCGACAAAGTCGTCAGCGTCAAAAACCGCAACAATCTGGAATGCGCCCTTGCCGAAGCAGCTTATATGACGGGCCTGGAACGAAATGCGGCTGTCGTGCGCATGGCCTCTTATGCACCGCTTTTCGCACATGTGGATGCTTGGCAATGGACGCCAAATTTGATTTGGACCGATAATTTGAGAGTTTTCGGCACACCCAATTACTATGTTCAACAACTGTTCAGTCGGAATCGAGGCGATGTCGTGTTGCCGCTAAAATGCAGTCTGGATTCAGAGACGGATTCGAAACTTTATGCTTCGGCGGTCAAAGACGAGGGAAAGAACGAGGTCATTCTCAAATTGATCAACCCAACACCCGAATCTCACGAAGTAGCTATCCAATTGGAAGGAGCGCAATCTGTGAAGGCCGCAGCGATAGCAATCGTCCTCCAAGGCAAAAAACTGATTGATGAGAACAGCCTCGGCGGTCCAACTAACACCTCTCCCCATTCTATTTCGATACAAATCAATTTGCCAAATTTCCATTGGTCCGTGCCCGCCTTTGCCATGGCCGTATTGCGTGTTCCGCTCTGAACCTCCACTTGCGCCTAAGTAAAAGGTGGGGCGCGGTGTCCCCATCGCGCCGATTCGAAGGCAATAGATCCGCCATCGGGGTGTTGTGAGAACACTGCCCGCTTCCGCTTCAATGTCTTAACACTCTTAATGTTCAACGTCTTTCAATCTTGTTAATACCGTGAAAGTCATCAAAAATGTCCGCGCTCAATGCGACCTTTCCAAATCATTTTCAACCCGACAAGCGCCGCCGAGTTGGCGCGCATGCCCAAAGAATTACAATTACATATCCTCGGAGAATTTCGTGGCCTGCCGCAGCAGGTGATGAATACAGAGATTGATCAATTCGGAAAACTGGAGCGCGCAGGGCGAATTTTGCAACGGTTCAGGGTAGGGGACTACCGCGTCTATTTCGAACGGCATGAACTCGGATTGGTCGTGCATCGAATTCTCAGTCGGCACACACTAAAGGACTTTTTGTTTCGCTCCGGGTTAAAGATGCAGGAAGATGAAGCTCTCCAACAAAATCCAAAGTTTTGGGACTTGATCGAAGAGGCAAAAAGATCTGTTAAATGAGACAGATATTCGACACCCAATCAGGTCCCACCTGGGCGGGTTGTGTCAGAACGGCTTGACTACTGTCAGTTGTCGTTGAGGGTTAGATCCACATGCATCATTGGCAAATTCGCTCCATGTGCGTGCGATTGCTCCTTTATCTTGTTGTTCTGGTGCGCGCGTCGAGCTTCGCACAAATGGCCGCCGGAAATGTGGCTGGCGTCGGCACCAATTTTCTTGGCTGGCAGACTAATGGACCGGCTGTTGGCTGGATTTACCAATTGACCCTGCCGAGCACGTTTACAAATTCCGATGGCAAGGTCGTTCGCCGCGCGCTGCCTAATAGCCTGACCGTCATGACGAACTATGCATTCGATCATTTTGTCCCGGATTCATTGCATTTTCACGTTTGGACAAATCTGCTCTCGCGCACCAATGGTCATTCAACCCGAATTTGGTCAATGAGAAAGCATCCAAGTGGTTGGCCAAAAAAGCCGCCTATTGTCACATGGGACACAAATGGATTGATGTGGGGCATGAAGGGACTAACTGCGTTGAGTCCGTGCTGGGAAGTTGAAGGCGCCCCCGGCCAGGTGCCGGTAACCGCGCTGACGCGCCGGCACGGTTATGCAAGAGGACATGGTCTGGGTCCTGAGGGGATTTCGACCGCCTTGCACGGCAAAAAAGTGTGGTTTCTCGCGACGAACAATTCGGTCGTTGAAACTACGGTGATTAACCGCATCACTCGAGTCCACGCAGGACTGGATTACACAATTCTTTTCTTTAAAGAGGATCTGCCCGCGACAATCCAACCTTTGCGTGTTGTATCATATACGAATCTCATTACCAAGTATCCATTCAACGATCGGTTTCTTTCACCCTTATTGAAAACCGAACAATCCGGATGCGTCAGTGCCGACATCCCCGGATTCACCCTGGACACCTGGAAAGGCGGCGATTCGGGCTCGCCAAACATGCTGCTCCTCGCTAACGAATTGATCTTTTTGAGTGGTCGCTCGACCTCAGGTGCAAGCCCTGAAATGCAAGCAGACATGGACGAACTATCTCGCATTGGTCACCTCAATCCGCAACATTATCAGCTCCAATACGTTGACCTTTCATTATTCCCGTCTTTCAACCGATAACTTGAAATCTCCTCGCTTCTATCACGGCAGATTGGTATGTTTCAGGTGAAAGTGAAA
>Ga0207674_10011245_pt1 | contig 10060 bp, 9 predicted proteins | sample KBSCornC72_FD_184303 | JGI IMG/M metagenome (GOLD analysis project Ga0207674, IMG submission 184303) | Corn rhizosphere microbial communities from Kellogg Biological Station, Michigan, USA - KBS Corn C7-2 (SPAdes) (version 2) | ecosystem: Host-associated > Plants > Roots > Rhizosphere > Soil ... | reverse complement strand
CTCGCGCGCCGTGAAGGCGTCGGAGAGAGACCTCGCCGCGACCGAGGATTCGGTCTACGTCTTCATCGGCGATGCCGACAGCACCACCGTACTCCTCAAGCAGGCGCACGCGAGCTGGGAGCAGTACCGCAAGCTGGAGTGCGACGCGATTCGCGTCGCGTTCGCCGAGGGATCGATGGCGCCCGTCGCGCAGATGGAATGCTGGATCGACCTCACCGACGACCATCGGAAGTTCGTCGCGCAGGAGTACGGCTACATGCGGGACGGCGGACCACCGCCGCCGCCCGCCCGCCCGCCGCGCTGACCCCTTTGGCCGCGCGCCCTTGACGCCCTGGTGGCCGGCGCCGATCGAGGCGCTGCACGGGCGTCAGCTCGGCCACCTCTCGCGCGCCGATCCGGGAACGCTCAACGCGTTGCTCGAGAAGGCACGCGAAGCCGCCGAGCCCGACGCCGATACGCGCGGCGCGCGCTAGTACTCACGCACCAGCAAGAAGGTGAGATTGCCGTTGGGCGGCGATCCGCTCGCGCCGAACTTCAACAACGCCTGCGTCCCGGGTCGGACGCCGAACCGGTAGTAGCTCGCCGAGCCGCCCTTCGCGGCGATCGGAGTGGCGATCCCTTCCTGCAGACCGCCGAAGGGCAGGGGATAGTACCCGGCGACGAAGATCTCGGAGTACACCGACGCGAAGTCCCAGCTCGGATGCACCCCCTTCATGTTCGCCACCGCAAAATCCCGCATCAGGGGCCGCGGATCCGTCGGCAGCGCGAAGGAAAGCGTCCCGATCCCCGTGGTCGTCGAGTTCGCGAACCGTTTCCAGGCACCGATGTCATTCGGAAAGGTCCGGTCGACCGCGAAGCGCAGGAATGCCCACGTCGCACCGCGCGTCTCGAGATCATCGTTGGCGTCGAACGGCGAGTGATTCGCCGGATCGCTCAGGTACATCTCGAAGCGCACGAAGTTCATCGCGTCGTCCGATACCCACGGACTGAAGTGCGCCCAGCTGTCGTTGATGAAGCCAGCCGTCAGGCGGGAGCGCGGAAACAGTCCGCTTTCCTTGAAGTAGAGCAGCTCCTCGGCGATGTGACTGAGCCCTTCGTCGAGCCAGATCTCCTCGAAGTCGGACGCGGCGGTGTTCACGTACAGGCGGCGCCCCGCGTTGATGAGATGCTGGAACTCGTGCGTCAGGATGCTCGTCGTCAGCGTGTCGACGAACCCGAGCCGGAACTGATTGCCGTTCACCGTACCCGCGGGGTCCGGCACCATCATGTAGAACATCTCGCCTTCGTTGCTCGTCGGACAGACGCCGAGTGTCGGCGACTGCGTACGCGGGAACAGATCGCGCGGGTTGAAGTAGCCGCCGATGAAGGCGCCCGCGTTGGCCGGCGTGAGCTCGTTCACCGCGCGCGTGAACAGGATCGCCACGTGCCCATTGCCGTCGATGTCCGACGGCGCGTCGAAGTTCCCGACGTCGATCGGATAGACGAGCGTGTCGAAGCGCGTCGCGAAGCGCTGGTAGTCGGCGCGCGAGAATCCGCCCGTGGGATTGGCCGTGTCGGCGAGCACGATGGCCTTCGCCCCCACCGCCTCGACGCGGAAGGTGCGCAGGTCGGGCGTCGTGCACGCGTCCCCCACGTTGAGTGCGACGAGGTCGTCCACGGCGGGCACCGCCGGCGCGGCGCCGTTCAGTGTGTATGAAGGCCCTCTGATGCGGCCCACTCCCACCGGCCTGGCCACCGAGCGCGCGGCGCGTGCCGCTCCGAACAGCCGGCGCAGCGAGCGGCTTTGCCTGAGCAGACGCTCGTGGAAGCGCGCGTCGAGCTGTGGGACACTCGAGCGACGGAGCAATGTCGCGGAGCGCGAGAGTGTCGGACGCGTTCCGGCGGGGATGCGTGCCGTGAGCGGCGCGGACTCGATGTTGAGTGCCGTCATGGTCGTCCCCAGACTCGTCGCGCCGTCCGTGGACGCGTTGTACATCATCAGCGCGTACCCCGCCCCCGAGGCGTTCGTCTCCAGACAGAACGTGGTGTCCGCCACCGCGGTGAGCACTCCGACGGCGAGGCTCTGGGGTGTCGCGATCCCCGTGCACGCCGTACGGGGGCTCGAGTACACTCTGGTGTACACGGTGCGCGTCAATCCGGCTGCCATCGCCTTGATCGTCGTGGTGCCGCCGGCCCGGAGGGTGTGGATCACCCCAGTGCCACCAGGGCTCGTCGGCGCCGTGATGCTGACGAGCGTCGGATCCGAAGGGACGAAATCGAACGGCGCATTGGGAATGACGTTGTGCCATCCGTCCTCGGCGTGCGCCTGGAACGTGGCACTGTCGCCTGGAAAGAGCTGGAAGTCGTACGGGTCGATGTTCAGCCACATGGGCGGGCCCGGCGTGACCACGACATCCACCGTCGCGGGACCGGCCACGCCGGTAGCGCTCGCGAACAGTCGGTCCGGGCCGGCGCGTTCGCCGTAGAACACCCCCACGGTCGCGATCCCGGATGCGTCGGTGCTCGTGGTGTCGATCGGCGTGAACCGGTAGCCGGGCACGTTCGCTTCCGACTGGAACTGGACGTGAACCCCACCGACGGGCTGGCCCGCCGCATCCTCCACCCGCACCGAATATTTTCCGCCGAATTCCCACGGGCTGCCCGTCGGGTTGGGCGAGGAGACGATCACGACGCGGGCAGGCGAATTGACCTTCGGTGTCGGATCCGGCTTCTCTGCTTTCGGCTCCGAGCTCGAGCTGCCGCAAGCCCAGCTCGCGAGGAGAGGAAGCAGGGCGAGCGACACGAGGCCGAGCGGCGTGCGGTGGCGTGAGCGGGGCATGGTCCGAAGAGTCGTCGGGTGCGAGCCTGCATCGGCTCGCGACCATACTAGCACTCAAATGGCTCTGCCCGCCATGTGCTCGCCTACTCTTGGCGCGGCGTCGAATGCCCGCGTCGAGCCACTACCAGTCGACCTCGCGCCTGTCGTGAAAGAAGCGAGCGGAGGGCCCGCCGCTCGGCAGCGTGGCGCACCATACGATCGTCTCGGCCCCCTGGGCGACGGAGCGTGGCGCCGAACGGCCCCCCATGTCCGTGCGCACCCAACCGGGATCCACCGCGTTCACGAGCACGTCGCGCCCGCGCGCTGCCGCGGCGAGCTGCCGCGTGAGCGCGTTCAACGCCGCCTTGGAGAGCGAGTACGGCGGGGCGTAGTCGCTCATCGTCGCGATCCGCCCCGCCCCCGACGACACGTTCACGACCCGGCCGAAGCCCCGCGCGTTCATCCCCGGCATCAGCGCCTGCGCCAGGCGCAGCGGGCCGTAGACGTTGGTCTCCATGCAGTCGCGAAAGTGCTGCACGGCGACGTCGAGCACGTCGCCATCCTCGTCGAGCAGGAGCCCCGCGTTGTTCACGAGCACGTCGGCACCACCGAGCTCGTGCTCCAGATGATGGACGAGCGCGCGCACGCTCTCGTCGTCGGTCACGTCCAGCGGATACGCTTCGACGTCGAGCCCTGTGTCGCCGAGCGATCGCGCTGCGGCCTCGCCCGCCGCGGCGTTGCGGCTGCCGAGCACGACGTGCCGACCGGACGCCGCGAGCTGGCGGCAGACCTCGAGCCCGATCCCGCGGTTGCCGCCGGTGACGACGGCGACCTCACTCCGTTTCCTGTCGCTCACGCTCGGCTTCCTCCATCGCGTTGGGAGACGTCACACGCCTGACAGAACCGAGGCCGCACCGAGCGGTGTACCAGGGTGCGAACACTCACCGTGTAACTTGAGACCCATGTCGCGCCTCGTCCTCTTCTCCATTGCTGCTCCGTTCTGCATCGCCGCCGCGGCGGCATCGCGGTCGCCTCGTTCGCCGCGTGTCGCCGCGGCATTTCGCGCGCCTGGCTCCGTTCCGGTGGCGGCGGCACGGCACGCGCCGCTGGAGCGCGCCGAGTATCAGGTGAAGCTCGGCGCCATGGACGCCGGCACCGGTCAGATGGAAGTCGTCGGCCGCGATACCGTCGCCGGCCATGACGCGTACCATGCCGTGCTCCACATCGAAGGCGGCCTCGGCCCCCTGCGGATCGAGGACCGCTTCGAGTCGTGGATGGACGCCGCGTCGTGGAACGATCGTCCCCGCCTCTTCGCGCGCCGCTTCGTGCAGGACCAGCGCGAGCTCGGCAATCGTCGGCAGCGGACCTACGAGTTCTTTCCCGAGCGCAAGCAGTACCGGCGCGTCGACACCGACGAGACGTTCCCGCTGCACACCGATCGTCCGCTGGACGACGTCTCGGTCGTCTACCTCGCGCGCGGACTCCCGCTGAAGGACGGCGACACGTACACGATCGACCGCTACTTCAAGGCCGAGGCGAACCCGATCGTGCTGCGTGTGCTGCGGCGCGAGACGGTGACCGTCCCCGCGGGCACCTTTCAGACCGTCGTCGTGCGTCCCACCATCAAGACGTCGGGACTCTTCGGCGAGGGCGGGGAAGCGGAGCTCTTCTTCAGCGACGACGCGGCGCACACGCTCGTGCAGATGCGGAGCAAGGTGCCGCTCATCGGATCGCTCTCCCTGCTGCTCGTGAGGAACGTGCCGCTCAAGTGAGCGGCGTGGTGCCGGTCGCACGTCGCACCGCGAGCAACAGTGCCTCCTCCTCCACCGGCTTCGCCAGGTGCGCCACGAACCCGGCGGCGCGCGACTCCGCCAGGTCGGTGTCGCGATCGAACCCGCTCAGCACGATGCTCGGTGGCGCCGGCCACCCGCGCCGGCCCGCTGCCTCGGCGAGCCGACGCGGCGCGGCGAGCCCGTTCTCCGCCCCGAGATGCAGGTCGGCCAGTACCACGTCGAGTGGCTCGGCGCCGGCGATCCGCTCGGCGGCGGCGAGACTCTCGGCAACGTGTACGACGTGCCCGTCGAGCGTCAGCAGGCGACGCAGCGCGCGCCCCGCGCTCACGTCGTCCTCGATCACGAGAAGACGCAGCGGACGCTTCGCACCGGTTGGCGAGTCGGCCGCCGCTGCCGGCGGCGCCGGTTCCGTGGCCATCACCTGAGCTTCGCTCGCCGTCGGTAGTTGCAGCGTGAACGTCGCTCCACGTCCGCGCCCCTCGCTTTCCGCCGTCAAGGTGCCGCCCTGCATTTCCGCCAGCCGTCGGCTCAGCGCGAGTCCCAGCCCGAGACCGGAGCGGGCGGCCTGACGGCTCTCGCCCTGCACGAACGGCTCGAAGAGGTGCGCCAGCACGTCGCGGGAGATCCCGAATCCTTCGTCCAGCACGGCAAGCTCCACCCACCCCGGCGCGGGATTCCGCGTGCGGATGACGACGCGAGCCCGGTAGGGCGAGAACTTGCCCGCGTTCGAGAGCAGGTTGTAGACGATCTGCTGGACCCGGACTGGATCCGCCCAGATTGCCGGATCTGCGGCGGTGAACTCCTCCGTCACCGGGATCTGCTTCCTGTTCAGCGCGGGCGCGGCGGCGCGCATCGCACTGCGCGCGATCTCGTGCACGTCGCATCGATGACGAGGCGTGGCGACATGGCCCCGCGTGACGCGCTGATAGTCCAGCAGATCCGCCACGAGCCGCGCCTGGTACGCGATGTGGCGCTCGATCTCGTTGGCCATCTCGCGCACCTCGGAGGGCGGTACCTCCCGGCGCGCGAGCGCCTGGGCCAGCGCGCGCGCCGGCGCCAGCGGCGCTCGCAGCTCGTGGCTGACGGCCGCCAGCAGGTCGTCCTTGGCGCGGCTCTCCGCCTCGGCCTTCGCTCGAGCCGCTTCCGCCGCGACGCGGAGATGCTCCGCTTCGACCAGTCGTGCACGCGCGAGTGCCTGCGCGCACAGGTCGGCGAACGTCTGGAGGAAAGCGACTTCCTCGTCCGCGAACTTCCGCGGTCCGGCGAATGTGACCGTGAGCCCGCCGAGCAGCCGTTCCTCTCGTCCGTCCTCGACGCGGAGTGGCAGCGCCGCCCATGCACGATCGTAGTCGTGCGAGTTGACCGGCACCTCGGGGTGCGCCCGTTGCCACGCCGCGGCGCTGTCGACGATCACCGGTACCCGAGTCCGGATCATCTCGCCCGCGGGAAGTGCCGTATCGACTGGAACACGCGTGATGCGCCGCCGTGTCTCGTCGTCGACGCCCTCCACCCCGAGCAGCCAGAGCTCCCGCCCGTCCTCCGAGATCTCGAAGACGCCTGCCTGCCGAGCACCCAGTGCCAGGTCGAGCTGGCGCAGCACGGCGTTGACTACGGCGTCCACCGTCGCGCACCGCGTGAGCTCCGCGCTCAGACGTTGCAGCCGCTCCGTACGATCGCGTGCGGCGTCCGCTTCCGCCCGCGCGCGACGCTCGCCCTCGAGGAGCCGGTCGCGTGCCGCTTCGGCCCGCGCACGTTCGGCCGCCTCCCATGTCCGCTCCGCCGTTTCAACGACGAGCGCGATCTCGTCCGCCGTCCAGTCGCGCGCGACGGCGCTCTGCACCCCCAGGATCACGACGAGGCGATCACCCTTCACGAGTCCGGTGGCAACGGCGGCACGAGTTCCGACGTTGCTCCACGCGGCGCGCTCCGACGCAGTGTACTCCGGGTCGGTGTTGATGTCGTTCACGACGATCGTCTCGCCGCGCCGACAGCGGACCATCATGCGCTCTCCGAATGCGCGGCTCCTGACGCGCTCCGGAAACGGCTCGGCGTCCCGCACATACTGGCCGAGGATCGTGCCGACCTCCTCGCCCACCGTTCCGCTGATCTCCGTGTACGACGCGCGGTTCACGCCGAGCTGCTCGCCGAGCAGGCGTGACGCGATCGCCTGGATCTCCCCCAGCCCGCGATGTGGCCGCAGCGCGTCCCCGAGCCGCACGAGGAACGCCTGTCGCTCCGAGTTCGCACGGAGCGCCGCCTCGGCGCGGACGCGCGCCGTCGTCTCCATCGAGAAGGTGAGCAGGCCGAGGACGGATCGGTCCTCGTCGCGAATCAGTGAGAGCGCGTAGTTCCAGTACGTTGCCTCGCACCGTCCGTCACGCTCGATGACGAAGCGCGCGTCGGCGTGGTGGACGGGCGGCCCTCCGGTGAGCAGCGTCGCCAGGTTCTGCTCCATCAGCTCCGCCGCGTCCGGCCACACGTCGCGGGTCGGGCGGCCGAGCGCCCACGGATGCTTCCGTGCGCCGAGCGAGGCGATGTAGGCGTCGTTGTAGATGAGGACTCGCTCCGCTCCCCCCTGCACGCTGGAGGGGAAGGCGCAGTCGAGGCAGAGTCGCACCGCCGCGCGCAGTGCTCCCGGCCAGCGCTCGACCGGCCCGAGCGCGGTTGCGCTCCAGTCGAAGGCGCGACAGCACGCACGCATCTCGCCGGGGCCGGCGAACAACGCCTCGGCAGTGGGATCGGCGATTTCAGGAGCGATGCTTCCGGTCACCGGAGCTCTCTGCTGCTGTCGACACGCAACTTAGTGCCCCCATTGGTGCAACGCACCGCGTCTTCATGCAACCGGACTGCGCGCTGACGTGCTGTTACGTACGTCGCCTACCGCTGGAGCCGTCCGGAGCACATTTGCATTGCTGGCTCGTCGGTCCTCCTTCGCATCGTCCATCTCACATGCCGGCTCATCGCACTGTGATTCGACGCGTCGCGTGCGTCCTGCTCGTCGCCTCCGACGCCGCGACCTGGTGCGCCACGCGATACACCTAGGTGCGAAGGGAGCGACGGCCGTCGTAGCTCGCCAGGCTTCGCCAGACGGATGTCCTGCAGCAGGTCCCGCCGATGCTATCCGTCGATGGGGTGGTCACAGGACAGATAGTCGCCCGAGCGGCGATTGTCGTACACGGCTCCGATGCTTTCGAGCACCACGGCCGCGTTGCGCTGCAACGCTCGGAGCGTGGCGCCGTGATGAGCGCCGGACGAGCGTGCTTGCATCGAGCACCCTCATCCACTAGGTTCAGGTCAGCGAGACACGCGCCGTGCGCGTGGACAAGTTCCGATCGAACAGGGGCCTGCCGAATGCGAGCGGGCCCCTTTTGCATTCTGTCGCCCCCATCTGCGGGCACACCCATCGTGAGGGTTTCGATCACGAACACGTTGTGTCGGTCCGTTGCATCAGCACACTCCGAACACAGCACAACACATTTTCCGTAAGGAGTAGAACGATGCGTACCACCGGCACCGTGAAGTGGTTCAACGACACCAAGGGCTTCGGCTTCATCACCCCCGAGGGCGGCGAGAAGGATTGCTTCGTCCATCACTCGGCCATCCAGGGCGGCGGCTTCAAGTCGCTGTCTGAAGGCGAACGCGTGGAGTTCGACGTCGTGCAGGGCCAGAAGGGCCCCGCCGCCGAGAACGTCGCGAAGCTCGGTCGGTAACCTCCGCCTCCCTCGCCCAGCGAGGGCGCGGAATCGCCAACGTACCGCCGGGTCACTTCAGTCCCGGCGGTGCGGAGCTTCCTCATCCAACCCATGCCCGAACGATGGTCGAGATCCACCTGAACGAAACAGACCGCATCGACTGGGCGCTCAAGAGCTTCAAGCGCAGCGTGATGAAGGCAGGAATCCTGCGTGAGATCCGGCGCCGCCGTCACTACGTCAAGCCGAGCGAGGCGCGACAGATCAAGTCCAAGGCGGCACAGCGTCTTCGCGCCAAGGCCGCGCGCGCTCGTCGGGACTGAGACAACCGCACTCATCGCTCACAAGCCCCGATCACGCGGAGGCCGATCACTGCATGCCGAAGAAGCCGAACTACAATTTCGAGAAGCGCCAGAAGGAGCTCGCTCGCAAGCAGAAGCAGGAAGACAAGCGCGCTCGGAAGCGCGAGGAGGACCAGCGCCCCGATGCCACGCCTGAGGTGGCTTCCGAGATGCCTGCGTCGCCCGCGACGAAGTAGTCCGGCGCGACCTGCGCTGAGTACACGCCCAGAGTACAGGCGCTAGATTGCATCGTGCTGGCGGGCGCCGCTCTCGGCGCCCCCTTGGCGCTCTGCAGCGGTACCGCAGCGCCCCGAGCCGTCCACGGCCAGCGTGCTCCGACGTTTCCGGAGGCACCATGGACCGGCTCCCGCCCGCCCGCGCCGCCACGCGTACCCTCGCCCAGCACCGCGACGCGCGCGACCTGCGCGCCGTCGTCGTCGACGCGCTCACCGCCGCGCCCATCGACGAGCAGGCACTCCGTGACGGTGTCTGGACCTATGTGCGCGGGGAACGTCAGATCGGCGTCGCCCCCGGCATCGTGATTCTGGCTCTCACCGACATGGTGGAGCGGGCCAGGATCGTTCCGGACGACGTCCGGACCGCGCGCACGCGCGACGTGATACTCTGGTGCGTCGAGGCCTACTTCGGTCAGCTCGGTGGTACGGACATCGGTCGCGCTCGCGCGGCCTCAGTCGACGATTCCGCCGCCGACCCGGAGCAGGAGCCGTCCCGGGCGAGCCCGTGAGTGGGGTTCCACCGGCCGAGCCGCGCCCAACGGAGCGCGAGGCACCCGTGTCCCCGCGGCTCGCCCGGTTCATCCGCGACAACACGGAGCCGATTCTCGCCGAGTGGGATACCTTCGCCCGGAGCATGCATGCCGCCGGCGAGACGAATGTCGAGACGTTGCGCGACCACGCGAAGGAGATGCTCCTCGTCATCGCGTCCGACCTCCAGCGACCACAATCCGAGCTCGCACAGACCGAGAAGGCCCACGGCGAGCGCGACGCGGACGACGCAGGCGAGACGAGAAACCTGACGGCCGCGCAGGAACACGGCTCCGGACGCGCCGGCAGCGGGTTCACGGTCGGCCAGATGGTCGCGGAATTCCGTGCGCTCCGCGCGAGCGTCACGCGGCTCTGGTTGGCCGACGAGACCGGACCGGCGCGCACCGACCTGATGGACCTGATCCGGTTCAACGAAGCCATCGACCAGGCCATCGCGGAGTCGGTGTCGCGCTTCAGCCAGGTCGTCGCGAGAACGCAGGAGCGATTCCTCGCCATCCTCAGCCACGACCTGCGCACGCCGCTCGGCGCGATCATCACCTCCACGCGCTTCATGCTCGACACCGGCGGCCTCGAGGAGCCGAACCGCACGCTCATCGCGCGCGCCTCGAGCAGCGCGCGACGCATGAACCGGATGGTGCTGGACCTCGTCGAGTTC
>Ga0207674_10011244_pt1 | contig 10060 bp, 8 predicted proteins | sample KBSCornC72_FD_184303 | JGI IMG/M metagenome (GOLD analysis project Ga0207674, IMG submission 184303) | Corn rhizosphere microbial communities from Kellogg Biological Station, Michigan, USA - KBS Corn C7-2 (SPAdes) (version 2) | ecosystem: Host-associated > Plants > Roots > Rhizosphere > Soil ... | reverse complement strand
GAAGATCGTCGACGAAGGCATCGCACTGCGCGCCTCCGACATCGACATGGTCTACCTGACCGGCTACGGCTTCCCGCTGCACCGCGGCGGGCCGATGAACTATGCCGACACGGTCGGCCTGTTCAACGTGGCTGCGGCGATGAAGCGGTTCGCCGCGAACCCGCTCGATGACGGCGCGTTCTGGCAGCCGGCGCCGCTGCTCGCGAAGCTGGCGGCCGAAGGCAAGACCTTCAGCTGATCCCGATGCGCAAGCTGTTCGCGCTGGCGGGCATCGTCATCCTCGTGCTGGCCGTGGTGGTCGGCGCGAAGACGCTGCTCGGCCACTCGCGTCAGCTGGTGGTCGCGCCAGCGACGGCCGCGGTCGTCGATGCACCTGCGGCGGCCGCGCGACTGGCCGGCGCGGTGCGCTTCAAGACCATTGCGTCGGTCGACGACCCGGACGCGAACGCGGCCGAGTTCACCGGCCTGCAGGCGCATCTGCACGCCAGCTTCCCGAAGGCGCATGCGCTGCTGCAGCGCGAGTTGATCGGCAAGTACGGGCTGCTCTACACCTGGCCCGGCACCGACCCGAAGGCCGCGCCGTTCGCGCTGATGGCGCACCAGGACGTGGTGCCGATCGCCCCCGGCACGACCGCCGACTGGCAGGAACCGCCGTTCGCGGGCGTCGTGAAGGGCGACTTCATCTGGGGCCGCGGCGCATGGGACGACAAGGGCAACCTGATGTCGATCATGGAGGCGGTCGAACTGCTCGCCGCCTCGGGCTTCAAGCCGCGCCAGACGATCTACCTGGTCTTCGGCCAGGACGAAGAGATCGGCGGCGAGCGCGGCGCGCTGCAGGTCGCGCAGCAGTTCAAGCAGCGCGGCATCCGGCTGCAGTTCGTGCTCGACGAGGGCCTGCTGATCACCGAAGGCGTGCTGAAGGGACTGGACAAGCCGGCTGCGCTGGTCGGCGTCGCCGAGAAGGGCCATCTGACGGTGCAGCTGACCGCGAGCGCAACGCCGGGCCATTCGTCGATGCCGCCGCCGCAGCCTGAAGAGTCGGCGATCGGCATGCTCAGCGCCGGGCTCGCACGGCTCGAGAACCAGCAGATGCCGCTGGCGATCCGCGGCCAGGCCGAAGAGATGTTCGCGACGCTGGCGCCCGAGATGACGGGCATCAACCGCATCTTCCTGTCGAACCTGTGGCTGTTCAGGCCGCTGATCGAGAGCCAGCTGAAGAAGGCCGCGAGCACCAGCGCCAGCCTGCGAACCACGACCGCGCTGACGGTGGTCAACGCCGGCAATGCCTTCAACGTGCTGCCGGGCCGCGCCGACGCGGTCGTCAACTTCCGGCTGATGCCGGGCGACAGCAGCGACGCGGTCGTCCAGCATGTCGTGCGGACGCTCTCGAACCCGAACATCAAGGTCGTGAAGGGCACGTTCGCCGAGGCGTCGCGCGTCGCCGCGATCGACGCGCCGGGCTACCAGCTGATCAACCGCACCCTGCGCCAGCTGCATCCCGATGTGGTCGTCGCCCCGGGGCTGATGCTGGCTGCGACCGATTCGCGCCACTTCGAGGCGGTCGCCGACAACATCTACAAGTTCTCGCCGGTGCGCGCAAAGCCCGAAGACCTGAAGCGCTTCCATGGCACCAACGAGCGCATCTCGAGCGCGAACTATGTCGAGCTGATCCAGTTCTATCACCAGCTGATCGTCAACACGGCGCCGGCGCCCTGACGGCTTGGCCAGGAGACCTTGATGACTTTGACGACGACGACGACGACGAACGCACACGACAACCTTTTGACCAGGAGCCAGCCATGACCAGCGCCGTGATCGTTTCAACCGCCCGCACCCCGCTCGCGAAGAGCTGGAAGGGCGCCTTCAACATGACCCACGGCGCGACCCTCGGCGGCTTCGCCGTGAAGGCGGCCGTCGAGCGCGCCGGCATCGAGGCGGCCGAGGTCGACGACGTGCTGATGGGCTGCGCCACGCCCGAAGGCGCGACCGGCAGCAACATCGCGCGCCAGATCGCGCTGCGCGCCGGCCTGCCGGTCACGACCAGCGGCGTGACCGTGAACCGCTTCTGCTCGAGCGGCCTGCAGACGATCGCGATGGCCGCGCAGCGCATCATCGCCGGCGAATCCGACATCCTCGTCGCCGGCGGCGTCGAGAGCATCTCGTGCGTGCAGAACGAAGCGAATCGCCACATGGGCACCGACCCCTGGCTGCTGGAGCACAAGCCCGAGATCTACTGGAACATGCTGCAGACCGCCGAGCAGGTCGCCAAGCGCTACAAGATCGGCCGCGAGCGGATGGACCAGTACGGCGCCGCGAGCCAGCAGAAGGCCGCCGCGGCGCATGCCGCTGGCAAGTTCAACGACGAGATGGTGAGCTGCACCGTGACGGCCGGCGTCGCCGACCCGGTGCTCGGCCTGCGCACGAAGGAAGTGACGATCAGCGCCGACGAAGGCATCCGCGCCGGCACCACCTACGATGGCATCAAGGACCTGCGCTCCGCGCTGCCCGGCGGCCTGATCTCGGCCGGCAACGCGAGCCAGTTCAGCGATGGCGGCGGTGCTTGCGTGCTGATGAACGAAGACCTCGCATCCAAGCGCAACCTGAAGCCGCTCGGCCGCTTTCTCGGCTTCGCGGTCGCCGGCTGCGAGCCCGATGAAATGGGCATCGGCCCGGTGTTCGCGGTGCCCAAGGTGCTCAAGCGCCTGGGCCTGACGGTGGCCGACATCGACCTGTGGGAGCTCAACGAGGCCTTCGCGGTGCAGGTGCTGTACTGCGCCGACACCCTGGGCATCCCGATGGACCGGCTCAACGTCAACGGCGGCGCGATCGCGGTCGGGCACCCGTACGGCGTCAGCGGTCAGCGCCTGACCGGCCATGCACTGATCGAAGGCAAGCGGCGCGGCGCGAAGCGCGTCGTCGTGACGATGTGCATCGGCGGCGGCATGGGCGCGGCCGGCGTGTTCGAGGTGCTCTGAACATCATGGGCTATCGCCAGACCATCGACTTCCTGCTGTACGACTGGCTGGCGGTCGACGCGCTGCAGGCGCGACCCCGCTTCGCCGATCATTCGCGCGAGACCTTCGCGTCGGTGATGGACACCTGCGAGAAGATTGCGCGCGAGAAGTTCGCGCCGTTCAATCGGCAGGCCGACACCGAGGAACCCTGGTTCGACGGCGCCAAGGTCCACCTGCCCGAAGCCAGCCATGCCGCGGCGCGCGCCTATGCCGAGTCGGGCATGCTCGCTGCCGCGCAGGATTACGACATCGGCGGCATGCAACTGCCCTGCGTGGTCGAGATGGCGGCCAACAGCTTCTTCTCGAAGGCCGGCATCGGCATCGGCGGCGGCGGGATGCTGACCAGCGGCAATGCGAACCTGCTGATGGCGCACGGCACCGCGGCGCAGCAGGCCGTGTTCGCGAAACAGGAATTCGCGGGCCGCTTCTCCGGCACGATGTGCCTGAGCGAGCCGCAGGCCGGATCGAGCCTGTCCGACGTGGTCACGCGAGCGACGCCCGATGGCGACGATTTCGAGCACGACCCGCTCGGCCCGCGCTATCGGCTGCGCGGCAACAAGATGTGGATCAGCAACGGCGAGCATGAGCTCACCGACAACATCGTGCACCTGGTGCTCGCGAAGATCCCCGGGCCGGACGGCAGGTTGATCCCCGGCACCAAGGGCATCTCGCTGTTCATCGTGCCGAAGAAGCTGGTCGGCCTCGACGGCGAACTGACCGGCGAGCGCAACGATGTCGCGCTCGCGGGCCTGAACCACAAGCTGGGCTACCGCGGCATTCCGAACACCTTGCTGAACTTCGGCGAGGGCAAGTTCCCGGTGCGCGGCAATGTTTCAGGGGGCGGCCTTGACGGCCGCGGCGCGGGCGCGATCGGCTACCTCGTCGGCAAGCCGCATGAAGGCCTGCGTTGCATGTTCCACATGATGAACGAGGCGCGCATCGCGGTCGGCCTGGGCGCGACGATGCTCGGCTACGCCGGCTTCGAGGCCGCGCTCGATTACGCGAAGAGCCGCCCGCAGGGCCGGCCGATGGGCGTCGGCGGCAAGGACGCGACGCGGCAGCAGATTCCGATCATCCAGCACGCCGACGTGAAGCGCATGCTGCTGGCGCAGAAGAGCTATTGCGAAGGCGCGCTCGCGCTCGAGCTCTACTGCGCCCGTCTCGTCGACGAACAGCACACCGGCGCGCCCGAGACCTCGCGCGAGGCAGCCTTGCTGCTCGAGATGCTGACCCCGATCGCGAAGAGCTGGCCGAGCGAATGGTGCCTCGAAGCCAACAGCCTGGCGATCCAGGTGCTCGGCGGCTATGGCTACACGCGCGACTTCCCGGTCGAGCAGTACTGGCGCGACAACCGCCTGAACATGATCCACGAGGGCACGCACGGCATCCAGGGCCTGGACCTGCTCGGCCGCAAGGTCGTGATGCACGAGGGGGCCGGCCTCACCCTGCTCGCGACCACGATAGCCAAGACGATCGAGCGCGCGCGAGCGGTGCCGGCATTGAGCGCGCACGCCGATGCACTCGCGGCGGCGATGCAGCAATTGCTGACGGCCACCCGCGCCGCATGGTCCACCGGCGATCCCGAAGAGGCGCTGGCGAATGCGACGCCGTACCTGCAAGCCTTCGGCCACACCGTGCTGGCGTGGATCTGGCTCGATGTCGCGTTGTGCGCACGCGAGCGACTCAATGCCGCGCAGGGCGACGCCGCGCTGCTGCACGGCAGCCTCGCGGCCTGCACCTACTTCTTCCGTTACGAGCTGCCGCGCATCGGCGCATGGCTGCAGGTCGTCGCGACCCGCGACCCGACCTGCCGGACGATGGATGAGAGCTGGTTCTAGGGCCTGTTAACGCTATGGGAGGGCTCGCGTGACTCAGCAAACAGGCGCCCGCAAGGCGCAAAGCGCAGCCGTAGCTGCGGCTACGGCGAGCATTTGCAACGCGTCGGGCGCCTGTTTGCTGAGATCACCCGAAGGGCCGGGGTGGCGCAGGCCGCAGGGCCGCGTTGCGCGCTCGTTGTGTGCCGGAGGCACACGGCCTCGCGCACGCCTTGCCCTGCGACCTGCGGCACCCCGGCGCGAGCCCTCCCATAGCGTTAACAGGCCCTGGGATGAAACTTCTCGAGCGCCATGCCCGCCGATGCTCGATCAGGGCGTTGGCTGGCGATTGAAATGAACGTCAAGCGCGTCGAGACCTGGGCCTGGGTGCTGATCTACGTCGGCCTGATCGCGGTGGCGCTGGGTCTGGCGGTGCAGCGCGGCGACGCGGCGTTCGGCTGGGGCATGGCCGCGACGGGCGCCGCGCTGGTCGCCGTCGGCGTGCTGCTGATCTGGATTCGTTCTCGCATGACGATCGACAACCACTGACACCCTACCAAGAGGCAACCATGAGCACACCTGTCCAGAAACTTTTCGACCTCAGCGGCCAGACCGCGCTGATCACCGGCGGCTCGCGCGGCCTGGGCCTGCAGATGGCGCATGCGCTCGGCGAGGCCGGCGCGAAGATCATGCTGAGCTCGCGCAAGGCCGAGGATCTCGAGCAGGCGGCGGCCGAACTGCAGGCCGCCGGCATCGACGCGCGCTGGATCGCGGCCGACTGCTCGAAGGAGGAAGACACGCGCCGCCTCGCCGACGAGACCCTCGAGCGCCTGGGCACGATCGACATCCTCGTGAACAACGCTGGTGCGAGCTGGGGCGCGCCGGCCGAAGAGCACCCGGTGCCGGCGTGGGACAAGGTCATGAACCTCAACGTGCGCGGCTACTTCATCCTGTCGCAGCAGGTCGCGCGCACCTGCATGATCCCGAAGAAGCGCGGGCGCATCATCAACATCGCGTCGATCGCCGGTTTGAACGGCAACCCGCCCGAGATGCAGACGCTGGCCTACAACACCTCGAAGACCGCGGTGATCGGCTTCACGAAGACGCTCGCCGCCGAGTGGGGCAAGTACAACATCAACGTCAACGCGATCTGCCCGGGCTTCTTCATGACGAAGATGGCCGCCGGGCTGATCACCTCGCTCGACGAGGAGAAGATGGCCGCAAAGGCGCCGCTCGGTCGGCTCGGCGACGACGACGACCTGAAAGGCATCGCGCTGCTGTATGCGAGCCCTGCCGGCAAGCACATCACCGGCCAGTGGCTCGCGGTCGACGGTGGCGTCAGCGTCGTGCTCGGCGCGGCCTGAACGAAGCGACTGCGATGAGCATGCCGTTTGCCGTGCTGGTGCCGTTCGTCGAGCACCTGGGTTTCACGCTCGAGCGCTTCGAGGGCGGTGAGTCGGAGTTGCACTACACCGCGCGACCGGAGCACATGAACAGCTACGCGGTCACGCATGGCGGCGCCAGCATGACCTTGCTCGACGTCGCGATGGCCACCGCCGCGCGCAGCGTGCAGCAGGACATGGGCGTCGTGACGATCGAGATGAAGACGAGCTTCATGCAGCCGGCCAAGGGGGCGCTGGTCGCGAAGGGCCGGCTGATGCACCGCTCGGCGACGATGGCCTTCACCGAGGCCACCGTCTACGACGCGCGCGGCCGCGCGTGCTCGCATGCGACCGGCACGTTCAAGTACGTGAGGCGCCTTCCGATCGGCGGCGATGCAGTCCACGATCCGCAGCGCCCGCTGTCCACCGATTGATCACCAATTGATTTCCGAGGAGAACACGATGACGACCAACCAACAGATCCACCTCGTCTCGCGCCCGACCGGCGAGGCGACCCTCGACAACTTCAAGCTGATAGAGGCCACCGTGCCCGAGCTGAACGACGGCCAGGTGCTGGTGCGCCACCATTTCATGAGCCTGGACCCGTACATGCGCGGGCGCATGAACGACGCGAAGAGCTACGCCGCGCCGCAGCCGCTGAACGCGGTGATGCAAGGCGGCACGGTCGGCGAGATCGTGGCGTCGAAGAACGCCGCGTACCAGCCGGGCGACAAGGTCGTCGGCTTCGGCGGCTGGCAGCAGTACAGCGTCGTCGATGCCGGCACGCCGGGCATGCTGCGCAAGGTCGACACGACGCACATCCCGCTGTCGGCGTACCTCGGCGCGGTCGGGATGCCGGGCGTGACCGCGTGGTACGGCCTGACGCAGATCTGCAAGCCGAAGGCAGGGCAGACGATCGTCGTCAGCGCGGCCAGCGGCGCGGTCGGCAGCGCGGTCGGCCAGCTCGCGAAGGCGCGCGGCTGCCGTGCGGTCGGCATCGCCGGCGGTGCCGACAAGTGCGGCTACGTGGTCAACGAGCTCGGTTTCGACGCCTGCGTCGACTACAAGGCGCACAAGGACCCGAAGGCGCTCTACGAGGCGCTGAAGGAGGCGACGCCAAACGGGGTCGACGGGTACTTCGAGAACGTCGGCGGCGCGGTGCTCGACGCGGTGCTGGCGCGCATGAATGCGTTCGGGCGCATCGCGCTGTGCGGCATGATCAGCGGCTACGACGGCGAGCCGATCCCGCTGAAGCAGCCGCAGCTGTTGCTGACGAACCGCCTCACGCTCGAGGGCTTCATCGTCAGTGAGCACATGGAACTGTGGCCAGAGGCGCTGAAGGAACTCGGCACGATGGTCGCGGCCGGCAAGCTCAAGTACCGCGAGAGCGTCGCCCAAGGGCTTGCCGCCGCGCCCGAGGCGTTTCTCGGCCTGCTGAAGGGGCGCAACTTCGGCAAGCAGGTGGTGAAGCTGATCTGAAGCATGAAGCTGCCGCGGCCGTCGGCCCGTTGCGGAAGTTCGTCTTCGATGGAGGCCGGAGCGTGATCAGGCCGCCGGGGCGCTTCACTCCGCTCATGTCCCCCGGCGGCAGCCTGCGGCCGCCGCCTCCTCCTTTACTTCGCTCCGCGAAGCGCCCCACCGTCCTGATCCGGCACGGCTCTGGCAGTTCGCCTTCGCGCGCCACGGCAGTTCCAAGGCCAAGGGCATCGGGTGGCCGGCGTAGCGAAGTAAAGGAGGAGGGCTGGGCGCAGCCCGGACCGGGGGACATGAGCGGAGGCGGCCACCCGGTGACATTGGCCAGCTCGGTCGCTGCATACGAGCAGCAGCCGACGTCTGCAACGCGCCGCAAGCCGACACCCAAATTCATCCCGACGAGTCATCCATCGCGAAAGGCGCCCCAGCGCCATGGACCACTGAGATGAGCACCGCCACGCATCAGGTGACGAACCAGCCGGCGCCGCTGCTCGGCCACAACGTGTACGTGGGCGACCGCGGGCTGCGCGATGCGCTGGCGTTTCACCTGCCCGGCGCCGACGAATCGGCTCGCACGGCCTTCGGCGCGCTGCTCGGCAGCGAAGCGATGCAGACGCATGCGCGGCTCGCCAATGTGCATCGGCCGGTGCTGCACACGCACGACCGCGTCGGCCGTCGTGTCGACACGGTCGAGTTCCACCCGAGCTACCACGTGCTGCTCGGCGCCGCGGTCGAGGCCGGGCTGCATGCGACGCCGTGGGCGCGCGGCCCGGGTGCGCACATCGAGCGCGCGGCCGCGTTCCTGATGTTCACGCAGCTCGAGCCGTCGGTGCTGTGCCCGGTCTCGATGACCTATGCGGTGACGCCGGCACTGCGCGACAACGCCGCGGTCTTCGGTGCCTGGTTCGACAAGCTCGCGAGCACGCGCTATGACCCGCGCCTGATCGACGTCGCGACGAAGACCGGCGCGACGATGGGCATGGGCATGACCGAGAAGCAGGGCGGCTCCGACGTGCGCGCGAACACCACGCGCGCCGAGTTCATCGAAGACAACGCCTGGGGCGCGTGCTACCGGCTTGTCGGGCACAAGTGGTTCTTCTCGGCGCCGATGTGCGATGCCTTCTTGGTGCTGGCGCAGGCGCCCGCGGGCATCACCTGTTTCTTCCTGCCGCGCGTGCTGCCCGACGGCACCGGCAACGGCGGCCTCAACGCGATCGCGATCCAGCGCCTGAAGGACAAGCTCGGCAACCACGCCAACGCCAGCTCCGAGGTCGAGTTCGACGGCGCGCAGGCGTGGCGCGTCGGCGACGAGGGGCGCGGCGTCGCGCAGATCCTCGAGATGGGCAGCTTGACGCGGCTCGATTGCGCGCTCGGCACCGCCGGGCTGATGCGCGGCGCGGTCGCGCTCGCGCTGCACCACTGCGCGCAGCGGCAGGCCTTCGGCAAGCTGCTCGCCGACCAGCCGCTGATGAAGAACGTGCTCGCCGACCTGGCGCTCGAATCCGAGGCCGCGACCGCGCTGGCGTTGCGCCTGGCGCGCGCGGTCGACCGGCAGGACGACCCGTTCGAGGCGCTGATGCGCCGCGTGCTGACGCCGGTGGCGAAATTCTGGGTCTGCAAGCGCGGTGCGATGCTCGCGCAGGAGGCGATGGAATGCCTGGGCGGCAACGGCTATGTCGAGGCGCACGGTGAGGGCGTGATGGCGCGCATCTACCGCGAGATGCCGCTGAACTCCATCTGGGAGGGCGCCGGCAACATCATGGCGCTCGACCTGCTGCGCGCGCTGCGCAAGCGCGACGCGCGCCATGCCGACGTGATCGGCGCGCTGCAGGCCGAACTGGCGACCGCGCGCGGCGCCCACGCGGGGCTCGATCGCTTCAGTGATGCGCTGCTCGCACGCCTGGGCGATGCCGCCGACATCGACGAGGCGAGCGCGCGCCGCCTCGCGCAAGACATCGCGCTCGCAGTGCAGGGCGTGCTGCTGCGCCGCCATGCACCCGATGTCGTGTTCGAGGCCTTCTGCCGCTCGCGACTGAGCGGCGACGGGCCGCAGATCTTCGGCACCTTGCCGGACGGCGTCGACCTCGACGCCATCATCCAACGCGCGATGCCGCACTGATGAGCACCACCCCATGACTGAACTGATCCTGCACCACTACGCCGGCTCGCCGTTTTCCGAGAAGGTGCGCCTGATACTGGGCTTCAAGCGCATGAGCTGGCGCGCGGTGATCGTGCCGGCGATCCTGCCCAAGCCCGACGTGATGGCACTGACCGGCGGCTACCGCCGCACGCCGTTCATGCAGATCGGCGCCGACATCTATTGCGACACCACCTTGATGTGCCGCGTGATCGATGCGCTCAACCCCGAGCCGCCGCT
>Ga0207674_10011241_pt1 | contig 10061 bp, 8 predicted proteins | sample KBSCornC72_FD_184303 | JGI IMG/M metagenome (GOLD analysis project Ga0207674, IMG submission 184303) | Corn rhizosphere microbial communities from Kellogg Biological Station, Michigan, USA - KBS Corn C7-2 (SPAdes) (version 2) | ecosystem: Host-associated > Plants > Roots > Rhizosphere > Soil ... | reverse complement strand
GAGCGGCACCGCGCCCTTCCCGCCGAGCCAGGCGGCGAGATACTGCACGCCGACGCGGATGTTGGCGCGCGCGCCGGCTTCGGTCCGCGCGCCATCGTGCAGGTTCAGCATCTCGTCACGGCCGGGGATATGTTCGGGCATCTTCGACAGCTGGTTCGGACCGCGCATCGCCTCGAAGGCTTCCATCGCGACGGGGACCAGCCCGGGATGCGCCACCCAGGTGCCGTCGTGGCCGTTGGTCACCTCGCGCAGCTTGTCGGCGCGTACCTCGGCGAAGGCTTTCTCGTTCGCGGCTTGGTCGCCTTTCACCGGGATGAAGGCCGACATTCCGCCCATCGCGAACGCTCCGCGGCGATGGCAGGTCGCGACCAGCCGCAGCGAATAAGCTGCGAGGAAGGCCCTATCCATGGTCATTTGGCTGCGGTCGGGAGTCAGACGCTCCGGACTTCGACCGAGGCGTTTGATGTATGAAAAGATGTAATCCCAGCGGCCGCAGTTGAGCCCAACGATATTCTCTTTGAGCGCGTAGAGGATCTCATCCATCTCGAACGCTGCCGGAAGCGTCTCGATCAGCACCGTCGCCTTGGTCGTCCCGCGCTCGAGCCGGAGCTTATCCTCGGCGAACTTGAACACGTCGCTCCACAACGCGGCTTCGTGCCGGCTCTCGAGCTTCGGAAGATAGAAATAAGGTCCGGACCCCTTCGCAAGCGCCGCCCTGGCGTTGTTCCAGAAATAGATTGCGAAATCGAACAGAGCTCCGGCGACGACGTCGCCGTTTACCGTCACATGATCCTCGGGCAGGTGAAGCCCACGCGGTCGCACCATCAGTACGGCAGGATTGTCGCCGACCTTGTAGTGCTTGCCGCTGTCCGGCTCCGCGTAATCGAGCCGGTCGTTCCAATAGTCGCGCAAATTGGCCTGGCCCTGGAGCAGCTCCTCCCAGGTCGGGCTCGTCGCGTCCTCGAAGTCGGCCATGAATACTCTAGCGCCGCTGTTGAGCGCATTGATCAGCATCTTGGCGTTGGTCGGCCCGGTGATCTCCACGCGCCGGTCGAGCAGGTCGCGCGGGATCGGTCCGACCCCCCAATCCCCTTGGCGAATGTCGAGTGTCTCGGCCGGGAAGTCGGGTAATTCGCCCGAATCGAGCCGGTCCTGTCGTTCCTCGCGCTTTTCGAGCAGGTCCAGCCGACGCGAATCGAAGCGCTCGTGAAGCTCGGCAAGGAAGTCGAGAGCGCCCGGCGTCAGGACTTCGTCGGCGCCCGCGACAGACGAAGGTTCGGCAACGGCGCGCGGCTGATCGATGACATTGCTCACGCGTGGCTCTTAGGGCGCAATCGGCTCCCGCTCCAGCGCATCGCGGTCCCATTTCGCGAGGTTCGCGCCCGCCTCATAGGCAGAATCGAAGAAGTCGCTCAGCATGCCCGCCGGATCGTCGCATGCGCGCACCTCGGCATAGGGCAGAACGAACTCGCCATAAGTTTCATCGAAGCGGCCTCGCACAACCCTGGCGGCGCGATAGCCTTCGGCCTCAGGATAGATGTAGCTGTAGAAGAAGGGCTCGGCGGCAGTCACTCCGCCCGCCCAGAAGCCGGCGCTTGTGACCTCGTGGCTGTAGGCCTCGCGCGCGATCCGGTCGGGGAGGCCGGGCATGCCGCCGGGGTGCGGCGGCGCTGTCCGTCCGGAAAAACGGCTGACGGCGAGGTCGAATGCGCCCCACCAGAAATGCACAGGGCTCGCCTTGCCCGAAAAGCCGGCGCGGAAGCGGGCGAAGACCGGAAGCATGGCGGCGAGCGCCTCCCGGAAGCGGGCAGCCGAATCGCGATCATAATCGCGCGGAGCATCGTCTTCGGCGAACGGAACCGCGTCGGGAATTTCGCTTGGCCGGCCGTTGAAGTCTGAAGGGAGGTCATGTTGCTCGAGGATGGCGATCAGACGCCTGTGAAGCGCGGCGACGCTCCCCGCGTTGAGCGGCACTTCCTCACGCGAGCCGTCGCTGACCCACAGAACGATCGCGTGGCGGCACAGGTCGAGCGTCACGGTAAAGGTCCGTCCGTCGCTCGCTGCGGTCGGAAGCGTCGCCAGCCCTCGCGCATTCGGCTGGAGCGCGGCGTGCCAGCCGTGGTTGGCCCACGGCGCATGCGCGACGCGGATCTTGCCCAGCATCTGCGCGGCAAGGTGAAGGGTCGCGAGAGTTTCGTGATCGCGCTCGACGCTCAGCTCGGGCCAGTCTCTCATGGCGGTCTGCTGTAGCACGCCTTTGCATTTTGCTTGAGGGCACGGCTAAGGCGCTTGCCATGTCCGACGCACTGCTCGACCGCATTGCCGCAGCAAATGACTTGGCTGAGCTCGATGCGCTGCGCGTCTCCGCGCTCGGCAAGTCGGGCGAGATCACCGCGAAGCTCAAATCGCTTGGCTCAATGGACCCGGACAGGCGCGCGGCGGAAGCGCCGAGGATCCACGCGCTTCGCGAGCAGGTCACGAACGCGATCGCGGATCGCAAGGCTGCGCTCGAAGCCGCCGAGCTCGAGCGGAAGCTCGCGACCGAGAAGATCGACCTGTCGCTTCCCGCGCCCGAGAGTGTCTCGGGGACTGTCCATCCCGTCAGCCAGGTGATGGATGAGCTCGCCGAGATTTTCGCCGACCTCGGCTTCTCGGTCGCCGAAGGGCCAGAAATCGAGACTCAATGGTACAATTTCACGGCGCTCAACATGCCGGAGAACCATCCGGCGCGGGCGATGCAGGACACCTTCTACCTCGAGCCACGGACGCCGGACGAGGAGCCGTACGTGCTGCGGACGCACACCTCGCCGGTGCAGATCCGAGCCGGCGAGAGCCGCGGCGCGCCGATCTACGTCATCGCCCCGGGCCGGGTGTACCGCTCCGACAGCGACGCGACCCACACGCCGATGTTCCACCAGGTCGAGGGCTTCGTGATCGACAAGGGCATCACGCTCGGGCACCTCAAGTGGACTCTGGAGACCTTCCTCAAAGCCTTCTTCGAGCGCGACGATGTCGTGCTGCGCATGCGGCCCAGCTACTTCCCCTTCACCGAACCGTCGGCCGAAGTCGACGTCGGCTGGTCGATCGAGAAGGGCCGTCGCGTGGTCGGCGGGCAGGAAGGCTGGATGGAGGTGCTCGGCTCCGGGATGGTCCATCCCCGCGTCATCGCCAATTGCGGGCTCGATCCCGAGGAATGGCAGGGCTTCGCCTTCGGCTGCGGCATCGACCGGCTGGCGATGCTGAAATATGGGATGGACGACCTTCGCGCCTTCTTTGACGGCGATATCCGCTGGCTCAAGCATTACGGCTTCCGCGCGCTCGACGTGCCGACGCTGTCGGGCGGGGTCGGCGCATGAAGTTCAGTCTCGAGTGGCTCAAGCAGCACCTGGATACGAAGGCCTCGGCGCAGGAGATCGCCGACAAGCTCACCGCGATCGGCCTGGAGGTGGAGGACATCTCGAACCCCGCGGACGCCCTCGCGCCCTTCCGCGTCGCGAAGGTGCTGACCGCCGAAAAGCACCCGCAGGCGGACAAGCTGCAAGTGCTCACGGTCGACGCCGGTGAAGGGCCCGTCCAGGTCGTGTGCGGCGCACCGAATGCGCATGCGGGCATGCTCGGAGTGTTCGGCCCCCCCGGCGCCTACATCCCCGGCAGCGACATGACTCTGGGCGTCCGGGCGGTTCGCGGGGTCGAAAGCCGCGGCATGATGTGCTCGTCGCGCGAGCTCGAGCTCGGCGACGACCATAGCGGAATCATCGAGCTCCCCGCTGATGCCCCCGTCGGCGCGGCATTCGCCCAATATGCCGGTCTCGACGATCCCGTGCTCGACGTCGCCATCACGCCCGACCGGCAGGACTGCATGGGCGTTCGGGGCATCGCTCGCGATCTCGCGGCTGCGGGCATTGGCACCCTCAAGCCGCTCGCCGTTTCTCAAATCGAAGGCACCTTTCCCTGCCCGGTCCCGATCCGCATCGATGACGAGAACGGCTGTCCGGCGTTCTTCGGGCGCGCGATCAGCAATGTGAAGAACGGCGCATCGCCCGAGTGGATGCAGCGGCGGCTCAAGTCCGCCGGCCAGCGGCCGATCTCCGCGCTCGTCGACATCACCAATTATGTGATGCTCGACCTTGGCCGGCCGGCGCATGCCTACGACATCGCGAAGCTCTCCGGCGGTCTGACCGCGCGCGCCGCGAAGGCGGGCGAAAAGGTGCTCGCGCTCAATGAGAAGGAATATTCGCTCGAGCCGTTCATGACGGTGATCGCCGACGACAAACAGGTCCACGACATCGGCGGGATCATGGGCGGCGAGGATTCCGGTGTCACGGCCGACACGACCGACGTGATGCTCGAGGTCGCCTACTTCACGCCCGAACGGATCGCACGGACCGGTCAGGCGCTCGGTCTCACCAGCGACGCGCGCAGCCGGTTTGAGCGGGGGGTCGATCCGGCATTTCTCGATGACGGCCTCGCGATCCTCAGCGGCCTGATCCTCGACATCTGCGGGGGCGAGGCCTCGGCCGCGCTTCATGTCGGCCAGCCGCCGATCGAGAAGCGCTCGATCAGCTTCGATTTCAGCCGGACCAAGGCGCTTGGTGGCATCGAAGTGCCGCAGCCGGAGCAGGTAGCGATCCTCGAACGGCTCGGGTTCGAGGTCAGCGGAGACCAGGTTACGGTCCCGACCTGGCGGCGTGACGTCGAAGGCGCAGCGGATCTCGTCGAGGAGGTCGCGCGCATCGTCGGCTACGACCAGGTGCCCTCGACGCCGCTCAACCGAGCCCCGGGCGTTGCCAAGGCCACCGCGACCCGGTCGCAGCTGATCGAACGGCAAGTCCGCCGGACGGCGGCCGCGCGCGGACTCGACGAGGCGGTGACCTGGAGCTTCATCTCGGAAGCGGAGGCCGAGGCGTTCGTCCTTCGAGGCGCTGCTGGCGCAGCTCCTCAGGATGAGCGGACCGGCTTGTGGCGGCTCGCGAACCCGATCAGCGAGGACATGAAGGTGATGCGCCCCTCGCTGTTGCCGGGCCTGATTGCCGCCGCGCGCCGCAATCTCGATCGTGGCGCCTCGTCGGTTCGGCTATTCGAGATCGGACGGCGCTATCTCGGCGATGCCGAGCACCCGACGCTGGGCCTGCTCCTCGCCGGAGAACACAGACCGCGCGCATGGCGATCCGGCAAGGCGCAGAGCTTCGATGCCTTCGATGCGAAGGCGGAGGTCACGGCATTGCTCGATGCCGCGGGAGCGCCGGTCGCGAGTCTGCAGGTGCTGCCCGACGCCGGGCCGACCTGGCACCCGGGGCGCTCCGCTCGTCTTGGCCTCGGACCCAAGACGATCGTCGCGGCGTTCGGCGAGCTGCACCCGCGGCTGCACAAGGAACTGGACGCGCCAGCGGGAGCGGTGGCCGCCGAAATCTATTTCGATGCGATCCCCGCGGCGCGGTCGACCGGCCATGCCCGTTCGGCCTACGCTCCTCCGCAGCTGCAGGCGGTCACGCGGGACTTCGCCTTCATCGTTTCATCCGAGACGCCAGCAGAGAACCTGCTTCGGGCGATCCGTGGCGCGGACAAGGCGGCGATCACGACTGCAAGGCTCTTTGATCGCTTCGAGACGTCGGAAGGACTGAGCCTGGCCTTCGAGGTTACGCTTCAGCCAGTGGAGAAAAGCTTCACCGACGAGCAGATCGCGGAAATCTCATCACGGATCGTCGCGGCCGCAGAAAAGCTAGGCGCCCGCCTCAGGAGCTAGTTCCAGCGCATTGATCGCGGCATGGACCCGAGCTTCGATCTCGGCGCGCTCGAGGCCGGGAGGGATCGTCTCGCCGACCCTGAACGTCACCGTCCCCGGCCGATGAACGAAGCCGCGGCCCCATAAGCGGCCGCTGTCCACGGCGATTGGGACGACCGGTAGCGCGAGCGCGCGGTATAGAGCCGCAAATCCCGACTTGAGCTCGGGCGTTTGCCCCACCCGGACTCGCATTCCCTCGGGATAGATGATCAGGGGTCGGCCGGTTGCGATAGCGGTTTGCCCCTCTGCCACGAGGGCGCGCAGCGCCTTCGCTCCAGCCGACCGCTCGACGGCGATTATACCGTATTGCCGGGTCATGAACCCGAAGAGCGGGATGTCGGCGAGCTCCTTCTTCAGGACGATGATTGGGAGATTGGTGAGACGCACCATTTCGAGCGTTTCGAACATCGATTGGTGCTTGACCGCGATCAGGTGAGGTCCCGGCGGGATGCTGCCCTCGAGCCGTTCGCGAATTCCGAGCACATGACGCGTCAGCAAATGGTGGAGCTCGACCCAGCTTAGCACGACCGCGAGGGTGGGCCGGCGGCCAAACAGGCTCATGACCAAGCCAACCAAGACGCAAAGCACCGTCAGAGGATAGAAGGTCGCGGCGTAGAGCACCGACCGCAGCGCGGCCATCAAAGGTCGACCCAAACGGCGAGGCGGCGCAGCAGATATTTGTTGTATTCGCCAAAGAGAGTGAGGAAGCTCGGCTCGGTGCTCACCGCATCGGTCACGAGCTCGTACTTGTGGCCGAGCGCACGATCGAATTCATAATGGGCACGGCGCATGTGCCAGTCGCTCGTGATCAGGCGGACCGACCGATACTTGTGTTTCTCGAGCCAGCGCGCGGTCTCCTCGGCATTGGAGCGCGTGTCGACCGATTCACTACCGAGGTCGACGCAGCAGGCGAGCCATTTGCGGCCCGACGGGATGCGGCGAGCAAGGTCGGGCTTGGTCACTGAAGGATCGACGCCCGATACGAGCAAGCGCTTGGCCTTTCCGGCGCGGAGCACGTCCATCGCATGCTCGAACCGGCCCGCACCGCCGGTGAGGACGACGGCGGCGTCGGTGGCCGGCGTGCTAGACGGCGCCGGCTTTCCAAGCGTGAAGGCGAAGATGATGAACGCGAGCGCGTAAAGCAGAAGCAGCAGCGCGGCGGCTCGGGCAATCATAGGGCCTCGCGCAATGCCCTGAGCACCGCGACGCGGGCAACCCAGGTGGCGAGCACGGTCAGGGCGAGGGGGAGCAGTGCGAGAATCACCAGATCCACGAGGCCCAACGTCGCACCGCCGGTCAGCTCGCCGGCGAAGCTCGCCCCGGTCGTCAGCAGCAGGAGCACCGCGCCGGCGGCGACCGCTCCGCCAATGCTCCCGATGAAAGCGTCGATCGCGATCTTGCGCTGGAAGAGATGCGTGACCTGGAGATCAGTCGCACCGATTCCGTGCATCACGTCGATAGTGAACCGGTGCGTATCGAGCGCGCCGCGCGCGGCAAGCACGACGGCGGCAGCCGCCGCGGCGCTGAGCAGCAGCACGAGGCCGAAGGCGACCCACTGCAGCAGCGTCAACGAATGCAGCAGCGGCGCGACGCTGTCACGATGCGCGGAAACGTGGGCTCCGGGCGCGATCGCCTGCGCGCGCTTCTGGATTGCGCCCAGGTCGGCGCCGGGGACCACGTCGAAATTGATCAGCGCGGGGACTGGAAGCTCGGTGCTCTCCGCCGCTGGGCCCAGCCATTTCCCAAGCGTCTCGCGCATCTCGCTTTCAGGCACTGCTTCGGCCGAGCTCACTCCCGGCGAGGCTCGAACCGCGGCGAGCAACGCGTCGAGGTTACCTCCTCCGCCCGGTACCTCTAGCGCATAGCGGGCCTCGATGGCGCGGCTCAGCACGCCGGCCGTGTTCGCCAGCGCGAGTCCGGTCGCGGCGATCAGCATGATCGAGAAGCTCATGATCGCGATTACCCACGGCGTCGGCGCGCGCCGCGAGGTTGCCCCGAGCAGCCGGCGCTCGGGAAGCGCGACGAACAGCCACCCAAGCATCAGCGCTGCCCCTTCGGGCGCGGCGGGTTTCTCAGCGCCCCCGTCGGGTCGACCAGAGTCCCGTTCTCCAGGCGGATGAGCTGCGCCCCGGGAGTCTCGTTGATCAGGCCGACATCATGGGTCGCGACGACGACTGTCGTTCCGAGGCGATTCAGTGCGGTGAATAGCCCCATAAGGCGGTTGGCCATTTCAGCATCGACGTTGCCGGTCGGCTCGTCGGCGACGAGCAGCTCGGGCCGGTTGATCACCGCGCGCGCGATCGCGACCCGCTGCTGTTCCCCGCCTGACAGCGTCGGCGGGCGTGCGCTTGCCCGGTCCGCCAGCCCGACCCAGGCGAGCATTTCGCGCACGGGTCCTTCGACATCCTCGTCGGCGGCCCCCGCTACCCGCAGGGGCAGGGCGACATTGTCGAATGCCGACATGTGGCGGATCAGCCGGAAATCCTGGAAGACCACGCCGATGCGGCGGCGGAACGGCGGAAGAGCGTCGCGCGATGCATCGGTCAGCTCCTGGCCGAACAGGCTGATTCGCCCGCGCGTCGGCCGCTGCGCAAGATAGAGCAACTTGAGGAGCGACGTCTTGCCCGCGCCCGAAGGGCCGGTCAGGAAGTAGAAAGCGCCGGACCGCAGGCGAAAGTCGAGGTCGCGCAGCACTTCGGCCCCCGTTCCGTAACGCAGCCCGACGCTGTCGAATTCGGCAACCGCTGCCACTCACCCTCCCCGCTTCAGGCACGCCTTGCGGCAAGGTGCGCAACCTTGCCAAGCCATGCGCATTCCTGTTTACCTTGCGCTCACCTTCCCGAAAGAGGGCTTTTGCTGATCATGATCCTCACCTGCCCTGATTGCGGCACGCAATATGTGGTGAAGGATGACGCCATACCGCCGGAGGGACGGCAAGTGCGCTGCGCCGCCTGCAAGCACAGCTGGCACCAGGATCCCGAGGCAAAAGCGACCGATTCCAACGCGGAAGCCGAGGTTGCGGCCGAGCCGGCGCCGAGCGCGCCCGAACCGGCCGCTGGCATGGAAGAATCGGCCCCGGCAGCAGATCCAGAGCACGCGGCCTCGGATGACGACGAGGATCTCGCCGAAGCGACGCTGATCGCGCCGCGCAACGGTCCCGAAGCGGAGGAGCGCGCTTACGAGGAAGCGGTCATGGAGGGCGAGACAGCAGCGCCCGACGCCGATGTGCCTCCCGGCGCCGAGATTCCGGCAGCAACCGAGGAAGCCGCGTCGGACGAGGTAGCTCCGGCCGCGGAAGATTGGAAGGAGCCGCCCGAGCCTGACGCGGCACCCGATACTTTCTCGCCCTTCGCCGCGCCCGACGAGGAAGAGCCGCGCGCGCGCAGTCCGCTGATGACCGTACTGATCATCGCGGTGCTCATCATCGTCGTCGCTGCGCTGTTCTGGCTCTTCGCGCCGGTGGACTTGAAGGCACGGCTGGGCCTCGCCGCTGGCGGCGCCAGCCCGCTGACGCTCGTGATGACGCACATGGACAGGCAGCAGCTCGAAAGCGGCAACCAGCTGCTGACGATCAGCGGACGAGTGATCAACCCGACCACGAACAAGCAGGATGTCCCTCCGTTGCAGGCCCGCCTGACCGATCGCTCCGGCAAGATTGTCTACAAATGGACGATTCCACCGCCCGCCCAGTCGCTGGCGCCAGGAGCGAGCGCCAGCTTCAACAGCGCGGAGTTGAGAGTTCCGCCGGGCGGCGAGTTTCTCACGATCACTCCCGGCCCCAAGGCCTGAGGCCGTAACCTACTGAAATTCAATCAATTTCGCCGGAGCCGTGGATCCGTCGGCCGAGTGGATGAGCGAATCCCGCGATGAGGGTGCACCGGGGTTCGCCGGTGCGTCCAGCTTGAGCGCCACTCCGGAAACGATGCGGATCGTCGCCGTTGCCTGGGCAACCGCGGCCGCCCGCGACGGTGGCGGCGATGGCGGAGAAGAGGTCGCGAGTGCGGCTGCGGCGAGAATGACCATGAGCACGACTAACGCGCTCGCGCGAAAATGGTAAAGACCGCATTAACTATTGTCCCGTTCTGGACCAAATTGAAGCTGCAAGAGGCGGCATTGCGCGCGCCCGGACCCTTTGCTAGGGGCCGCGCCTTGCCAGTCGCCGGCTCAATCCTGGCCGGCCGATTTCATGACGTGCGGTCGTGGCGGAACTGGTAGACGCGCAGCGTTGAGGTCGCTGTGGCCGAAAGGCCGTGGAAGTTCGAGTCTTCTCGACCGCACC
>Ga0207674_10011239_pt1 | contig 10061 bp, 12 predicted proteins | sample KBSCornC72_FD_184303 | JGI IMG/M metagenome (GOLD analysis project Ga0207674, IMG submission 184303) | Corn rhizosphere microbial communities from Kellogg Biological Station, Michigan, USA - KBS Corn C7-2 (SPAdes) (version 2) | ecosystem: Host-associated > Plants > Roots > Rhizosphere > Soil ... | reverse complement strand
GCTCGAGCTTGCGGGCGCGGCGGATTGCTGCAGCACGCTCGCGGGCGCGCTTTTCCGATGGCTTCTCGTAGTGACGGCGCAGCTTCATCTCGCGGTAGACGCCTTCGCGCTGCAGCTTCTTCTTGAGCGCGCGGAGCGCTTGGTCGACGTTATTGTCGCGAACGATGATCTGCATAAATGCCTGTCTATACTCCAGAATGTCGCTGTGGCCCGTAGCCGCGCCAATATCATACGCCCGGCCGCAGTATGCTGCGTCGGGGCGCCGCCATTAGCAGTGACCGGATAGGGTTGCAAGGCACCCCAAATGGCCAGTCCTGCGATGAAACGAGTTGTCAGCGCGATGGGCTAAGCAACTGGCTAAACGCGGTTATCGGAGATTAACCTTCGGATGTGTACAACCGCTGCTTCATCTGAGTGGGGTGGTAATGGGGTTGAATCGAAGGGAAGTACTGCGTTGGGGCGCCGTTGGCGCGGCTGGAGCCATGCTCTCGTCCGCCGCAAGCTCCGTGGGTCTTCCATCCATCGTTTATGCGCCGCCGCCGGTTCCGCGTGATCCGCTGGCGCCGCTCGCACCGGTGCAACCTGCGCCTGTTGGCCTGAACCCGGTGCTCTTCCAGAAAGCCAAGGCGGCGCTCGATTCGCACCGCTATCAGGCGCGTGCCCGCGACGTGATGGGCATTGTCGATTTCTCCAAGTCCTCGAGCGAGGCCCGCTTCCATCTGGTCGACCTGATGAATGGCACCGTGGAAAGCCACCTCGTCGCTCACGGCCGCGGGTCCGATCCGGACCACAGTGGCTTCGTCGAGCGCTTCTCGAACGCGTTCGGGTCCTATGCTACTTCTAACGGCGCCTACACCACCGGCGACTATTACGAGGGCAAGTACGGCCTTTCGATGAAGGTCCAGGGCCTCGACTGGTCGAACAGCAACGCCGAAGCCCGCGCGATCGTCATTCACAATGCGTGGTACGCGGAGCCGGGAATGATTGCCCAGCACGGCAAGCTCGGCCGCTCGGAAGGCTGCTTCGCTTTCAGTCGCGCCAGCCAGTGGGACGTCATGCGTCGCCTCGCCGGTGGCCGGATGATCTACGCCGACAAGATCGCGTAGGCTTCCCACACAACGGAAAAGGAAAGAGGCTCCGGAATTCCGGAGCCTCTTTGTTTACTCGACCGCTGCGCGGTTGAGCGTTAGGCCGCTTGCGGCAGCGACGTTGCCGACCGGCGCCGGAATGCGAAACCGATCGCACCGAAGCCAAGCAGCATCATTCCCCATGTTCCGGGTTCAGGCACCGACTGCGTCAGCGAAATACCGCCGAGCAGGACGTTGCCTGTCGTGACTTGGCCGTTCAACTGCGTTCCACCGGACACGAATTGGTAATAGTCGTAATCGCCCCAGTTCAGCAGGTCGATCCAAGCTCCCTCAGACGTGCCTGAATCAAGGATGTCCCCAAGCAGACCGGCGTCGTCGGAACCGAGAATGTACCAAACCTCGCCAGCAGTAGTGCTGCCGAAGAAGACTTGGGCACCGCTTACCTGGCCGAGAAGCGCGCTCACATCCAACGAGATGAACGGAACGGTATCGAAGCCGTCACCTGCGTAATAGATTTCGTTCTGGCCGGACGGATCCGTGGCTAGGCCGAGCCCTTCCTCGTCGCCGCCATCGCTTTTCCCGTAGAGATCGGTTGAGACATTCTCGTCATCGTAGCCATAAGCCGTGACGCTCAGAGAACCTGACGTATAGGTCTCACTCGTCCCGAGATTTCCCGTGACAGTGTTGAAGTCGATTTCAACCGCAGCTTGACCCGCAGTGGCGGTCGCAACGGCAACGATTCCCAATAGAGTCTTGTGCATCCCTGTTCCTCCCGACTCGAGGCGAAGGAGCGCGTTTACCATAAATATTGCGAAAACTTAACGAAAATTAACTAACTGTCCCAATCTGGGATTCGAGACATTTCAGCGAGCCGCCACCTTGTCCGCGGGCTTGGCTGACGGCGCCTGCGTGGCGACGTTGTTCAGCGCCGCAATGACCTTGCCGTCCTTCTTGTAGATGTCGGCATAGTCCTTGATCGATCCGTCCTGGAGCGCGGCGGACGACATGTAGACGATGTAGACCGGAAGCGGCTTCGGGAAGTTGGCCTGGACCGTCTTCTTGCTGGCGACCGTTTCCTTGACCCGCTCGGGAGTCCACGCGGCCGGCACGGTACCATCGGCTGCGGGCGGGTAGGTGCCCTCGCCCAGCAGCCTTTCAGCCAGGAGCAGGACGTGCTCGGTCCGAATGCAGCCGTGGCTATAGGCCCGCGCCTTGGCATCGAACAACGTCTTGGCGGTCGTGTCGTGCAGGTAGATGTTGTGCGGATTGTACATCACGAACTTGATCTGCCCGAGCGCGTTGCGCGGCCCCGGAGGCTGACGCCAGCGTTGGATCTTCCCGTCGGCGCCCTTGAGCGCGACGTAGCCCGGCTTGCCGGCGACCTCCTTGCTGATGCTCGGCGGCACTTCCCACCAGGGGTTGAGAATAACGCCCGTGGCGGTCGCCATCAGCTGCGGCGTCTGAGTCTTGATTGCTCCTGCGACTGCCCGATGCCGCGAGACGGTGACGCCGTCCTCGACCAGCGCAGCCGTATAAGCCGGCACGTTCACGATGATGTAGCGTTCGCCGAGGTCGCGGGGCAGCCAGCGCCAGCGGTCCATGTTCAACCGGATCCGGTCGACCTTCATCGTCTCCGTCTTCGGAGTGATCTCGAGCGCCTTCTTCAGCGCCGCATATTGCGGGTGCGACGGAAGCAGTCCCGCCAGCGCCTCGCCAACGCGATGCTGCGCAAGTGCTGCCCGAAGCAGAGAATCCTGCCTCGCGGCATCCAGGTCGGGATCCGGGATGTGCCAGTTCTGCCGGTCGGCACCACGCACGTGGCCGAGAGCCATGTCTGACGAAAGCTTGTTGAACCGTTCCGTCGAAGCGGCCGAGATCAGGTTCAGATCATTGCTCCGCATCGCGGAGATGAGACCGGCGGAATCATAGTCCCGCGGGTCGAGGCCTTCCTTCGCAGACGTCAGGATGGACAGCAGGAGCTGGTTCGCGTCCACCATCGTCCAGACTGGCGGAGGAGGCGGTGGCGGCAAGGCGGGAGCCGCTTCCGGGGTTGCCGCCTGCGGGACCGGCTGCGGCATCACCTGTTGTGACACGCCCTGCTGCGGCGCGGCGGGTTGAGCGGCAACGGGTTTCGGCTGGGCAGCGGCCGCGGCGGGCTTCACCGCGGGCGCGCCGGCCTGGGCCAGCGCCATTCCGGCCGGAGCCGTCAGTGCCGTGAAAATCAGCAAGCTTTTGAACTGCACGCTCATCCCCTGAAAATCCCGTGTTCCGAGGCAGCTAGCCTCGCCATCGACACCCAATGATGTGCAATTGCATCCATACACAGGCTGAACGGCGCTCGCCAGTGACGTGCGCGCCACACTGCCGTTTGAATCATCAGGCCGAAACGAACCAATCCTTAAGTTCCGGGACCTTAGCTTGGGTCTCGCCGATGGGTGGGGATAGTAATGCTTGATGGCTCGATGATACCGCGCAGCGTGCGCCGAATGTTCGACGAGCGCTCGGAGCCGCGCGATGAGATGGTCTCGCAGACCGCGGTCCTGGAGCTTCGCGGACGCAAGCACGTAGTGCGCCTCCTCAACCTATCTCCTTCAGGCGCTATGGTAATTTTTCGGGCGATGCCGCATATCGGCGAGCAGGTTGCGCTGCACCTTTCCGACCGGGGCCGAGTGTGCGGGCATATTTGCTGGGTGCGCGACAGCCGGGTTGGAGTGACTTTTGCGGCGGCTTTGGAGTAGCCGCGCGTGGAGATGAGTTTTTCGATGATCAGGGCGCGCATTGGCGAGACGCCGGACTCGAAGGAGCGGCGGCGCATGTCGCGCTTCCCGGTCGAAATCGATGCGCGCGTACGCGAGCTAGGCGCCAACGGCATCGAGGCTCGGGTCCTCAACATTTCCGAGAGCGGCTTCATGGCCGAATCCGACGCGACCTTCGAGATCGGGTCGAGGATCTGGCTGATGCTCCCGGGTCGCGACCGTGCCAACGCCGTCGTCAAGTGGGTAGCCGGCGACAAGATTGGCGCCGAATTCGCCACACCGCAATCGCTCGAAGGCTTGCGGACGGGTCAGGATTTCTAGGCGCGGCCCACCGCTTCCTGCGCACTTTTTGGCGTTAAGCGCTCTCTGAGTTCCTCTTGAACTGTCCCAAACTGGTTACCGTCGATGAAACCAGCGCGGCGCTCGCGTCGTTGAGCGCTGTCGAAAGGAAGATCGACGATGCCGACCACCGAAACGGTCAGACAGCTGACGGGCAGAGGCTACCACGCGGTTTATCGCGAGCATGAAGTCAATCATTGCCCCGGCTGTGGCCGCACGCACTGGCTGATCGGCAGGATGTCTGCCGAGTGCGCTTTTTGCACGACCGCACTTCCGCTGGCCGAGGCCAGCATGCGATCGCACTCCGGCCCAGCGATCATCCAGCACAAGAACCGCCACAACCACGACGCCGCCTGGGCGGCCTGATCAGGCGGGTTTCTTCCGGACCGGCACGGCCGCGTTGCACAGATCGACGCCGCCGGCCGGACGGATGAAGAAGTCGTCTTTCCGGTTCGCGCGCGCCTTCACATAGGCTCCGAAGGTCGCGCTTCCCGTATCCATGAACTGATATGCCGGGCGCTCGGCGACCGGAATCTCGCTTGCCGGCCGCACGGCCGAAATCGGCACGTGCATGCTCTCGTCCTTGTAGAAGCCGAGCGCTTCAGTTCCTCGTGGCAGCGAGCTCAGGCGGTCGATGCCCTCTATGACACGTCCGACGACGGCAATGTTGCGGTCGAGGTGGCGCGGGGCGTGCCCGATTACGGCGTAAAGCTCGCCGCCTGTTCCCGTGTCGGGTGACAGATCGCGACCTACGCCGACATAACCGTAACAGTGGGTGAGGTTAGCCGTGCCCGTCTTGGGATCGTAGCCGATCGGCCAGCCGCCCGCGAAGCCGGCGCTCGGCGCATAGTCGTCCGCATAGCCGAGTGGACGGACGGCAAGCCCCTTCAGCGACCGATGATATTCAGCCGGCGGTTTCGCGATCACCCCTGCGGGTAGCGGCCTTGTGCTTTCGTTATTGCCCCACTGGACGACGTAATTGTCCTGCACGCGGTAGATCGCCGCCCCGCTCCACCAGCCGCCTTTCGCGAGGGCACGGATGTTGGCGACATGGACCGGAGCGAACTCCGGCGCGAGCTGGATTACCACCCGGGCGCCATTCCTTAGATCCATCACCACGAGGTTGTCGGGGTTGATGTCGCGCCACGCGCTTGCCGGCGCCTCGGCCACGATTTCGGAGGGTGTCTTGGGTTTCGCCGGGGGTGCGGCCGCAACCAGGAGAGCTGCCGAAACCAGAAGCAGTGAACGCATCCTAACCCCCACCCAAGCGAACAGCCGTGGTCTAGCCGACGAATGCGGGCGCCGCTATCGCCCGAAGATGCACACCGCCACTTTGATGCTTCTGGGATCGGGCGAGCTCGGCCGCGAATTCGCGATCGCTGCGAAAAGGCTCGGCTGCCGGGTCATTGCCTGCGACCGCTACGAGAATGCGCCTGCCATGCAGGTCGCCGATGCGTTCGAGGTTTTCCCGATGCTCGACGGCAAGGCGCTTCGAGCCGCGGTGGAGACCCACAAGCCCGATGTGATTGTCCCGGAGATCGAGGCGATCGACACGGAGACCTTGGCCAGGCTCGAGAGTGAAGGCTGGCGCGTTGCTCCGTCCGCGAAGGCGGTCCAGCTGACGATGAACCGCGACGGCATCCGCGAGTTCGCTGCGCGCGAGCTGGCTCTAATCACCTCTCGCTACAAGTTCGCGGAATCGCGCGACGAAGCGATCGCCGCGGTCGCGGAAGTCGGGCTGCCCTGCGTGGTGAAGCCGGTGATGTCGAGCTCCGGCAAGGGCCAGACCACCGTCAAGTCGGCAGAGGAGGTCGGCAGCGCCTACGACTATGCGGTCACCAACATGCGCGGCGATCGTCCACGCGTGATCGTCGAGGAATTCATCGAGTTCGACAGCGAGATCACCTTGCTGACGGTCGCTACCGAAGCCGGCGTCCTGTTCTGCTCGCCGATCGGGCATCGCCAGGAGGCCGGCGACTATCGCGAGAGCTGGCAGCCGGCCGGCATTTCGGACGGGGCCTTGCTCTCCGCCCGGAGGCAAGCGCGGAAGGTCGTCGAGGCGCTCGGCGGCTATGGCATCTTCGGTGTCGAATTCTTCGTCAAAGGCGACCAGGCGATCTTCTCGGAGCTGTCGCCCCGACCGCACGACACGGGCATGGTCACCTTGATCACCCAGTTTCCGAATGAGTTCGAGCTTCACCTGCGAGCGGTGCTCAAGTTCCCGATCCCCGCGATCGAGCTGACGCGACCTGGCGCATCGGCGGTTGTTCTCGCGGATCGCGAGAGTGACGAATTCAGCTTCGAAGGGATTGCCGAGGCGCTGCAGCGCGGACGTCCCGGCGCTCCGGTCGACCTTCGTATCTTCAGCAAGCCGAACACATTGAAGAACCGGCGCATGGGCGTCGCGCTTGCCGGCGGAAAGGATGTCGCAGAGGCCATCGAGACCGCCAAGGCGGCGGCAGCTTCGGTGAAGATTCGCTATTCCGGGTAGAACCGAACCGCGGGTTCGTAGTTTTCAGTCCGCCAAGCGAAAGGGACAGGCCATGCGCGCACAGCTCCTGACAGTGATGGTTCTCGCAGTGACCGTCGCGGGTTGCGGAAAGCCGCAGCCTGAACAGCCGACAAAGTCGATTTCGGTCCGCAGCGAACAGCAGAACGCCCTGCACAAGCTGAGCGAGCCGACCCTGAAGATCGCGCTCAGGCGAGCGATCTATGACAGCGGCAAGAAGTGCAACACGGTCACCAAGGCCGGCTACGTCCAGGAATATGGAAACCTGTCGATGTGGACGGCAAGCTGCGCCGGCGACCGCAGCTTCGCGATCTTCGTGGGTCCTGACGGATCAGTCCAGGTCAGGGATTGCAAGGAGACGGAGCAGTTGAAGCTTCCGGCCTGCACGATCCGCGAGCCGGAGAAGAAGCCCGCCGCGGGCTAATCGCAGCGGCGGGATTCCTTATATTCGCCGGCGGCGGTCTTTTCCTTGACCGTCACGCACGAGCCCTGACGCGTCTCTTCGCGCCAGCTGCCGTCCGCATTGGTCACGCGGTTGCCGCCCTTCGGGACGCGCTTGCCGTCCTTGATTTCGTAGTTCCAGCCCTTCGGCGTGGCCTGGGAGGCGCCACTTGCGGTCTGCTGCGCCAGGGCTGCCCCGGCGAAGCCAACGCTCGCCGTAACGGCGACCGCAATCAGCAACGCACCCTTCGAAACCCGTCTCATCACACGACTCCTTGGCCCGCTCTCTATATTCACCCATGTGAACGACGGGTGAAAGATGAGGCGCGGGAAATCCGCGCCGAGTTGACGCAGATAGGTACGAAATCCGTGATTTTTGAGGGCTTGGCCCCCGCGGCTTAGCCCTGGCGAGCCTTGAAGCGCCGGTTCGTCTTGTTGATGACGTAGGTGCGTCCGCGGCGGCGGATCACGCGGCAATCGCGGTGGCGCGACTTGAGCGACTTCAAGCTGTTGCGAATCTTCATGGCGCGCGCCTGTCTCTTCGTCTCGTTCTGTAAAAATAAGGAAGGCCGCCCGACGGGGCAGCCGCTCGGGGGGCGCTTAAGCGAAAATCCCTTTCCCCGTCAAGGTTCAGCGTACCGGCTTCCTTTGGGCCTTGGGCTGCGAAGCCGCGTAGGTCTCCCCGAAATAGTCGCCGGCATACCAGAGCGGCCGCTGGTCGGCGTCCGCCATGTTGCGCGCAATCCGATAGTTGAGCTCCGCGAATTTTGCCCCCGCCTGCCAGCGGATCGGCTGCGCCAGATCGTCCTTCACCGTGTGATAGGTCTCGGCCAGGAATTTCTGCCACGCCTGCGCGCCGCCGTTCGCCTGCCCGGTCATCAGGAATACCGCCGGAACTCCCGCCTGCACGAACGGATAGTGGTCCGAGCGGACGAACAGGGTCTCCTGCGGCATCGGGTCCGGTGAGAGCCCGATGTGCATGCTCGCGCCGGCCGCCGCGACCGCCCGGCCGGTCGTCGAATGATCTGCTCCGAACGCCACGACGTCCGTGAAGTCGTAGAGCAGCAACGGCATGTCGAGATCGACCAGCCCGACGATCTGCTGGGCCGGTATTGTCGGATGCGAAGCGAAATAGCCGGCGCCGAGCAGGCCATATTCCTCGCCCGTATTGGCGATGAACAGGACAGAGCGCCGAGGGGGCTTCCCCGATTCGACGAACTCGCGGGCCGCCTCGATCATCGTCGCGACCCCGGCGGCATTGTCGAGCGCACCGTTGTAGATCGCATCCTGCCCCGGCTTCGCATCCGGATACAGGCCGAGATGGTCGAGGTGGCCCATCAGGACGACATGTTCCTGCGCCAGCCGCGGGTCTGATCCCGGGAGCACGGCGAGGACCTCCGGGCTGGAAAAGTCCTGCCAGTTGCTGGTGGTTGTTACCGACAAGGTCGCGGGCAGCTGGAATCCGCGCACCTTCTTGCCGGCCGCGACGTCAGCGCGGATCGCCTTCAATTGCCGCGGTGCGCGCTCGAACAGCCGCTCCGTCCATTCCGACGAAAGCGCCACCAGCGCCTGCGCCGCCCCGCCGCGACTGGTCTGGCCGTTGGCGTCAATCCAGTCGACCACCGGCCTCGACCCGAAGCGCTGGACCTGGCTGATGGCAGTAACCGCGTCGTTGATTTCGATGAGGCCGATCGCGCCCTGCGCGCCGGCGGTCTCGACCTGCATCGACCGAAGATGCGCCGATATTTCGGAGGGAACGCCCGGCACCGAATCCGCTAGCGCAACGACGACTTTCCCGCGCACGTCGAGACCCGAATAATCGTCGAGGCCGAGCCGTGCATCGCGGACCCCGTGTCCGACGAACACCAGCGGAACGTTCGCCGCTAGTTCGCGACGCGTCACGTTCGGCCGGACCGCCGCATCCTTGCCCACGGCCAGCTTGGTGGTGCGCCCGTTGATCGTCACCGAAATGGTCGGCGGGGCTGCCAGGGTCGCGCGCCGGAAAGGCACGTCCAGAAAGTAGCTGCCGTTGGGGCCACCGGGCTTGAGCCCAAGCTTGCGGAATTCCGAAGCCACGTAATTGGCGGCGATCAGATGTCCGCGCGAACCCGTGTCGCGTCCTTCGAGCATGTCGCTGGCGAGAAACTCGACATGGCCACGGATGCGGTCCGCTGCGTGAAGATCTTCGGCGGGCCTTGCCGGTGCCGCCCCGATCAGTAGCGCCGCGAGGAACGCGAGCGAAATGCGCTTCAGGCTCAAGCCCAATTCCGCGACTTCAGCTTGCGCTCCCAATCGAGTGCGTGGGTCAGGATCGTCTCGATGTCCGCATAGCGCGCATTCCAGTCGAGCGTCTGAAGCAGCGCCTGGTTCGAGGAAATGAGCAGCGGCGGGTCGCCCGCGCGCCGGCCTTTCATTTCGCGGCGGATGGGCTGGCCGAGCACCTTGTCCAACGCGTCGAGCACCTCGAGCACCGACAGGCCTCGCCCATAGCCCAGGTTGAGCACGAGGTTCTCTTCCGGCCGCTCGATCAGCCGTTCGAGCGCCTTCAAATGCGCATCCACCAGGTCGGAGACGTGAATGTAGTCGCGGACGCAGCTTCCGTCGGGCGTCGGATAGTCGGTCCCGAACACGTCGACATGGTCGCGCTTCCCGACCGCGGCCTCGACCGCGACCTTGATCAGATGGGTCGAGCCCTTGCCGACCTGGCCGGAACGCCCTTCCGGGTCCGCTCCCGAAACGTTGAAATAGCGCAGCGCTGCGTAATTGAGCGGATAGGCCGCCGCCGAATCCTCGAGCATCCGTTCGGTCATCAGCTTCGACGCGCCGTATGGGTTGATCGGCAGCTTCGCGACGGCCTCGTCGACGGGTACGCGCTCCGGCTCACCATAGACCGCGGCGGTCGACGAGAAGACGAAATGGCGGATGCCC
>Ga0207674_10011236_pt1 | contig 10061 bp, 9 predicted proteins | sample KBSCornC72_FD_184303 | JGI IMG/M metagenome (GOLD analysis project Ga0207674, IMG submission 184303) | Corn rhizosphere microbial communities from Kellogg Biological Station, Michigan, USA - KBS Corn C7-2 (SPAdes) (version 2) | ecosystem: Host-associated > Plants > Roots > Rhizosphere > Soil ... | reverse complement strand
GCTGCTCGACTCCTATCCGGGCGATCGCGTGAGCATCGGCGAGCTGCACGACGAGCAGGTCGACGTGTGGGCCGGGTTCTATGGGCAAAACCTCGACGAGATCCACGTCCCGTTCAACTTCCACCTGCTGTTCGCAGCGTGGGATGCGGCACGGATCAGGACCATCGTCGACGCCATCGAGGCGGCGCTGCCCCACGGCGCGTGGCCGAACTGGGTCCTGGGCAACCATGACCAGCGTCGGATCGCATCGCGCCTCGGTCAAGCGCAGGCGCGCGTCGCGATGCTCCTGTTGCTCACCCTGCGGGGCACGCCCACGCTGTACTACGGGGACGAGCTGGGACTGCCGGACACCGAGCTCCGACCGGACCAGGTCCGTGATCCGTGGGGGCTCGTGGAGCCGACGCAGGGACGGGATCCGGGCCGCTCACCAATGCCGTGGGATGGAACGACCAACGGGGGGTTCAGCGCCGCCGACGTCGAGCCGTGGCTACCTCTTGCCCCGGGGCATGACCGGCGCAACGTAGCCGCGCAGCGCCGAGATCCCGCATCGATGCTGAGCATGACCCGGCGCCTGATCCGGCTGCGGCGAGAGCATCCGGCACTTGCCGAGGGTGTTCATCGGACCATCGAAGGGGCGCCGTCCGGAACGTTCTGCTTTCTCAGGTCGCCGGACGCGGGTGAGGGATACCCGGCGGTGCTCGTCGCGCTCAACCTGACCGCGGAGCACCATCGCCTGGAATTGGCACACGGGCCAGGCCGGGTCCTGGAGGCGACCAACTCGGACCGTGCCGGCACCCGGGTCGACACGGCGACGACCGAAGGCGTGCTCATATGAGCGTCCCCCGAAGGAGGTTTATTTGTCAGTGGTGCTGGGAAGAAGGAGCCACCGTCGCCGAGGCCAGGGGCCTAGGGTAGAAAGGCCCCGCTTTGCCGTGTGGGGAGGTCGGATGAACCTGCGTAAGCAGGTGGAACCGCTGCACAAGCCGCGCTTCAGGCTTCCTCTTACAGAGGCATGCACACCACGCCGCGTCGCGATTCTCTTATGGTGAAACGTTGGCTCAAACGAGCCTCCGAACCATCACGCGCAAAGCAGGGAACTCAAACTCCGAAGCGATCTTACCCCGAGAATCGCTGCAATTGGCAAAATTGCCAGAATTGCCAAAGTGTGAATCGTTCCGTAGGAACGACATTTCGGCAATTCCGGCGATTACGGCAGTGCCCGCAGCGCCCGCCCGTCGTCCTCGCGCTCCATGCCCAGTGCGAGGTCGAGCATTTTCTCGAGTTCTTCCGCCCGGTGCGCGACCTGCTCCTGATGGTCGCGCTCCTGATCGACCATCCGGAAGTACTCGTCGGCGATGTTCAGCGCGGCGAGGACGGCGACTTTCAGGGTGTCTCCCGCCGGGGTCTCGAGAGAGGCCAGCCGCATCTTCTCGCCCACATACGTGGCGAGGTCCGCAACGTATTTCGGGTCGAGTCCACTCCGGATTGGATACTGCTGCCCGTGGATCTCGACCGTCACGACGCGGGACGCGTGCTGGTCCATGGCGATTTAGAGATTCAGACTCTCGATCTGCGTGAGCATCTCGCCGACGCGTGACCTGATCAGGTCACGCTCCTCGCGAAGCGCCGTCAATTCGCCGCTGCTGTTCTCGGCTTCGGCGAGCCGCGCTCGCAGCGTATCGATCTCGCGGGTCAGCCGGGCGGTTTCGTCCGCGGCGCGAGCCTGTTCCCCGCGCAGCCGGTCGATGACGCCGACGAGCAGCTTGAGTTTCTCTTCCAGGCGATCGATCGGCTCCAGATCGACGCCGCGTACGGCAACTTTAGCCAACTGAATCTCCTTACCGCGGGGTCAGATCTCGATTTTCCATCGTCTATCGCGTCGGATGGAAAATCGAGATCTGACCCCGATCTACCGTCGCTCCGCGCCGTGGGCGCGGGCGAGGGCCGCCACAATTCGTTCCGTCGCCTCGTGCGCCTCGTCGTCGGTCAGCGTGCGTTCCGGATCCCGGAACGTCAGACGAAGCGAGAGGCTGACGCGTCCTTCCGGCACCCCCTTGCCCTGGTAACGGTCGAACTCGGCAATCGAAGCAAGTGTCGAAGGAGCTGACGCTCGGATAGTGCCACGAACCGCGGCGGCAGGCAAGGTGTCGTCGACGAGAATCGAGACGTCGCGCACGATCGATGGGAATCGCGGCAGCGAGTCCGCGCGCAGCTCGTCGCCCGCCGCGGCGCGCGCGAGCGCTTCGGCATCGATCTCGGCGACGTAGATCTCCTCACCCGCCGGAAATCCGCGGGCGTCGGCGATTGCGGGCGCAAGGAGACCGAGAACGCCGAGCGCGGTTCCGCCGGCGCGCACCTCGGCGGCACGTCCGCGCACCAGATACCCGGCGTCGAGCGGTACGAAGTCGAGCACACCCACGCGGAACGCGGAGCAGAGGAGCTCGACGGCGCCCTTGACGTCGAAAAAATCGGCGTCGCGCGCACTGCCGGACCAATGCGTTCCCGATGCGGCTCCCGTCCACGCAAGTCCGATCGACCGGCCCTCACCTGCGGACGTATAACGGCTGCCCGTTTCGAACAGCTGCACATCTTTACGGCCGCGCCGCCGGTTATGTGCACATGAATCGAGCAGGCCCGGCAGCAGCGACGGACGCAGCACCGCAAATTTCTCGGACAGCGGATTGGCAATCGCAATCGGCTCGGTCCCGGGCTCGCAGAACGGCAGCGCCGCGCCGCGCTCGATGAACGCGAACGTCATCGCCTCGGAAAACCCGCCGGCGGTCAACGCCCGCCGCACCATCCGATCGCGCAGAATTCCTGGATCGGGTGGCCGCTGCGGAGCAGCGAGCACGGGGAAACGGGCCGGAATCCGCTCGAAACCGTAATGTCTTCCCACTTCCTCGATCAGGTCGACTTCGCGGAGGACGTCTACGCGGAATGTCGGCACGGTAACGTTCCACCCGGCTTCCGCCGCGTTGGACCGCTCCACGTTGAATCCGAGCGGCTCGAGAAGTGTCGGTACGTCTGCGTCCGGAATCTCACGCCCGAGCAGCCGCGCAACGCGCGGCGCGCGCAGGTTGATCTGCAATGGGTGGCGCGGTGAAGGATAGCGGTCGATCAGAGGCCCTGCGGGCGTGGCGGCGCCAATCTGGTGGAACAGCGCGGCCGCCCGCGCGATGCCCACGGGAGTCGCGTTGATGTCAGCACCGCGCTCGAACCGCGTCGAGGCCTCTGTCTTCAGCCCGAGCCGCTTGCTCGTCCGCCGGATCGATGCCGGTTGGAAGTACGCGCTCTCGAGCGCAATCCTCGTCGTCGTGGGCGAGATCTCCGAATCGCCTCCTCCCATCACGCCTCCGACGGCCGAGGCACGTTTGCCGTCGGCGATGACCAGCATCTCGGCATCGAGCTGCCGATCGAGATTGTCGAGGGTGCGTAGCCGCTCGCCATTGCTCGCGCGGCGGATGACGAGACGGCCCTCGGCAATCCGCTCGAAATCGAACGCGTGCATCGGCTGGCCCATCTCGAGCATCACGTAGTTGGTGACGTCGACGACGTTGCTGATCGGACGGATACCGGCAGCCTCGAGCCGGTGCTGGAGCCATGCCGGCGAGGGGCCGATCTTGATGTCGAACAGCTGCGCGCAATATCGCGGGCACAGGTCGGCCGCTTCGATGACGACATCCAGCCCGGCCTGCGCGCCACCACGTTCATCGAGGGGTCCGCGCTGACTGCCTGCTAGTAACTCGAGGCCTTCCGGCCAGCGTATCGGCAATCCCCAGATCGCGGACGCCTCTCGCGCGAAGCCGACATGGTTCAAGCAGTCCGGACGATTCGCGGTGATTTCGAAATCGATGACGCCCTGCTCGACCGATGCCACCTCGAATCCGCGCAGGCCGAGCTCCTTCGCCGTCGTCTGGACGTCGGCGGTGACCGGCACGAGCTCGCGCAGCCATTCGTAGACGAGCTTCACAGCGGGAACTGCTCCAGGAATCGCAGATCGTTTTCGTAGAACAGGCGGATGTCTTCGACGCCCCATTTGAGGAGCGCGACGCGCTCTATGCCCATCCCGAACGCCCAGCCTGTGTAACGCTCGGGGTCGTAGCCGACGGCTTCGAACACCGCCGGATGCACCATGCCGCTGCCAAGAATTTCCAGCCAGCCGGTTCTCTTGCACATCGCGCAACCCGCGCCGGCGCATGATGCGCAGCTGATATCGACTTCGGCGCTCGGTTCGGTGTAGGGGAAGAAGCTCGGGCGAAAACGAAGATCGCGTTCCTGTCCGAACAACTCGTGCAGGAAGGCGAACAGAGTGCCTTTCAGATCCGCCAGCGAGATGTCTTCCCCGACAACCAATCCTTCGACCTGCGTGAACATCGGCGTGTGCGTCAGGTCGAGATTGTCGCGGCGGTAGACACGCCCCGGCGCGATCAGCCGCACCGGCGGCTTGTGCTTCTCCATATAGCGGATCTGCATGCCGGACGTGTGGGTGCGCAGGAGCGTAGCGGGCGTGCCGGCGGCGGACTTCACCGGCGCGGCGAGATAGAGCGTGTCCTGCATGTCGCGCGCAGGATGCTCCGGCGGCATGTTGAGCGCCTCGAAGTTGTGGTAGTCGTCCTCGAGCTCGGGTCCCTCGATGACGAGGAATCCCATGCGCATGAAGATCGATTCGATCCGATCGCGGAGAATGGTCAGGGGATGGCGGTGGCCCAGCGAGGGGACCCGCCCCGGCAGCGTGACGTCGACGGCGCCGACCGCGGGGCGCGACGCGTCCGCCGCGGCGATCCGCGCCTCGAGCTGCGATTCGATCTGCTGCTTGAGATCGTTGGCGAGTTTTCCAAGCCGGGGACGCTCCGTGGGAGGAGCTGATCCGAGCGCTTTCAAGAGCCCGGAGACCAGCCCGCCCTTGCGCGCGAGATAGCGATCCCTGACGGCGCGCAGTGCGGCGACGCTCGTCGCGCCGGCCAGGTCGCGCTCGAACTCCGCGCGGAGCGCGTCTATCTGAGAGTCAGACATGAACGGCTCAGGGCTCAGGCCTCAGGGCTCACGCGGCGCAGATCTACTTGAGCCTTGAGCCCTAAGCCATGAGCCTCAAACTGCGGCTCTTGCTTTCGGACGCGGCGCCTTCGCGCCGGTCGATGCCGGGCGCTTGGTGGGCGCGGGCTTCGCGTCGCCCGCCACTTTCGCGAGCCGGGCGAACGCCGCGGGCTCGGTCACCGCAAGTTCGGCGAGCGTCTTCCGATCGATCGGGTTGCCAGCCGCCTTCAGGCCGGCAATCAGCTGGCCGTAGGTGAGCCCGTTCTCGCGCGCCGCCGCGTTGATTCGCACCACCCACAGACGCCGGAAGTCGCGCTTCTTGTTGCGCCGCCCGACGAATGCGTACTTCAGCGCGGTATCGACCGACTCCTTGGCGGAGCGATAGAGCTTGCTCTTGGTCTGATAAAACCCCTTGGCGCGTGAAAGCAGCTTCTTCCGCTTCGCGCGCCGGACGTTCCCTCTTTTTACTCTCGGCATTTTTGCTTTCTCGTTTATTACTGCTCGCGGGGCCCCACCCCCACTCGCTCTCGCTCGGGCCGCAGGCGCTGGCGTGTCAGCGCTCGGCCTCATTCAATATGCATCGCCATCGTGGGCCTAAGCCTTGAGCCCGCTTACGGCATCATCTTTCGCCATCGCGGCTCACGCTGGCAGCTGGTAGCTGGCAGCTGGTAACTGGTAGCTGTTTACGGCAACATCTTCCGCAGCTGCGCCTGGTCGGCGGCCGACACCGCGAACGTTCCCCTGAGGCTGCGCTTGCGGCTGCGGGTCTTGCTGGTCAGGATGTGGCGCTTGAACGCCTTGCTGCGCATGAACTTTCCGGTCGCGGTCTTCTTGAACCGCTTGGCGGCCCCGCGATGCGTCTTCAGTTTCGGCATGGTTTCCTATCCTTCAACTTCTCTCGGTTCCGCTTCGCGCTTCGGCGCTGCCGGCTTCTTGCCCGCCTTGCCAGACAGAATCGTGTGCATCTGGTTGCCTTCCTGCCGCGGGGAGGTTTCCGCCACCGCCACGTCCTGCAGGTCGTCGATCAGCCGTTCCAGAATGCGCCGTCCAATCTCCGGGTGCGCCATCTCGCGCCCGCGGAAGAAAATCGTCGCCTTGACCTTGTCCCCTTCAGCCAGGAAGCGCTCGATGTGCTTCTTCTTGAACTGATAATCGTGTTCGTCCACCTTGGGACGAAACTTGATCTCTTTGACCTCGATGATCTTCTGGTGCTTCTTGGCCTGCCGGGCGCGCTTCTGTTCCTGGTACTGGTAGCGCCCGAAGTCCATGATGCGGCAGACCGGCGGAGTCGCGGTGGCCGCAATCTCCACGAGGTCGAGTCCCTTTTGTTTCGCGATGATGAGCGCCTGCTGCGGAGCCATGATGCCCAGCTGCTGACCCGTGTCGTCGATGACGCGCACCTCGCGCACCCTGATCCGTTCATTGACCCGTGTGCGGTCGTCCCGCCGTGGGCTTCGGTCGAAAGCGATAAGTACCTCCTAAGCGAGTGTTGGTTGCTGATTTTCGATTGCTGATTTGCGCTGCGCCTCGCGCAGTGCATCCTTCACGAAATCATCAACCGAACGTGCTCCCAGATCCCCGCCGGCGCGGGAACGGACGGCGACGGCCCCGTCTGCGACTTCCTTGTCCCCAACTACCAGCATATAGGGAATCTTCTGCAGCTGGGCCTCGCGGATCTTATATCCGATCTTCTCCTGCCGCTCGTCGAGCTCGACGCGCAGGCCCCCGGCGGCGAGGCGATGGCGCACCGATTGCGCATACGCCATGTGCCGATCGGCGATCGGCAGCACGATGGCCTGGACCGGCGCGAGCCACAGCGGAAACGCCCCCGCGTAGTGCTCGATCAGGATCGCGATAAAGCGCTCGAAGCTCCCGAAGATCGCGCGATGGATGACCACGGGCCGATGCTCGGTGTTGTCGGCCCCGATGTACTTCAGGTCGAAGTTCCGGGGCTGTTCGTAATCCAGCTGAATCGTCGCGCACTGCCACTTCCGTCCGAGCGCGTCGGTGATGTCGAAGTCGATCTTCGGCCCGTAGAACGCGCCATCCTTGTCGTTGATGGTGTACGGCATCCGCGCCGATTCGAGCGCCTGCTTGAGCTGCGCCTCCGCGTGGTCCCAGGTCGCGACTTCGCCGAGGAACTCGTCGGGCCGCGTCGACAGCTTCGCGGTGAAGGGCAGATCGAAATCGCCATACACACGCTGCACCAGCCGAATCAACCGCTCCACTTCCTCGCCGATCTGCTCCTGGGTCACGAAGCAGTGGGCATCGTCTTGCGAGAATTGCCGCACGCGGGTCAGCCCGGAGAGCACGCCCGAGGCTTCGTTGCGATGCAGCGGCGTCTGCTCGTGGAAGCGGATCGGCAGATCACGGTAGCTGCGCATCTCGCTCGCGTAAGTGAGGAAGTGCCCCGGGCAGTTCATCGGCTTCATGCTCATCGTTTCCCCTTCGGATTCGATGAGGAACATGTTCGCCCGGTAGTGCTTCCAGTGACCCGAACGCTCCCACAGCGCCTTGTTGTAGACGAGCGGAGTCTTCACCTCGACGTAGCCGGCAGGGAAGAGCACCTCCCGCATGTAATTGGCGAGCAGGTTGTACAGCGTGGTCCCCTTGCTCAACCAGAACGCGGCGCCAGGCGCCCACTGGTGGAACGTGAAGAGCCCGAGCTCCTTGCCAAGCTTGCGGTGATCGCGCTTCTTCGCTTCCTCGATCCGCTGCAGATGCGCCTTCAGATCGGCGTCGCTCAGGAAGGCGGTCCCGTAGACGCGCTGCATCGGCTGGTTCTTCGCGTCCCCCTTCCAGTAGGCGTTCGATGTGCTCAGGAGCTTGAACGCCTTCAACCGGCCGGTCGACGGGACGTGCGGGCCGACGCAGAAGTCGACGAACAAGTCCTTGTCGCGGATCGTGTAGCAGGAAACCTCGGACTGCCCCTCGGTCTTCTCGTCGATCAGCTGGACCTTGAGCGGCTCACCCTTTTCAGCGAAGAAGCGGCTGGCTTCCGCCCGCGGCCACAGCTGCCTTTCGTAGCGCAGGTCCTCGGCGGCGAGCTGCTTCATCTTCTTTTCGATGGCGTCCAGATCTTCCGGCACGAAGGGCCGATCGACGACGAAATCGTAGAAGAACCCTTCGTCGGTCGCCGGGCCGATGCCGCACTGCGTGCCGGGGAAGAGATTCGTCACCGCCGCCGCCATCAGGTGCGCCGTCGAGTGGCGCACGAGCGGCAGGGCGTCCGGGTTGTCCGCGGTCACGATCCTGACCGACGCGTCGCGCTGAATCGGAAACGTCAGATCGACCAGCTTGCCGTCAACGACCGCCGCGAGCGCGGCCTTCGCGAGCCGCGGAGAGATCTGTCCCGCGATGTCGGCGGGCGTAGCCCCGGCCGGCAGGCGACGGTTCGAGCCGTCGGGCAGCGTGACGGAGATCTCGGACATTGGGTTACTGACGGGAAGGCTGCGACTTCATCGACTCGACAGGACCTGCTAGCTTCGCGCTACGGTGGACGAGCGGCGCTTGCTTGCCAACCGAAGCTCGCGAAGCGAGCGAAGGTTGGTAGGCACGAGCGGACTCGAACCGCTGACCTCCTGCGTGTCAAGCAGGCGCTCTAACCAACTGAGCTACGCGCCTATGTCTTGAAAATACTGGCCTTACCGAACGGTTAGTTTAACACGTCAGTCTGCTTTTTTGCTCGCGCGGGCGATCGCCGCGTCCAGGATGGGGTCCTTGTCGGGCGCGGGCGCGCCGAATTCCGTGACATCGACATCTTCGACATCGACGCCTGGTTTCAGCCCCTTGCCTTGGATGGCTTCCCCGGCCGGCGTCAGGTAGCGCGCGTAGGTGAGCCACAGCCCGCGGTTTTCGGGCAGGCGGACCAGCTTCTGAATCCCCGCGCGCCCGAGCGTGCGCTCGCCGACGAGCTCCGCTCGCTTGTTGCCGGAGAGCGCCGCGGCGAAGAGCTCGGCGGCGCCGGACGTCCCCGTCGTGGTCAGTACCTGCACCGGCAGCTCGATGCTGCCATCTCCCGGCGCGGCCGTGATCTTCTCGCGCGCCGCGTCCGCGTTCTTGTCCTTGTCGGACTCGCGTCCGCCCTTCATCACCAGGGTCCCGGACTTGACGAACAGCCGCGCCGCGTCGATCCCGTTCTCGTAGGAGCCTTCGGCGGTGTGCCGCACATCGACGATGATCGACTTCGCGCCGGCGTGGGAGAGATCCGCGACCTGCTTCTTCAACTGGTCGACAACGCCATTGCGGAAGGTCGCAATCCGGACGTAGCCGATGTCCGTCCCCACCATCCGGCCGGAGACCGCGACCGAGCCCGGCTTCTCGCGGACGAGCGTGATCTCATGCGGCTCGGCGGCGTTGCCCCGGATGACCGTCAGCATCACTTTCGATCCGGGCTGGCCGCGCAGCAGGCGAGTCCCCTCGAGCACGGAGATCTCGCGCGTCGACCGGCCGTCGATGCCGCGCACGTAGTCTCCCGTCTGCAGTCCCGCCTTCGCCGCCGGCGACCCGTCGCGTGCGGAGATGACGCGCAAGTAGTACTGGCGCGTCAGTTCGAGCCCCACGTCTCCCTCGGGCTGCGGCGCCGTCGACTGGACGTCGGCCAGCATCTTGGCATTGAGGTAGGCGCTGTCGGGATCGAGGCCGTCGGCCAACCCTTTGAGGGCGCCACGCATGGCGTGCCGGACGTCCACTTCTTCGACGTAGTTGTTGAGGACGAGGGAGATGACTTCCTCGAAAACCGGCAGCTGGCGGAAGGTGTCGTCCTTGCCGGCACCGAGCACACGGCCGAGATAGCCACCGATGATGGCGAACGCAATGATGGGCGTCGAGACGGCGAGAACCCAGAGCCGAGTGCGTGAGGTCATGAAAGTCCTGTCAAACCGCGAACCGGCGTCAAGCCGGTTTGCCAGACACTGCGCGTGGTCCGCGTTCTCAGCGGGCCGCGCCCTGGGGTTTCAGCCATTGTACGGGATCGACGGAGCGACCGTCGATCCGCAGTTCGAAGTAGAGCTCGGGCGGTCCGGCTG
>Ga0207674_10011235_pt1 | contig 10062 bp, 11 predicted proteins | sample KBSCornC72_FD_184303 | JGI IMG/M metagenome (GOLD analysis project Ga0207674, IMG submission 184303) | Corn rhizosphere microbial communities from Kellogg Biological Station, Michigan, USA - KBS Corn C7-2 (SPAdes) (version 2) | ecosystem: Host-associated > Plants > Roots > Rhizosphere > Soil ... | reverse complement strand
CGAGCAGGCCGCCAATCTCTTCGGCACGGCGTGCCGCCGTCACCCCGATCGTGTAGCCCGCCAGCGGGGCGGGGCTGGCGTAACCCGGCGGCGGCCCGTGATCCGGCGGCGGCCCGTGATCCGCCGGATCGGGATGCGGAGTTTGCTGTGGCCATAGGTGTCATCATGCCCCTACGGCCATTTCGTCCGTGTTACCAGGAATCGACAGGCGTATCACGCCGTCGCGAATCCGCACGTCGAAGACGGGGGCGCCGTCCCGGGAGCGCCCAGGCAGCGGCCGGTACGCAGGCAGAACACCTGCTTGCGCAGCGATGTGGCGCGCGTCGGTGACCAGGACGAGGACGTCGTAGCCGATGCGCTCAATCGCTGCCGCTTCTGCCCCTGAGCGGTTCCGGTCGTGGGCGCCTGGGCGAGGCCGGTTCCGGTCGTGGGCGCCTGGGCGGGGCTGGTCACGGGTTGGCGCGCCGAGGGGCCCGCCATGTCCCGTGCTCTCGACGAGGACTGTCTTGGTTGCCGGGTCGATGCGGGTGACCTTTGCGCCGATCCGGAGTGAAATGGGGGCATCCGGGTGCAACACGCCGCCGTTCTGGGTGCTCCTTGGGCTCATGCGGCCCTACTGCCTGGCTTGTTCTGGCCTTGTGGCACGCAGGGCCAGAACGAATTGGGCGTGTGTGCCACAAGGCCGTTAGATGTGGCCTTGTGTGCCTCAGGGCCAAAACCTGGCTGGCCTTGTGGCACACAAGGCCAGAAAGTCGTTGGCCTTGTGTGCCACAAGGACCTAACGTCGTTGGCTGTGTGTGCCCCGCGTGCGTTGTTGCCTGGCTCGCGGGCGTGCGTAACGCGAGCGCAATGAATTCCTCAACTTGTCAACCGGTGTGCTGTGAGGGGATCGGTACCCTGAATTGCATGGCGGTCAAGACCCCTGAGACGCATACCGCGTTGGTGCGGCGCGCCCGGAAGATCAATAGGGTGCTCGCGGAGACGTACCCGGACGCACACTGCGAACTGGACTTCGCGAACCCATTTCAGCTCCTAGTGGCTACGGTGCTGTCCGCGCAGACGACGGACAAGCGGGTCAACCTGACCACGCCAATCCTGTTCGCCAAGTACCCGACCCCTGAGGACCTGGCAGCCGCCAACCCCGAGGAAGTGGCGGAGATCCTGAAGCCGACCGGGTTCTTCAACGCGAAGACCAAGTCTGTGATGGGGCTGTCGACCGCACTCGTCGAGCGCTTTGGCGGCGAGGTGCCGCGCACCCTGGAAGAGATGGTCACGCTGCCAGGCGTGGGACGCAAGACCGCCAACGTAGTCCTCGGTAACGCGTACGGCATCCCCGGGATCACTGTGGACACGCACTTCGGGCGGCTGTCACGGCGGTTCGGGTGGACGCAGAGCGATGACCCGGTCAAGGTCGAGGCCGAGGTGGGTGAGCTCATCCCCAAGAAGGACTGGGTGATCCTTTCGCACCGGCTGATCTGGCACGGCCGCCGGATCTGCCACTCGCGCAAGCCCGCCTGCGGCGCGTGCCCCGTGGCCGACTGGTGCCCGTCGTTCGGCCTGGGCCCCACCGACGCGGCGACCGCCGCCAAGCTCGTCAAGGCCGGGCCGTTCTCGTGACCGGGTCAGGTCCGGCCGGTTCCGGCGCCGCCGAGGAGTCCGCGGCCCCGGCGTGGCTGCGCCGCCTCGCGGCGGCGGCCGCGGTGATGGACGTGCCGCGGGTCGTCCGCCCGCCGGCTTCGGGCGGGCGGCACTCGGCGGTTCTGGTTCTGTTCGGTGAAGGCCCCGACGGCCCGGACCTGCTGTATATCCAGCGGAACGAGGGGCTGCGGCGCCACGCGGGGCAGCCCGCGTTTCCCGGCGGCAAGGTCGAAGACAGCGACGACGGCCCGGTCGCCGCCGCCTTGCGCGAGGCGGTCGAGGAGACCGGCCTCGATCCCGCAGGCGTCGACGTGCTCGCGACGCTGCCTGAGTTGTTCATCACACGCAGCCAGTTCCGCGTCATCCCCGTGCTCGCCTGGTGGCGGGTGCCGTCGGCCGTCCGGCCGGTGGACATCGGCGAGGTCGCGGCGGTCGAGCGGATCAGCGTGGCCGACCTCGCCGACCCGGCGAACCGGCTCATGCTCCGCTTCCCCAGCGGGCACAGCGGCCCGGCGTTCCGCATCGACTCGATGCTGATCTGGGGCTTCACCGCGCTGATCACCGACCGGCTGCTCGCGCTCGGCGGATGGGAACGTCCCTGGGACGCCGTCACCATCCGCGAACTTCCCCAGGGAGCCGCGTAACGGTGCCGAAGGTGCGTCAACGGTAAGAGGTTCCCACTCGTGACGGCACCCAGTTATGAGGGGTAGCGGATACCGTGGACATCGTGCGCGGTGACCTGCTTGATCTCGCCCTCGTTGTCATTGCCGTCGCGTTCGCCGTCTCTGGCTACCGGCAGGGCTTTATCGTTGGCTCGCTGAGCTTCGTTGGTTTCGTCGGCGGAGCGGTGCTCGGCGCCCAGTTCGGTCCCGCGATCTCGCGCGCCATCGTCGGCGGGCAGACGCAGCAGGACGTGGTCGCGGTCATCCTGCTGATCAGCGCCGCGATCATCGGCCAGTTCGTCGCCTCGTCGATCGGGGCGTACGTGCGGCAGTCGATGACGAGCCCTTCGTCGACGATCCTCGACTCTATCGGCGGCTCGGCGGTCAGCGTCCTGTCCATGCTGCTGATCGCCTGGGCGATCGGCTCGGTCCTGACCGCGTCGTCGTTCCAGGGCGTCGTCAAGCAGGTCGATAACTCGGTCGTGCTCGGCACGATGGACAAGGTCATGCCGTCGCAGGCGAAGACCATGTTCTCCGAGTTCCGGCGGCTGCTCGCCAGCGGCCCGTTCCCGCAGGTGTTCAGCGGCATCGGCGCCGCGCACCTGTTCGCGGTGAGCCCGCCGGACCCGGCGGTGCTGAACAGCTCCGGGTACATGACCGCCCGCAGCCGGGTGCTCAAGGTGGACGGCACCGCGCTCAGCTGCGACCGCAGCATCGAGGGATCGGGCTTCGTGTACGCGCCGCAGCACGTGATGACCAACGCGCACGTGGTGGCCGGCGTGACGCAGGGACTGATGGTGACCACGCCGGGCGGCCGCCAGCTCCCCGCGCACGTGGTCCTCTACGACCCCCAGGTGGACATCGCGGTCCTGTACGTCCCCGGCCTTGACCTTCCCCCGCTCCAGTTCAACGAGCAGGCGCGGGCCGGCGCGAACGCCGTGGTGGCCGGCTACCCGCTCGATCACCCGTTCACCGCCACGCCCGCGCGCATCGGCGGAACGCAGAACGCCGTCGGCCCCGACATCTACCAGACCGGACAGGTCAACCGGCAGATCTTCGAGATCAGAGCGCAGGTCGAGCCGGGCAACTCGGGCGGGCCGCTGCTCAGCCCGTCCGGTTCGGTGTACGGCGTGGTGTTCGCGGCCGCGGTCGACACGTCGGACACCGGGTTCGCGCTCACCGCGGCCGAGGTCGCCGCCGACGCGCACGCTGGCGCGAACCAGACGTACCCGACGTCGACCCAGGGCTGTGACTGAGGCTTTCTAGCCGGGCCGCAGCCGCAGCCGCAGGTCGGCTTCCGGCAGGTCCGCCAGGCCGTCCCGCTCGATGCGCAGCGCGAGGTCCGACGCCTGCGCCGCGACGTAGCCCGGGTCGACCTCGCTTGACGCGCCAGCGAAGCCCGCGACGTGGCCGGCCCCCCGGCGGAGCAGCGCTACCGCGCCGGGCGCGTTGCCGCGCCTGGCGTGCGTGAGGCCGACCGCGATCTGGGCGAGGCCGCGCCACAGCTCCCGTTCCGGCCCGGGGATGGACTTCCAGGCCGCCTCGAAGACCTCGTGGGCGTGGAACGGCCGGCCCTCGGCGAGCAGCCTGCCGCCGAGCGCGGCCGCCTCGGCGGGCGAGATGACCAGGTCGTCGGGGATGCGGGGCACGTCCTGCGCGGCCGATCTGGGAAGCGGCCGGCCGAGCTCGTCCCGCGGGCGCGCGTTCCGCGCCCGCCCGCCGGTATCCCGGTCACGATCGCGCTCTGCTGTCATCACGGGGCCTTCATCACGGGACACTCACCGCTGAACGGTCACCGGTCCGGCTCGGGGTCGGCTAGCCAGCCGAGGAGCTCGGCGTCGAAGAGTTCCGGCCGTTCCTCGTGCGGGAAGTGGCCCGTCCCCTCGATGACCTTCCAGCGGTACGGGCCCTCCACGTACCGGCCCGCGCCGCGTGCGATCTGCGGCGCAATGCACGGGTCGACAGCGCCGTGCAGGTGCAGGACCGGCGCCGCGACCGGCGTGCGCATCCGCCGCGCGTACCGCAGGCCGTCCGGGCGGAAGGTGGACCGCACGAACCAGCGGTGGTACTCAAGCGAGGTATGCGCGACCGGCGGGATGCGCATGGCGCGCTGGTAGGTCCGGGCGGCCTCCTTGTCCGGCCACCCCGGCGCCGACCAGGACGAGAGGATCGACTCGACGAGCGCGCCGCCGTCACGGACCAGCTGGCGTTCCGGGACCATCGGCACCTGGAAGGCAAGCGGGTAACCGCCCCGCCTCGTCTGGCCGTCCAGCTCGCTCAGCGAGCGGGAGATCGTGAACGGGCCCGACAGCACCCGGGCGCGCATCCGCAGCGGGTGGGCCATCGAGACGACCGCGAGCCTGCGCACCGCCTTCGGGAAGTACGCGGCGAGCGTCCACGCGGTGAGTCCGCCCCAGTCGTGACCGACGACGGTGGCGTTGGCCTCGCCGAGCGCGCGGATCAGCCCGGCGGCATCGGCGGCGGCGGTGACCAGGTCATAACCCCGGGGCGGCTTGTCGCTGCCGCCGTAGCCGCGAAGGTCGACCGCGACCGCACGGTAGCCCGCCTCGGCCAGCGTGACGAGTTGGTGCCGCCACGTCCACCAGAACTCGGGGAATCCGTGCAGGAGCAGCACGAGCGGCCCCTCGCCCATGCTGGCCACGTGGAAGCGCGACCCGTTGGCGGTCACCGAGCGGTGCGTCCACGGGCCGGCGATCTGGATGACAGGCTCTGCCGGCATGCTTCGCCCTTGCCGTTACTTTCGCGCGGGCGGAATCTCGGCGGGAGTGCCCGTTCCGGCGCGGAGCTTTGGATTGCTGACCGCGGGCCCTGAGCCGTTCGGGCTCGACTCGCCCTTGCGCAGCATGCCAAGGTCGTCCATCACCGTCTGCCGCGTCATCTTCATGCCACTGACCTTGCGGATCCTGCTGTACGCGATCAAGGCGGCGATGCCGATGACCAGCACGCACGTGCCCGCCACGATGAGGAAGGCGGCCCAGGTCCAGATGCCCGCGGCCACGAGCCCGAACGCGAAGGCGAAGCAGAGGAGCACGACGACCAGGCACGCCACGAACATGCCCACGACGGCGAGCGCGGAGGCGATGCCGATCCGCCGCGCATCCATCTTCAGTTCGCTCTTGGCGAGGCTGATCTCGTACCGGACGAGCGATGACATGTCTTTCGCAGCCAGCGCGACGAGTTCCCCAAGCGACTGCTGACCGTCGGCGCCGTCTGGGCTCCCGCTCCGGACCATCGCATTCCTCCCCGAATCCTCGCTGCGACAGCGCACACTGTCCCAGGTGGTTCAAGGCTAGCGCCTGGATTACAGGCGGCGCGGACATCCCGCCCGCGTGGCTGTCTCCGTCACGTGCGAACGGCGCCCCCAGCAGGGGCGCCGTCGCCGTATGCAGGACAGTCTGGCTACCATGCGTGCAACTAATCAATTGTCGGCCAGTCCGTAATGGCCTGGCCTGACACGCCTCCCGCGGCTGGTCGCGCGTGGGTACCTGGCTGTCGTGCCCGGACGTTCATCCGGTCCGTGACACCTTTCTACGACGAAAGCGCGCCGCATCCAAGACCCTATGCGTGATCAATTCGTGATCTCGATCGGTGGGCACGTTCACATTCCCTTAACCGCTAGGAGCGCCCGGGACCACAGCTTCCTCTCGCGTCGTCTCTCGAACCGCGCGAAGCGCTCCGCGGCTCGCCAGTCACAGCGGTCAATCCCGCCCAGCGGAAATATTCGGTTCCGGCAAACTATCCACCGGAACGACTGTTCAGATCGAACCCATATATGTTGTAATTCCTTTTACGGGTTGATCGCTGTCCAGCTGCGGCATGCCAGCCGCGCTGCGATATAAGCTTTACCGAACGGAGCCGGCCTACCCCCCCAGGGCCGGACCGTGTGGTCCCCCCTCGCTCTCCCCCCCGGCGAGGGGGGACCACGTAACCGGGGCTACCCATGTTCGGTCGCCGCTGGCAAGGCCACCCGTGTTCATCGAGCTCCGCTCGCTTTCCCGGCTCCTCGTTTACTGTGGGGGACGACCCCCCGCACCCCCGGCTGCGGCCTTCGGCCGCAAAAGGCGAGGGTTCCGTCTGCCCTTCGTGGGCAGCTCCCTGTAGGTCCGACCCACGACGTCCAGTTGCGGTCTTTGGCAGCGAAAGCGGAGAGTCTCGCCTGCGCCGCGTGGGTCTGGGGCGCGGGTTAGGGCGGGGAGTTGTCCAGGTCGGGGTCTGCGTGGCCGATGTCTAGTTCTACGCGGTCGGCTACGAAGCGGGTGATGCCTACTTGGAGAGGCGTGCCGTCGGTCAGGGTGTCGAGGGAGCGCGTGACAAGGACGACCGAGCCGGGCGGCAGCGCGAGGTCGGCTGCCTCGGTCGTGGTGGCGTGCCGCGCGCTGACCGTGGTCGCGGCGCGCACGTAATCGTCGATCCCGACGGCCCGCAGTGCCGCGGTTATCGACCCGGTGGCGGTGAAGTGCCCGGTGAGCCCGGGCACGCGGTCGGCCGCGAACCAGTGCGTGGCGCGCGAGAGGGGGCGTCCGTCGACGGTCTGCACGGTCTCGAGCCGCAGACCCGGGGCGTCGCCAAGGATGAGCCGCTCGGCGACCTCGACGGGCGGGCTTGGCTCGATCGCCCACTCAAGCAGGCGGGCCGCGGCCCGGCCGCGACGGCCCAGGCTGTCGCTGAACCGGGTGCGCGCGCCGATGCGGTGCACCAGCACCGTGTGCTCGGTGACGAACGTTCCGCTGCCGCGGCGGGAGACAACGAGGTGTTCGGCGGCCAGCGCGGCGATCGCCTGGCGCACGGTGTTGCGGTGCACACCGAAGCGCTCGGCGAGTTCGCCCTCGGTGGGCAGCTTCGCCCCTGGCGGCTGCTTGCCCGCGACGATCTCACGGCGCAGCTCCTCGGCGATGAGCCGCCAGGTGGAATATCCACTGGAGGACCTGCTCGGCGTCGTCATTCCGGAACCCTACCCGTATCGCCAGGGCGTTCCCAGATGTTCACCTCGGGCCGCACCAATCGCCGCCTGGGCGGCCTAGCGTCGTGAACAGATGCTGAGGTAGCGTGAAGTTGTCCATATTTCTAGACAACTTTACAAGGAGGCCGGGATCGACCGCGCAAGGATGACCAGGCCGCGCTTCGCCATCTACGCCGTGCCCGGGGCAGGTCTGGCCGACGCCGCTGGCGCGGCCCTGGGCCAGCGGGCCGAGCAGTGGCTCGGCCGCAGCGCCGCAGGACAACCGCTCACGCCGGGCGTCCCGGCCGGCTGGACCCGTGCGGAACTCGACGCGATAACCGCGAGCGCGCGCCGCTACGGCTTTCACGCCACGCTCAAGGCGCCGTTCCGCCTCGCCGAGGGACGCACGCCAGAAGAGCTCGACGCCGCCCTGGCCGGGTTCGCGGCGAGCCACGCCGGCGCGCTGGTTCCGCGGCTTTCCCTCGAGTGCCTGGGCGGCTTCTACGCCCTCGTGCCCGGAGCGGAGGCCGAGGGCCTGCACGCCCTGGCCGACGAGGTCGTGACCGCCTTCGACGCCTTCCGCGCGGCGGCCACCGAAGCCGAGATCGCCCGCCGCCACCCGGAGTCGCTCACCCCGCGCCAGCGTGAACTGCTGAAGACCTGGGGCTACCCCTACGTGCTGGACGAGTTCCAGTTCCACCTGACCCTCACCGACCGCATCCCGCGTGCGCGGCGGCCGGTGGTGGAGCGCACCTTGCGCAGCTGGTTCGCCGCCTCCCTGGGGATCACCGTGCTGGTCGGGGCGCTCGCCCTGTTCACCGAAGACGAGCCCGGTGCCCCGTTCGCGCTGCACGCGGTGTACCCGCTGCAGCCGGTCCCCTCATCCCGGCGTGCCGACGCCCCGGCAGAAAGCGAAGGAACTCGGTGACACGCGAAACCGTGCTCAGCAACACAAGCATCGTCCTCGGCGAGGAGACCCTGCGCGGGTCGGTCGTGATCCGCAACGGGGTGATCGCGGACATCGGCCCCGGCGCGAGCGCCGTGGGCGAAGACCTGGACGGCGACCACCTGCTGCCCGGCCTGGTCGAGCTGCATACCGACCACGTGGAATACCACTTCTCTCCCCGGCCGGGCGTGCGGTGGGATCCGCTGCCGGCCGTGCTCGCCAGCGACGCGCAGCTCGCGGCGGCCGGCGCGACCACCGTGCTCGACGCGGTGCGGATCGGCTCCGAGCCGGGGAACCGCGAGGACGCCGGCGCGTCCGCACGGGACCTGGCCGACTCGATCGAGCTGGCGGCCGACGCCGGCCTGCTGCGCGCCGATCACGCGATCCACGTGCGCTGCGAGGTGTCCACCGAAGACTGCCTCGACTCGTCCGGCGAGTTCGTCGACGACCCGCACGTGCGCCTGGTCTCGGTAATGGACCACACCCCCGGGCAGCGCCAGTTCGCGGACATCGAGGCGTACAAGCGCAACTACCTGGCCAAGCTGCGACTCTCCGAGTCGGAGTTCGAGGCCTTCGCCGCTCCCAGACGGGAGCGGTCGGCCCGCTACGCCGACCCCCACCGCCGCGCGATCGCCAAGCTCGCGGCGGAACGCGGTCTCACCCTGGCCACCCACGACGACGCGACTCCGGATCACGTCGCCGAGTCGGTCAAACTCGGCGCCCGGATCTCTGAGTTCCCGACCACGGTGTTGTCCGCCAGCGTGGCGGCTGAGCGCGGCCAGCAGATCGTCATGGGCGCGCCCAACATCGTGCGCGGCGGCAGCCAGTCGGGCAACGTGGCCGCTGCCGAGCTGCTCGGCCTTGGGCTGCTGCACATCCTCTCCTCCGACTACGTGCCCGCCAGCCCGCTGCAGGCGGTGTTCCAGCTCGTCGCCGAGGGCGTGCTCGGACTGCCCGAGGGCGCCCGCCTGACGAGCGGCAACCCGGCGCGAGCGGTCGGCCTCGACGACCGCGGCGAGATCGCCGTCGGCAAGCGCGCCGACCTCGTGCGGGTGCGGGCGCACGACCTGCCGGCCACCGAACGGCACCCGCGCGGGCTGCGCGTGCCCGTCATCCGTGGCGTCTACCGGCAGGGGGCGCGGGTCGCGTGACCGAGCCGATCGGCTCCGGCGCCTTCGTCGCCGTCGTCGGCGCGAGCGGTGTCGGCAAGGACGCCCTGCTGACGTACGCCCGCGAGCGGTCGACGGCGCTCGCCTGGTTCCCCCGGCGCGTCATCACCCGGCCGCCGGGACCCGGCGAAGACCACCACCCGGTCACCGAGGAGCAGTTCGCGGCGGCGCGGGCGCGCGGCGCCTACGCCGTGTCGTGGCACGCGCACGGGCTCTGCTACGGCATCCCGGCGATGGCCGATGTGGAGGTGCGAAACGGCCGCGTCGTGGTCGCCAACGTCTCCCGCGGCGCGCTCGACAAGCTCGCCGAGCGCTACCGGCGGCTCGTGGTGGTCCTGGTCACCGTGTCCGAGGAGGTGCGCGCCCAGCGGCTGCGCGGCCGCGGCCGCGAGGCGGAGCGCGACATCGGGCAGCGCCTGGCCCGTGCCGACCCTGCCCCCGGGCACCGCGTCGACGCGACGATTCGGAACGACGGCTCGCTCGCCGACGGCGGGACGCGGCTGGTGGATGTCATCCGCGACGCGGCCCGCACCCGGATGACCGCCTGCGGCTAACCGGATGACCGCCGCGGCTAGGCGGCGTTGGCGAGCACGCGGTCAAGCAAGGCCACGGCACCGGCCTTGGAGAGCGGGGAGTTGCCGTTGCCGCACTTAGGCGACTGCACGCACAAAGGGCAGCCGGTCTCGC
>Ga0207674_10011233_pt1 | contig 10063 bp, 6 predicted proteins | sample KBSCornC72_FD_184303 | JGI IMG/M metagenome (GOLD analysis project Ga0207674, IMG submission 184303) | Corn rhizosphere microbial communities from Kellogg Biological Station, Michigan, USA - KBS Corn C7-2 (SPAdes) (version 2) | ecosystem: Host-associated > Plants > Roots > Rhizosphere > Soil ... | reverse complement strand
TCTGAATGCCACTGGCACCCAGCAAAGGATTCATCATAATAGTCGAGCCATCCGAGAGCACCACGCTCTCAGCCAGATTGGACACGCCGCTGCCAATCACAATCTCTTCGTGACCAACCGCGTCGAGGATACGCCAGGCCAGCCGGGGATGTCTGATCGCCCACCAGAGACGGCGGCCAATAAAGGTGCTGGCAAAGGTGAAATTCACAATCAACCAGACCACGCCACGTACGGCAATCCAGTTGAGGATGCCCACCACAATAATCATGTACCAGATATCGTGCTGACCAGCCTCTTCAATAAAGGTCAAGACGACAGCCACTATCAGGCTCGGATCGCGCAACGGATTGATGAAATCCACGATGCGCCAGAACCAGCTCCGTTGTTCTGCTTTTTTCTTCACACTCTACTCCTCTCGGCTCCATCTCTTGTGCCGATTTCGACAAATCGGCAAGGAGTTCTCTGGTTCAACAAGCCGATGTCCTTCTCTTTCAGGGATTGTTCACAACATTCCTGCCCTGATATCTGGCAAAATAACTCTTGCGTGTCGCACAAGGGCAACATCCGGGCTGACGGATGTCTACTCTTCTATTATCCTCTATCTTAACCGAATGTTGGTGTATGTTGGTTCATTTCGGTACCAATGTACCAGACAATGGTTACGATTTCTCCCAATCGCAACTCACCGGACCGCTCGATCCGGCATTTTTCAGCCAATTTTGAGATAATCTTGCTGCATGCGCAACAATTCGCCAATGCCCTGCTCGGCCAGATCCAGCAGCTCATTCATGGTGGCGCGGCTAAATGTTCCGCCCTCGCCGGTTCCCTGTACTTCAATAAACTCGCGTTCGGCGGTCATTACCACATTGAAATCGACTTCGGCCCGCGAATCTTCGGCATAGCACAGGTCCAGCAAGACTTCGCCATCAACCACTCCCACGCTGACTGCCGCGACCGCCGTGCGTATGGGATGTTCCGGGAGGATTCCCTGTGCCACGAGCCGCGAGCAGGCGCGATGCAGCGCGACATACGCGCCGGTGACTGAGGCGGTGCGTGTGCCGCCATCGGCCTGGATAACATCGCAATCCAGCGTAATCGTGCGCGGTCCTAATTTTTTGAGATCGACTGCCGCGCGCAACGAACGCCCGATCAGACGCTGGATCTCCTGGGTACGCCCGCTGATTTTGCCGCTCCGCTCGCGGTTATTGCGCGTATGTGTGGCGCGCGGCAACATATTATATTCGGCGGTTAGCCAGCCCTGGCCTTTCCCCTCCAGGAAAGGCGGCACGCCCTCTGCGACTGATGCGGCACATAAAACGCGTGTCCGTCCGGCTTCGATCAAGACCGAACCCTCGGCGTAATCAACAAAATCCACCGTCAGGCTTTGTGGGCGGAGTTGAGTCCGTAAGCGGCTATCAATACGTGTCATATTACAGGGACCCGTCCTTTCGTCGATTACTATTATAGAGAATGGCGGGCCAAAGACAAGAGCGTGCAACTTCACAACAGGACCTTTACCCCATCGAACCGCCAGTTTGATGCGAAAAGGCAGGGGGAGTGGAGTTCATGATGCGCCACGCGACCAGTTTCAGTATCAAACAAACAGGCAAATCTCTGCCTGCTGGGCTGAGTGGCCGCGATCTTTCACGGAAAGGAAACGCTCCAATCAACAAAACACCACGCAAAAGCACGCTCCGAGTAGAAAGGATCAGCATGTCCAGACCCATAAACATCAAGGCTGCCAGGTCCAGGACGTCCAACTCACAAACTCTTCACGCACAACGTTTGATTATTGCAACCAATCGTGGACCGGTCGAATATTACGTAAGCCAGAACCAGACCCTGAAATCCCGGCGTGGACCCGGAGGAGTTGTGACGGCCTTACTTGACGCAGGAAGCCAGATGAGAATGAGCTGGGTGGCTATGGCCATGACCGAAGGAGACCGGTTAGCTCTCAAAGAGGCTGACCAGGGGCGTCTTCCTTCACCACTTCATGGGCAGAATATGCATCTACGCTACGTTGCTATCTCTAAAGCGGCCTACCGCAAGCACTATGAGCACGTGAGCAATCAAGTTCTCTGGTTCTTGCAACACTATATGCTCAATCCCACCGAGGATTTGAAGACCGCGAAACGGATTCAAGACGCCTGGGAAAATGGCTACCGGGTGGCCAACCAGTCGATCGCTGATGCCGTGGTGGCAGAAATTGCGAGTGAAAACTCAAAAGCAGTAGTCATGTTGCACGACTATCATCTCTACCTGGTTCCTGGTATGATTCGCCAGCAATCTCCAGGCGTGATCGTGCAGCATTTCATTCATATTCCCTGGCCTGATGTGCGCTGTTGGAATTTCCTACCCAGCAACATCACCCGGGAGATCTATCAAGGTCTGGCGGGCAACGATATTCTTGGCTTCCAGACCGAGCGCGACGCGCACAACTTCCTGGAGGGTGCGCGCACGACCCTCGAAGGCTCAGAGGTGGATTTTGAAGAGGGAACGGTGAGTTGGCAGGGACACGTGACCCAGGCCCGCGCCTATCCTATCTCAATCGCGGTCACGACCGAGCGCAAGATTGTCAATAGCGCCGCCGGGAGACGCGCGGCTGAGAAATTCCGTCCGTTGCTGGGCGAAAAAACGATTATGCGCGTTGATCGTATCGAGCCAACGAAAAATATCGTGCGCGGCTTCCAGGCATACGATCAGCTCTTAGAAGAACATGAAGAATTGCGCGGCAAGGTCAATTTCCTGGCCTTTCTCGTCCCCTCTCGCCAGAGCTTGCCGGAGTACAAGCATTACACGGCAGAGGTGGAGAAAATCGTAGAGAAGGTCAATCAGAAATACGCGACGCCCGACTGGCAGCCGATTACTGCGTTCTATCAGAACGATCGCACTCAGGCGCTGGCGGCCATGCAATTCTATGACGTCCTGATGGTCAATCCGATCATTGATGGCATGAACCTCGTTGCCAAAGAGGGGCCAGTGGTTAACTCGTGCGATGGCGTGCTGTTGCTCTCGCGCAGTGTTGGCGCGTTCCCGCAACTGGGCAAAGCGTCGATTCCCACTTCGCCAACCGACATCGACGAAACCGCGCAGGCGCTCTATACCGCCCTGGTGCTCCCAGACGCTGAGCGGCATAGCCTGGCCATCGAGGCCCGCCGCATCGTTGAGGAGCGTGACCTTGACGATTGGATGGACCGCCAGATCAAGGATATCAACACGTTGTTGGATCGTACACCCGCGCGCCGAAGCGTGGCGAGTGTCGCGGGCATCCCTGATTTGCAGGCAGCACTGGCGAAAACAAAAAACGCGATCAAGCGCACTGACCACACCCTGAAGATCGCGTGCGCCGATCGCACTGCCAGCATCGTCTAAACATTCATACATACAGGCCCCTTTTCTCCTATGTAGAGGAAAGGGGCCTTTGCTACGATGAAAATTGCGGCAGAACCTTTAATGGTTGATATTTTAGATCAAATCCGTTCAAATAGTGAATATAGGACGGAAGATGATTTTGTGAAATCCAGGTTAACCATTGCCAAAGAAGAGATTCCACCATGCCTGCCAGAAATTCGATGGAGACGATTTCTTCCTGGTGGAGGGTGCCTGCGGCTGATTCGGCTTCTGTGCATTAGCCACAATCACGACGTGTTCGCCGGGACGAGTGTAGCCTTGTTGTTGGCGCGCCTCGCTCTCGATTACATAGGGGTCTGCATAGTGTTTCGCTTGCTGCTCCAGCTTGCTATGCTGCTGCTGGAGTTGCTGGGTCGCCTGTTGGGCGCGCTGCAAACTCTGCGTGAGCTGGCTATTCGTCCACGCCTGAGCCAGCGAGCCGAGCAGAAACGCGGCGCACACCAGGCCCGTCACCCAGATCACGGTGCGCGTAAACAGCGTCAGGCGGCGTACGCGCTGGCTGCCCTCCGTCTCCTCAATGCCCACCGCTGAGGTCACGTAAGGTGTCTTTCCCTCTGGCCGCGCTTGTCCCGGCGGCCTCGATGCTCCGTTCGCCACGAATCTCACCTTCCTTGCTCAGAATGTTTCGTTATTTATCATTGGAATATTTCTACGTCTTATAGGGTACCAGAATGCCGCCGATTTTTCAATGCGGAGTATCTGCTCTGCTCAGGCGAATCTCGTTCTCAAAGATGCGGCGCAGGATGGCGACGGTGCTGGAGTAGGTCGAATCCATGCCGAAGTAGGAGAGACTGCCCGCGCCCAGATTTTTGCCGCGCGTATAGGGCGTGTCAGAGCCGTAATGCAGAATACCCAGTTCGTAGGGCAGGCGCGCGAAATTGATATTTTCACGCACGGGATAGCGCGTTAAGTATTGATCCTCGTAGATCGCGTTGAGATAGGGGCCGCTCTCCATCTCGACGACGGTATAATTCGCCAGATAGTAGAAATCCAGATACTGGCGATTTTGTAGATAGGTGCCTTTGCCCGAAACCGCTTTCTGATTGTCGAGCACTGAACCGTAGATCAGGTATGGCTGCACGTCGCGGGCGAGAAAACAGTTATCGAGCCAGTAGGTATTCTGGCTATGTTCGTCGAGGACCACATTGGAGATCATAACATCGCCGATGCTGCCGTTGAGCGTGGCGGCTTTGCCGAGAATGTAAATGCCGCGAATGGTCGAAAGATTCTCCATGATTTCGCGCATCATGCGGTACGCGGCCATGCCTAGAGGATAGTCGATGTTGAGAATGATCGCCTGGCTCTTCGTTAGTTCCTCCATCCCACTCATGCGGCAGCGCGAATCGACTTCGGTGGGATGCAGACGGGCCAGATCAAAAATCTGTGCGTCGATTTCCAGGCCACGCCGCGCCCGCACGTACCAGATGCCGCGCTCTTCTTCTTCCTGTGAACGGGTACGCACGTAATTCTGCCCGGCGGGCGTTTTGAACCATTCGCGGGCGGTGAAATAGAGGAAATTCTGCCAGTTGCCTGGCACGGTACCGTTTTGCAGCTTGCGGCATTCTTCGGCCAGATAGGGATTGGCCCCACTGAGGGCAAAATGCGTCAGCTCTTCCTCGCGCCTCAACAGATTGCCTGAGAGCAGATTGACCAGGCTGTGGGTGTTGCTGGAGACAAAGTAGACGGGCCGTTCGCGCAGGTTGAGCTGGTTGAGCAAATCCTCTACCGGTGCCCACCACTGGCGCGTGGCACGCACATAACCAACGTGTGAGCCACCGATGAAGCGCAAATCGAAACTTTTCTTGGCCTGCCCGATGCGCAACAAGTTTGCCCAGAGATGATCGCCCCAGATCACTTCCAATCGTTGCCAGTCGTCCGGGGCCAGGTGCAGCCGTTCTCGGAGAACCTTGCTGATCTCGGCGAAGACTGGCGAGGTGCGATCCATGCGCGTCTCCAACAATTGCAGGGTTGTGGGATCAGCCTGGAGCAAGTAGTACATCTTATTCCATTCGATCTGGAAGGCCACCAGCACCGGGATAATGTCATCGGTATCGCTGACGCTGGCGACATAGGCCGCGAGCGTTTCCTTGCTGTCATAGAACCACTTGCGCCGCCTGGCCGAAGCCGTCACGCTCTCCCATTCGTCCACGTGGAAGCCCTGTTGCAAAAACATCTCTTCGGACTGACCGAGCAGGACCAGGTTGCAGTGGACAATTGAAGTTGGCAGGCGCAGGACGCTATAAATGAACGCGGACATATCGGGATAAGGCGAACGCGCGTCCGGGTGCAGGCTCGAATCGATATTCAGATGGGCCTGCACCAGCGCCTTCAAATTGACCTCGCCCGAACTGCGCAGCAGCGTATTATACGTGCGAATGTAAAGTTCCACATCGCGCTTCCCGGCTTCGTGCCCTCTCTCGCCGCGCTCAAAAACGCTATACTCCGGGCCGTGTTCCAGCGCCTCCATCTCAGCGATCCCGGCCAGCTCGTGCTCAGATTCGCTCAAATCCTGGGTCTGTTGCTCGTTGGGAAGAGTCGATTGATGATTCTGTATTCGGTGTGTGCGTGGAAGCTTACGTGGCATATTTCCCTATCCTTTATCTCTCTCTTCTCGCTGTTGAGGATGAGCTACATTGCTCAAGTACGTTCACCTCTCACATGAGAGACTCTCTGGCAACTCTTACGTAAATATTCCCGTCATTATACACGGTTGCGCGCGCAGAAAACAAACATTTTGCCAGCGAATTGACCTGAGTACGTGCCAGTTTCCTCGTTTTCTACTGGAAATCCATGTATTCAAGAGAGATATATCTTTTTCCACTGTATTTTTTGACACGGCGTTTAGATAATACACGTATATAAATGTAGAGAGATCACTAAAATATCAGGTACCCCATGCCCGATGTTTCCCCCTGGTGGTTTCTCCGTTTTTGTCGTGCATAACGATATACAAACTATTTCCAGAGCAAGAGGTCGTCGGTGCCGGGGATGGTTGGAGCGTCGTTCGCTGGTGCGCGCTTGCGCCATTCGCAGCGCACTGCGCCTTCTTCCAGCAGACGAGCGATGATGGTATCGTAATCGGCGAGCGTGTGCTGACCAAAATGGGCGAGCAGGAGTTGCTGGCGCAGGTCAGGCCAGCGGCGCGCGCGTTGTAAACGACCAAGGGTGAGTAATTCCTGAGCGAGCGCGTCGCGCCGGGCCGCTGCCTGCGCCTCGCGCCTGGCCACAAACCATTCTTCGCTCAGTACGCCGCGCTGGCTCTCGGTGAGCAGATAGTGTACGCGCTGACAGACAGCGTCGTTCAGGCTATACAGGCTATCCTGGCGGCGTGTGGCGAAGAGCAGCGAGTATGGCGCATTCTCGACGGTGGCTGGACCGCTGAGTATGGGAAAGCTCAGATGTTGCACGCTGAGAAAGTGCGGGCGCATACTCTCCGCGAGCAGTTCCACCAGTTCACGAGCGAGGCGCTCTGGCTGCTCGGCTCCTTGGGTGAGGCGACTTTTCCAGCGGTCGCCGCGCAGCAGATTGGTCAGTGCCGCCGCTCCCTCAGAGGTGCGCAAAGCGGGAAGCAGGCGCGTCTCGATCTGTTTGTGCGAGAGCCAGAGGAAGAGTTCGGTCGGAGCCGTGCGTTGATAGAGCGGCGACAGGTCGGCATAGCGAAACAGGCCATCCTTGAGCGGATTGAGCAGGAAGACCGCCGCGCTCTGTTCCAGGGTGGGCAGGAGATCAGATACTATCTCTGACCAGAGTGCAGGGAGCACGCCGCCCTCTTTGGGCAACATCAGAGTCGCATGTGTCTTACTACCATTGTGGGACTGAAGAGATGCCTCGCCTTTGCGTGGTGCGCGTTTTTCGTCGAGCAAGAAAGGACAGAGCTTCAGGGGCCGCTCCAGGCGCGCAAGTTCGCGAGCTGTGTTGGTGGCAAGTTGGAGCGCGGGCGAAACGGGGTCTGTACTTCGTGACTCATTCTTCTTGGCCTGGCGGCCACGTTTGCGCGTCGAGGCTGGCTCAACATCGCGCTCTGGTGTAGGGAGGATAGGACCTGGCTGGCGAGTATTGCCCAGGCCATCAATCCAATAGCAGCGTTTGAAAATGCGAGTCGCGCCCAGCGAAGCCCCATAGGAGAGCAGATAATCTCGCAGCAGCCAGGCGCGCAGCGTCATCACCGCCGTCTGTTCGGTCAGACGCCGCTGGCGTAACCCTCTGCCGCGACCCACTTCCGCCGTTGTGCGCGCCTCATCGGCAAAATCAGCCCAGAGATCCTGCATAATATAGGTATTGTACCATAGTTGAGGTCACTTACGCGCTCGATCAATTCGCCTGGACAAAAATTGCCAACAGAATTAAACCCCTGAGCAATACACTCTCACGGTTGTAGATTCGATGTTGCCGACCATTGTTCGGTGGTGAGGTGTCCAAGCGTCGCAGCTTCTTTAATGGAAAGCAGAACCGCTCCAGGGTGCGACGCCATCCAGGGCGCAGCAACCCGCTTCGATGCGAAAAAGACTGACTTCTGACAAAAGATTTCGCGGACACTCTTGCCTCTTTCTTCCGGCAGGATGAGGGACAGGACAGAGGTTGCGGGTGTCAATTCCTGGATACCTTCTGGACCAGCGTGAAATTTGATCGGCTGGCCGGTCGCCGCGCAGACTCCTTGCACCTGCGCATCGCGTGCAAGGAATGGTGGAAACAGGACGGTATCAAAGGCGCACCAGGTAAAAAGTGAACGACCCTCCACGCCGAATTGGTGTGGCGTAGGAGCCAGAGTGATGCCCCAGCCGAGAATGTTGCCCGCGTGGTCAAACTCGGTGTCTGGGAGATGCTTGAGATGATCCGCCAACTGCTCCAGGCTGATCTGTAAATGGCTCGCGAGGTCTAGCGGAGCAAGGGGTTGGCCTGTTGCGGCGAGCGCCTGGAGAATCCGTTGGCAAACCACATCTTGCGTGCAAGCAAGATGCGTGGCCAACTGTTCTGCGAGCAGATCAAGGGAAGGCTGATTCATGAGCATCCAATTTCTTTCTTATCACTACAGTGGCCTCAAGAATGAGTAGCCATTACATCTCCTCAAAATCCGTTCCACGCTCGAATTTGAGCGCAGCGCAGTTCTCTTTGATGACGCGCTGGATGTCTTCGGGGAAGCCTTCCAGGTGTTCGGCGTGGATCTCCAGGGTAACTTCGACGTTGCAGTCGAGCAGGCTGGTCAGGTGTTGCAAGACTTCGGCGGCGATAGTCGGCATCTGTTTGTTGAGCTGACGCGGATCGAGCTTGACGGCTCCGTGGAAGCGCGTTTTGGGCCTCTGAACCTCAACCGGTTTGGTGGTGACGACCGGTTGCCACGAGGGGATTGGCGCTCCGACTTCAATCACCGCGCCGCCCGCGTGTTCTGCCACATTTGTAAAGCCACTGCTCTGTGGCGCGTATCCGTTTTCCGCCTCTGCCTGTTGGCGCGCGCGTTCCGCTGCCTCGGCTGCGGTCTTCTGACGCGCCAGTTCGTCCGCTTCCAATTGCGCCAGAGCGGCTGCGGCTTTGACGACCAGGCCAGGCGCATCGGCCCCAATGGTGATTGCTTGCCCGGCGCGCAGGTTGAGATAGCGTTGTTTCTCCGCGTCGTAGCTATCGGCATACGCGAAGGTTTCGCGCGGCCAGTTGGGATTGGCTACGCCGTTTTCGATGGCGCGCAACAACACATCGGTATTCTTCAGCCGCTTGAGATAGGGGTAGGTAGCAAAAAAGGTGGCCAGTTCTTTGACCGCGACATAATCGCCGCGCCAGAGCGGGATGCTATCCATCTCGCGTTTCAAGAGCGTGCCCGCGTACTGGGTGATGAGCAGTTCTTCGTCGCGCAGGACGTGGCTGGCATTGGGTGCGAGCGCGCCGCCTGGACGCAAGCGCGATTCCAGGAGTTCGATGCTTTGCACCGATTGTTTGGCGTCAGCCTGCACAGGGGTGAGCAGCCAGATGTAGGTTTCGGGAATACGTAACTCAACGGTCTTGCGGGCTGATTCAAACTGTTTCTCTGCCTGATTTTTCTGATGAGGATCGAGATTGAGCGGCACGCTCTCCTCGCAGATCGATTTCCAGGCCAGATACTGCCGCATGCCCTGCTTCAACTCCTCGACGCGGTTGCGGTCGGCGGCCAGAAACGAGAGGACGTTGCGGTAATCGCGCCGCCCGTTGCCGTGATTATCGAGGATGTTCAGCGCCTCGTTCTGCGCGAGGCTGTTGTCGTCCCGCAGACCATGCGTGAACTCTGGGCGCAGGATGACCAGGCGCGCGGCCCGCTCTTTATCCTGGACTTCTTCGCTGCTGCGTGGACAGGCATGGACGCCCGCGAAATCGCCACGGGTGCGCGTCTCCTGCTCTTTCAACCACTTCTCAATCTCGAACAGCACGTCTTCTTCGGCATATTGCGAGGCGCGGTCGGTAGCCAGGCGCGTGACGGTGGGCTGCGTCGAGTACCAGTAGCGTTGTCCGTCCAGGTTGAGATAATGCGATTGATCGGCCAGGCGGCGCAGGGCATCATCTACGGTCGAGGTATTCTCGCTGGGGAAGACACTACCCAGCTTGATCTGCTGCCCGGTCAGACCGCGATGGGTTTTGTGCGCGACCGGGGCTGATCCCAGATAGATCGTGCGCGCCACCCGGCTACAGG
>Ga0207674_10011232_pt1 | contig 10063 bp, 12 predicted proteins | sample KBSCornC72_FD_184303 | JGI IMG/M metagenome (GOLD analysis project Ga0207674, IMG submission 184303) | Corn rhizosphere microbial communities from Kellogg Biological Station, Michigan, USA - KBS Corn C7-2 (SPAdes) (version 2) | ecosystem: Host-associated > Plants > Roots > Rhizosphere > Soil ... | reverse complement strand
GCGTCCTGCGAGATCGCGTAGCCCTGGATCTTGTTGGTCGAGAGCGCGAGCCCTGAGCCCATCGAGCAGCCCGCCAGCGTTGCGCCGAGCAGCCCCAGGGCTGTCAGAGTAAGCAGGACCGGTGCGGGTTTGCGCTGGGGCATGTATTTGACTTTCACGATGTCTCTCGACTAAGACGCGGCCTGCGGCCAAGCGCCGGTTTGTTTAGCTGCCAAGTGCGCCGGCTGGCAAGCTGGCATCGAACCGCTCGGGCCCTGTGAGCGCCGCGGAGCATGCCCATGATTTTCAAGCTTTTCCGTAAATCGCCGGCCCTTGACGCTGCGTTCGAGGCCTACCGGGCTATTGTGGCGCAATCCCGGCAGGAGAAGTTCTATGCGGACTGGGGCGTTCCGGACACGGTCACCGGCCGCTTCGATATGATCACACTGCATCTCGCTCTGGTGTTGCGCCGCTTGAAGGGGGAGGCACAAGCCAAGGAGTTCGGGCAGGCGCTGGTCGATCTCTTCTTCCGCGACATGGATCGTTCGCTGCGCGAGTTGGGCGTCACCGACTTGGGCGTCCCCAACAAGGTCAAGAAGATGGGCAACGTCTTTTACGGCCTCGTCGGCGCTTTGGGCGAGGCTCTCGACAAAGGCGGCGTGGCCGAGGTGGGAGCTGTGGTCGTCAAAAACGTCTACGGTGGCGAGAATGCACACGCGGCAACTCTCGCTGCCTATTTGATCGACGAGGCCCAGCGGCTTGCCGCGCAGCCCATCGAGGCTGTTACACATGCCACAGGAGCGGCGGCGTGAGCCCGTCCGAACAGCATTTCCGGCTGAACGAGGCGAGCATCAGACTCGACGCGATGCCGGTCGCGGGCCGCGATGTCGACTTATCGCCGTCGTTCGACGAGCGAGCGGCCCTGGCGACGCGTCTGGGCGTCACCTCCGTCGACGCTCTTGCGATCAAGCTCCATGCGGTGAAGTTCCGTGGCGGCATTCGCGTCACCGGCCGGTTGACCGCCACCGTCACTCAGCCCTCGGTGGTTACCCTCGAGCCATTGTCCCAGCAGATAGCCGAGCCTGTCGACCGGGTCTTCCTGCCCGGCGGCGAGAAGGACTATGCCGGCCCCGCCAACGCCGAAATCTTCGTCGACCTCGAGGGAGAAGATATTCCCGACCATTTCGAAGGCAACGAGGCGGACTTGACCGATCTCATCATTGAAACCCTGGCCCTCGCGATCGATCTCTATCCCCGCGCTCCAGGCGAAAGTGTCGACGCGCTCGGCCTCAAGCCAGATGTGGTGGAAGACCACCCTTTCGCGGCGCTCAAAGCTTTGAAACCAAAAGAGGAATAGGTCGGCGCAGACCTGCCCTTGCGCCTCAAAGGCGTTTGATTAAGGTGCTCACGCTCGCGCGGCGGGCGCAACACGGTACACATGGTCGATTCCATACGCATTTCGGTCGACGCCATGGGCGGCGATATCGGGCCCCAGGTGGCCATCCACGGTGCCTGGCTGGCGCTCCGCGAGCGCAAGAACGTCAACTTCATCTTCCACGGCCGTGAGGCCGACATCACGCCGCTCCTCGACAAGTTCCCCGAGCTCAAGCCGGTTAGCCGTGTGGTGCATTGCGACAATGTCATCGCGATGGACGAGAAGCCGTCGCAGGCGCTGCGCAAGGGCCGGGGCAATTCCTCGATGTGGGCGGCTCTGCAGTCGGTGAAGGACGGCGATGCCGACGTGGCCATCTCCGGCGGTAACACCGGGGCTCTCATGGCCATGGCGACCTTTTGCCTTCGCCCGATCGAGGGGATTTCCCGCCCGGCCATTGCGGCGATCTGGCCGACGTTGCGGGCCGACATCATCGTCCTCGATGTCGGCGCGACGATCGGCGGCGACGCCAAGCAACTGGTCGATTTCTCCATCCTCGGCGCCGCCCTGGCGCGCGCCCTGTTCGACCAGGAGTCGCCCACCGTCGGCCTGCTCAATGTCGGCACGGAAGACATGAAGGGTCACGACGAGGTCCGCGAAGCCGCCCAGATGCTGACCGCCGGAAGCGGCGCCGGCTTCACCTATCATGGCTTCGTCGAGGGCGACGATATCGGCAAGGGCACGGTCGACGTGGTGGTCACCGAAGGCTTCACCGGCAACATCGCGCTCAAAACCGCCGAGGGCACCGCCCGCCAGGTCGGCACCTATGTCCGCCAAGCGCTCAGGGCCGACATCTTTTCAATGCTGGGCGCGGCGATCGCCGGCAAGGCGCTCAATGCCATCCGCCGCAAGCTCGACCCGCGCAGCGTCAATGGTGGCGTGTTCCTCGGCCTCAACGGCATTGTGATAAAGAGCCACGGCGGCACGGACGAGATCGGGTTCAAGGCGGCGCTCGGCCTTGCCTATGAGATGGCCCGCAGCCGCTTGATCGACAAGATTTCCGAAGGTATGCGGCGGTTTCCGGCATTCCCGGCTCCGGCTGCAACCGATAGAGAGGCGAACCCCGCGTGAGTGCGTTGCGATCGATCGTGCGTGGTGTCGGCAGCTATTTGCCGGCGCGCATCATGACCAATGAGGAACTGTCGCGGACCATCGACACGTCCGACGAGTGGATTCAGCAGCGCGTCGGCATCAAGCAGCGCCATATCGCCGCCGACGACGAGGTGACTTCCGATCTGGCCGTGCACGCCGCCCGCCGCGCCCTCGACGACGCTCGCATTTCGCCCGACGAGATCGACCTGATCGTCGTTGCGACGACGACGCCGGACCTGACCTTCCCGGCCACCGCCGCCATCGTGCAGCAGAAGCTCGGCATGCATCATGGCGCCGCCTTCGACATCCAGGCGGTCTGCTCCGGCTTCGTCTACGGCATGGTCACCGCCGATTCGTTCTTGAAGAACGGCGTCGCCCGTCGTGCTCTGGTCATCGGCGCCGAAACGACCTCGCGCATCCTCGATTGGACCGACCGCACCACGTGCGTGCTGTTCGGTGACGGCGCCGGCGCCGCGGTGGTCGAGCTCGGCGGGGATGGCGAACGCGGTATCCTGGCGTCCTCGCTCCGCTCGGACGGTCATTTCGCCGACAAGCTCAATACCACCGGCGGCCCATCGTCGACGCGCTCTATCGGCCATGTGCACATGGAGGGCAAAGAGGTCTTCCGTCATGCGGTCGGCAAGATCACCGACGTCGTCGAGAACGTCCTTTCAGCCACCGGCTACACCGTCAAAGACCTCGACTGGTTCGTGCCGCATCAAGCCAACTTGCGCATCATCGAGGGTGCGGGCCAGAAACTCCATATTCCGCCCGAGAAGGTCGTGATCACCGTCGATCGCCATGCCAACACTTCGGCGGCGTCGGTGCCGCTGGCGCTTACCGAGGCCGTTCGGGACGGTCGCATCAAGCGCGGTGACCTGGTGATGATCGAGGCCATGGGCGGCGGCTTCACCTGGGGCGCCTCACTCATCCGCTGGTGAACTGATGGTCGAGATTCCAACCCTCGAAACCGAGCGACTTCGGCTGCGCCCTTATGTGCTCGCCGATTTCGACGACTACGCCCGCATGTGGTCCGACCCGGCTGTCTTCCGATTTGTCGGCGGCGCGCCGTTCACCCGCGAGCAATCCTGGACGCGGTTTCTGCGGCAGGTGGGGGTCTGGCATTTTATGGGGTTTGGCTTCTGGGCGCTGGAACACAAGGCCAGCGGGGCATTTGCGGGAGAATGCGGCTTCCACGAGATGCGTCGTTCCATCGATCCGCCCATCGAAGGCGACATGGAAGCGGGTTGGGGGCTGGCGCCGTCGATGCAGGGACAGGGGCTCGCCGAGGAAGCCATGCGCGCCGCGATTGCCTGGGCCGGACAGCATGGCACCGGCGAGCGGCTCACCGCGATCATCGACCTGGGCAACGCCGCGTCGCGGCGAGTCGCGGCCAAGCTCGGTTTTACCGAACGCGGACCGGCGGTCTACAACGACAAGCCGCTCACCATTTTCGAACGCCCGCGCCGACCCTAAGGCCCGACAATTGCAATTGGAACGACCGCCCAAGGTTGCCTTAATTGCTTCTCAGGTCTAGTCTTTCACTTCTCGGGGCGGGGGCGCCAGACGGGAACGGCGGATCCGGTTGGGCGTAGTGGGGGGAGAGGCATGACCCAGAAGACTGTCACTCGTGCGGACCTTGCCGAAGCAGTTTATGAATCAGTGGGATTATCGCGGACCGAGTCCGCAGAGCTTGTGGAACGCTTTCTTGCGCTGATCGGTGACGCGCTCGTGTCAGGTCAGAACGTGAAGCTCAGCTCCTTCGGCTCATTCCAGGTGCGCTCGAAGAATCAGCGGATCGGCCGCAATCCAAAGACGGGTGAGGAAGTGCCGATCCTGCCGCGACAGGTTCTGGTGTTCAAACCCAGCAACGTGTTGAAATCCAAGATCAACAAATCTATGGTTCGTGCTGGAAAATAAGCCTTTCTTACGAAAGGATTCGGGGTGGAGAAGTCTCCCGAGGCGTTCCGCACGATCTCTGAAGCCGCTGACGAACTCGACCTGCCGCAGCACGTTCTGAGGTTCTGGGAGACTCGCTTTGCGACGATCAAGCCGCTGAAGCGTGGTGGCGGCCGCCGCTACTATCGGCCCGAAGACGTGCTGCTGCTCAAGGGCATCCGGCACCTGCTTTACGACCAGGGCTTCACCATCAAAGGTGTGCAGAAGATCCTCAAGGATCAGGGCGCCCGCCACGTCGCCGCCATCGGCAATGGGGGTGCCGTCGAGGCGCTCCCGCATCCCACTCCCGATGAGGAGATGCAGGCGGCCATCGACCTTGCAGACGGCGAAGATGAGATGGTCCCCGTCGCTCCGTTGAGCAACGGCCTCGCGCTCGGCGATGCCGATAGAGACCGCCTGAATGCGGTCCTCCGCGACCTGCTCGAGTGCAAGCGGCTGCTCGAGCGGGCGCGGGAATAGAAAAGGCCGGGATCGCTCCCGGCCTTCGAGTCGCGTTCTAGGTCGCCCGTCAGTGGGCGCGCTTGGGGATTTGCACGTTCGGCAGCAATGCCAGTAGGACGGTCGCGACCAGATACACGCAGGCCACGAACAGGTAGGTCGGCGAGAAGCCCGAGGCGTAGGCGTGAAGCAGGGCATCTCGCACCGGGCCGGCGATCCCTTCGAGCGCCTTGGGCGTCAGGTTGACCAGTCCACCCGGGACGGCGTTTGCGATATCCGCGGGCAGGGCCGCCGAGGCGTGCGTCAGTCCCAGGACCATCACGGCGCCATTGAGGGCGAGGCCAAGGCTCGCGCCAATGGTGCGGGCCTGGGTGATGAGTCCGGTCGCGGCGCCGATGTCCTGCAACGGAGCCGCTGCCTGCATGGCCACCACAAGCGTCTGCATGGTGAGCCCCATGCTGAGGCCAAAGCCAAGCGAGGCGACGCAGAAGACCCAGAGCGGCGTCGTGGCGTCCATCCATGCGTAGAACAGCATCAAGGGGACGCCGACTGCCATGCCGGCCACCGTGAGCCACTTGTAGCGCCCGGTCCGTGCCACGATACGGCCGGCAACAATCGACACGACCGCGACCATGATGGACATCGGCAGGAGCAGCAGCCCCAGCTGACCCGGGGGCAGGCCGGTGACCATCTGCGTGAACAGGGCAAAGTAGAAATACAGCCCCAGGGTGGATATGCCCGAGAGCATCGAGACGATCGTCACCATGCTGATCGTGCGGTTGGCGAACAGGCGCAACGGCATGATCGGCTCGGCCGCACGCCGCTCGACGGCCACGAATGCAACGGCGGCAAGAAGACCGACCACCGGCAGCAGATACGTCAGGGCGTCCCGGCCGGTCGGTTCCAGCACGTGATCGCTCCAGTAGACGATCGCCACGGTCGCGATCGCGAGCAGCGCGCCTCCGAGCAGGTCGATCTTGTGATGCACCGCGTTGGCCTTGCGCTGCATGGCGAGGGCAATCACCCCCAAAACGGCCAGGCCGATCGGCAGGTTGACGAGGAACACCGAGCGCCAGCCGAAAACGTCGGTCAGGTAGCCGCCGCCGACCGGGCCAAGCACCGACCCCAGGGTGAACACGGCCGAGGAGTAGCCCTGGTAGCGGGCACGGTCACGCGGTGCGAACAGTTCGCCGATGATGGCGAAGGCGGAGACCATCAGTCCGCCGCCGCCGATCCCCTGAACCACGCGCGCGGCGATGAGTGATTCCATCGACCACGCCATACCGCACAGCAGAGAGCCGGCGATGAAGGCCACGATCGCGAAGGTCACGACAGGCTTGCGCCCGTACATGTCGCCGAGCTTGCCGTAGAACGGCGACACGGCGGCGAGGGTCAGCAGGTAGGCTGCGCCAACCCAGCCGAGCAGGTGAACATTGCCGAGGTCATGAGCGATGGTGGGCAGGGCGGTCACGACGATGTTCATGTCGAGCACGCCCATGAACATCGCGGTGAGGGCCCCGAGGTAAACGATAAGGGTCGTGCGGTCAGGGCGCGCAGCGACGTCTGCAACTTGAGCGTCAACAGTCATGGGAAATGCCTCTCAAAACGAGGCGGTCGTTATGTGCTCCTTGCAGATGTATGTCAACAGCATATATGTGTTGCGTGCATTGAGTTGCACTTTGCATAGAAATGTGATAGGCCCCGCACATGAATAAGTTGGACAAGACGCTCGTCCGCAAACGCGACGTCTCGAGCGAGATCAAGTCCGCGGACGTCTTTGTCGCTGCCGGCTACAGCCGCACCGCCGCTGAGGCCATCGTCCAGATCGATGCGACCATGCAGCGGATACGCCGCTCCTTCGCCAAACGCGAGTTCGTCGCCGAAATCCTCAAGGAAATGGACGGCGGCATCGACCTGCTGCAACTCGATGTGATGGGGGCGGTGTCTCACTGGCATCCTGAGAGCCCGGAAGACGCGACCCGTGAGGTCACAGTCGGCACCATCGCCGAACGCCTGGGAATTGATCCGTCCCGCGCCAGCCGCCTCGTATCGGACGTGGTCGACAAGGGCTACATCCGACGCGCCGCGTCGCAATCGGACTCACGCCGGATCGTGCTTGAGGCCACCGAGAAGGGTTGGCAGTTCGGCGAGGACTTCCGTCGCCGCAAGGGGGAAATGCTGAGCCGCGCCCTCAAGACCTGGACGGAGGAGGAGCTGGTGCTCTTCAGCCGACTCATCGACCGTTACAGCCGGTGGGGGCGAGACGGTTTGAAACCGGAGTCGTCGGAAAAGACCAGCTAATGTGGCTTGGCGCGCCTCAGGCTTCGGGGGAATTCAGAACCCCATAGGCGCTCGACCCGGCGCCGTCGGCACCAACCGTATGGCCTTCCGCGGTCAGCCCGCGCCGCAGAAGTTCGCGCACGGCCGCCGCACGACTCGGCATCCGATTGGCAAACCGGAAGTCGTCCAGCGCCTTAAGCTCTTCTGCTTCAAGCATGATCTGCAGGCGTTCCCCCCGCTGCAATGGGTTTCCCTTGGCACTGGTCTCAGTCATTTTGGCCCCACGACCAAATTACTCATTCGGCTAATAAACCGCATAAGGCGCCAAATGGTTGCATGACTCGAAACGGGCTTTCGACCCACTGCGATTTTCGTCGATTTCGCCGGACGACGCGCCTAGCAGTTGAGTGGACTCGCAAACGAGGAGCGGCCGCCCTCAATGACCGATCCAACGCCCAGATCAGTGCTGATCCTGGAGGACGAGGCGCTCGTCTCCCTCATGCTCGAGGATCTCGTTCGTGAAATGGGCGCGCGCGTGATCGACGTCTTTGCCGCCGCCTCTGACGCGCTCCGGGCCATCGCATCTCGCTCCTATGATCTCGCCGTGCTCGATGTCGTGGTACGCGACGGAATGTGCACCTCGGTTGCGGACGCGCTAGACGAGCGCGGCATTCCATTTCTGTTCTCCTCGGCAGTGGGAGCAGATGCGCTGGAGCCGCGCCACCGCGACCGCCCCCTGGTGACCAAGCCGTTTGAAGACTCGGTGCTGCGCGGCCATCTCGCCGCCCTCCTGCCTCGCAAGCCGCTGCCGACTTGAGCAGGGCAGGCTGTCGCCCGCCGCAAAAACGCCACTTGCACCGCCATCGCCGGTTGGGTAGGGGTTCGCGCGTGTCGGGGTGTAGCGCAGCCTGGTAGCGCATTTGTCTGGGGGACAAAGGGTCGTCGGTTCAAATCCGGCCACTCCGACCATTCTCCCTCCGCCATCGTCGGGGCGGGGCCATAGGCGGCCCGAACCGACTCGCTCGCCGAAAGTAACCGGATGGTGCGCAGTGGGCGCACAAACCGTTGATCGGAAAGCAGAAAACTAACGCTTGAGTTGATCGCGCCAGACGCGGCAGAGTGCCCGGCGGAGAGCCGCAGGAGTGCCCGCGGCGCGAGGAATATCAGCAGTGAAATACGCAATTGTCGGTGCCGGCGGCCGGCACCAGATGTACCGCCGCGCGGTCACCGAAACTCACCCCAAAGACAATCAGCTCGTGGCGCTATGCGACGTCAACGAGAAGCGTCTGGCGCTCTCGGTCAGCGCGGCGCCGCCGCAGCCGGGCAACGGCATCGCTACCTATGACGCCGCCGAGTTCGACCGGATGATTGCCGAGCAGCGGCCCGACACGGTGATCGTCACCGTCCCGGACTACCTCCATCACGAATACATCGTCCGCGCCCTGCGCGCCGGCTGCAATGTGATGACCGAGAAGCCGATGACCATCGACCTCGGCAAGCTCAGGCAGGTGCTCGAGGCCCAGCGCGAGACGGGCAAGCAGGTCACAGTCACGTTCAACTACCGCTACACGCCGGCGCGGACGCAGCTCAAGGACATCCTCATGTCGGGCGCCATCGGCGAGATCCAGGCCGTCGACTTCACCTGGTATCTCGACCGGGTTCATGGCGCCGACTATTTCCGCCGCTGGCATCGCTACAAGGACAAGTCCGGTGGGCTGCTGGTGCACAAATCAACGCACCATTTCGACCTCATGAACTGGTGGGTCGCTTCGACGCCCAAGACCATCGCGGCCAACGGCAAACGCGTGTTCTACACACCCAGGACGGCCGCCGAACTTGGACTGCAGGACCATGGCGAGCGCTGCCACGGCTGCCCGGTCTTCGACAAATGCGACTACAAGCTCGACCTCGATGCCGACGACAGCCTCCGCGAGATGTACCTCGAGGCGGAGGACGCCGACGGCTACTACCGCGACAAATGCGTGTGGGCCGACGACATCACCATCGAGGACACCATGCAGGTCGAGGCGACCTACGCCAACGGCGTGTTTCTCAACTACACGTTGTGTGCCTACTCGCCCTGGGAGGGCCTCGAGATCACGTTCCACGGCTCGAAAGGTGAACTCCGCCACAAGCACATCGAGGTGCATGGCGTGTTCAGCGGCGGCCGGCGTGACAAGCACGATGCCGGCGAGAACATGACGACGACGTTGCATCTGGCCGGCGGACTGCCGCAGGACGTTCCCGTCTGGGCGGGCAGCGGCGATCATGGTGGCGCCGACCCAGTGATGCTGGGCTACCTGTTCGAGCCCACAAGCATGCCGGCCGACAAGTACGGCCGCGCCTCGACGCAGAAGGAGGGCGCGTGGTCGATCCTCACCGGCATCGCCGCCAACGCCTCGATCGCCGGCGGCGGCCGGATCGATGTCGACAAGATGCTGGCAGAGGCAGGGATCAGGCTGGAGCGATAATTTGCTTCGTCAGTGGACTCAGTTCCCGCCAGACCCACCGGCGCCGCGACCTATAGAAAGTCGTCGCGGCGCGGCGTGAAACAGTCGACCAGGCGGCCGGCGGTGAGGGCCTTGACGCCGTGCACCACGTTGGACGGCACGATGAAGCTGCCGCCGGTGCTCAGCACCGTCATCGTGTCGCCGATGGTCACCTCGAAGGTACCCTCGGCGACGTAGCTCGCCTGCACATGCGGGTGCGAGTGCAGGGCGCCGACGGCGCCTTGATCGAAGGCGAACTCGACCTGCATCAGTTGCGGCTGGCTCACCAGGACACGCCGCCTGTTCCCTGGTGCCACGGTGACCCAGGGCCTGGCATCCGCTTCAAGGGTCAGGTCGCCGCTCACTCGAGTGCGCGTCCGTCCGGCCCGAACAC
>Ga0207674_10011230_pt1 | contig 10064 bp, 7 predicted proteins | sample KBSCornC72_FD_184303 | JGI IMG/M metagenome (GOLD analysis project Ga0207674, IMG submission 184303) | Corn rhizosphere microbial communities from Kellogg Biological Station, Michigan, USA - KBS Corn C7-2 (SPAdes) (version 2) | ecosystem: Host-associated > Plants > Roots > Rhizosphere > Soil ... | reverse complement strand
AGGGCCGCCCCGAGCAACTGGCCCGCCCCCTGGGGGGCAGCGAGCGGAGCGAGCGTGGGGAGACGTTGTTTCATCCCAGATATCCCGCGTCGCGGAACCAGCCGATCGCATCGCGCAGCCCCTCGGCGTGCGGACGCGCGCGATAGCCGAGCTCGCGCGAGGCCTTGGCGCTCGTGAAGAACATCCGGTGCTCGGACATGCGCAGCCCGTCGCGCGTGAGAAACGGCTCGCGCGACGTCACCCGCGCGAACGTCTCCGCGACGGCCGCGAGCGGGTACAACGGACCGCGCGGCAGTTTCCATCGCGGGGCACGGCCACCAGCGCATTGCGCGATCTCCGTAAGCATGGTCACGAGCGAGACGTTGTCGCCGCCGAGAATGTAACGCTCGCCGATCCGTCCGCGGGTCAGCGCTGCAACATGGCCGTACGCAACGTCGTCGACGTGCACGAGGTTCATCCCGGTGTCGACATAAGCGGGCACGCGTCCGCGCGCGGCCTCGACGATGATGCGCCCGGTCGGCGTGGGCTTGATGTCGCGCGGTCCGAGCGGCGTCGACGGGTTGACGATGACCGCCGGAAGGCCGTCGTGCGCGACCATCGCCTCGACGACGCGCTCGGCGGCGACCTTGCTGCGCTTGTATGCGCCGATCGCCGCGCGCTCGTCGAGCGGCGTCGTCTCGTCGGCGGCGTCGCCCGTAGGCCGTGTCGCGAGCGTCGCCACGCTGCTCGTATGGACGACGCGCTCGGCCCCCGCGCGAAGCGCCGCCTGCATCACAAGCCGCGTGCCCTCGACATTCGTGCGCACGAGCGCTGCCGGATCGCGCGCCCACAGCCGGTAATCGGCGGCGGTATGCACGACGTAGCGGACGCCGGCCATCGCCCGCGCAAGCGCCGCCGCGTCGCAAATGTCGCCATCGAACGTTTCGAGGCCGACGCCGGCAAGGTTGTTCCGTACGCCGCCCGCACGAACCAGAGCCCGCACCGGATAGCCGGCAGCGACCAGCGCGCGTGCGATCGCCGACCCGACGAAGCCCGTCGCGCCGGTCAGCAGCACGAGATCGCCGGCGCTCATCGGCCGGGAATCACCCAACCGTCGACCAGCGCCAGGTGCACCGTACCGCCGGGCGGCAGCGGCTCGCCTGACTGCAGCGAGAGCGACAGCGTCGTCGACGGATCGCCGGCAGGCGCCGCTTCGACGACAGTGCGTCCGCCCTGGTAGAGCACGCGGGCGACGCTTGCCTCGAAACCGCCGCCCGGCGCGACGACGGCCAGGTCCTCGGGCCGGATGCAGATTTCCGCCGGTCCCGTGCCCTGTCCCGGTGCCGAGCGCACCTGCCATTCGCGCCCGAACAAGGCGACCTTCGCATGGCCGTTCGCATACGTTTGCGTGACTTCGCCGCGCGCAACGGCCCCGGGGCCGACGAAGCGGCTCACGATGCCGTCCTGCGGCGTGCGATAGAGCGCCGGGGGAGTGGCGACCTGCAGCAGGCGCCCGCCCGCCATGACCGCGACCCGATCGGCGACGCCCAGCGCCTCGGCCTGGTCGTGCGTGACATACACGAGCGTGGCCTTCGACAGGTTGCGAAATGCCGCGATCTCGGCCAGCATTCGCGCCCGCAGGTGCACGTCGAGGTTCGCGAGCGGCTCGTCGAGCAGCACGATGCGCGCTTTCATCGCAAGGCAGCGCGCGAGCGCCACCCGCTGGCGCTGACCACCGGACAGCTCGGCCGGGCGCCGTTCGCCGAGCCCCGACAGCCCGACGGCGTCGAGCGCCGCGCCCACCTGCTGCGCCAGATCGCGTCCGGAAAGCTTCTGCACGCGCAACGGATAGCCGATGTTCTCGGCGACGCTCATGTGCGGCCAGAGCGCATACGACTGGAACACCATGCCGACATGCCGGTCTTCCGGCGCAATGTAGACGTCCGGTCCGCTCACGAGACGATCGCCGAGCCGTATCGTTCCGTGCTCGGGCCGCTCGAATCCGGCGATGAGGCGCAGCAGCGTGCTCTTGCCGCAACCCGACGGACCGAGGACCGCGAGAAACTCGCCTTCCTCGACGACGAGCGACACGTCGTCGACCGCGATGATCGAGCCGAAGCGCTTGCCCACGCCGGCGAGCGTCACGGCTGCCATGGCAACACTCCACGTGCGACGCGCGACGCCAGCGCGTTCGCCATCAGCATCATCCCGAGCGTCACGACGACCGCGATCACGGCAACCGCGGCCGCCGACACCGCGTCGCCCGCCTGCTCGAGGCTGAAGAGCACCACGCCCACCGTCTCGGACCCCGACGACCACAACAGCGCCGAGACTGTCAACTCGTTGAACGCCATCAGGAACACCAGCATGCCGCCCGCGACGGCCGACGGCGCGATCATCGGCATGATGACCGTCGCCACCCGGCGCATGTAACGCGCGCCGCTCATCCGGGCCGCTTCGTCGAGGCTCGGATCGATCTGGCGCAACGCGTTGGTGACCGGGCGCAGCGCAAGCAGCATGAAGCGCGACAGGTACGCGACGAGGATGATCCAGATCGTGCTGTAGAGGCTCAGGCCCAGCAGCGGCAGCGGACGCAACAGGCAGAGGATCATCGCGATGGCGAGCACCACGCCGGGCACCGCGTACGGGAGCTCGGCGACGAAGCCGACCGCCTGGCGCACGCTCGCGCGCCGTCCGGCGAGCGAATAGCCGAGCGGCACCGACACGATCACCAGCATCACCGCCGCCGCGCCGGCAAGCGACGCACTGTTGACGAACGCGCGGCGAGTGGCGGCGTAATCGAACAGCACGAAATGGAAGTTGCCGAACGTCAGCGTTTGCGGCGTCAGCGACACGCCGATGGCCGGTACCAGTGCCGTTGCAATCAGTGCGCAGAACGGCAGCGCCAGCACGACGAAGAGCGCCAACCAGCACGTGCCTTCCACGGCGAAGCGTCGGCGGCCGAGCGGCCATTGCGGTGTCGCGACGGCCCACGCCGTCACGCGCACATCGCGGCGTCGCGCAAGCCAGCCGTTGAGCGCGAGACCGCACAGCGCGATCAACGCAAGCAGCAGCGACAGCGCGGCAACCTCGGACAGCACGCTCGTGCCGAAGCCTGCGAGGCGCTGGTAGATCAGCGTGACGAGCACCGTGAAGCCGGCCGGAATGCCGAGAAAGGCGGGAATGCCGAAGTTGCCGATCGAGCCCACGAAGGCGAGCATGCCGCCGGCCGCAACGCTCGGCATCATCAGCGGCAGCACGATCGTGCGCACGATGCGCCAGGGTCGCGCCCCCGCCGCCTGCGCGGCCTCGACGAGGTCGCGCGGCAGCGCACGCAGGCCCGCGCGCACGGCGAGGAAAACGACGGGCGCCTGCTCGAGCCCGAGGAGCAGCACGATGCCACCCGGTCCGTACAGCGGATGCGCGCTGCCCGCGGCCGGCGCGATCCCGAGCACGCGCAGCAGCGTGCTGTTCGGTCCGAGCAGGTTGATCCATGCAAGTGCCGTGACCTGCGGCGCGATCAGCAGCGGCATCATGAAGCAGAACACGAGCGGCTTTTTCGCCCGCACGTCGGTCAGCGAAACGAGCAGCGCGAACGCCGTGCCGAGGACGATGGCGAGCGCTGCCCCGCCGACCGAGACGCTCAGCGTGTTGCGCGCGGCGCGCCACACGACGGGGCTTTCGAGGACGCTCGCAAGCACGCCCGCGTCGAGCCGCCCATGCGGGGCCAGCGCCTCCTGCGCGAGGCGCGCGATCGGAACCACCGCGAGCAGGACGACGAGTCCGAGCAGCGTTGCGAACGTCAGCCGCTCGCCACGCCGGGCAGGGATCAGCGGCATCGTGGGCGGAAGATCAGCCGCCGAACAATTCGGCAAACCGTTTCTTGTTGAGTTCGTCCCGCTTCTCGAGTTCGGCGATGTCGACCGGCAGGATCTTGAGCGATGCGACATCGGGGAATCCGGGCGGCGGCTTCACGTCCTTCCGGGCGGGGAAGTAACCCTGCGACACTGCAAGCTCCTGTCCGTCCTTCGACAGCAGGAAATCGACGAACGCGCGCGCGGCCTCGGGATTTTTCGTCCCGCGCAGGATCGCGGTGGGCTCGGTGACGATCGACACGCCTTCGGCGGGAAAGACAAAATCGACCGGCGAACCCTTCGCCCGTGCGTTGAGCGCCATGAACTCGACGATGATGCCGTACATCTTCTGGCCGCCCGCCACCGCATTCAGCACCGCACCGTTGCCGCGCAGTGCAACGGCACCGTTCCTGGCGAGCTTTTCGTAGAAATCGGCGCCGATCGCCGGGCTCGCATGCAGCGCGCCCATGTGGATGGCCGCCGCACCGGAATACAGCGGGCTCGGCAGCGCCACCTGCCCCTTCGCTTCGGGCTTCAGAAGGTCCTTCCATGACGTCGGCTTCATCGCCGCCTGCCGGTTCACGATGATGCCCGTCGTGATGAGCTTCGTGCCGAAGTAGGTCTTCGCCTTGTCGTACGCGTCGGGCGGCAGCTCGCTCACGTCGGCCCCGGGATAGGCCTGCAATTCGCCGGCGGCCTTCAGCCGTTCCATCGACAGCGCATCGGCGATCAGCAGCACGTCGGCGCGCGGCGCACCGGCAGCGACCTCGGCCATCAGCTTGCTCATCACCTCCGTGGTGCCCGAGCGGAAGATCTCGACGTCGACACCCGGATTTTTCTTCCGGAAGCCCTCGACGGTTCGCTGCGCGTCGCGATCGGGTTGCGACGTGTAGAGGACGAGCTTGCCGCCCGGTTGTGCGGCAAGCGGCGCGGCGACGGCGGCCGCCAGAAGCGCACCCGTGAGCCACGATGCGATCGTCGTTTTCTTCATTCAGCGATCATCCCTTCGCAAGGAGCGATTGATTTCGGTCGATGAATTGCGGGAGCGGATGCGGCTGCGCGAACGCCGGCGACCGCAGCGCGAAGCGTACCGGATCGTATACCGGAAGCGGCGAACGCTCCAAACCGGCGGCGCATTACGCCGCGGCCATCATACGGTGCCAGGCGGTGGCGACGTCGGCAACGCGCGATGGCGCCCGCTCGATCAGCGGACACGCCACGTCGCGCACGCGTTGCCGGTCGCGTTCCTGCCGGATGTATTCGACCGGCGACTTGCCGTCGATGCGCGCGAGCAGCAGCGCGGGAAGCAGGCTGGCGATGCGCGGTTCGATCGCGGCACGGGGTTCCCACGTAGCGCCCGCGATATAGGCGTGCGCGAACGCCTGGAAGCAGGCGAGGTAATCGTCGGCCGACGCGGGGCGTGCGATGCACTTCAGCAGGAAGTGATTGAGGCAGAATGCCGCGTCGAACGCGGGATCGCCGTACCACGCGCATTCGGCATCGAGGAAGACCGGGCCTCGAGGCCCGAGCAGGATGTTCTTCGGACTGACGTCGCCGTGCACGAGGGCGAGACGAGTTTGCGCGGTCCGCGCCACGAGCGCATGAAGCGATGCCGCGAGCCCCGGATGCCGCGCCGCGGTTGCGAGCAGATAGGGTTCGAGGCGGATCGCATGGAAGATCGCGTCGGTGGCGAAGCGGCGCGCGACGTCGGTGTCGCCGGCGCTTGCCGCGTGCAGGCGTGCGACGCAGCTCGCCACGTCGGCGGCGACACGCGGCTCCGCAATGCCGTCGAGCAGCCGGCGCTTCCAGACCGGGTAGCGGCCGGGATCGAGATATGCCATCGCGAAGATGCCGTGAACGGGGTCGCTCGCGATCGGCTCGGGCACGCAACCGGGACAGTGCACGGCCGCGAACTCGATCCACGCCCATTCGTAGCGATTGCGCTCGATCGGCGCCGTCCACGCTTGTGCGACCTTGAGCCTTGGCAACGCGCGCTTGATGCAGATCGACCGTCGCGCGAGGTCGACCCGCCAGATATCCGATGAGACACCGCCTTCGAGCGGCGTGAAGACCGGCGTTTCGGTGTGGCCGGCGACGCCGAGGCTGCGCACGAAGTCGACCAGGCACGCGTCGGGCGTCGGGGGCGATGTCATCGACGCCGACCGGGGGCGAGCGCGGCGGCACCTGCGTAATGCGCGCCCGAGCGCTCGGCGATGCGCAGCAGCTCGTTGTACTTGGCGACGGTGTTCGACGTGCGCAGCGACCCGATCTTGATCTGGCCGGCCGCGGCGCCCACCGCAAGGTCGGACATGAAAGCATCTTCCGTTTCACCGGAACGGGCCGAGACGATCGTTGCGTAGCCGGCGCGCTTCGCCTGCGCGATCACGTCGAGCGTGCCGCTCAGCGTGCCGTTCTGGTTCATCTTGACGAGCACGGCGTTAGCGATGCCGCCGTCGATGCCGCGCGCGACGCGCGACGGGTTGGTCGCGAAGAGGTCGTCGCCGACGAGTTGCAGTGTGCCGCCGAGACGCCGCGTCAGCATCGTCCAGCCGGTCCAGTCGTCCTCGGCGAGCGCGTCCTCGATCGACACGAGCGGAAACTCGCGCACCCAGCCTTCGATCATGTCGACCATCGCCTCATGCGTGCATGCGCGGCCTTCACGCGCCAGGCGATAGCGGCCGTCGGCTTCGATCAACTCGCTGGCGGCGACGTCGACGGCAATCGCCATGTCGACACCGGGTGCAAGACCCGCCTGCTCGATCGACTCGACCATCAATTCGAGCGCCGCGTGCGACGTCGGGCAACCGGGGCCGAGCCCGCCTTCGTCGGCGAGGAGGGTCGGCAGTCCGCGCTTGCGCAGCACGTCGCTTGCCGCAGTGCGCACGCGCGCAATCGCGTGAATCGCCTCGCCGATCGACATCTCGCGCAGCGGCACGACGAGAAAATCCTGCACGTCCATGCCGCCGGCGGCGTGCCGCCCGCCGCTCAGGATGTTGGTCATCGGCAGCGGCAGCACGGGTTGCGCATGCGCGAGATCGGCGATGCGCTCGTACAGTGGCTGCCCGCGCGCGAGCGCGGTCGCGCGGCACACGGCGAGCGACACGCCGAGCGTCGCATTCGCGCCGAGCCGGCGCAGCCCGGACGTGCCGTCGAGATCGCGCAAGCGCGCATCGACCGATGCCTGGTCGGCGCCGTCAAAGCCGTGCAGCGCGCGGTCGATCTCCGTGTTGACATTGGCAACGGCACGCAACACGCCCAGCCCCGCGTAACGCGAAGGGTCGCCGTCGCGCAACTCGTGCGCTTCGGCAGCGCCGGTCGAAGCACCCGACGGCACGCTGGCGCGGCCGACGCTTCCGTCGTCCAGCACCGCGTCGACCTCGACGGTCGGGCGGCCGCGCGAATCGAGGATTTCGCGCGCGCGGAGCGCGCGGATCGTCGTTGCTTTCACGCGCACATCGTGCCACGTCGCCGCGGCCGCGCCGGTCACGATGCGCTAGCTCGCACGCCGAACGGATACTGTGCGCGTACGCCGGAATGCAACGAGGCAGCGACCGGCGCTGCCTCGTGTCCCCTTGCCCGACCCTGACCAGCGATCAGCCGCCGCCACCGGTCCCGCCGCCGGCACCACCCGCACCACCCGCCGCGCCGCCGGACGCGCCACCGGACGCGCCGCCCGCGGCACCACCCGAGGCGCCGCCTGCGGCGCCCGCGCCCGCACCCGCGCCGGTCCCGGCACCCGCGCCCGCACCGGCCCCTGTACCGGCGCCCGCGCCTGCCGCACCACCTGCGGTACCCCCTGCCGTACCGCCGGCCGTACCGGCAGTACCTGCGTTCCCGGCCGCGGCGGCGTTGCCGCCGTTGCCCATGCCGCCCGCGCCAGCGGCGCCCGCGGCGCCGGACGTGCTACCCGTCGTGCCCGCGGGTCCCGTATTTCCCGTGGCCCCGCTGCTGTTGCCCGGGCCCGGGCCCGTACCCGTTCCGCCGCCGCGCGTCATGCCGGATCGCCGCGAAGGCAGCACGCCGGTGTCGGGGGACACCATGCTCCCCGACTGTTGCGCCTGGATGCACGCCGTCATCGCGTCTCCGGTAAGACCGGTGCATTCGCGCGTGCTGTTCGCCGTGCCGGGGGCGAGGATCGGATTGCCGTTCGCATCGACGCCGCTCGACGGCGCGGTGGTGACGACACCGCCGCTCGAGTCGACGGTCGCCGCGGGCTGTGCGCCCGCCGCGACGGCGCCGAGCGAGAGCGCTGCAACGAGGGCCTTCAAATGCCAATGCTCCATGCTGCCTCCACAAGGTTGCGTTGATCGGTGCGCGCAATGCGCGCGCGACTGGCGCAGTGGAAACGAGCATCGCGCATGCCATCGTCGACGATGATTGCGGCACCCTCACGCGGATCGCGACGGTTGTAGGAAAGCGTCCGATAAGCCGCGTGTGCGGTCGGCAAATGTGGCATCCGCGCGCGCCACCATTTCACCGCGGTGTCGGACCGGCGCGTACTTCGCGTGCGACAAATTGCTGCACGCGAAGTATTTCACCGCGGTGTGGGACCGGCGCGTACCTGGCGTGCGACACGTCGCGGCACGCGAACGCATGCGCGCAACGTCATCCGCGCTTGAGATCCGGAAAATCTTCCTCGAAGTACTCGTCCGGCACGCGCACGTCCCGCTCGCGGCGCAAGGCTTCGGCCTTGCGCAGCTCGACGCGCCGGATCTTCCCCGACAGCGTCTTCGGCAATTCGGTGACGAACTCGATGCGTCGAACGCGTTTGTAGGGTGCGAGCGCATGGCGCGCGAAGGCGAGAATGTCGCGCGCGAGCTCGCGGTTCGGCTCGCTTCCCGCCGCCAGCGTCACATACGCCTTCGGAATCGCGAGACGCAGCGCGTCGGGACTCGGCACCACGGCGACTTCGGTCACGCATGCGTGCTCGAGGAGCACGCTTTCGAGCTCGAACGGGCTGATCCGATAATCGGACGACTTGAACACGTCGTCGGCGCGTCCGACGAACGTCACGTAGCCGTCCGCGTCGCGGGCCGCGGTGTCGCCGGTGTGGTAATAGCCGTTGCGCATCGACTGCGCCGTCGCCTGCTCGCTGTCCTCGTAGCCGCGCATCAACCCCAGCGGATGCGCGGCGAGGTCGATGCATACTTCGCCGTCCGCCGCCTCGCGACCGTCGGCGTCGAGCAGTGCGATGCGGTAGCCGGGTAGCGGGCGGCCCATCGAGCCCGGCTTCAGCGGCTGGCCCGGCGAGTTGCCGAGCAGCGCCGTGGTTTCCGTCTGTCCGTAACCATCGCGCAACGTGATCCCCCACGCATGGCGCACCTGCTCGATGATTTCGGGGTTCAGCGGCTCGCCGGCTCCCGCGAGCTCGCGAATGCGCAGCCGGCCGCGATGAGCTGCGAGGTCTTCCTGGATCAGCAGGCGCCAGACCGTCGGCGGTGCGCAAAGTGTGGTCACCGCGCAGCGTTCGAGGGCCGCGAGCAGCCCGCGTGCATCGAAGCGCGCCGCGTTGTAGATGAATACGCAAGCGCCGGCGTTCCACGGCGCGAAAACGCAGCTCCACGAATGCTTGGCCCAGCCGGGCGACGAAATGTTGAGATGCACGTCCCCCGGCTGCAACCCGATCCAGTACATCGTCGACAGATGGCCCACCGGATAACTCTGGTGGGTATGCAGCACGAGCTTGGGTTTCGACGTCGTGCCGGAGGTGAAGTAGAGCAGCATCGGATCGGTTGCGAGCGTCGGAGCGTCCGGCATGAACCGTCGCGCGAACGCATCGGCGTCGTCGTGGTTCACCCACCCTTCGCATCGGGCGCCGACGCAGATGCGCGTGTAATCGCCATCGACTTCCGCGAACTTCTGCGTGTGCGCGCTCGCGGCTACGACGTGGCGCACCCGTCCGCGCACGACCCGGTCGCGAAGGTCGGCCGCGGTGAGCAGCGCGGTGGCGGGAATGACGACGGCGCCGAGCTTCATCGCGGCCAGCATCGTTTCCCATAGCGCGACTTCGTTGCCGAGCATCAGCAGGATGCGATCGCCTCGCTGCACGCCGAGCGCACGCAGATGGTTGGCCACCTGCGACGAGCGCTCGGACATCTCGCGAAACGATCGCTTGCACTCGCTTGCATCGTCGCCCACGATCCACAGCGCAGGCTCATCGTTGTCCGCCGCCATCACGTCGAAGTAGTCGAGCGCCCAGTTGAACTGCGTGAGCGCGGGCCAGCGGAAATG
>Ga0207674_10011227_pt1 | contig 10066 bp, 10 predicted proteins | sample KBSCornC72_FD_184303 | JGI IMG/M metagenome (GOLD analysis project Ga0207674, IMG submission 184303) | Corn rhizosphere microbial communities from Kellogg Biological Station, Michigan, USA - KBS Corn C7-2 (SPAdes) (version 2) | ecosystem: Host-associated > Plants > Roots > Rhizosphere > Soil ... | reverse complement strand
ACTTGGCCGTTCGCCAGCGCGCGCAATTCCCGCAGCGGGCTCGCGCCTTGCTCGGGGCGGTCGTGCGGCGCCAGCCACAGCACCAGCAGCACGGTGACCAGCGCCAGCACCGCGACGATCGCGAAGCCCCAGCGCCAGCCCACCGCCTGGCCCAGCCAATTCGCTGCAGGGACACCGAGCACGGTCGCCACGGACAGACCCAGCATGATCCGTCCCACCGCCTGCGAGCGTTGATCATAGGGCACCAGCGATGCCGCCACGAGTGCCGCGATCCCGAAATAGGCGCCGTGCGGAAGCCCGCTCAGGAAGCGGAACAGCAGCATCCAGTGGTAGGTCGGCGCCAGCGCGCTCAATGCGTTGAACAGTGCGAAGCTCGCCATCAGCGCGATCAGCAGGGTCCGCCGCGACCATTTCGCCCCCGCTACCGCCAGCAGCGGCGCCCCCACCACCACGCCCAGCGCATAGGCGCTGATCACATGGCCCGCGGTCGGCTCGTCGATGCCGAGGCCCTTGGAGAAATAGGGCACCAGGCTCATCGTCGCGAATTCGGTGGTGCCGATCGCGAACCCGCCCATGGCGAGCGCGAAATGGACCAGACCCGGCGAGCGGGTGGCGGAGCGTTGAACGGGGGCGTGCACGGCGCCCACATGGGTTTGCTGCGGTGCAGCGTCAAATAAGAATTCGTATGTGACCAAATGCTTTGCGCGCAATCAAGGCGCGGTCTGCACCTGCGCCGTCCAGCCCCGCCGCCGCAGCACCAGCGCGTAATAGAGCGCCGACAGCAGCAACTGCGCAAGGGTCGCCAGCAATGCCGGCCGCCCCTCCTCGGGATCGAGCGCATTGAGCCACGCGACGGCCGCCAGCACCAGCAGCGTCGCAATGGCGGGAAGCGGGTGGAGCGGCATGCGATAGGGGGCGTGGCGGATGCGGTGGGTTCTCCGCCCCGCGATGGTCGCCAGCGCCAGCCCCGCATAGATCGCGATCAGCCCCGCGCCGCTTAGCAGCAGCAGCAGCCGGAGCGGCAGGAAGCAGGCAGCGATGCCGATCGCGCCCGAAATGAGCGTCGCGCGCGCCGGCGATCCGAAGCGGGGGTGAATCGCGGCCAGCCAGGCGTCCAGCGGTCGCCCCCAGCTTCCGTCGCGTGCCGTGGCGTAGAAGAACCGCCCATTGGCGAGGATGCAGGCGATCACCGCATTGATGATGGCGACGACGATGCCGATCGCGACCCACAGGTTGAGCGAAGCCCCGCCGCGCATCCGCACGAAGCTACCGAACGGATCCTCGGCGGACAGGAAGGCGGGGAGGTCGGGCGCGGCGACCAGTGCGGCGACGATCGGCACGGCTTCGAGCAACAGGGTGCCGACGAGGACCAGCAGGATCGCGCGGGCGATGCGCTGCGGCGCTCCGTGCATCTCTTCGCCGAAATAGACGGCCGCGCCATAGCCGTTGAGCGCGAAGATCGCGACCGAGGTGGCGAGCCCGATATTCGCGGCGCTCGCCGGCACCAGCGCGTTGCCCGAGGGGGCCACCGGATGCAGCAGCAGCGGCAGGACGTCGCGGACCGGTGCTGCCATGCCTAGCGCCAGGATCACCAGCACCGCCGCCACTTCCGCGGCGAGAAAGGCACCGGTCAGCAGCGCATTGAAGCGGATGTTGAGGATGCCGACCAGCGTCGAGGCAAGCAGCACCGCCACGGCTACCGGGACCGGCGGCAACCCAGGCAGCACCGTCGAGGCCACGGATGCGATGCCCAGCGCCGCCACGGGTGGAAAGATCAGGTTGTTGCAGGCGTTGACGCCCAGCATCATGAAGCCTGCCGCCGGCCCCAGCGTCTGCCCCACCATCACATACTCGCCGCCCGCGACCGGGAAGGCCGAGGAGAGTTCTGCATAAATCAGCGCGGTGGCGAGGCACACCACGCCCGCGATGGCGAGCGCCAGCAGTGCGCCCGTACCCGCGATCTGCAGGCTGCCCGGCACGATCACGAACAGCGAGGATGCCGGGGTGGTGATCGACAGGGTGAGGAACAGCACGCCGGCGGTGCCCAGGCTGCGGTCTAGCGTCGCGTTCGATTTCGGCATCGGCCCCCCAAGGTGCGGGGCAGCGTGGAGGCCTAGGGTAGGCACGTCAATTGTCGCGGCTTGCCCTGCCTGTGCGATTCGCTAGGTTGCGCGCGTGGCTTCTCCCACCCCTTCGGCCGGCGACGGCGCGCGCGCCCGGCTCGTTCACGCGCTTGGCGAAGTCGCGGGCGGTGACCGCAAGGCGCTCAAAACCGTCTATGATCTGACGGCGGCGAAGCTGATGGGCGTTTGCCTGCGTATCTGCCAGGACCGCGAGGCCGCAGAGGATGTGATGCAGGAAGTGTATCTGAAGGTGTGGGACAGGGCAGGGCGCTTCGACGCGTCGCGCGCCAGCCCGATCACCTGGCTGTGCACGATTGCCCGCAACACCGCGATCGACTGGCGCCGCGCGCGCGGGCTGGGCGAAACCGCCCCGGTCGAGGCCGCGCTGGACCTGCCCGATGGCCGCCCCTCGGCCGAGGCGCTGCTCGAAGCCGGGGAAACGCGGGCGCGCATCTTCGATTGCCTGGAGGCGCTGGAGGAAAAGCCGCGTGGAGCGATCCGCGCCGCATTCTTCCACGGCCGCACCTATCCCGAACTTGCCGCCGCCGCCGCGGTGCCGCTCGGCACGATGAAGAGCTGGATCCGGCGCGGGCTGCTGCAATTGCGGGGGTGCCTCGGCGATGGCTGAGCCGCTGCGCCCCGAAGAGGAAGACATCGCGCTCGCCGCCGAGCTGGCGCTGGGGCTGCTGGAGGGCGACGAGCTCGCCGCCGCCCGCCGCCGGCAACTTGCCGATCCCGCCTTCGCGGCGGCCGTCGATCGCTGGGTACTCGATTTCGCGCCGCTGGCGCTGGGCGGTGTCGATGCGCCGGTTTCCGCCGGGCTGTGGCAGCGGATCGAAGCGCGGCTTCCCGGCGAGGATCAAGCCACCGTCGTTGCGCTCCGGCGCTGGCGTGCCACCGCGATCGCAACTAGCGCGGCTGCGGCGGTGCTGCTCGCCATCCTGCTGCTGCGTCCGGTGCCGCAGCCGGTGGTGCTGCCGCCGCCGCCGGTCGTCGTCGCACAGATCACCGGCACGGGGGGCGCCGCCTTCGCCGCGCGCTACGATGCCGATGCGGGCATGCTCCACGTCCGTACCGAGGCGATGCCGACCAGCCGCCGCGCGCCCGAGCTGTGGGTGATCCCGGCGGGCGGCAAGCCGGTGTCGCTCGGCCTGGTCGCCGCGCAGGGCAATCGCGACATGGCGGTGACCCCTGCCCACCGCGCGCTGCTGGCTGAGGGCGCCACGCTGGCGGTGACGATGGAAGATGCCGCCACCGCCCCGCATGCCGGCCCCAGCGGCCCGCCGGTCGCGGCAGGAAAAATCACGATTCTTTAAGATTCGCTGCATCCGGGGCGAAGGCCGTCCCGTAGCTCCGTCGCATCTCCGCAAAGAGGGGTGCGTAGCAAGAGGAAGCTAGAAGATGCGCAAGACCCGTCTCGCCTCGGTCACCGGAATCGTCGGTGCCGCGCTGCTCGCCACCGGTGCGGTTGCCGCCGTGCAGAAATTCCCGATGGTCGGCGGTGCCGCGATGTACCCGACCAAGAACATCGTCCAGAATGCGGTGAATTCGAAGGACCACACCACGCTGGTCGCTGCCGTGAAGGCTGCGGGGCTGGTCGACACGCTGTCGGGCCCGGGTCCGTTCACCGTCTTCGCGCCGACCAACGCCGCCTTCGCCAAGCTCCCCGCCGGCACCGTCGACACGCTGGTGAAGCCCGAGAACAAGGCGACGCTCACCAAGATCCTCACCTATCACGTCGTCGCCGGCAAGATGAGCGCGGCGCAGATCGCCGCCAACGCCAAGGCGCATGGTGGCAAGGCGACGCTCACCACGGTCGAAGGTGAGCCGATCACGATCATGAAGGGCCCGAGCGGCGGCTGGTGGATCCAGGATGCCAAGGGCGGCAAAGCCAAGATCACCATCGCCGACGTCAACCAGTCGAACGGCGTGATCCACGTGATCGACAGCGTCCTCATGCCCTGAGGCTGTCGAGGGCCTCGCGCGCTCCCCCCTTTGGGCGAGGCCCGGCCCGCCGGCGACCCTCCTTGCCGGCGGGCCTACCCGTTTACAGACCGAGCCATTCCAGCGGCGCGGGCAGGTCGGTGGTCGTATAGTCCACTTGCAGTACGCGGCGATGGCGGGCTGTGCTGCTCGCCGCGGAGGCATGGAGGATGGGGGTGTGATAGACCCAGACATCGCCTGCATCGGCGAGGCACGTCGCGGTGCCGCATGCCGCGACTGCCTTCGCGATCTCTGCTTCCGGCACACGTCCGAGTCGATGTGAACCGGGGGCGACAAGGAGCGGGGCGTTATCCTCCGGCACCGGATCGAAATGGATCCGCACCGTCATCATGGCGTCGAGAACAGCGAAGGGCGGCTCGACATGGAGCAGGCCCTGCTTGGTCGACCAGGGACCATAGCCGGGAACATCCGCGCGTGCGCGGACGGCGATGGTGCGATCCTGATGCCAGCCCAGCGCCCAGTTGTTCGCCGCGCTCTTGTCGAACCAGATCGCGCGCACGGGCTGCGCCGCGGGGCCTAGATGTTCAGCGGCGACCGCGCCCAACGCATCGGATGCGAGCAATTCGGCGAGGCCATCGACGCCGTGTAGCCGCAGCCCGGCCCTGTCTGCGGGCAGCGCCTCTGCCAGCGCCCGCAATTCGCCAAGAAAAGGGGCGGCCGCACCGGCAAGGTGCGCCGCCCCATCACGTTCGAAATCGAGCGTCACGCTTGGCTCAGAGCTTTTCGGTCAGTTCCGGCACCAGCGTGAACAGGTCGCCGACCAGGCCGATGTCCGCCACCTGGAAGATCGGGGCGTCCTCGTCCTTGTTGATCGCGACGATCGTCTTCGAGTCCTTCATGCCGGCGAGGTGCTGGATCGCGCCCGAGATGCCGACCGCGACATAGACCATGGGCGCGACGATCTTGCCGGTCTGGCCGACCTGATAGTCGTTGGGCGCATAGCCCGCGTCCACCGCCGCGCGGCTGGCGCCGACCGCGGCACCCAGCTTGTCGGCCAGCGGATCGATCAGCGCGTGGAACTGCTCCTGCGAGCCCAGCGCGCGGCCGCCCGAGACGATGATCTTGGCGCTGGTCAGCTCCGGACGCTCCGACGTCGCGATTTCCGAGCCGGCGAAGGTCGCAAGACCCGTGTCGCCCGCCGCCGCGACGGCTTCCACCGTGCCGCTGCCGCCGGTCGCCGCCGCCTTGTCGAAGGCGGTGCCGCGCACGGTGATCACCAGCTTCTTGTCGCTGGTCTGCACGGTGGCGATCGCGTTGCCGGCATAGATCGGCCGGGTGAAGGTGTCCGGACCCTCTACCGAGAGGATGTCGGACAGCTGCATCACGTCGAGCGCGGCGGCGACGCGGGGCGCCACGTTCTTGCCCGTGGTGGTCGCCGGGAACAGCACCGCGTCATGGCTGTCCATCAGCTGGACCACCAGCGGCGCGACATTCTCGGCGAGGAAATGCTCATAGGCTGCATCGTCGGCGACATGGACCTTGCCCACGCCGGCGATCTGCGCGGCGGCCTCGGCCACGGCCGAGACGCCCTTGCCGGCGACGAGCAGGTGCACGTCACCCAGCTTTGCCGCCGCGGTGACGGTGGAGAGCGTCGCGTCCTTGACGCTCTGATTGTCGTGTTCGACCCAAACCAGCGTCTTCATCACGCGACTCCCATGCCCTTGAGCTTCTCGACCAGTTCGTCGACCGAACCCACCTTGATGCCCGCCTGGCGCTTGGCCGGCTCGACGACCTTGAGCGTCTTGAGGCGCGGGGTAACGTCGACGCCGTAATCGGCCACGGTCTTCTTCGCGACCGGCTTGGTCTTCGCCTTCATGATGTTCGGCAGCGTCGCGTAGCGCGGCTCGTTGAGGCGGAGATCGGTGGTGACGATCGCCGGCAGCTTGAGGTCGACGGTTTCGAGGCCGCCGTCGATTTCGCGGGTGACCTTCACGCGCTCACCGTCGATCTCGACCTTGGAGGCGAAGGTGCCCTGCGCCCAGCCGAGCAGCGCCGCGAGCATCTGGCCGGTCTGGTTCGAATCGTCGTCGATCGCCTGCTTGCCGAGGATGATCAGCCCGGGCTGTTCCTCTTCGGCGACCTTGGCGAGCAGCTTGGCGACGGCCAGCGGTTCGATCTCGTCATCGGTCTGGATCAGGATACCGCGGTCCGCGCCCATGGCGCGTGCGGTGAGCAGCACATCGGTCTCCGCCTTGGCGACGCCGATGGTGACGACGACGATCTCGGTCGCCGCGCCCTTCTCCTTCAGCCGCACCGCTTCCTCGATCGCGATCTCGTCGAAGGGGTTCATGCTCATCTTGACGTTCGCCAGATCGACGCCCGTCCCGTCCGCCTTCACGCGGGGCTTCACGTTGTAATCAAGCACGCGCTTGACCGGTACCAAGACCTTCATTCGCATCCTTCCTGTCTGCCAGGGTTATCCCCGGACAATTGGGTTACGTTTACGCGAACGTCAACCGCTCGCAAGCGATTCGGCGTACGCCTGCATCAGCGTGCCGAAGGATTCCGGGGGCGGAAATTTTGGATAGCGGTGCGAAGCGCCCGTCGCGGCCCAGGGCAACGCTTCCTCGGTGTAGGTCTCGAGGAAGGGCGGAGCGGACATCGGCGTATCGAGCATCGTCGTGCGGATGTTCACAAAGGCGTCGAGGCCATCCGGCCGGGTGAACAGCCAGCTCTTGCAATGCTCGCAGTGGAAATGCCGGGTGGCGCCGTGCAGGCCGCCGATCACCGGCGCGCCTTCGATCACCGCGAAGCTTTCCGCCGGATAGAGGCCGCTCAGCGAATAGGCGCTGGCGGTCATGCGCTGGCAGCCGGTGCAGTGGCAGGCCATGGTGACGAGCGCATCGCCCGTCACCCGGAACCGCACGCGGCCGCAGCGGCAGCCGCCCTCGACCGACTTGCCAGTCGGGGCGGCCGTGTCGCTCACGCGACCTTCTTGACCTCCGCCACGATCTTCTGGGCGGCGTCGCCCAGGTCGTTGGCGGGAACGATCGCGAGGCCCGAATTGGCCAGGATGTCCTTGCCCTGTTGCACATTGGTGCCTTCGAGGCGGACGACCAGCGGCACTGCCAGGTTCACTTCCTTGGCAGCCGCGACGATGCCCTCTGCGATGATGTCGCAGCGCATGATGCCGCCGAAGATGTTGACCAGGATGCCCTTCACGGCGGGATCGCTCAGGATGATCTTGAACGCCGCGGTGACCTTCTCCTTGTTCGCGCCGCCGCCGACGTCGAGGAAGTTGGCCGGGAACATGCCGTTCAGCTTGATGATGTCCATCGTGGCCATCGCCAGGCCGGCGCCGTTGACCATGCAGCCGATGTCGCCGTCGAGCTTGATATAGGCGAGGTCGTACTTCGACGCCTCGAGCTCCATCGGATCCTCTTCGGTCTCGTCGCGCAGTTCCATCAGGTCCTTGTGACGATACATCGCGTTCGAATCGAAGCCGACCTTGGCGTCGAGCACCATCAGCTTGCCATCGTCGGTGACGGCGAGCGGGTTGATCTCGATCTGCGCGGCGTCGGTGCCGAGGAAGGCGTCGTACACCTTGCCGGCGAGGCTCTGCGCCTGCTTGGCGAGATCGCCCTCGAGGCCCAGCGCCTTGGCGACGGCGCGGCCGTGATGCGGCATGAAGCCGGTCGCGGGATCGACGTCGAAGGTGTGGATCTTCTCCGGCGTGTCATGCGCGACGGTTTCGATGTCCATGCCGCCTTCGGTCGAGACGACGAAGGCGACTCGGCCGGTGGCGCGATCGACCAGCAGCGCGAGGTAGAATTCCTTGGCGATGTCGACGCCGTCGGTGACGTACAGGCGGTTGACCTGCTTGCCGGCAGCGCCGGTCTGGATCGTCACCAGCGTGTTGCCGAGCATCTCGGTCGCGGCGTGACGGACTTCGTCCTCGGTCTTGGCGAGGCGGACGCCGCCCTTGGCTTCCGCCGGCAGTTCCTTGAACTTGCCCTTGCCGCGGCCGCCGGCATGGATCTGCGCCTTCACGACATAGAGCGGCCCAGGCAGCTTCTTCGAGGCTTCGACGGCCTCCTCGACGCTCATCGCGGCAAAGCCGGCCGGCACGGGCACGCCGAACTTCGCGAGCAGTTCCTTGGCCTGATATTCGTGGATGTTCATGGGAGCAGTCCGCCTTTTCAAGGGAACGGGGAAAGGATCGCGCCCGCCTAAGCACAGCGCGCGCGCGAAATCCACCCTTTTAGGGATTATTGCGAGTGCGAATGGGTTGCAACATGACGCGACATCCGGGTGGAGCGCAAGGTCTTAGTCGCGGCGGGCTTACCATTCGGTGAAGCGGGGAGGGGCCGCGCGGGTGCCCCTCTCCGTCCCACCGCCTGCGGCGGCGGGCCCCTCCCTCTCCCCGGCGGGGAGAGGGTTCAAAAGCCTCAAGCCTCGGTGCGGGCCTTGACGATCTTGCCCGGGTTCGCGGGCGGCTCGCCCTTGGGGAGCGCGTCGACATGGTCCATGCCGTCGATCACTTCGCCCCAGACGGTGTACTGGCCGTCGAGGAAGGTCGCGTCGTCGAGGCAGATGAAGAACTGCGAATTGGCGCTGTTCGGGTTGTTGGTGCGCGCCATCGAGCAGACGCCGCGGACATGCGGCTCCTTCGAGAATTCCTGCGCCAGGTCGGGCTTGTCCGAACCGCCCATGCCGGTGCCCGAGGGATCGCCGCCCTGCGCCATGAAGCCGTTGATCACGCGGTGGAAGATCACGCCGTCATAGAAACCTTCGTCGGCCAGGCCGGCGATGCGCGCGACATGGTTCGGCGCCAGGTCGGGGCGCAGGCGGATGCGGACGTCGCCGGTGTCGAGCGTGAGTACGAGGGTAGTGGGTTCGGCCATGGGGCACCTCTTCTCTAAAACTGGAACGAAGCCCTAAGCGGTGCGCTGCCGACTTGCAAATCCCCGCCGGGGATGGCAGCGCCCCGGACAAGGGGCCGCAGCACGGGAGGTCGGACGGTGAGCGAGACCGAACTGCACGAAGAGGCCGCCGCGCCCGAGAGCCAGTTGGACGAGGACGATCGGCTCAAGCCCGAATTCGTCAGCGCGGTGCTCGATGCAGTGGACGCGGGCAATGACGAGGCCGCGCACATGCTGGTCGCGCCGCTCCACCCCGCCGACATCGCCGACCTGATCGAACTGGTGCCGTCCGAGCGGCGCGCCGACGTCGTCACTGCGATTTCCGACCTGATCGACGGCGACGTGCTCGCCGAGATGAACGACTGGGTGCGCGAGGCGCTGGTCGACGCGCTCGAGCCGCACCAGGTCGCCGATATCGCCGCCGAGCTCGATACCGACGACGCCGTTGCGATCATCGAGGACATGGACGTCGAGGATCAGCGCGAAGTGCTCCGCGCGCTCGACCCCGACGATCGCGCCGCGATCGAGGAGGCGCTGTCCTACCCCGAGGAATCCGCCGGCCGCCTGATGCAGCGCGAGCTGATCGCGGTGCCCGAGCATTGGACCGTCGGCGACGTGCTCGACTATCTGCGCGGCAATGACGAGCTGACCACCGATTTCTGGGAAATCTTCGTCGTCGATCCCTCGCACAAGCCGATCGGCACCTGCGAGCTTTCCTGGATCCTGCGCACCCCGCGCGGCATCACGATCAGCGACGTGATGAAGCGCGAGCAGACGCTGATCCCGATCGACATGGACCAGGAGGAAGTGGCGCTGCGCTTCCAGAAATACGCACTGATCTCGGCCGCCGTGGTCGATCTCAGCGGGCGGCTGGTCGGCATGATCACGGTGGACGACATCGTCCACATCATCTCGCAGGAAGCGGGCGAGGACATCCTCCGCCTGTCGGGCGCGGGCGAGGGCGACATCAACGAGCCGGTGCTGCTGACGGTGCGCACCCGGCTGACCTGGCTGTTCGTCAATCTCGGCACCGCGATGCTCGCGGCGTCGGTGGTCGGGCTGTTTCAGGGCGAGATA
>Ga0207674_10011226_pt1 | contig 10067 bp, 9 predicted proteins | sample KBSCornC72_FD_184303 | JGI IMG/M metagenome (GOLD analysis project Ga0207674, IMG submission 184303) | Corn rhizosphere microbial communities from Kellogg Biological Station, Michigan, USA - KBS Corn C7-2 (SPAdes) (version 2) | ecosystem: Host-associated > Plants > Roots > Rhizosphere > Soil ... | reverse complement strand
GGATGCCGCCCGAAAGACGCTCGAGATCGTCCACCTCGGCGACAGGGCCGGCTCCCTGATCGCCACCTACAGCCGTGGCATGTTGCAGCGCCTGGGCATCGCCCGGGTGCTGATCAGCGAGCCGCGGGTGGTGTTCCTCGACGAGCCTACTCTGGGCCTCGATCCGGCGGGCCGCCGGCACGTGCTCGACACCATCCGGCGGATCTCGGCCGAGGACGGCAGGACGATTCTCCTCAGCACCCACGTGCTCGCCGATGCGGAGGAGATCTGCAGCCGGATCCTGGTGCTCAACCGGGGGCGCGTGGCCGCGCAGGGAACCGTCGCCGAGGTCTCTCGCCGGTTCGGCGCCGACCGCCATGCCAGCCTCTCGCTGCCGCCGGAGCAGGCAGAGGCGGGGACCGCCCTCCTGGTCTCGCTGACAGGCGTCAAGCGGGTGTCGGCGGCAGCCGACGAGCCCGGCGCCCTTACGGTGGTGTTCGACGGCCAGACCGACCCCGACCGGGCGATCCGGCTGGTGGTCGGCTCCCTGCTCGACGCCGGGATCGCCGTGCGGTCGTTCGAGCTCGATCGGGCGCGCCTGAGCGACGCATTCCTCGCCATCACGCAGGACGACGCTCGGTGACGGCGATCGCCGCTCCCGCGCGCAGCCCGGCGGGCTGGTCGGTCGTGGCCGGCAGGGAGCTTCGCGATCTGTGGGCCGGTGGCCGCGCGCTGACGCTGAGCACCGTGTACAGCCTGTTTCTCAGCATCGTCGTGTACCTGCTGGCCAGCAGCACCAACCTCAACTTCCTTGAACAGCGCGAATCGGTGACGCTGACCGCGCAACTGGCGATCGCTGTCGGGGCGCTGCTGGCCATGATCCTGGCCGCCGATGCGATCAGCGGGGAGCGTGAGCGCTCCACGCTCGAAGCCACGCTGCTCTCCCCCGTGTCGCGGCGCGCCCTGGTGCTCGGTAAGCTGGTCGCCGCCTTCTCGATCTGGGTCGCCGCGTGGGTGATCGTCATCCCCTACATCTGGTTCCTCGGCCGCGGGGTCGACATCGTCTGGGAGGCGATCGCCTGCACCTTCGTGGTGGGCACCCTGCTGGCCGCCGGGCTGATGGCGTTCGCCATGCTGGTCAGCATCGCCGTCGACTCCAACCGGGCCAGCCTTTCGGTCAGCCTGCTCGTGCTGCTCGCGTTGCTGGCGCCCACGCAGCTGCCGTCGAGCGCTCAAAGCGGATGGGCCGGGGAGTCGCTTTACCGGCTCAACCCGGTGACAGCGGGTGAGCACTACGTGGGCAAGCTGCTGACCAACGGGCACGACTGGACGCAGGACCTCGACTGGCTGGTCTCCCCGGCGATCGCCGCCGTGGCGCTGCTCGTGCTGACCGCCGTGATGGCGTCGTCGCTGACGCTGACGGGATGGAGGGAGCGGTGAGCCGCCGGTCGCTGGCAGGGCTGATGGCCATGGCGGCGGCCTTCGCGACCGCGGGCGTGGGCACGGCCGGCGCGGCCGGCCCGGAGCTGCAGGTGGAGGTCGACCGGACGCTCGTTCGCACCGATCTGGGCACCACGGTGTCCGTGCGCACCGTGACCCGGAACGCCGGCGATCTGGCGGCCGCCGACACGATCCTGCACCTGAACATCCTCAGCCTCGAGCGCGGCACCTACGTGGATCCCGAGGACTGGTCGTCGGATCGCACCCGCTATGTGGGCAGCGTTGCGGCCGGCGGCTCGGTCGACACCACGTGGCGGGTGCAGGCCGTCACCTCGGGGAGGTTCGCCCTCTACGTGACCGCGGTGCAGTCCGGCAAGCTGGCCGCCGGGCCGGTGAACGGCCCGGCGGTCGAGATCGATGTGGCCGGCCGACGGACGCTCGACCCTGACGGCGTGCTGCCGCTCGCGGTGGCTATCCCGGCCGGCCTGGCTCTGGTCTCGACCGCCGTACGCCGCCGCCGCCGGGCCTAGCCCCCCGCTCAGGATGCGACGTGCTGGAGCGGCCGCACCAGGCGCTCCATCAGGTCGGACGGGGCCAGGCCGAGATGCCGGCGGGCCAGGGTGGCGTACAGCCGGTACTGCCTGATCGCGTCGAACGCGTTGCCGTCTGCCAGGAAGATCCGCACCACGATCCGGTGTGCACTCTCGCGCAGCGGTTCCTGAGCGACGATCGACAGGGCGACCTCCAGCGCCCGTGCCACCTGGCCCATCGCGAACAGCCGCTCGGAAACGGACTCCAAGGCCTCCAGTCCCAGCTGGCGGTGCTGCTCACGCTCGACCAGCACCCACTCGTCGTCCCAGTCGGGCAGGAGCTCGGTGCCGAGCAGCTTCCAGTCCGGATCGAGCCAGCCGCCGGCATGGTCGATGGCGCTGTCCAGATACTGCTGGGCGAGCGCCTGGGCCCGTCTGAGATCGACGTCGACCGACGGATGCAGTGCGATGTACCCGTTTCCGGCCTCGACCAACTGCCGGCCGGGCAGATGCAGGCGCCAGACCGCCGACCGCAGATTGGCGACGGCACGTTGCTCGGGAGAGTCGAGCCAGAGCATTCCGGCCACGTGAAGCCGCCTGGTCGGCCGGGGACGAAGGGCCAGGAAGGTGAGCAGGCGGCGGGCGGACATCGGCAAGGTCGTTGGCGCGCCGTCGCAGCGCAGCTCGAACCCGCCCAGCAGCCGCAGCTCAACCGCCGCCGGGCAGGGCTCACGGGTCGCCGGATCGAACCGGCTGTGACCGACCGCCTCCTGCACGTACCTTCCCCTCCCCAAACCGGAGCCGCGCACCGAACGCCTTACGAAACGTTCATCGAACGTTCACAATAAAGTGCGCGGTGCTACTTGTCAACCGGGTCGGCGGCGGACGTGTCGGGCAACACGATCGCGACGTCCGCGCCTCCCCCGCCGGCGTTCTGGGCGCGGACGTCACCGCCGTGAGCAATCGCGACGGCCCGGACGATCGACAACCCCAGGCCTGCACCGCCCCGGGAGCGGGCGTGATCGGCCCGGGTGAACCGCTCGAACGCCTGCCCGATGAACTCGTCGTTGAACCCGCTCCCGTGGTCACGCACGTGCAGCTCCACCGTCCCGCCGGCGGCCGCCGCGGACAGCTCGACCGGTCCGGAGCCGTACCGCAGCGCGTTGTCGACCAGATTTCCCAACGCCTGCTCGAGCCTGAGCCGGTCGCCGTCGACGTCCAGCCGGTCGGGCGCAGAGACGACGATCGCGGCACCGGTGTCGTCCGCGCGCCACTCGAACCTGTGCGCCACCGACGTCAGCAGCTCGCGGACATCGAGCCGCTCGCGCCTGAGCGGAAGCTGCGCCCCGTCCGAGCGGGCTATCAGGAGCAGATCCTCGGCCAGCTGCGCGAGCCGGTCGACCTCCGCGGACGATCGGCGGACCGCGCCCTCGAGCTGCTCCGCCGACCCGGGGTGGCGCAGCGCCAGTTCGAGCTCGGCTCTGAGCAGGGCCAGCGGGGTGCGCAGCTCGTGGCCGGCGTCGGTGACGAAGTCCCGTTCGCGTTGCAGGGCGGCCTCCAGCCGCGTCAGCATCTCGTTCAGCGTCTCCCCCAGGCGCTCCACCTCGTCATGCGTCCGCGGCACCGGCAGCCGCTCGCCGGGCCGTTCGGCTGAGATGGTCGAGGCTCGGCGGCGCATCAGATCCACCTGGCGCAGCGACAGCCCGGCCAGGAAGTACCCCGCCGCCGTCGCGATCGCCAGTGCGATCGGCCCCCCGATCAGCAGCTGGGTTCGCAGCGCGTCCAGCGTCTCCCGGCGATCCTCGCGGGTCGCACCGACGATCAGGACGTGCGTTCCCGTGGGCGTGGGCACTGCCTGGGCCAGGAACCTCGACGGCTCGTCGAGCCCGGGCACGGCCTCCCGGTTGAGGAACAGCTGATCGGTTTGGGCGGCCTCCAGCTCGTCACCGGCCAGCAGCGGCCGGCCGGCCAGTCCCGGGGTCGCGGCGACCACCGTGCCCTGCTCGTCGAGCAGCTGGCCATACCGCTCGCCGGGCTCCACGAACCCTGGCGCGCTGGCCACGTCGGCCGGGCCGCCCTTCTGTCCCACCACCAGCCTGAGGTCGTGGGCGCGCACCTGCAGCTCCCGGTCCACCGCCTCCGTCAGCTCCTTGCCGACGTCGACGTACAGCAGGTAGGCCGCCCAGCTCAGCACGATCGCCATCGTCACAGCGAAGGCGGCCGCGACCCGGATCCGGACGGGGATCCGGTTCACCGGCCGGCCGTCATGCGCAGGCGGTACCCGGCACCTCTCACGGTCTCCAGCGAGCGGCGCCCGAACGGCTCGTCGATCTTGTGACGGAGGTGCTTGATGTACACATCGACGATGTTCGAGTGAGTCTCTCGCTCCAGCCCCCAGACCGATTCGATCAGCGCGTCCCGCGACACCACCTGCTCGGGGCGCCGCATCAGAGCCTCGAGCACGGCATACTCGGTTGGCGACAGGAGGATCTCGGTGCCGTTGCGGTCGACCCTCCGTGACACGGGATCGAGCCGCAGGTCGTCGACCTCGATCACGTCCTCCCGGGCCGGCAATCCGCGCCTGCGCAGCGCCCGCAGGCGGGCCAGCAGCTCGGCGAAAGCGAACGGCTTCATCATGTAATCGTCGGCCCCGCTGTCCAGCCCGGCCACCCGGTCCTCCACCGACTCCCGGGCCGTCAGCATCAGCACCGGCACGGCGACGCCGTTCCCACGCAGCCTGCGGCAGGTCTCGAAGCCGTCGATGCCGGGCAGCATCACGTCAAGCACGATCGCGTCGTAGGAGGCCTGTCCGGCCGACTCCAGGGCTTCCTCCCCGGTCGCCGCCACGTCGACGTCGAGGCCCTCGCCCGTCAATCCGAGCCGCAGCAGCTCCGCCATCCGCTGCTCATCTTCGACGACCAGCACGCGCACAGGTGTCACACTTTCGGCCGCTTCCAGGAGGTCGAGCACCCGCTATTAAAGCGGCTTCGCGGCGACACAGTGCGCGGCGGCCTATGCCGCCCGCGCCGCCTGCTTCTCGCGGTACATCGCCGCGTCCGCGGCGCGGACGAGCCCGTCCACCGTGGTGCCGTCCCGCGGGTGGAGGGCGACACCGATGCTGCAACCCAGGTCGAGCCGGCGACCGGCCACGTGGTAGGGCCGTCTGAGCTCCTCGGAGACGCGGGCCGCCAGGGCGGCGCCCGACTCGCCGTCGCCGACCAGCAGGAACTCGTCGCCCCCCAGCCGTGCCACCAGCGCCTCGCCGGCCGCGGCGCGGAGTCTCCGCCCGACCTCCTGCAGCAGCGCGTCGCCGGCGGCGTGCCCGTGGCTGTCGTTGACAGATTTGAATCCGTCGAGATCGACGAACAGCACCGCCAGGCGCCCCGGCGAGCCCAGGCGGTTACGCAGCCGCTCGGTGAAATGCCGACGGTTGGGCAGCCCCGTGAGCGGATCATGGTAGGCCAGCCGCTCCAGCCGGTCGCGGGCCTCGGCCAGCTGCTGCTCGACCAGCCGTCGCTCCGTGATGTCGGCCACCACGCCGTCGACCAGCCGGGTGCCGTCGTCCGCGACGCGGGGGCTGCATCGCTCCCACAGCCACCGCACCTCGCCGTCGAAGCCGACCATCCGGTACTCGAGCTGCGTGTGCTCGCCCGCGCACATCCGCTGCCAGGTCTCGTCGTATGCCGCGCGATCGTCGTGATGCACGCAGTGTTCCCAGGCCGCCTCCGCATCCATCCCCGGGGGAATGCCCCCGAGCAGGCTTTCCACCGCCTGCCCGATCCACACACGACAGCGGTACGCACCGTCGGCGAGGGCCTCGAGCTCGTAGATGTGCACGCCGGCGGTGCCGCCGACGCGGCGGAGCAGGCTGGCGAGGGCGACGGCCTGCTCCCGGTCACCGTCCCACGGTGCGAAGGGCGAGGAGGTTGGAGCCATCTCGGGTCAGGTATCGGCATCCAGGCGCAAGCCGAACACCCCCAGTCGGGTGGCTGGGAGCGTCCGGCACTCGCCAGGTGATGTGACCTAGACCGGGATGCGGGTTCGGGCCCGGCCGAAGCGCAGGTACAGCGAGGGCAGCACGAACAGGTTCAGCAGCGTCGAGGTGATCAGCCCGCCCAGGATCACGACGGCCATCGGGTGCTCGACCTCGTGGCCGGGAATGCTGCCGGCGGCGACCAGGGGGACGACGGCCAGGCCGGTGGCGGCGGCGGTCATCAGGATCGGCGCCAGCCGCTCCTTCGCCCCCCGCAGCACCAGCCCCGGTCCGAACGCCTCGCCTTCGTGTGTCTCGAGGTGCCGGAAGTGGCTGATCATGAGAATGCCGTTGCGTGCGGCGATGCCGAACACGGTGAGGAACCCGACCAGGGATCCCAGCGACAGCACGCCGCCGGTCAGCCACACTGCGAGCACGCCTCCGACCAGCGCCATCGGGAGCAGCAGGAACGTCAGCGCGGCCAGCCGCATGCTGCCGAAGGCGGCCTGCAGCAGCAGCAGGATCGCCACCGCCGCCGCGATGCCGAACACAGTCAACCGGTGCTGCGCGGCGTTCAGCTCCGTCGACTCGCCCAGCACCTCGGCGTGGTACTCACGTGGGAACTGCACGTCCTTCACGGCGTTCTCGACGTCGCTGACCACCGAGGCCAGGTCGCGACCCTCGACGTTGGCGCCGACATCGATCCGGCGGGACTGCAGCTCGCGCTCGATGTTGTTCGGCGTGGGCGCGACCTGGACGAGGGCGATCCGCTTGAGCGGCACCCGGCCGCCATCCGGCGTGTCGATCGGCAGGTTCTGGACGTCGGTCAGGCTGCTGCGCTGCGCGGGGAGCGTCCATACGTGCACGTCGTAGGCCTTGCCCCCGAAGAAGATGTCGCCCACCTCTTCGCTGGCGATCATTGCCGACACCTGCCGGCGGATGTCGCCGGGCTTCAGCCCGTACTTGCGGGCCGCCTCGAGGTCGGTGGCAACGGCAATGTGCGGGAGATCCTCCGAGAACGACGGATGGGCGTCGATCACCCCGTCGACCTTCGCGATCTTGGCCGACACCGTGTCAGCCTGCTCGCGGAGCACCTCGAGGTCGGGCCCGAAGATGCGAACCACGATCGACTCGCTGGTACCCGTGAGCACCTCCTTGATCCGCTCGCGGAGGTAGGTCTGCACGTCGCGATACAGGCCCGGGTAGCCCTCGACCGTGCGGTGCACGGAGGCCAGCGTCTTGTCGTAGTCCGCATTCTTGTCGACGCTGATCCAGTTCTCCCCGAAGTACACGCCGTATACCTCGTCGGAGAACAGCGCCTGCCCGATGTGCGACCCGCAGTTGCGGACGCCGGGGATCTGCCTGAGATCCCGGCAGGCACGGACGGAGATCCGCTTCTCCTCCACCGACGACGTCGACGGCTGCGTCAGCCAGTGCATGAGGAAGTCGCGCTCCTTGAAGTTCGGCAGCAGCTGCGCTCCCAGCGTCGGCCAGAGGACGGCGCCGGCCACCAGGCAGACGGTTGCGGAGCCGATCGCCGGGCCGGGCGACCGCAGCAGGCGCTGGAGCACGGCGCCGTACCACCGCTTGAGCACACGCAGCAGCGGCGACTCGCGCCGACCCGGCCCCTCCCCGGTCAGGGACAGGCCGCCCCGCGAGAGCAGGATCAGGCAGAGCGCCGGAGTCACGGTGAGCGCCACCAGCATCGAGACCAGGACGGCCAGGCCGTACGAGAACACCAGCGGCTGGAAGAACGATCCCGACAGCCCCTCCAGGAAGAACACCGGCACGATCGCCACCACGTTGATCAGGGTGGCATAGGTGATCGCCGTCCGCACCTCGACCGACGCGTCCAGCACGACCCTGAAGGTCGAGGCGTCCGGATTCTCGGCCCGGGTCTGACGCAGCCGGCGGACGATGTTCTCGACGTCGATGATGGCGTCGTCGACCACGACGCCGATCGCGACCACCAGCCCCGCCAGCACCATCACGTTGATCGGCACGTCCCGCAGGTTGAGGACGACCAGGGCGGCGATCAGCGACAGCGGGATCGCGAGCAGGCTGATCAGCGCGGTCCGCCACTCGAACAGGAAGCCGGCGATGATGATCACGACCAGCGCCACCCCCAGCAGCAGGGCACGCGTGAGGTTGTCGATCGACTGCTCGATGAACGTCGCCGGCCGGAAGATCGTGGTGTCGATCTCGATGCCGGGCAGACCTGGGCGGAGCTCCGCCATGGCGTCCTCGACGTTGCGTGTGACGTCCAGCGTGTTGGCTCCCGGCGACTTCTGGACGATCAGCATCAGCCCCGGGCCGTCGTTGATCACCGCCTCGCCCCACACCGGGATATGCGCCTCGAGCACATTCGCGATGTCGGAGAGTCGCAACGTGCGCCCGTCGCGGGCCACGATCGGTGCATCGGCGAGCTGGTCGGGCGTGACGATCGACTGCACGTGGCGGATGTTCAGGCGCTGGCCGCCGGCGGTCTCGATGAACCCGCCGCCGCCGACCACGAAGCCCTCTGTGTGTTGCAGCACCGCGGCGGTGACGGAGTTCCCCACCTCCTCCATCACCTGCTGGTAGGAGATGCCGTACTGGGCCAGCTTCTGAAGGTCGACCTGGACGTGGCGTTGCTGGAGCCGCTCGCCGTAGATGTCCACCGACGCCACGCCGGGTACGCGCAGCAGGCGCTGGCGAATCTTCCAATACGCGGTGTTCGACAGCTGCATCAGGTTGAGCTCGTTCGACGACACGCCGATCTTCATGATCCGGCTCGTCGACGACAGCGGCGGCATCATCCACGGCGGGCTCGACCAGGTGGGCAGCGTCGGCGTCACCTGGGCCAGCCGCTCCTGGACGAGCTGCCTGGCCCGCATCTCGTCGGTGCCTTTCTTGAACACCAGACGGATCGAGGACAGCTGCGACACGGACTTCGACCGCATCTGATCGAGTCCCGGCAGGCCGCCGAGCGATTCCTCGATCGGGATCGTGACCAACTCCTCCACCTCGTTGGAGGAGTTGCCCAGGGCGATGGTCTGCACCTCGACCCGTGGCGGTGCGAACTCGGGGAAGACGTCCACCTTGGCGGACGGGATCTGCGCCGCCCCGAACGTCATGGTGGCGGCGGCGGCGAAGATCACCAGCCACCGGAACCGCAGGCTCCTGCCGACGACCCACCGCATCACCGCATGCCTCCTTGCCTCATCAGTGGCTTCCCGCGATCTCGAGCTCCGCGCCGTACACCTCGGCGGCGCCGACTGTCACGACCGTCGTGCCCGCGGGCGGCCCGCCCTCCAGCAGCGCCCTCCCGCCGTCGATGCGATCCACCTGCACGTCCTGTCGCAGGTAGGTGCGGGGCGCAACCACGGTGTAGACGAACGTCTTTCCGTCGGGCTCGTACATCACCGCCTCGGAAGGAACGGCGACGCGGGCTCCGCTGCGAACGGCGGATCCCGTCTCGAGCGCCGAGCGTTCGAGCCCCTCCTCCGTGAATACGACCCGAGTGCCGCCGTCCGAGCCGGACGATTCGAGCCGGGCCGGCTCGTATCCGGTGACGGTGGCATCCTCCACCTCCGTGCAGCCGGCGCCGGCCAGTGCGGCCAGCACGACGGCCAGGGCGGCCGGACGGCTAGACCAGCGGAGTGTCGGCATCGCTCTCGTCCTTGTCTTCAGCCTGTGACCCGGGGTCGCCGGGGCTACCGGCCGCCTCGGCCACAGGTGCAGGAAGCGTGACCGACGCCCGTGGCTTCAACTGACCCCACCGCTCCTGCTCGACCGCCTCCGCGATGCCCGGCGACGGGGCGGCGAAGCGGAGATACAGCGCCGGCAGCAGGACCGTGATCAGCAACGCGGTGGTCACCATGCCGCCCAGCACGACGGCGGCCATCGGCGCGACGATCTCCAGCCCCGGCCTGCCGCCCAGAGCGATCGTCGGCACGGCGACCGCCGCCAGGGCGGCTGCCGTGGTCAGCGTCGGCATCAGCCTGTCGCGGGCGCCGTCCGTTGCGACCTGCCATCTTCGACAGACGCGTTCGGGGTTCAGCGACTGGCCCACACGGGGGTGGTGACGACTTCGGCGCCGTACTCGGTCTGCAGCCATTTGAGGATCACGGAGGTGTCCAGCCCGCCGGAATAGGCGAGCACGA
>Ga0207674_10011224_pt1 | contig 10068 bp, 9 predicted proteins | sample KBSCornC72_FD_184303 | JGI IMG/M metagenome (GOLD analysis project Ga0207674, IMG submission 184303) | Corn rhizosphere microbial communities from Kellogg Biological Station, Michigan, USA - KBS Corn C7-2 (SPAdes) (version 2) | ecosystem: Host-associated > Plants > Roots > Rhizosphere > Soil ... | reverse complement strand
AGGGCTCTTCGCCGGTTGCGCAAGCTGCGCTCCAGACGCGGAACTGCCCGTTTCCAGGCTTGCGCTCCTTCAGCAGGGACCGCAGGTGCTCCTGCGGCCCACCCTGGGCCACATCGAAGGTGAAGAGCTGACCGGCGGTGTTATTCGGCCCCAGACCGCGCGGCAGATCGAAGGCGATCAGCAGGCTCGCGACATCGTCGTGCAGCGGATCCAGCGAGCGATTGTTGTTGCCCGTGTTGATGCCGACGGTCGAACAGGCGGCTAGGGCGAGAGTCAGGACGATGGCGATCAGATGGCGCATGAAGGTCTCCGGCCGCCGCCTATAGTAGATTCCCGCTGATTAAGCACCCACCTGCTTTGCCCAGTCGATGCAGAAGGCGGCAACGTCCTCCCAGCCCTTCTCGCCGGCGAGGAAATGCGAACGGCCAGCGAACTCCTTGAAATCGGTTCGGGCCGAGGCACGCTTCTGCAGATTATACGCGGCCCTGGCCACATAGGGGGTCACCGTTCGATCCTTGTCGCCCACGGTAATCAACAGGGGCTGCCGGCGGTTCCGTGCATCGACCCTGGTGCCCAGCATAAAGGCTGCCTGGTAGAAGATACGGGTCGAGGTCGGGACCACGAAATGATCATAGATCTCGGGCTGTTCGATGCCGGGCACAGTATTGGCGAAGGTGGTGCCGAAGGCGGCGCGGCTGATGGTGAAGGCGGTGCTAGGCCCGGCGAGAATCGGCCCGAACGCTGCCATCAGCGAGACCGGTCCGGGGATGACGCCCGCAATCGGTGCAGGATCGAGCGCGATGCCGGCGACGCCAAGGCCGCGATCGAGCAGCAACTGGGCGATCAGCCCACCGAAACTGTGGCCGACGATCAGCGGCTGCTCGGGCAAGTTGCCAATGATGGTCTGGTAGTGGGCAACGATCTGCTGCAGTGTCAACGAACCCAGGCGTTTGTCCGGATGCGCGCGTAGCGCGTTCGGGTCGCCGTCGAGATAGGGCCAGGCCGGCGCCGAGGTGGAGTAACCCGCCGCCTCGAAGGCACTGCGGAACTTGTCCCAGGACGAGGTGTGCATCCACGCCCCGGTGATGAAGATCGCCACCTTGGTCACTGCCGCTCTCCTGCCGACGCCGCTCGGATGGCGCACAATAGACCGATATCGCGGCCCGGCGCCATCGCCGGGGAGTGGGGATCAGACCTGCGTGGACGGCAGCGGCCGAATCGGCAGAGCATCGCCAGATGGGGGACGATCATCTGAGATTTGCTGGCCGCAGCGAGGCCGAGCAGCGCACCACGCTCGAGGAGATCATCAGATCGAGCCCGATCCTCATGGACGTGCTGCAGGGGCTCCGCGATGATCGGGTACCGGACCATTTGTTGGTGGCCGGCGCGATCTACAACCTCGTGTGGAACCGCCTTACCGGGCGCCCCGACCTCAACGGCATCAACGATATCGACGTGTTCTATTTCGACGACAGCGACCTGAGCTACGAGGCAGAAGACGTGGTGATCAAGCGGCTCGATCGCCGCTTCGCGCATTTGCCGCTGCCGGTGCAGGTGCGCAACCAGGCACGGGTGCATCTATGGTTCCCGCAAAAGTTTGGAGTGGCGTTCGAGCCGCTGACGTCGTCGGCTGAGATGCTGCGCCGCTATGCGAGCAAAACGCATTCCGTCGGGGCGCGGCTTGAAGCCGACGACAGCCTCACCATCGTCGCGCCGTTCGGGCTCGATGACATCTTCTCGTTTCGAATCGTCCCCAATCGGGCGTTGATGAACAAGCCGGCGCACGACGCGAAGGGGGCCCGGGCCAAGGGCGTGTGGCCCGAGCTCACGGTCCTCCCATGGGACGCGGCAGAGGCTTAGCCGAAGACGCTGGCGCCGCGGTCGGCGGCGCCGACAAGGGAGCGGAAACCGGCAAAGAGCTCGCGGCCCATGCCGTAGTGCTCGCGGCGTTGATCTTCGGTGGCCGGCGTGCGCGACAGGAACTCACGCTCGTCACCGAGGAAGGTCAGCGTGCCGGCCTCGGCGTCGAGCCGCAGCATATCGCCGTCACGCACCTTGCTGATCGGACCCCCGTCGACAGCTTCGGGGGTAACATGGATTGCGGCAGGCACCCTGCCGGACGCGCCGGACATGCGGCCGTCGGTGACGAGCGCGACCTTGAAGCCGCGGCCCTGCAGCACACCCAGCGCCGGTGTCAAATTATGGAGTTCGGGCATGCCGACGGCTTTGGGACCGGCGAAACGCACGACCGCGATGAAGTCGCGGTTCAGCTCGCCGGCCTTGAAGGCAGCCTGCAGGCCCTGCTGGCTGTGGAACACGCGGGCGGGCGCCTCGACGACGCGATGCTCGGGTTTGACGGCACTGATCTTGATCACCGACTTGCCCAGGCTGCCGGTCAGCAGCTTGAGACCGCCGCTCTTGGAGAAGGCGTCCTTCACCGGCACGAGGATCTTGTCGTTGCCCGACTGCTTTGGTGAGGGCTCGAAGGTCAGCTTGTCGTCGATGAGCTTGGCCTCGACGGTGTAGCCGGAGAGGCCCTCTCCCCAGACGGTCTTGACGTCGTCGTGCAGGTGCCCGCTTTCGAGCAGCTCGCGGATCATGAACCCCATGCCGCCGGCCGAGTGGAAATGATTTACGTCGGCGACGCCGTTCGGATAGACGCGAGCCAGCAGCGGGACGACCTCGCTCAGATCGGCCATGTCCTGCCACGTGACCTGCACGCCAGCGGCCGCCGCGATGGCGATCAGATGCATCGTGTGGTTGGTGGACCCGCCCGTCGCATGCAGGCCGACGAGGCCGTTGACGATGGTCTTTTCCGAGATGACGTGGCCGACCGGAGTGTAGTCGTTGCCCTCGGCAGTGAGCGACAGCGCCCGCTTGCTCGCCTCGCGGGTCAGGGCCTCGCGAAGCGGCGTGCCGGGATTGACGAAGCTCGCGCCCGGCAGATGCAGGCCCATGATTTCCATCAGCATCTGATTGGAATTGGCGGTGCCGTAGAAGGTGCAGGTGCCGGGTGAGTGGTACGACTTGGCCTCGGCCTCGAGCAATTCGGCGCGGCCGACCTTACCCTCCGAATAGAGCTGGCGGATGCGGGTCTTTTCGTCATTGGGCATGCCCGAGGGCATCGGGCCGGCCGGGATGAACACCGCCGGCAGATGGCCGAAGGTCAGCGCGCCAATCAGCAGGCCGGGCACGATCTTGTCGCAGATGCCCAGAAACACCGCAGCGTCGAACATGTTGTGGCTGAGGGCAATGGCCGTCGACATGGCGATGACGTCGCGGCTGAACAGCGACAGGTCCATGCCGGGCTGACCTTGGGTGACGCCGTCGCACATGGCGGGTACGCCCCCCGCCACCTGCGCGGTGGCACCGATCGAGCGCGCGGCGTCCTTGATGATGGCCGGATAGGTCTCGTAAGGCTGATGGGCGCTCAGCATGTCGTTGTACGAGGTGACGATGCCCAGGTTCAGCGCCCGGTTGCCGGCTAGCTTGGCCTTGTCGGAGGGCGAACAGGCGGCAAAGCCATGCGCCAGGTTCCCGCAGCTCAGCACGGCGCGGTTGACGCCCGCCTGTTTCGCCGCATCGACACGGCGCAGATACTCGCGGCGCGTATCAGCGCTGCGTGCCGCGATACGATCGGTCACGTCCTGAACAGCCTTGAGGACAGACATCACAGTCTCCTAGGGGCACCAGTAGATGGTCAATGGCGTAGAGGTCTCACGCAGGATAGCACGCACGGGCATGGCCTCTACTGGACCTTCTGCCTCAGCCTTTCGCAGCGTTTCGACCTTCTCCTCCCCTTCGATATGCAGATAGAGCGCCTTGGCGGCCAGCAACTGCCGCAGCGTAAGCGTCACTCGCGGCTCACCGGCCCCGGGTGCCCTGATGGCGATGACCGGCCCCTCCGCCGTCAACGCCTCGTCCAGCGTGTCGCCGCCCGGAAAGAACGAGGCGGTGTGCCCGTCGTTGCCCATGCCCAGGATCGCGGCATCGAGCGGCCGCGGCACGCTGGCCTGCGCCGCGCCGGCCCGGGCGGCGTCCGGGGCATCGCCGCCCTGGTAGAGCGGCACGAAACTGGCGCGCGCCGCCCGACCCTGCAGCAGGTTCTGCCTTACGAGGCGAGCGTTGGAGCGGTCGGAGGTTTCGTCCACCCAGCGTTCGTCAACCAGTGTCACCGTCACCTTGTCCCAGGCAACATCCTCCTTGCGGGACAGAGCGCGGAAGAAGTTCACGGGCGTCGTGCCACCGGAGACGGCGAGCGAGGCCGCACCGCGTGCGGTGATGCCGGCCTGGAGGTCGGCCGCCACGGCGTCGGCGAGAGCCTCAGCAAGTTGCTGTTTGTCGGTGAAGGTCCGGCGTGCCGGACTCAATTATCGTCCTCGTGCCAGGTGCGGCCGTCGCGCTCGATCAGCGCCACCGCCGCGGACGGCCCCCAGGTTCCGGCATGGTAGAGGTGCGGCTGGTCGGTCGCGGTGTCCCAGGCGTTGCGGATCGGATCGATCCACTTCCAGGCCGCCTCGAGCTCGTCGCGGCGCATGAACAAGGTCTGCTGACCGCGGATGACGTCGAGCAGCAGGCGCTCATAGGCTTCGGGTGTGCGTTCGTGGAAGGTCGCGGCGAAGCTCAGGTCGAGCGGAGCCTCCCGCAGGCGCATGCCGCCCGGGCCCGGATCCTTGATCATCAGGAACATCTTGACGCCCTCGTTGGGCTGAATGCGGATGACCAGGCGATTGGGGCGCGGCGCGCCTTCGGCATGGTCAAAGATCGAGTGTGGAATATTGCGGAACTGGATGACGATTTCGGAGACACGGCTGGCCAGGCGCTTGCCGGTGCGGAAGTAGAATGGAACTCCAGCCCAGCGCCAGTTCTCAATCTCGGCCTTGAGAGCCACGAAGGTCTCCATGCGAGAACCCTTGCGCTCGGGAGGCAGCTCGTCCTGGTAGCTGGGCACCACCTGCCCGTCGATCGAACCATTTCGGTACTGGCCGCGGACGGTCACCTTCCCGACGTCGGCGCCCTTGATCGGCTTGAGGGAGCGCAGGACCTTGAGCTTCTCGTCGCGCAGGGCGTTGGCGTCGTCGGAGGCGGGTGGTTCCATGGCGACGAGACAGAGCAACTGCGCCATGTGGTTTTGCACCATGTCGCGGAGGGCGCCGCTCTCGTCGTAGTAGCCACGGGTACCGGCGCCAACCGACTCGGCGACGGTGATCTGCACATGATCAATGTGCGTCGAGTTCCAGACCGGCTCGAACAGGATGTTGGCGAAGCGCAGCGCCAGCAGGTTCTGCACGGTCTCTTTGCCGAGATAGTGGTCGATCCGGTAGACCTGATCTTCGGCGAAGATCTTGCTGACTTCGTCGTTGATGGCCATCGACGACTGCAGGTCGTGGCCGAGCGGCTTTTCGATCACCACGCGGGCGTCGCGGCGGTAGTAGCCCTTCTTCTTGATGTACTCGCAGGTCGGCCCGAACAGGTCTGGGGCAATCGCCATGTAGAAGGCGCGCACCACCTTGGGGTCGTCGCGCAGCTTGCTTGAGAGGTCGCCCCACTTGGCTTCGTCCGTCACGTCGTTGACGACGTACGAGAAGGTGGAAACGAAGCGCTCGATGACCTTGTCGTCCTGATATTCCTTCTCGACGAACTGAGCGATGTCGTCGCGTGCCGCCTTGCGGAAATCCTCGTCGCTCCATTTCGTCCGCGAGACGCCGATCACGCGGCTCTGCTCATCGAACTGACCGTCATAGAAACGATGGTAGAGCGCCGGGATCAACTTGCGCTTGGTGAGATCACCGGTTGCGCCGAAGACCACATAGTCGAAGGGCTGGACGGGAATGATGCGGCTGGACACGCTCTTTGGTCTCCGTTCGATGTAGTTCATGCGGCGAAATTCTGCTTTGCGAGGATGACGGCGCCGGAGAGGTTGTCCCCCTGCGGCCTGACGATGAAGCTGCCATAACGTTCAGCGAGGATCGGGTACAGCCTCTCGCCAACCCCGCCGGTGGCGGCCATGCGGGTCGCGCCGCGCGCTTTGAACCAGCGGACATAGATATCGACGTAGGTCAGCTCGAGCTCGATCAGCTCTTGGGCGATCGGATCACCCTTTTCATAGAAGTCGAAGATCATGCGGCTGAAGCGGCCATAGGCCTGCGGCGCACGGCCGACCGTTACTGGCAGCTCTGCGCCCTCGGCGTCTTTGAATTCGACTGCCGTCACCGGCTTGGGGAACGACCAGTCCATGATGGCATCATTGCTGCCCCCGAGCTCGCGCAGCACCGCTTCGGTCAGCGGGGAGCCCGAAACCAGGCCATCGGTGGCCTCGACCGTGCGGCGAACGAGCTCGCGACCGAGGATGGCGCCCGACATCTGGTCACCGACGTGAAAGCCCCAGCCGCCGCATTGGTGGCGCTGGCCGCCGACAATGGCGAGGGCGGCCGAGCCGGTTCCGGCGATGATCACAGCTCCCTCTTCGCCGCCAAGGGCGCCGGCGTGTGCGGCATCGATATCGTCGTACGCACGCACGGCCGCGAATGGCCACGGACGCTTCTGGAACGCCTCGCGATCGGCGATCGAGCGGCCACCGGCCATACAGAAACACGCGTAGGTGCTGGCATACGCGCTCTCGGGCAGTCCGGCGGCGGCAAGGGCGGCCTTGGCGCCCTCCAGAATGGAGCGGTAGGCCGGCTCGCCATTCTGGATCTGCAGATTGGAGGGGCCACCGCGGCCTTCTCCCAGGGTCACCAAATTCTCGTCGGCGAGGCGGATACGGCAGTTCGTGCCTCCTCCATCGACGCCAAGATAATATCTGGTCACCTGCCAGCCCCCGAAAAACAACAATGCGCCGGCCCGGCGCGCGCGGGACCATAATGCGATTGATGCCGGTGCGAAAGTGGTTTGTGCAATCGATTTCAGGACTTTGCCGGCTCTTGTCGCAACCCTGCCCTGCGACCAATGCTGACGCCCTGCGTTAGGCCGAGTCGGAGGACGACATGGGCGGACATGTTCTGGTTCTGGGCGGCGCACGATCGGGCAAGACCGGGTTTGCGGAACGGCTGGCAATGCGGTCCGGCGACAGCCCGCTCTATCTGGCCACCGCGCAGGCGCTGGACGCCGAAATGGTCGAGCGCGTGCGCATGCACCAGCAGCAGCGGCACGGGAGGTTCTCGACCCTTGAGGAGCCGATCGCGCTGCCGGCCGCACTCAAGGCGGCGTCGCGAACGCATGACGTCATCCTGGTCGACTGCCTGACCCTGTGGATCACCAACCTGCTGGGGTCCAACCGAAACGTCGCCCAGGCGGTCGACGAACTGATCGCGACGTTGCCGCAGATCGACGGCACCCGCGTGATCCTGGTATCGAACGAAGTCGGTTTGGGCATCGTCCCCGACAACGCTCTGGCACGGATGTTCCGCGACCTGGCTGGCGCCGCGCATCAGAGGCTCGCCGAGATCTGCGACGAGGTGCACTTCGTCATCGCGGGTCTGCCCATGACGCTCAAGGGGCCGCGGCTGACCGAAAGCGTGACCGAGGTCATACGGCCCGAGTGATCAACGCCGATCCAGGCCGAAGTATCTGAATGTGGATCAGGCTAAGCGAAGCGCCAGAGGATCAGTCCGAGGGCGACGGCGAGGCCGAGCAAAACGTTGAGGACTGCCCAATAGAGGACGAGGGCCGAGAGGACATCGAGCGAGGTGAGTTCTCGGCGCCCATCACCGAAGCTGGGCAGGTCGTGCAGTTCCCCGTCATAGCTGCGCGGGCCACCCAAAGCGATGCCGAGCGAGCCGGCGAAAGCGGCTTCAGGCCAGCCGGCATTGGGCGACGCGTGCTTGCGGGCATCGCGCAGCGCGGTGGACCAGGCGGCTTCGGGGTCGTTGCGGCGCACGACGAATGAGGCGCCGGCGATCAGCAGCGCACTCAGCCGAGCCGGGATCCAGTTGACCAGATCGTCAAACTTGGCGCTTGCCCAGCCGAACTCGGCGTAGCGGTCGGTCTTGTGGCCGACCATCGAGTCCGCGGTGTTGACGGCCTTGTAGAGGACGATGCCCGGCAGGCCACCGACGAACAGCCAGAACAGCGGCGCGACGATGCCGTCCGAGGTGGACTCTGCCAGGCTCTCGATCGCCGCCTTGGCGACCCCGGACTCATCGAGGACGTTCGGGTCGCGCCCGACGATGTGGCTGACCGCACGGCGGCCGGAGTCGAGCGAGAGATTGAGGCCATCGGCGACGGCCTTGACGGCGCGGCCGAGTTCTTTCTGGGCGAGCAATGACGATGCAAGCACCGACTCGATGACCCAGCCGAAGGGGATGCTGCGGGTGATGACCAGGACCAGCAGAGAGAATGCGAGGCCCGTTCCGAGCAGCATCAGGAGCATAACGGCGCCCTTGAGCCGTCGATTGTCGCCCTGGTTGAGGCGGGCTTCGAACCAGGTAATCAGCGCGCCCATCCAGGTCACCGGATGGCCAATGAGTTTGAACAGAACCGGTGGGTAGCCGACGACGCGCTCGATCAGTAGCGCCAAGGGTGCCATCAACCAGGCCACTCAGGCCTCCCGGGCAAGGGTGAGAAGCTGACCCAAATCGAGATGGCCCTCGAGATGTTCTGCGAGGGCGTCAAGCGTTGTGTCGACGCCCGCCTCGTAGTTCAAAGAGCCGTCCCCAACGCCATGCAAGAATGCATATCTGAATTTATCAGAGGCGAAGATCCCATGCATGTACGTTCCGCCCACATTGCCGCTGATCGCGCCTTCAGGATGCCCGTCGACTGTGGCGAAGGGATGGGCGGTGTCCGGGCCGGCGGTGACGCCCATATGCATGTGGTAGCCGCGAACGGGGGCGCCGAGCGCGACCGCGGTCACATGCTGCAGGACCTTGGTCGGCTCGAGCACGGTATGGACGTCAAGGAGGCCAAGCCCTTCGCTGGTTCCGGGGTCGCCCTCGATACCATCGGGATCGGCGATGGTCTTGCCCAGCATCTGGTAGCCGCCACAGATACCCAGCACCGGCTTGCCGGCGCGGTGATGGGCGAGGATGTCGATGTCCCAGCCCGCCTGCCGCAGCGCGGCAAGATCGGCACGGGTCGCCTTGCTGCCGGGGATTAGAATCAGGTTCGCTTCCTGCGGAAGAGGCCGGCCGGGCTCGACGATGACGATCGAGACATCGGGCTCGGCGCGCAGCGGGTCGAGGTCGTCGAAATTGGCGATGCGGGGAAGCCGGGGGACGGCGATGAGGAAGGAGCCCGCCTGCGCGGGCGGCTTGGTGTCGAGCGCGAGAGAATCCTCGGCGGGCAACCGGCTGGCGTTCGCGAAGTATGGCACCGGTCCGAGGCAGGGGACGCCGGTGCGCTCGGCGATGAGCGCCCTGCCCTCGGTGAAGAGCGCCGGATCGCCGCGAAATCTGTTGATCAGCGTGGCGCGGATCAAGGCCCGGTCGGCGGCGTCGACAACCGCGAAGGTGCCGATCAGCGAGGCGATGACGCCGCCGCGGTCAATGTCGCCGATGAGCACGACAGGCGCCTGGAGCGCCTGGGCGAAACCAAAATTGGCGATGTCGGTAGAACGCAGATTCACCTCGGAGGCGCTGCCGGCACCTTCGATCAGGACGAGGTCGGCATCGGCCGCGAGCTCACGGTATGCGGCAACGACTTGCGGCAGCAACGCGCCGCGCTGCTTCCAGTACTCACGCGCCGGAAAGGACCCCACGCGCTTGCCGCGGACGATCAGCTGCGCTCCGGACTCGTGTTCCGGCTTGAGCAGCACCGGGTTCATTGCCGTCAGCGGCTCGCGCCTCGCGGCGCGGGCCTGCAGCGCCTGGGCGCGGCCGATCTCGCCGCCATCGGCGGTGACCGCCGCGTTGTTGGACATGTTCTGCGGCTTGAACGGGGCGACCCGCAGACCCCGATTGCTGTAGGCGCGGGCGAGTCCGGCGACGATCAGCGACTTGCCGACGTCGCTGCCGGTGCCCATGAACATCAGCGCCTTGGCCATGAACTTCTCTCAGGTTTCGGTCACGCCGCGTCGATCACGTGGGCATAAGATCCCATGGTGCGGCCGACGACGGCCCCCATCGGCGG
>Ga0207674_10011221_pt1 | contig 10069 bp, 8 predicted proteins | sample KBSCornC72_FD_184303 | JGI IMG/M metagenome (GOLD analysis project Ga0207674, IMG submission 184303) | Corn rhizosphere microbial communities from Kellogg Biological Station, Michigan, USA - KBS Corn C7-2 (SPAdes) (version 2) | ecosystem: Host-associated > Plants > Roots > Rhizosphere > Soil ... | reverse complement strand
GTCGAAGTCGATGGCGCCGGGCGCGGCCACGTAGAGGATGGCCTTGGCGATGGGCTCGAAACCGGCGCGGAAGTGGTTCATCGACTTCACCACCACGTAGCGACTGGCCGCCGGGTCGAGCCCCACGGCCATGAAAGCGCTCGGCGTGAAAGTCTGGGTGCGCTTGGAGTTGAGCACGATGTCGATGCCGGCATTGACGCCCTGGGTGCGGACGGCGGCGCAGTCGTCCATGTCGTTCCTGGCGCCCAGGTAGTCCTGCATGGCCTGGCGCGCCAACCGCGCCACCATGACATCCAGATCCAAGGGATCGCCCGAGATCGGCCCCAGCTTGCCGCCCACCCGCAGCTTGAGGCGCGCGCCCTCGCCCGCTTCGAAGGCGAGCGCCACCGCACCCGGGTCCCAGATGCAGCCGAGCACCGCATCGCCCATGCCGCGCTCCAGCATGGCGCGCAGGATGAAGGTGGAGTCGCTCGGCGCGCCGCCGCCGGCGTTGTCGGCCATGTCCGCCAGCACGATCGGCCCCTCCGGCATCGCCCTCGCCTTGTCGAGAGCCTGATCGAGCGGCATCCACGGCGCCTCGATAGCTGGTTCGACTCCAGCACGCGCCTCCACATCTTGCGGCCGGTTCGTTCAGTGGCAAGGACGCCGTATTTTGAGTGTGGTCACGGGCGTTCGAGTCCCTCACCGGTTGCCACGGCCGCCCACAACAACCACCGCTTGACATCCTGAATGTACTGGTCTTTGTCGTGTCGCAGGTGGTGTGCTGTTAGTTTGGGGGCGTAATGTGATTGGTCCATTGAAGATGTTTGCAAAGGCAGTGCTTCCGCGCAGTGCCGTGGAGCGCCTCAAGATGCTGAAGCGCCAAACCCACCCCGAGAGTTGGCCGCCGGTGGAGTTTGATAACAGCTACCCTGGCTGAACTATACGTGGTCCGAGCTTTTTGCGAACTCGCGCTGTTGGGGTAAGCCCATGTACATCTGGGGCGTCTTGCAGGGCGCGGCCCTGGCGCGAGTGCTTGGGATCTCACGAATATCAGTCATTGAGTTCGGAGTGGCGGGCGGACATGGACTGATCACGCTCGAGGCGATCGCCGAGTCGGTGGAGCAACGAACCGACGTTGCCATCGATGTGTTTGGCTTCGATACCGGCGTCGGTCTGCCCAAGCCCGTGGACTATAGAGACCAGCCAAACAAGTGGTTCGAGGGCCAGCTACCCATGGACAAGGAGCGGCTCCAGGCCAAGCTCCGCCGCGCCAAACTGTACCTGGGACCGGTGGCGGAAACGGTCCCTGCCTGGCTGGCGGAGCACCATGAGCCAGTTGGGTTCGTTTCCCATGACCTCGACCTCTACACCTCCACCCAACACGCCCTGCAGCTCTTCGGTGCAGATTACGACCGTGTTCTACCCAGAGTGATCACTTACTTCGACGACATCTTTGGCCACACCTACAACGACGACTGCGGCGAGCGCCTAGCCATAGGCGAGTACAACGAGGTCAACAACGACCGAAAGTTACGGCCCATCTATGGGCTGCGATACTTTGCACCTCGCATTTGTCGTGATGAGTTGTGGCCTGATGGCATGTACTGGGCTCATTTTTTTGAACACCCCATGTACAACGCGCAGGACAAGATCTGCATGAACGTCGCGATGGACATCGAGGGCAAAGTCATCTGGCGCCGACCTGATGCGAATTGGAGACGCGAGGCTGGCCTGGACCGATAAGCGCTATCGCCGCTTCGTGAACTGCAGACCAAAGGTTATCGCTCCGGCAGCCCCGCCTTCCGCATGCCATCGGAGTAATGCTCGGCGTCCTCGGCGTTCTTGAAGACCCGACACCGATCAAAGGATTGCCTGGAGCATCGTTGGGCCAGCGCCGAACGGTGCGGGGTCTGCGCTTGGCTTGACCCAGCCTACGGGGGCCCGGCGCCCCTCACTTCCCCGCCATTCCCGCAAGCCCTGCGTCGCGGATCACCTTGCCCCAGCGCTCGATGTCCTTGGGCAGGAAGGCGGCCAGATATTCGGGCGTGCGCTGCTCCGGCGGCAGGATCGAGAGCCCCAGCTCGGCCATGCGCTTCACCACGTCGGGGCGCTCGATCATCGCGTTCAGCGCCTTGCTCATCTTGAGGACGATCCCGCGCGGCGTGCCCTTCGGATAGAAGAAGCCGTTCCACACTGTCGCATCGACGCCGTTGAGCCCCGCCTCCGCTGTGGTCGGCAGGTCGATGATCGGCACCCGCGTCGGCCCCATGACGGCGATGCCCTTCACCGTGCCGCCTCTCGCCTGCTCGGCGCCGGTCTGGATGGTGTCGCACATGTAATCGAGGCGCCCGCCGATCAGGTCCTGCATGGCCGGGCCGGCGCCGCGATAGGGCACGTGCACCACGTTGACGCCCATCACGGCGTTGAGCAGCGTGCACGGCAGGTGCGTGCCGGAGCCGACGCCCGCCGAGCCGTACTGCATCTTCGCCTGGTTCTCCTTTGCATAGGCGATGAACCCCTCGAGGTTGCTCACCGGGAGGTCCTTGCGCACCAGCAGGATGCGCGGGCTGTCCGTGGTCATGCCGACCGGCTCGAAGTCGCTGACCGGGTCGTAAGGCAGGCTCTTGTAGAGCGTGGCGGCGTAGGCGTGCGTGCCCGAGTTGCCGATCAGCAGCGTGTAGCCGTCGGGCTCGGCCTTGGCCGCGCGCGCGGTGCCCACGGTGCCGCCGGCCGCGCCGATGTTCTCCACGATCACGCCCTGCCCCAGCACCTCGGCCAGCGCCAGCGCCTGCACTCGCGCGTTGGCGTCGATGCCGCCGCCCGCAGCGAACGGCACGATCAGCGTGACGTTCCTGGCGGGCCACTCCTGCGCCGACGCGCTCGTTGCGAGGAGTGCGAGCGCGGCCACCACGGCTGACATAGGCTTGAGTTCGATCACTGGCGTTCCCCCGATCGGCGTTTTTTGCGGCTGCAGAGTAGGTCGACCTGTCTGCCCCGGCAACAAAGTCCGGCCGCGCCGACGCGCATCCTCAATCCGGTTCCCGCGCTTGCCTATCGGGTCTGCGCCCTGCTCTACTGGCTGCAGAGAACCGGCTGCGGCACGAGAAGGACCTCGCATCATGAACCTCGCCGAGTACGCCAGCTACGATGCCCTGGGCCTCGCCGAGCTGGTGGCCAGGAAGGAGGTTAGCCCCAAGGAGCTGGCGCTCGCGGCGGCCGCGGCCAGGGCGAAGGTGGACGGCGCCGTCAACGCTGTGGTGGAGCTCTATCGCGACCGCATCGAGGGCCTCGACGCGGCGAGCCTCGGCAACGGCCCGTTCCGCGGCGTGCCGTTTCTGATCAAGGATGTGTTCGGCCACGAGCAGGGCCGCAGAATCGAATTCGGCTCGCGCCTCTGCCAAGGCATGACGGTGGAGGCCGGCACCTGCTTCGTCGATCTGCTCAAGGCCGCCGGCGTCAACATCCTCGGCCGCTCGGCGGCGCCCGAGTATTCGATGTCGGCCACCACCGAGAGCGTGCTCCACGGCAACACGTCGAACCCCTGGAAGCAGGGCTACTCGGCCGGCGGCTCCACCGGCGGCGGCATGGCGGCGGTCATCGCCGGCATCGTGCCCGTTGCGCACGGCTCCGACATCGGCGGCTCCATCCGCATCCCGGCCTCCTGGTGCGGCGGCGTCGGCCTCAAGCCGTCGCGCATGCGCGTTTCGATCGCCCCGGTGGTGGACGAGGGCGGCTGGGGCTACTCCATGAACTTCGTGCAGACCAGGACCGTGCGCGACGCCGCCGCCATGCTCGACTGCGTTTCCATCCCGCAGCCCGGCGACCCCTTCATCATCCCCAAGCCGGACGAGCCCTACGCCACGCTCGCCACCAGGTCGCCCGGGAAGCTGAAGGTGGGCATCGTGCTCGACAAGCTGCTGGGCGTCGATGTCGATCCGGAGGTCGCCCAGGCGGTGGTGACCGCCGGCAAGGCCCTCGCCGACATGGGGCACGCGGTCGAGATGGCGAAGGTGGAGATCGACGGCGAGGCCATGGTGCGCGCCACCACCGACATCTTCTTCTTCGGCTTCGACTCCCGGCTCGACGCCTACGCCAGGCGCAGCGGCCGCAAGATCGGCCCCGATACGCTGGAGCCCGTGATTCTCTCCGTCTACGAGGCCGCCAGGGAGATCACGGCCGAGCGCTTCATCGCCGCCAATGCCGCGGCCAACGCGGCGCGCCGCCGCCTCGGCCAGTTCTTCAGCACGCACGACATCTGGCTCTCGCCCACCACCGCGCGCGTGTCCGAGCCCTGGGGCCGCTATCACCTCTCCAAGCCGGGGGTGGGCTGGCACAACCTGATCGCGGAGCTGTTCAACGCGCCCTGCCAGTACACCATTCCCCACAACGTCATGGGCACGCCGGCCATGTCGCTGCCGCTCGCCATGCATTCCACGGGCGTGCCCATCGGCGTGCAGATCGCCGCCAGGCCGGCAGCCGAGCACCTGCTGCTGCAGCTGGCGACGGCTCTGGAGGCGGCCATGCCCTGGCGCGACCGGGTCCCCCCGCTGCACGTCTCGCGGTGATGAGAGGTACACCCGTCATCCCGGAAGCCGAGCGCAGCGAGGCTATCCGGGACCTCATGAGACGAGTCGGCACACCTTCACGAGATCCCGGATCGGAGCGTTGCTCGCCGTTGGCTCGCACCGCTCCGTCCGGGATGACGGGTGATCTACTGCTGCTTGATACCGGCGTCGCGGATCACCTTGGCCCACTTCTCCATCTCGGTCTTGATCTGCGCCGCGAACTCGTCGGGCGAGTTGGCCACCACCTGGAAGCCGAGGTCGTCGAGCCGCTTCTGCACGTCGGGCAGCGCTACGATCTTCACCACCTCGCGATGGATGAGATCGACGATCGCCTTCGGCGTGGCCGTCGGCGCCAGCAGGCCGGTAAGCGTGTAGGCCTCCTGGCCGGCGAGGCCCGCCTCTGCGGCTGTCGGTACGTCCGGGAGGGCGGACACCCGCTTCTCGCTTGTCACCATCAGCGCCCGCAGCAGGCCGTCCTTGATCTGCGGCGCGGCGGGCGGCAGCGCGGTGACGGCCACCGGCGTGTGGCCTCCGACTGTGTTCTGAATGGCGGGGCCGGCGCCGGTGAACTGCACCGTCGCCAGGTCGATGCCCTGCGAGATGCGGAACATCTCGCCCGACAGGTGCGGCGTGCTGCCGACACCGGGCGCGGCGAAGCTGTACTTGCCGGGATTGGCCTTGACGAGGGCGACCAGCTCCTTGACGCTCTGCGCCGGAACAGAGGGGTGCACGGTCAGAACGTTGGGCGATACGGCCACCAGGGTGATGGGCGCGAAGTCCTTCACCGGGTCGTAGGGCACCTTGGCGAACAGGCTGGGGTTGACGACGAGGCCGGTGCTGGCAACCAGCAGCGTGTAGCCGTCGGCCGGCGACTGCGCCACCGCCGCTGTGCCGATGTTGCCGCCGGCGCCCGCCCGGTTCTCGACGTAGAACTGCTGGCCGAGGCTGGCCGAGAGCTTGTCGGCGACGATGCGGGCGATCACGTCGGTGGGCCCCGCCGGCGCGAACGGCACGATCACCTTCACCGGATGGTCGGGATAGCTCTGGGCCGAGGCCGCGCCGGCGCCAATCGTCAGGGCCAGCGCAACCGCCAGCCTCGCTAGTCTTCTCATGTCTTCCTCCCGTATCTGCCTGTTGGGCGCCCTTGTTTCGGGCGCTTGAAATCAGGTCGCGGTCGATCCGGCCCGGTTCCAGCCGCGGCCGCCGTCGCCCAGGCCCTCGTAGCCCGTATCGGTGACGAGCACCGTATCCTCCAGCTTGATGAAGCCGCGCGTCGGATGCTGCATGGTGGTCTCGATGGAGATCACCATGCCGGCCTCCAGCGGCCGGTCCGCATCGTAGGCGGCGTAGGAGAGCCGCGGCAGGTTCATGAGCCGCGGCGCCTCGTGGCTGACGAGACCCATGCCGTGCGCCATGTAGTGGGTGTATCTGGCGTGCGCGCTCTCCCGCACCATGCGCTCGCCGAGATCGATGATGTCGCCGCCGCGCGCGCCCGGCCGGACGGGTGAGCGCGTCGCCTGCTGCACCTCTTCGACGAAGCCCAGCAGGTCCTCCAGCTCGCTGTCGGGCTCGCCCAGGATGCCCATTCGGCACAGGTCGCCGATGTAGCCCTTGTAGTTGCCGCCGGAATCCAGCGAGAGAATATCGCCGGCCTGAATGCGCTGGTCGGAGCCGGGCGCACGGTTGAGGCTGGTGCCGACCGTATGCAGCAGATAGTCGAACACCAGGCCGCGGCTCACCTCCTCGCGCCGCAGCGTCTCGGCGATCTCGTGCTTGGCCATGCCGGGTTTGATCTGGCGCAAGGTGGCCAGCATGGTGTCAACGACGCGCTCCGATGCCTGCCGCAGGAGGCCGATTTCCTCGGGCGTCTTGCGCGCCCTGAGCCGCTCCAGCGGGAATACGGCGTCGACGATCTCGCAGTTGGAGAGCTCCCGGCGCAGCACGCCTTCCGCGTCGGCCGGCAGGAAGGCGGATTCCACGCCGATCCTGCGGATGCCGTCGCCCAGCTTCCTGATGTGCGCCGCCGCCTGCTCCATGGCAGCGACGCTGCCGGTGAAGCGCAGATCGAGATTCGTGGGCCAGAGCCGTCCCAGCTCCTGCTCGAAGGTCTCCATGGCGCAGCCGACGTAGGCGGCGCTCTCCGGCTTGCCCTTGCGGTAGATGAGCGCCGGCAGGTAGCGGGTGGTGCCGATCGCATCCATGGTCTCGAAGAAGAAGAACCGGTAGCCGCCGAGCAGATACTGGACGTTGTGCTTGGAGGTGGCGATGAGCACGTCGATGCCGGCCTCGTCGAGCAGCGCATCGAGGCGGGCGGCGTCGAAGGGAAGGGGCTTGCGGATCGTTGACTCTGCAACGGCCATGGATAGTCCTCCCTATCTTACTGAGTCATAAGAGGAGCGTTGTCTGATGCATGCCAGCCAGCGGGGCGGCTGCATGGTGTTTCCCGTTTCGGTCATAGTAGCATCGCCGCCAACGTTTCGAACACCCTCGCTCAGAGCCAGGCAGCCAGGAATTAAGGAGAGGACGCACCCGATGTCGGCAAACACGCCCGCCAGGAAGAAGCTCACCCGCCAGGACCTGGCCGAAGCCGCCGAGACCTACAAGAACTGGGGCAAGTGGGGGCCGGACGACGAGATCGGCACGCTCAACTATACGAGCCCGGAGGACATCGTGGCCGCCGCCCGTCTGGTCAAGAAGGGCAAGGTCATCTCGCTCGCTCTCAACTACGACGAGAAAGGCCCGCAGGGCGCCAAGAGCAACTACCCCGCGCTCGGCCGCATCAACCCGCTGCACGTCATGCTGCGCACCGGCACCGACGCCTACTCGGGCGTGCTCGACAAGCGGGGCATCCGCGCCTCCGACGACATGGTGATCATGCCGCTGCAGTGCGGCACGCAGTGGGACGGCCTGGGCCACGTGTTCTACGAGAACTCGATGTGGAACGGCTACGACTGCCGCGAGGTCACCTCCAACGGCGCCCAGAAGTGCGGCATCGAGAAGACCAAGTCCAGGATGGTGGGCCGCGGCGTGTTCCTCGACGTGGCCCGTGCCCTGGGCAGGGACTGCCTGGAGGACGGCTACGGCATCACCTGCGCCGACCTCGACCTGACGGCCCAGAAGCAGGGCGTGGACATGAAGCGCGGCGACTTCGTGGTGGTGCGCACCGGGCAGCTGGAGAAGTGCCTCACCCGCGGCAGTTGGGACGGCTACCCCGGCGGCGACGCCCCCGGCATGGCGTTCGAGACGCTGGAGTGGGTGCAGCGCACCGAGCTGGCGGCGCTTGCCACCGATACGTGGGGTGCCGAGGTGCGCCCCAACGACACCGAGCCCGGCATCACCCAGCCCTGGCACTGGATCACCATCCCCATCATGGGCATGACCATGGGCGAGATCTTCAACGTCAAGGAGCTGGCCGAGGACTGCGCGGTGGACGGGGTGTACGAGTACCTGTTCGTCGCCCCGGCGCTGCCGATCACGGGAGCCGTGGGGTCGCCGGTCAATCCGCTGGCGATAAAGTAGGTGGCTTCGCTGCTACGCGACCCAGCCAACGCATGACACGGCGCCCGCGGCACGACCGCGCGCTCGCAGCCGGAATATAGCGGCTTGACAGGATTTGCCTGCTGCCCCTGATGTGGGCCGTCGGGGGCTTCATTCTGTCTGGGGGACATTGATGGAAGCCACAACCACGGACTCGATTCTTCGTTGGCTAGATCAAAGCTTGGCTCGCCGGCTCTTTCTTGCCTTCATGGTGTCGGTAGTGGCCGCCAACATCTATGCTGCTCATATGTATTACTCGACCATCCACCCGACGCGTTGGTACTTCTACTTTTCAACACGCTACGCATCGGACGGCAATCTTATCAGAGGCGAGCGGAACGACGTAGGTGGGGAATGGTATTTGCAGCGCTGCACCCATGCGACCGGGTTGAAAGGCCAACCGGCCGCCTTCCATCGCGACGTCGAGCTCTGCAAGCAAGTCGGCGACGGTTCGGCGGAGCAGTGGGAACGTGCGAGAGCCGATTTTGGCGAACGCGTCGATGAGCTGTATTGGTACTATTATTGGGATCTGGCGGGGCTGCACACAGTTGCCACCGCTGCTGCCATCGGCTCCCGGCTTAGTTGTTTCGCGATTTATGGTTTTGTCTTGTGGATCATCAGGGGCACCGGCAAGGAGTGGTAGGGAATGTCACTCGATGCCTGGAAGGCCGAGCAGGAAGCGCGAAAACCCCCCTCGTGGAGTGCGGCTTTCGGGCAGCGTTCCGAGGTGCAGAACGCCCGCAAGCAGAATTGATAGCTCCGGACTCCCTCCAGTAACCTGCGCGTGGCCATGGCGCCGAGCAGCGCCGGCTTTGGGCCAAGCAAAGAAAGACCGATCATGCCGAGAATGACCGGTGCCGAGTGCCTGGCCGACATGCTGGCTGGATACGGCGTCACGCACGTCTTCATGGTGCCCGCCGTCCTGCGCCGCACCTTCGCCGAGATGGAGCGGCGCACCTCGATCAAGCGCATCCACGTCCACGGCGAGAAGTCCGCCGCCTACATGGCCGACGGCTACGCGCGCGCCTCCGGCCGGCCCGGCATCTGCATGGCCCAGGTGATCGGCGCGCTCAACCTCGCCGCCGGCCTGCGCGATGCCCACCTCGCCCATTCCCCCGTCATCGCCATGACCGGCGGGCGCGACCCCAAGACCAAGTTCCGCAAGGTCTACCAGGAGGTGGACGACGTGCCGGCGTTCGAGCCGGTGACCAAGTTCAACGCCACCATCGACGAGGTCTCCCGCATTCCCGACATGGTGCGCCAGGCCTTCCGCGTCGCCACCTCCGGCACGCCCGGCCCGGTGCACCTGCAGTTCCGGGGCAACGAGGGCCAGATCGACCTGGAGGAGGCCGACCTGGAGCCCCTGGTCGAGCCGCTGTTCGCGTCAGTGCCGCCGTTCCGGCCGGAGCCCGATGCGGCCAGCGTGATCGTCGCGCTGAAGGTGCTGCAGGAGGCCGCCCGGCCCGTGATCGTCGCCGGCGGCGGCGTGCGGGCCTCGGGCGCGGGGCCTGAGCTGATCGCGCTGGCCGAGCGGCTCGGCATCCCCGTCGCCACCTCGCTCAACGGCAAGGATTCGGTTCCCGGCAACCATCCGCTCGCCGTCGGCGTGGTGGGCACCTACTCGCGCGAGAGCGCCAACCGCGTGGTCGCTGAGGCCGACACCGTGTGCTTCGTCGGCACCGAGACCGGCGGCATGACCACGCACTTCTGGGCGGTGCCTAAGATCGGCGTCACGGCCGTGCAGATCGACATCGAGCCGCAGTCGCTGGGGCGTAACTACCCGCTCAAGGCCGCCGTCCTGGGCGACGCCAAGGTGACGCTGGCGCGCATGCTGGCGCACGTCAACGCCGACACCTCCGGCCGCCGCAACGCCTGGCTGCAGCAGGTCCAGGGCCTCTGTCGCGACTGGCGCGAGAAGTACGCCGCGGCGCTCGCCTCCGACGCCGTGCCGGTGCGGCCGGAGCGTCTCTGCGCCGAGCTGACGC
>Ga0207674_10011213_pt1 | contig 10075 bp, 20 predicted proteins | sample KBSCornC72_FD_184303 | JGI IMG/M metagenome (GOLD analysis project Ga0207674, IMG submission 184303) | Corn rhizosphere microbial communities from Kellogg Biological Station, Michigan, USA - KBS Corn C7-2 (SPAdes) (version 2) | ecosystem: Host-associated > Plants > Roots > Rhizosphere > Soil ... | reverse complement strand
GTGGGAATGATGGCCGATTGGCACGATTGGGCGACGGCGCCCCGTGATGGAACCGCGTTCTGCGTTGGAGCCGTTGTTCGCTTCAACCCAGTAGCCGAGCACTGGGAGACACTCGTGTTTTCTGACGAGGCTGGCGACAGCAAGGAGTGGATCGCGGCCGAGTTCCTGAAAGGTCCGAGCTTCTGGACTGAACTGCCAGCATCTGCGGAGCCTGTACCCAACCCCGGATGGTACGCCGTGGGTTTGCGTGTCGAATACAAGGTGGACTGGAGCCTCTGGAGCAAAATCCAGCGGTGCCTGCGGTGGGTGAAATGATCCCCTTCCTCACCCACGCCTTCCGCACCGGCCTTGCCAATCATGCGGAACTCTACGGCCCGCATCACCCGGCAAAGGTCGTTGCGGGCTGGATCGGCGGCGGGCTGCTGATCGCCTTGGTTATCATCATCATCGCAGGCCTGGGGCTTGCTGGGGGGATCAAGTGACCATCGAGAAATACGAAATCAGGAACCGCTGGACCGGGGCCGTCATGGTCACGGCAGAGATCAGCGTCACTCCGGATATGATGCCAAGCGTAAAGCTGGGGCTGGCGATCAAGTGGGCGGTCAAGAGCGGTGCCAACCTGAGCGATGCCAACCTGCGCGGTGCCAACCTGCGCGATGCCAACCTGCGCGGTGCCAACCTGAGCGGTGCCAACCTGCGCGATGCCAACCTGAGCGATGCCTACCTGAGCGGTGCCTACCTGAGCGGTGCCAACCTGCGCGATGCCAACCTGCGCGGTGCCTACCTGAGCGGTGCCTACCTGAGCGGTGCCAACCTGCGCGATGCCAACCTGCGCGATGCCAACCTGCGCGGTGCCAACCTGCGCGATGCCAACCTGCGCGATGCCAACCTGCGCGGTGCTAAAGACGCCGAACTGGCGATCGCCAAAACCCGCATCCTCCCTGACGCGGGCGACGTTATCGGGTGGAAAAAGTGCCGTGATGGCGTGATCGTCAAGCTGCGTATCCCCGAAGATGCACCGCGCTCCCACGCCTTCGGGCGCAAGTGCCGGGCCAAGTTTGCCGACGTTCTGGAAGTGATCGGCGCTGAGGTCGGCGTCTCGTCGCATGATAGCAAGTTCACCTATCGCGCCGGAGAGCGGGTCGCCGCCCCGAACTGGTGCGAGGACTGGACGCAGGAATGCGCTGGCGGGGTGCATTTCTGGATCACCCGCCTGGAAGCGGAGGCGTGGACATGATCCTGACCCTCCCCATGACCTACGCGGCACGTCCGATGCGTGGCCATCGCGGCTACATGGACCTGCCTGCCTTCGTTCGCCGCGCCGCCTCGTCCCCTTCGGAAGCGCGCCCCACCCATTCCAGCGCTGTCGAGGCCAGTGCTGAACGGGGGAATGGGAAATGAAAATTGAAATCGATCTTGATGACGTCTTCCGCGACGAGGACGGAAACCCTGAGGAAAGCCTCCAGGAGAGTGTTCGGCGCCAGATCGTTTCGCGCCTGACCGATGATTATCGCAAGCGCCTCTTTAGCCGCTTCGATCAGGAACTCTCTGAAATCATGCAAAAGCAGATGGCTGAGGTGATGCAGACACGGATGCCCGACCTCATCGATGACATCATGAACGCCACCTATACGCCGGTTTCCACTTATGGCCAGCGCGGCGAGCCTACCACGTTCCGCGAACAGATCATCAAGAGCATCGCTGCAAACATGAAGTACGAACCGAAGAATTACGCTTCGGACGAGAACGCTTTCACCCGTGCGGTGAAGTCCGTTGTCGATGCCAAGACAGGTGAGATCAAGAAGGAACTCACCGACCAGATCGACACCAAGTTCCGACATGATGCGATGGCGTTCGCAGTCACTGAACTCAGCAAGCGTCTAGGACTGACGAAATGACCGAACCCATCCTCTTCGCGCTTGGCTGCATAGCCGGGCACTACGCCACCTTCCTCGCCTTCAAGGGCAGGCTGGACCAGCTCAAGCGCCTGACCGACCGGGACGCTCGCGGGCAGTTCGTAAAGCGGGAGATCTAGCATGAACGACGCCGCTTTCATCGCATGGATGGACCGCGAGAGCATCCACAAGATCGGCCGCTGGCCTGCCGGGCGCGTGTCCGTCGAATTGCAGGACGGTTCGTTCGGCGTTGGTCGCACCGTAACCGATGCGCTGGACAAGGCCAAGGCGCACACGGACAACATCAGGAGGGTTGCTTGAACGCCCACCCGATCAAGCTGGCAGAGATCGCCCGCGTGGCCGAACTGCTGGGGCCGCTCTGCGATGAGGACGACGCGCTTTTCCATGACATGATGGAAGCGGAAAGCGACCTGTTCGCCATCGTCGCTCGGCTTCATGCGCAGATCGCCCGCGATGAGGAAATGCTGACCGGCATTGCCGAGCGCCAGGCCAACCTTGCCGAACGCAAGCGGCGCATTGCCGAGCGGGTTATCGCAACCAAGGCGGCGGTGGGGCAATTCCTTCGCGCTGCCGGGCTGACGAAGATCGAACTGCCAGAGGCCAGTTATTCCGTCCGGGACGGCAAGCCGAAGCTGGAGATTGTCGATCCTGCGGCAGTCCCGCCCGAGTTCCAGCGGATGAAGCCGGAGCCGGACAAGACGAAGATCAACGAGGCGTTCGAGAATGTCGAGGCCCTGCCAAACTGGCTCATCCGCGACCTTCCGAAAGATGTGGTTACAGCTCGAAAGAAATAGGAGGAATAACATGGCGATCATGGCAACCGATACTGGCGGGGGCGGCGATTTTAGCCCCATGCCTCAGGGCAACCACGTTGCTGTCTGCAATATGGTTGTAGACCTTGGAAAGCAGCGGATCGAATACCAAGGAGAGGCCAAGGTCCAGCATAAGGTCTTCATCCGCTGGGAAACCCCGCACGAACGCCTGTCATGGACTGACCGCGACGGGCAGGAGCGGGAAGGTCCGCGCGTGATCGGCAAGACGTACACGCTGTCCCTGCACGAGAACGCAGCCCTGCGCGGCGATCTGGAGAACTGGCGCGGCAGGGCGTTCACCGAAGATGAGCGCAAGGGCTTCGACATCTCCAAGCTGCTTGGCGCTGCTTGCATGGTGAACGTGATCCACGAAACCAAGGGTCCGAAGACCTATGCAAACGTCAAGGGCTTAGGCTCCCTGCCGAAGGGCATGGAGAAGCCGCAGTCTGAGATCGGCCTGCTCCTCTACGACGATGAACACCTCGGCAACTTCGAGAAGCTTCCCGAGTGGCTGCAAAAGAAAGTCGATGAACAGGTGCAGGACGGCCCGCCCGCGAACAACGGCGGCAGCTTCGCTGACGATCTGGACGACGACATCCCCTTTTGAGTCACCATCCCCCGTGACCTGATTTCGCACGGGGGACCGGAAAGCCTGAGCCGGGGCGGGCAGGTGTAAGCCCCGGCAACTATTCGAGGACAGCATGGCAAAGCAACCAACCAAGGCAGAGCGCGAACGCTGGGGCGAAATTGTCCAGCGCGGGTGCCTTGTCTGTGGCGGCCCGGCGACGATCCACCATGTCACCGCGTCCGTTCACGGCGGCCGGCTTACCCGGCGGCATGACCGCGTGGTGCCGCTTTGCCCTGTCCACCACCAGGCAGTTTACGATCCCTTCGCCAACGATCCGCAGAGCGTCGAGCGGCTTGGCCATCGCGGTTTCTACCTCAAGCACGGGATCGATCTGCTGGCAGAGGCGGAAAGGCTGGCAAATGGCCGCTGACCGTCCGCCCCTGATGTTCCAATCCCGCCTTGGGATGCTGGCCCCTGCCAACCGCGCAGCCGAAGAGGCCATGCGCGAGATTCATGGCAAGGTTCGCGTCGAGATCAAAGGCGGATCGGCCAACCAGCGCCGTCGCGGCCTGTATTGGTCCCTCGCCACATTGGTCGCTCCGCTGCTGAACGAGGCCCACGGGCTTACGCTCGATGAGCAGGATTTGCACGATATAACCCGGCAGAAGCTGCGGCTTTACGATGAGATCATCCTGCCATCGGGTGAGGTCTACTATCGCATGCGATCCACCAGTAACCGGGCGATGAACGAGGCTGAACGCGCGGACTTCACTACGAAGGCGCTGGCGCTGTGGTCCACATGGACCGGCGTTCCGGTCGAAACCCTGCATCACGAAGCGGAGCGCGCCGCATGACCCTGGAACTGATCCTGTCCCACCCCGAAGATACGCGGCTCTCAGAACTCGTCCATCCGTTCGATAGGTATTCCATCGAAATGGAACTGTCAGACGCTGGCCGCCCGATCTGCTGGGATGCGCTCATGGAGTGCAGGACCGTGGGGGATCTAGCGGGGCTGGTGGGGGAGGTGGCGTGAAAGTTCTAATCGCCTGCGAATACAGCGCGACGGTGCGCGATGCCTTCCGGGCGCGCGGCCTCGATGCGTGGTCGTGCGATCTCATCCCGACCGAAGGAAGCAAGCGCTGGCATCTGGAAGAGGATGCTCTGGAATGCATTCGAGCAGGTTACCCAGGAGGCTGGCAGTTCAGGCCTGATGATCGCCCCGGCTGGGAGGAAAGCAAAAAGGAGGGCCGGCACCGGCCGTGGGATCTGGTGATCGCGCACCCCCCTTGCACCCACCTCGCGGTCTCTGGCGCACGCCACTTTGCCGAGAAGATCGCAGACGGACGGCAACAAGCCGCGCTGGAGTTCGTCCGCGCACTGCTGGACGCTCCTGTTGCCCACATCGCCCTTGAGAACCCTGTGAGCATCATCTCCAGCCGAATCCGCAAGCCAGACCAGACGATTCAGCCATGGATGTTCGGGCATGGGGAAACCAAGGCTACGTGCCTTTGGCTCAAGAACCTGCCGCCGCTGGTCCCGACGCATGTTGCCGGAGGTGACCTGTTCACCGCGCCAGCACCGAACGAGCGCGAGCAGCGCATATGGAAGATGCCGCCTGGTCCCGATCGTTGGAAGGAACGCAGTCGGACTTATCCAGGGATAGCTGCGGCCATGGCGGATCAATGGGGCGATTACATTCGTAGAAGGCAAGCCGCATGACCCACCCCACCTATACCGGAGAGGGAGCATGACTGCGCCGATCCTGCTGACCGAGGAAGAAGCCGCCCGGATCATGCACGTCAGTCCGCGCACTCTCCGCGCGTTGCGCTCGCGCGGGGAAATCCGTTACGTTCGCCCGAGTCCCCGCAAGGTGTTCTACACGCCCGAGGACTGCGCTGAATATCTCGCGCGCCACACCAAGCAGGACGAGCCGCCATGTCCGTCTACAAGCCCAAGAAAAGCCCGCGCTTCCACTACGACTTCCAATTCAAGGGGCAGCGGTATCATGGACCGACTGGCTGCACGTCCCGGCGGGATGCCGAACGGTTTGAAGCTGATCTCCGGCGGAAAATCGCGCTAGGCGAAACGGCAAAGCCGACCCTGACCGTCGAGGAAGCCTGCAACACCTGGCAGGAAATGGTCGGCGAACACAAGGCCAGCAAGGCGACCACTCTCTACCAGCTCGGCTATCTGATCGCCGGATTAGGCGGCAGGACCATGCTCCACGATATCACTTTCAAGGACGTGCAGGACTATACCGCGCGCCGCCGGGGGATGCCCAATGGGCGGGGCGGACTGGTATCCATGACCAGCGTCAACCGCGAGATCGAACTGTTGCGCCGGGTTGTCCGCTGGACCGAGCCGCGCGGATTCGAGGTACCGACGCTCGATTGGGGAAAGCTGTTGTTTGCCGAGCCGAAAGAGCGGGTACGGGAACTGTCACCCGATGAGGAAACGCGGCTATTCGACAAGCTGCCCGACAATCTCAAGCCGCTGGTCGAGTTCGCGTTGCTGTCCGGCAAGCGGCGAACTGAGATCATCACCCTGCGCTGGGCCGACGTGGACTTGATCGGCCAGCGGGCCACCGTGACCATCAAGGGCGGTCATCGCCATACCTTCCCGCTCTCGCCTCGGATGCTGGCGATCATCCGGGAACAGCCAAAGGCCTGCCCTCAGGTGTTCACCTATGAATGTGTGAAGCGGGTTCCGAGCCGCGATGACCGGGTGCGGCGCATTGTGGGCGAGCGGTATCCGTTCAGCAAGCAGGGCTGGGCGCGGCAATGGCGCAAGGCGCTCAAGGAAGCCGGGATCGAGGACTATCGCTTCCACGACAACCGCCACACGGCGGCGACAAGGAACCTGCGCGCCTCGGGCAACCTGAAGGCGGTTTCAAAGCTTCTGGCGCACTCTGACATCGCCACCACGGCCAAGTATGCCCATGCGCTTGAGGACGATGTGCGGGCGATGCTGACGGCTACCGAGACGGGGCAGGGGGTAGGATTCGAAGTCGGAGAGAATCAGTCAAAAACCGCATAATGTTGCGTTGACAGACCGCAACCGTTGCGGCATATTGCCGTCACAACGCATAGGATTCAAAGAGGTAGGAAATCACCTTGGATTGGCGCGATTATCTGCATGATGACGAGCGCGAGCGGATCGCCGCGATACCGCATGAGAAGGCGGCGCTGACCAGCGAATACAGGGCGATCTACAACCGCGCCCGGACCCGGATGTATCGCGCAAAATCCAGCAAGTCCCGAACTATCCCGGAACAGGAGAAAGCGAAGTGACGCAAACCCTTGTAAATGCTGGCGGTCGGGGAGCATGGTTGTCTGCTCCCAAAGCAGATGCGCTACCAGGCTGCGCTACTCCCCGGACCGCAGAAGCCCTTAGGTTTCCCGCCTTTCTGACGCAAGTGGAAAGGCTTGTTCGCGGCAACACGCGGAAGAACGCGGCGGGAACAGGCGAACAAACTCCCGGAATATCCCAGAACCGCCTCTCCCCCCTCTCTCACCATGGAGAGCGGGGATGAGCGGGCGCTGCGAGACGTGCCGGTTTCGTGAGCCTGACAACCGGCCAGAATACCCCGGCGCGGGGTTTTGCCAACGCTACCCACCCACCTTGGCGGTGTGGACTGCAAGCGGCCCTTACGGCGAGCCTCAAGCCAATTTTGAGCAGCACTGGCCGTGGATGGCCGCAAATGCTAGGTGCGGCGAATATCAGGAAGGCCAGCCCCCATGCTGACTCCCGCCCTGATCCACCATGGCACACCGCTAACCCCTCGTGCTGCCTTGCTCGAGGTCTGCGGGGGGCGGGCGATGTGCGTCTCGTTCTTCCGCCCTGATGATGTCGATGCGGTGGAGGAGATCAGCCCGGCCGTAATGTACGACAATGGGGCTTTCTCATTTTGGATGCAGGCCCTGCGCGCTGGGCAGGAGTGGGCGGGGGATAGGGATTGGATGCCCTTTCTATCGCTGGCTCGAACCACGCCTGTTCCACCCTGGCCGGTGGGCGGTGATCCCCGACATGCCGGGGGCACCCAGCCAGCTCAACGACAGCTTGCTATCGGACTGGCCATTTGGCTGCTCAAAAGGGGTGCCGCTGTGGCACATGGATGGCCCTATCGAGCGCCTCGGCAAGTTGTGCGAGCGGTTCAACAAAGTCGCACTGGGGTGGATAGGCGATCCCAAGAAGGAGCCTGTGGGCTGCGACGCATATCGCAGGCGCATGGACGAAGTGGCGGCCTTGTTTGGCAACGACTGGCCACCGATCCACATGATGCGCGGAACGGCTGTAGCGTTCGACTATCCGTTCCACAGCGCGGACAGCACCAGCCTCGCGCAGAACGGTTGGCGCTACGATACGGCGCTCGACTTCGGGGATCGCTGGGCCGGGAGGCGGGCTTATGCTGACCGGCTTGAAGGTGTTGACCGGAGCCGAAGGAGTCCTGTCAGTGGCCCATTACGGCCCGGACGGACGACTGCACGGGCACACTTACATGGTGCGCGCATGGTGGACGGGGGAGCCGTGCGCGGTGGAGAGCCAAGCGGTTCTGCGCAACTGGATTTCCAAGTTTGACCATGGCTGTTTGCCCCCAAACATGAGCCGGGCCGAGCGGATAGCCGAGCAATGCCTGATGGCGCTCGGCTGCTGCCGGGTTGAGGTATTGCGCCCCGGTGAAGGGGTATTTGCCCTTGTGGAAGCAGCATGACCCCCGCGCAATCCGACGCCCTTCTGGCGCTGCTGTTTATTGCCCTGGTCGTGTGGGCCGGGCGGACGATGTGGAGGAATCGATGAGCGAGTGGGATACCTGCATTTGCGGTGATTATCGCCGCGATCACAAGGATGGAACAGGGCGTTGCGGCCTTCGCTGGCTCAAGCCCGATTGTGGCTGCAACAGCTTCCGGATCGACCGTGCTTTCGCGACACAAGCCGACGCGGAAGCTTTTTACCGGGAAGCTATGGCAGCGCCCAAGCCGAAGCCTGATGTACCTCCCGATCCCGTGTTCACCAGCTATGCCGACCTGGTCGCATGGGTGATGGAGGATGCGAACATGGCCGCCGCTGACAAGCAGCTGCAGCTTGCAGCACTGGACCAGCTCAAGCGCGTGATGCTGGCCCACTCACATCTGTTTCCAGTGGACGGCAGCGCATGACCTACCCCGCCCCCATCGAACAGCAAGCCCGCGAGATCGCGGAGAGGCATGGATGGCCTTGGGAGAGTTTTTCCGAGAGCCTCAAAGGCGTTGTCCTCGAAGCCCTCAACACCACACCGAAAGGCGAGACGATGCCGAAACAATGCAATTGCGGCGGCGCTACTGACTGCGACGCCTACACCACCCCCACCAAGCCCGACGAACTGCCGGAATGGGCGCTGAGGGAGGCTATGACCATCAGCACCGAGGACGTCGCTCGCCTCCTTGTCGAACGTGGGGAGACAGAAAATCAGTGGCAACCGATCAAGACTGCGCCGAAAGACGGTTCCTATGTTGACCTGTGGTGTGCGCCACTTTCCTATACAGAAATCGCACTCACTCCGTGCCGCGTCCCGAACTGCTATTGGGTGCCTGACTACAGCGCGTGGTATTGGTCGCCGTCTAGAGGCGAGCCTATCCGAGTCTGGCACCGCGTCACACACTGGATGCTGCCCCCGGAGCCGCCAAAGTCTGATGAACCCAAGGACGACCCCGACCTTGTGCTGGCGAGGGAGATGGCGGCGCAGGATGCAGACAGGCAGGGGGCACCACAAACTGCCACCGCGCTTCGGGAAGGCAAAGCCGACGATACGATCAGTTGCCGCACCGCCCTCCGTACCATCAAGCACCTGCGCGAAGCGGGTTGGAAGGAGGGGGTATGAGCAGGGTTATCTACGTCGACGCTAACGTGCTTCGATTCGATGATGGGTCGGAGATTTCTTCCGCCCACGACCAAGAATGCTGTGAAAGCCACTATCTTGACTTTTCGGAACAATCCCTTGGGGATTTCGAGGGGATGGAGTTCGATTTAACATCCCCCTCCTTTTTCGAGAAAGTAGAGGACTACGGTATTCGTCTACTCCCGCTGAACGGGCATCCTGTCAGTGTTCCCGGATATGGGTATAATAACGGGTATTATTCGGCTGACCTGACGTTGGTTTTGGAAAGACTTGGGACCGTAACCAACTTTGACATTACAGAATGCCAAAGCGTCTCTGGGTAACAAGGAACCCCGCCCATGACCGACCCCACCCCCATCGAACAGCAGGCGCGAGAGATCGCGGAGAGGCATGGCTGGTACGACCACTTCCGCCTGTACAGCCGCTTCCGCACCCTCGTCTGCGAAGCCCTGCTCACCAAAACACCGGAGGAAGAGAAGATGAAACTAGGCGGCGGGACTGCCAATGCAATGCGTGCGCTGGGCTGGGAAGTCCGCGCACCGAGCGACCCTACGGACTGCGCTTCGTTTGAGGTGTCCAACCGGCATCGACCCGAACAGGTCTGGCTCGCCAAGGACGAAGCCGAGGGCTGGCAGATCGCCGAACGGGAGCAGGGTTTGCGAGGCATCCAGCAGATCAAGCCCACCCCCACCAAGCCCGACGAACCAACTGGAACGGCTCTTATTGCCGCAAGAGACTTATTGGCTGCGACCGAACGCGAGTTGGCATCTAAGCCATCTCCCGACTTTTACACCTCAGAAGATTTCCGGAGAAACGCGGCTTCGCTAACCGTCGCCCGCCTCCTTGTCGAACGCGGCGAACACTCCAACGCCGCCGACTGGCGCAACCGGGCTGAACGCGCCGA
>Ga0207674_10011212_pt1 | contig 10076 bp, 8 predicted proteins | sample KBSCornC72_FD_184303 | JGI IMG/M metagenome (GOLD analysis project Ga0207674, IMG submission 184303) | Corn rhizosphere microbial communities from Kellogg Biological Station, Michigan, USA - KBS Corn C7-2 (SPAdes) (version 2) | ecosystem: Host-associated > Plants > Roots > Rhizosphere > Soil ... | reverse complement strand
CCTGAGCCGACGTGTGAAGCGGGACGATCGACGCGATAGCCATCGCGAGCGCGGAACCATATACGAGACGCATAGTCTTTCCTCTCCTGTGATCGGCCGTGCAGCGGCCAAACCGGAATATTGCCATAACCGCAGGAATTGCCATAATCGCCGAAATTGCCATAATCGCCGAAATCAAGAAATCAACTCCGGCGCTTTTGGCAATTGTGACAATTATGGCAATTCATCCTTCGCGTCTTTCACGTCGAGAATTTTTCGAGATCTCCGCGGCTGGGGCGATTGCAGTGACGAACCGCGACGCGCGACCCGCGAACCGCCGCAGTGCCGCGCTCCCGCAAGGCGTCGCGGCCGGTTGGTACGACCAGCCGATGCGCTGGGTGCAGCTGACGCTCGTCGAGAATGATCCGGGCACGTTCGATCCGCAGTTCTGGCTCGACTACTTTCGTCGGCTGCATGCGGACGCGGCGACGCTCAGCGCGGGCGGGATTGTCGCCTATTACCCGACCGAGATCCCGCTGCACCACCGGAGCGCATGGCTGGGCAACAGCGATCCCTTCGGCACGCTCCTGACCGGGTGTCGCAACATGAACATGCGCGTGGTCGCGCGTACGGATCCGCATGCGGTCCGCGACGAGGTACGCGCCGCGCATCCGGATTGGATCTCCGTCGCGGCAGACGGCCAGCCACGCCGTCACTGGGCCAATCGCGACTTATGGGTGACTTGCGCGCTTGGTCCTTACAACTTCGACTTCATGGATCAGGTGCATCGGGAAATCGAGACCAGGTACAAGGTCGACGGGATTTTCTCGAACCGGTGGGCGCCGCAGGGAGGCGACTGCTACTGCGTCCACTGCCAGCAGAACTTCAAGGCGGCAAGCGGATTCGATCTGCCGCGCACGGCGGATCGCCGCGATACGGTGCGTCACGCGTTCGTCGCGTGGCGGAAAACCCGGTTGACCGAGCTCTGGAAGAAGTGGGATGCGACCGTGCGCTCGGTGAATCCGAACGCCAGCTTCATTCCCAACGGTCCGCCCGACATGAAAACGGCGGGGGAGCTTGCCGCGATCCAGTTCACCGACAATCAGGCCCGCCGGGGGCTTACCCCGCCATGGAACAACGGCCGGCGCGCGAAAGAGCTGCGGTCGGTGATGGGGACGCGGCCGATCGGCGGCATCTTCAGCGTCGGGCTCGAGGAGCCCTATCGGTGGAAGGACTCGGTTCAGAGCGAGCCGGAGATTCGCGTGTGGGTCGCCGAAGGCACGGCGAACGGCATGCGCCCATGGGTGACGAAGTTCTCGGGCGTGCTCTACGACAAGCGGTGGCTTCCGATGGTGGAGCGCATCTACGACTGGCACTACAAGCACGAGCGCTATCTGCGTAACGAGATGCCGCTCGCCCGCGTGGGACTGCTCTATTCGGAGCAGACGCAGGCCGAGCATCCGGGCGTCGCGCAGGGCGATCGCGCCGAGGATCATGTGCTCGGGATGTACCACGCCTTGCTCGAGTCGCGAGTCCCGTTCGAGCTCGTGCACGAGGCCTTTCTGACGCCCGATCGCCTCGATCGTTTCAAGGCGCTCGTACTCGCTGACGCCGCGGCGTTGTCCGACGCGCAGTGCGCCGCGATCCGCGATTACGTGAAGCGCGGCGGCAGTCTCGTCGCGACGTTCGCGACGTCGCTCTACGACGAGGCCGGCCGCCGGCGCGGCGACTTCGGGCTTGCCGACGTGTTCGGCGTCTCGTTCAACGGCCGAATCGAAGGCCCGATGCAGAACTCATATCTGAGCCTCGACGCGGCGCCGGCAACGGGAAAGCGGCACCCCGTCCTCGAAGGGTTGGAGGATACCCCGCGGATCATCAACGGCGCTTTCAGGATCGACGTCAAGGCGACGGCGAACGATTTCCCGTCCCCCGTGACGCTCATCCCCACGTATCCCGATCTGCCGATGGAGGACGTCTATCCGCGGGTTGCACACACGAGCACCCGCGAGCTGTATCTCAGGGACTTGGGCAAGAGCAGGATTGCGTATGTTCCCTGGGATATCAGCCGCACGTTCTGGGAGGTGCTCGCAGTGGATCATCTTAGGCTGCTGCGCAACATCATCGGGTGGGCCGCGAACGAGCAGCCGCCCGCCGTCGTCGAAGGTCCGGGCATCGTGGACGTCACCGTCTGGCGACAGAAGGGGTCGATGACCGTCCACCTCGTCAACCTGACGAACCCGATGATGATGAAGGGGCCCTTGCGCGAGGTGATTCCTGTCGGGGCGCAGCGCGTGCGAATTACACTCCCGGAGGGAGTCCAGGCGCGGAAGGTCCAGCTGCTGACGGCCGGGACTGCGCCACGCACGGAGACGTCGAACCGGACGTTGACGTTGACCGTGCCGTCTGTGGATGTTCACGAAGTCATAGCTGTTGATTTTTGACGCGATTCGCGATTCGCGGCGCGCGATTCGGAGTTCGCGGGTCGCGATTCGGGTCGCGGGTCGAGGATAAACGATGGAACGCCGGACCTTTCTCACTTCGCTCATCGGGACTGCCGCACTTTCCAGCGTGATTGCGGATCAGGCGGACGCGCAGACCGCCCCGCCGGAGTTCTACGTCTGGCGGCAATACGTGCTCCGCAACGGCACGCAGATGCGGCGCCTCGCCGAATTCATCCAGAACGCGGCGATCCCGGCGCTGAATCGCCTTGGCCACAAGCCGATCGGCGTGTTCGAGGTCGTCGCCGGCGTACCGACGCCGACGCTGTTCACGCTCACGCCGGTCGCATCGCTCGACCGCCTCGCGACGCTGGAAAGCGCGCTCGACGCAGACGAACAGTTCATGAAGACGGGCGCCGCGTATCTCGACGCGCCGGCGACGGACATGCCCTACGTGCGGCAGGAGGTCTCGCTGCTTGCTGCCTTTCCGAAGATGCCGCACCTCGAGGTGCCGGCCGCAACCGCAGCGAAAGGCCCGCGACTTTTCGAGTTGCGCACTTACGAAAACCCGTCGGAGAAGGCACAGCGCGCCAAGATGCGAATGTTCGCCGAGATGGGGGAGATCGATATCTTCAAGCGCGTCGGCCTCACGCCCGTCTTCTTCTCCCGCACGCTCGTCGGCGCGCACATGCCCAGCATCGTCTACATGCTGGTTCACGAGAACATGGCGGGGCGCGAAAAGAGCTGGGGGAATTTCAGCAGCGATCCGGAGTGGCAGAAGCTCCGCGCGACGCCCGGTTACAGCGACGCAGACATCGTCTCGAACATCACCACGGTCTTTTTCCGGCCAGCCGGATACTCGCAGATTTGAGCGCTGGGTGCGAACGATGATCGCGGCGGTCACACTCGCGCCGCTCCTGCTGTGCAGCTGCGGCGGAACGAGCGGGCCTCTGTCGCCGACGGCTCCGGCAGGGCCACCGATCCCCGGGCCAACGATTCCGGGGGGCGCGTGCGGCGCGATCGGTACCGCAATCGTGAACGGATCCGCATGTTCCAACACGACCTCCGTCGTGCTCGTCAACGTGCGTGATGACACCCGGTCACTCGGCTCCTGTTCGGGCACCGTCATCGCGCCTCGCGCCGTGCTCACCGCGGCGCACTGCCTGTCCGGGGGCGTGACAAGGGTGCAGGTCTTCCTGGGAATCGGGCCGCCTATCGCCGCGAGCTCGTTCTTCGGATCGGCCGAGTATCGCGAATTCGATCCGAATGCGCTCGACGTCGGGGTTCTCCTCTTCGATCGGGATCTAGGTCGAACGCCGGTTCCTCTGCTGTTCAGCCGCGACGCGCGGGTCGGCGAAGTCGCGGTCATCGCCGGATGGGGTGACAATCAGACCAGTCCCACCGCCACACTTCGCGCGGGACTGACATCCATAACCGGCATCAGCGCGGCCCGCTTGCAAACGCAGTTCGGCGCCGCCAACGCAACGGTGTGCGCTGGCGATTCCGGCGGACCGCTGCTGCTCGTCGAGGAAGGCACGTGGGCCATCGGCGGCATCACGTCGGCGGTGCACGGCCTGTGTACCTCCGGGACGGACTACTACGCCAACGTCCGCAATCCTTCAATCATCTCGTTCATCCTGAGTCACGTTCCGGACGCGCGGCAAATGTAGGTCTGACGCTAATGCAGGGTCGCCGGATTCAGCCGAGAGTACGCACATGAATACTTATGCGCTTCCCGTCATTGCGTTCGCCATCGCCATCGGAGCAGCTCAGGTCGCGGACCGGCAATCGATCATATCGTTTGCGGAGCGCGAATCGGTGCGGGCGCTGACGTTCAAGCAAGGGGATCGTGATGCCTTCACCTCGGTACGCGAGTCGTTCACCCCAGAGGCCTGGACGGCGTTCGTGAAGCACATGCAGGGCTGGCTCGACGCGAACGGCGCGCCGGTGTTCGCGTCGACCTTCGTGTCTGCGGGCAAGGCCCGAATCGTGGCGGAGGAGGCTGGCGCAGTTCATGTGAGGATTCCAGGCACGCTCACGCACGCACAACACCACTCCAAGACCACTTACCGTCCCTTTGCAGTCGATGTCTGGGCCGCCGGCGATCCCCTGAGGATTCAGAAATTCACGCAGACGACCTGCCTCGGCGCCTCGACCGCCTGCCAGTGACGTCGAAGCGGCCGGCCAGCGACGGACTGAGCGTTATCCGCAGCAAGACGTCTGTTTGCGAGGTATCACCGAGGTTGGCGTACTGCACCCGCAACCACTCCCGCCGTCAGATTTCACGTCGGCGTCCTCCGCACAGCAGGCGCTCGTACCTGCAGGGGCGGGTCCTCCGCAACACGCGACTACTCGTTCGACCTGTGCACTCCGCAACGCTGCTGACGATGCCGCGTTCGTGGTTGTTCTTTGATTGGCGTTCATCTCAAACTCCTTGTGAATCGGGGCGGTCCTTGCAGCCCGCCGTTCACTAAGGAAGACGACGAGAGTTCACGACGGACGCATCCGGCGCGCGACTAGCCGCTCGACGAACGCCGCTTCGACGCGCGCACGTCGCGCGTGTCGATCGAGGCATCGCACCCGCCGCAGGCGCCTTCGAATCGCTGATGGAAATCCGACACACCGCCGCGCACATCTATAGCGATCTCGCAGCAATGAACGAGCATTTGTCGCAACTGTCCCCGCCCGCGCTGAACGCGAGACTTCATGCCGGACACTGAGATGCCGGCGTGCTTGGCCGCGCCTGTCTGCGTCATCCCGTGCAAGGACGTGAGTTGGATGGCCGCACGGTACGGCTCTGGAAGGCGGGTGATCATCGACGTCAAACACGGCGCGAGCCCGGCCTCGGCCTCGCGCACAGCGGCTGTATCCGACTCCGCAGGGAGATCGGTCTCCAACGCATCCGTCCGGCCGTCACGGCGCTGGCGGGCTCGCAACGCGTCACGCAGCGCGTTTCGCGCAATCTGAAACAGCCAGGCCTCCGGCCGCTGCGTTTCCCGCAAGGTACCTAAATTTCGTATCACACGAAGGAACACATCCTGCAGGAGATCGTCCGCATCGACCCCGGGTGGCACGCGCCTCGCCAGGAACGCGCGCAGCGGCGGCCCAAAATCATTCCACAGCCCCACGGGATCGGCCGAGAGCGGCGATTCTGTAGGTTTTCCCGTCGGTTCTGACGGACGCTTCGCCATGACTCCTACCGCCACCGTTATACGCTCCTTTCTGCCCAAGATTAAAGACGCGAGTGTTGCGAAATGGATGCAACTAAGCGACAACGCTGTATTCTGCACTTCAGACCGTCGTGGCATCGTTGTCACCGGAGGACAGGGCGCACGTTAAGGTGAGGTCTGCCGCCGCCCTGAATGCATGCCAGCCGAACGGGCACGGCTAAGGGGCCTTCTCGGCCGACTGAAGGCCGGGCGTTGCGTAACTGCGTCTAAACGCCAGGACAAAGGAGGCCGCATGCTTCGCGTGCTCACCATCGTTTGCCTGATTGCTTCGAGTGCTCCGGCACGTTCGGTATCGTCCCAGGCTCCGGTCGTCGCGCGTCCGCCTGTCAACACCGCCCCGGTGTGGGTGATTCTGGTTGACGACCTCCACCTGGACTTCACGTCGACCGGACACATTCAGGAACTCTTGAGGACGATTACCAGCCAGCTGCCGCAAAACGGAGACTTGACCGGCATCGTCTCAACCGGCCCCTCATCAATTGCGTTTGATCTCACGACGGACCGGACCGGGATCGCAGGAGTCATCAAGAATGTTTCAGGCGCGGCAATGAAGCCGTCTGAGATTCTTGACGCAATGGACAGTCAGCGCTCCGAAGCGCGCCATCGAGCGCACGTCACTCTTTCTACGGCCGCTGATGTCATCTCGATGCTCGGTCGCGTCGAGAGCCCTCATAAGGCACTCGTTTACGTGAGCAACGGATACAACGTGGATGTTCTGCCCGGGACCCCGCGGAGCGACACGAACCCATTTCTAGCGAAGGATGCCATCACCGACGAGCGCCTTCGAGCAGAGGTCGCCGAGCTGACGCACCAGGCGACGGCCGCGAACGTCACAATCTATGCGATCAATTTCGGGGGGATGCGCGAGCATCCGACCCGAGATCCACGCGTGCAGGATCCCGCCGTGTGGGACAAGTATCGGGCGACCACGCGCCGGAGCCTCGAAGTGATAGCAGAAGAGACCGGAGGATTCGCGATCCAGGACGATCTCGAGGGCGGGTTGAAGCGCATTTCAGGCATGAGGTAACGCGAATGTTCAACTCCCAACCGCCACCTCCCAACCTCCAAGCGAGCCGATTCGCTGGTTTCCGCAGTTTGGGAGTTGGGAATTGAGCGTTGGGAGTTGATTCGGTCCTTACTTCTTCCGGATCTCCACCGCACGCTCCCGGGTCTGTGTGATCTCGACCCGGTCACCGGTATGTAATCCCTCGAGCAGCCGTTTATCATTGACCAGCCGCGCGGCTCGGACGCCGTTCTGGCGGTAGGTCACGATCGACGTCTGTGTGTCGATATTTTCAATGGTGACCACCGCCTTCGATTGCGCAGTCACGTTGTCCCCACCCGCCTTCTTCGCTTCCTCGGTCGTATCGCGCACCCCTTCCGCCTTGGCGTTGGGTCGGACCTGCACGATGACGGATTCGATGTAGCGGACGACCACGACGTCGCCAACCTTGAGGTCGGCGAATGCCGCGACCTTCGGGTCCACATAAACGCTCTGCAGCACGTTGCCTTCCGCCGCGCGAAAGGTCACGACGCGCGACGACCGTTCGATCCGGTCGACGGTCCCCGTCACCGTGGACTCGCGGGTCACGGCCTTGGGAGGTTGAGCGGACTCGAGGGCAGCCTGCCCCAACAGCGCCACCATGAGTGCCGGCATGAGAAGTCTGATCATGGCGTGAGCCTCAGCACCTCTGTAGGTTACGCTCGAATTGCGGTAGATCCAATCGAGAAGTTGGACCACCCTCGCCGCTCCGTTGACATCGAGCCGCCGCGAGCGGCACGATGGCTCAAATGCCCCGACCGCTACTGGCGACACTCTTTTTCCTGCCCGTCGCCCTCGGAGCCGTACCCTCGGGCCAGCCGGTCAGCACGCTCCACATCAAGGTCGTTCTGACCGACGCCGAGAAGAAGACCATCCCCGTCCCGCATCATGCGTTGCTCGTGAGCGAGAATCCCGGCAGCGCGCCCCCGCGCCGCGTCGTCACGGCGCTCGATGGCACCGCCGATGTGCCGCTCCGTCCTGGCAACTACACGGTGGAGTCTGACCAGCCGATGGTGATGCAGGGACACTCGTACGAGTGGCGGGAGACGATCGATGTCGCCGCGGGCCGCGCCACGCTTCTCGAATTGACTGCCGACAACGCGCAAGTGGCGCCCGTTGACTCGACGTCGAACAACTCCGCGGGGGACGCCTCGGTGCTCCTGATGCGATGGCAAGACAGCATCGTGGCGCTCTGGACCCCAACGACCCACGCGTCGGGCTTCGTGATCGACGCGAGGGGCCTCATCGCAACGAACCAGCAGGTCGTCGGCACGGCGACGTCCGTGGAAGTACAGCTCACACCCTCAATCAAAGTGGCCGGCACGGTCCTCGCGGCAGATGCCGCGCGCGCCGTTGCGATCCTGTGGATCGATCCAAAAGCGCTCCCGTCGACGCGTCCTCCGTCGCTTGAATGCGCGCCCGCGCCAAAGCCGACGCTCGCGAACGGCCAGGAGATTTCCACGATCGGCATTTCTCTTCGTGGTCAGAAAGCCATCACGTCCGGAACGGTCGTCCGGGTAGAGCCGCATGGCGTCATGTCCGACCTCATCGTTGCCCGCGGCAGTACGGGCGGACCGGTGTTTGCCGCGGACGGCCGGCTGGTTGGAATCAGTTCTCCAGTTGATGAGGAGGAACGCAAAGACGACGGCCGCAGCGGCGGCTTCCGAGTGGCCCGGCTGGAGGATATCTGCGATGTCGTCGAATCGGCGGAGAAGAGGATGACGGCTGTGGCGGCGCCCGCGGGTGCGCATCTGCCGTTGGAGCCCGCGCGGCCGTTTCCGGTCGACGCCCTCGAAGATGCCGCGAAGCGCCGCGTCGGCAGCCTGACTCCGTATCAGGCATCGTCGTCCGACTTCGACATCGCCTTCATCACGCCGGTGATGACCTACGGCGCGCAGTATCAGATAGAGCAGTCGCGCCAACGCGAGCGCGGCAATACCCGCGCACCTGGCGCGGATCCGGCATTCGTGCGTCCTCTCATGGATTTCAGCAACTGGTCGGAGTACGTCGCCGACTTTCCTCCGGTGCTGCTGGTCCGCGTCACTCCACGGCTGGTGGAGAGCGTCTGGACGACGATCGCCCGCGGCGCCGCACGGACGCAGGGCCTGGCACTGCCGCCCATCAAGCGCTTCAAATCAGGTTTCCTGCGGATGCGCGCGTTCTGCGGCGATGTCGAGGTCACCCCAATCCACCCGTTCAAGCTCGAACAGCGGGTTTCTGAAACCGATGCCGTTTATGAGGGACTCTACGTATTCGATCCTGGCGCGCTTGCACCGGCCTGCGGAACGGTCAAGCTCGTGCTCTACTCGGAGAAGGAGCCCGAGAAGGCCGACACACGCCCGATCGATCCCAAGGTTATCGGGCAGATCTGGGAGGACTTCGCACCCTACAGGGCGGTCACCGCGCCGCCGTCGCGACGGCAAGACGCTGCTCGTACAACAAGTCGCCATTTGTGGTTCGCACTTCCACTCGCCACTCCTCGCCACCGTGTACTGTCTGCCGGCTGTAGGTGCGATATCCCTCGGTCGGATTGGCGCGAACGGTCAGCCGCGCGGTCTTCTGCAGCGCGTTTCCCCGATACCAGCGGTGGATCACAACCGCGTCGCGCGGGGATTTGACGCGCGTGTAGAGCACGATCGGCCCGGCGGCCACCGGGCTCTGCACCGGATCGCATCTCCAGCGGCCGCCGCTCGTCGAGAAGTTATGGCACAGCTGCGGCGCGACGACGCTGATCCCACTGGATGCGCCCACCGGCGCAGAGGGCGTAGGCGCAGCGCGGCTTGAATTCTTGTTATCGCGCGGTGCTGTGCGCGGCGGCTCTCCCTGTCCAGCAGAAGGAGGCGCAGCGGCCGGCGCCGGCGCTGGCTCGGCGGGCTGCTGGGCCGCGGGTGGGCCTGTCTCGGTCTGCGGTGGCGTGTCCCGCGTCAGGCACGAGCGCACCACGAACAGCAAGGCAATCGCGAGAAGTACGAGAGCGACCGCTGCGAAGACGCGCGGGTTAATCCCGGGTGAGTGGCGAACAGCAACCGGTGCACCGGAAGATATCGGCGTAGCCGGCGCGGCGACGCTGGCGGCGCGGACAGCCGGTGCGGTCTCCGCCTCGCGAGCCTTGTCGTGGCGGGCAAACAGGTCGGGTTCGGGCGGCGTAGGTTTCGGCGGGTTGGGTTCAGGCGGCGTGGGTGCCGGCGAAACCTCCGCCGACGATGACGACACGCGGACGATGCCCAGCGGCGACTGGTGGAATCTCAACTCTGCTTACAGGCGCGGTTCCGGCCATTCTTCCCCCTTGCATCCACCATGTTAAGGGATGCGGCGGCGGGATGCGCCGGAAGGCGGGTGGACGGATTTCCTGAAAAATGAAAAATGGGACGGAGGGTTGGCTCCGTC
>Ga0207674_10011210_pt1 | contig 10076 bp, 7 predicted proteins | sample KBSCornC72_FD_184303 | JGI IMG/M metagenome (GOLD analysis project Ga0207674, IMG submission 184303) | Corn rhizosphere microbial communities from Kellogg Biological Station, Michigan, USA - KBS Corn C7-2 (SPAdes) (version 2) | ecosystem: Host-associated > Plants > Roots > Rhizosphere > Soil ... | reverse complement strand
ACGGCCCAATCGATGGCTGGTTCAGCGTGTTTCATCGCTCGGTGTTGCCGCTTGCGCAATCGTGGTACGGCGACATCTATTTTCCGCTCGGTGCATTGTTGAGGAATCGTCTGCGCGAGAGCGGGCGCCTTGGATTGCTGTGCACAAAGTTTAGAGTGTTTCATGTAATCGGTCCGCAATACGTGTCGCATTTTGGAATGTTGGATTTCGAGATTGAAAAGTATCGCCGGCTCGGCAGGCACGACATCGTCTCCTGGTACGAAGGCGCCAGAGACACCTTGCCGCCAACGGACGAATTGAGCTCACGTGTGAAAAACATTCTCGCGCAATTGGAATAACGATGAGTGCAGAAACACAACCGGCGCTGAGTTACCGGCTCGAGGATCAAACGATACTCCGCGAGATCAAAGAATCGTTTGCGCCGGACGGGGCGGCGGAGCGAGAGCACAACGCGCAACCCGAATCGGCCGGCTTCGGATCGATCCATTACAGCTTCATCACGAATCTGCGCCCGGAGCGCGTGCTCGCTATCGGATCGCGGCACGGCTACGTCCCGAGCATCATCGCGCTCGCGCTGAAGGCCAACGGAGCCGGAACACTCGATTTCGTCGACGCCAACTACGGCGATACTACTCACGGCGTGGACGTCGCGTTTGGCGGCGTTGAGAATTGGAGCGGAAATCCCGCCGAGAAGTTCTCACGCTTCGGCCTCCGCGACGTGATCAACTTTCACATTCAGCGCTCGTCTGATTTCTTCGCGGCGTGCAAATCGAAATACGGTTACATCTATCTCGACGGCAATCACTCGTATGAAGGTTGTCGCTTCGACTTCGAAGAGTCGTTGAAGGTGTCGACCGCCGGCGCGTTGATCGTTTTGCACGACGTAGCAGTAACGCAACCCGGTTTCGGAGTAAACCAACTGTTCGCGGAGTTGGACGAGAGTCGTTACAGCAAGATTCTCATTCCCGCGTGGCCCGGTCTCGGCATCGTGCAACGAAAGGCTGAAACAAAGTCGTGAACGCGAACACACCACATCCGTGGCAAGTGCCGCGACTCCAGGAGATTCTTTCAGGCAAGAAGTTCTGGGGTTATCTCGACACGGAAGCTCTGCAATCGCGTTACGTGCTCGCAGCGCACTTCGTCCGACACGCGCGCAACATCGTCGAGATCGGCGGCTATCGCGATAACCTGATCACGCGCTTCCTCACCGGAACGCACGATTCAGTTTCCGTCTTCAGTCTTGACGCAGAGTTTGAGACGTTTGAAGCAGAGACGCTCAACGGCGCGCCTTGTCGTGTGCGACACGTCGGCGACTACTTTCAGAACTACACGCACCCGATTGAGAGTCTCGCCGTGATTGTGTTGGGAATTGAAATCCTGGGTGACTTCGATCCGTTGTGTAATCTGTTGAGCAATGCGGACGTGGCGGTGATCGAAGTTCCCATCGATCACGCGCCGAGCGTCGACTGCCTGGGTGCGATCTTGCAGCGCACGAGTCTCCGCGTCGCCGTTCAAATCAACCTCGATCTCTCACCAAACGAATTCATCATCGGCGACGAGCTCGCCAGGACAAACATGAACGTGCCGTTCTGGAAGCGCAACGTTTACGTCCTGCGTCCGTTGGGCTTGGACCACGCTCAGGCTTCACTCTGATTGGCTCGAGTCTGCTCTCTCACATTCTCCGTAGCAGCGAATTGGACCGCTGAGCCGTAGAGTACATTCGAGGCGAATACTGCCGCGATAAATTGGGCGACAGGCACAAACTTGAACATGTCGAAGAATTGCTCAACAGGCGTTGTATTTCCCCGAATCAGGCACTCCATGCCGACGACGAGGAACATCGTGAGTCCCCATGCAGTCAGCGCAACAAACCCTATCGCTTGCCAGCGCAGGAAAATTGACGCGCGAGCTGTCGGCAGATAACGGTGTATGAGCAGCGACGCGGCGATCGACAGAATAACGTGCCAGGCGACGACAGGAACCCACCACAGATCCTCGACCTGGTAGTACCTCGACTCGTATTCGTTGATTCTTAAGAATCGTAAGTAGTCGTAATACGCCACAATGCGTGCACCGAGAAGAAACACGCTGACGGAAAACAGTCCCGAGCAAGCGCCGGCCATTGCCAGGCTGAGATCTCTACGCAGCTTACTCATTTGAATGTCCTTTCAAGCGACAAAGTTTGATTGGTTTAGACGCTTGAAGAGGAGATAAGTTCCGGGATCCGCAACTCTGGTTGAGCTATTAGTGCAAGCCTGGCTTCGAAATCATGGACACGGTCCATATAATGATGTCTAAATGGAGAGCGGAGAATCGGTATGAGTCGTAGCGTTATCACATGCGTCTTGGCCATGGCGCTATCGTTTTTGGCTACTGACATTGTAAGCGCACCGAAGGCGCCTCCTGCGCCGATACAAATTTTGTGGAGCAATTCTCGCGAGGTAATTTGCGTCTACAACGTGCGCGCCGCAACGACTGATAGAGTCAAAGTACAACTTATCGGCTACGGCAACAACCTGGGCACCGACACGAAAGTTTGGAACGGTGGAATCGACGATTTGCTAGCGGTTACTGAACGAGCTTCCACAGAGGCGAATAGAGCTCATACCAAACCCGATAAAAGCGGCGAATGGAAGCTGACGATACGCTACAGCAAGGGAGGCGTACGCCGCTCATTTTCGATCGAGGGTGAAGTAAACGAGTTATTCAGATTCTATTCGAATACGGTTGATCTTCAGGCGCTCTTAAAACTTGTTTCGAGTGATGCTCCCAAGGCCTATCGACTCACCTTTGAGGGAGGCGATCTCAGAGGAACAATGCGTGCACCGTAAAGAATGAGGCAGTTCACATCAACTGATCGTGCCTGAGAAATATGCAGTCAAGGATGAAGTCGCCCGGCAGCCGCGTCGGGATCAGTGATTTCGACCTTGCTTGACTGAATCCAAAACGCTAGGCTAGTCTGCATTAGTCACTTACGCCACACCTTGGGGCCGTAGCTCAGCTGGGAGAGCGCATGACTGGCAGTCATGAGGTCAGGGGTTCGATCCCCCTCGGCTCCACCATCTCAAGCGACATTCCTCGGAACTCTCCGTCCTTTCTTTGCGTTTTCGAAACAACGCCCTGGATTCAACACCACGACGGTGAACTCCTGTTCTAAGGAGAAGGACGATGACCCTACGATCGCTAAGTGCAACTACAGCACTCTTGTTCTGTCTATCCGTCACCACATCGGCGCAAGATTGGCCGCAATGGCGGGGGCCGGAGCGGAGTGGGATCTCGCAGGAGAAAGGTCTCCTCAAAGAATGGCCGAAGGACGGTCCCAAACTGCTCTGGCAGGTAAACGACATCGGCGACGGCTATTCAACCCCATCAGTTGTCGGGTCGCGGATCTATCTGATGAGCAACCGCGGCATGGACAATGAATTTGTTCAGGCTCTTTCAACTCAGGATGGAAAAGTTCTTTGGACCACGCGCGTAGGTAACGTTGGTAACCCGAATCAGGATCCGCCCTTCCCAAAAGCGCGCTCGACACCGAGCGTTGACGGAAATCTCGTATACGCGCTGGGCTCCGACGGCGATCTCGTTTGTCTTGATGCGAAGAGCGGCAAGATTCGCTGGCAGAAGAGTCTTCGTAAAGACTTCGGCGGCGAGCCTCACGACTGGGCCTATGCAGAGTCACCATTGATTGATGGCGACGTCCTTGTCGTAACTCCCGGTGGCCCCGAGGCCACGATCGTTGCGCTCAACAAGAAGACGGGCGCGGTCATCTGGAAGTCGGCTGTTCCGGGTGGCGACGCGGCGGGTTATGCGTCGGCGATTGTCGTGCAAGCTGGTGGGCGCAAACAGTACGTGCAGTTTTTGAGTAAAGGCATCGTCGGTGTGGATGCAAAGACCGGTGCGTTCCTCTGGCGCTACAAGGAAGTGGTCAAAGGACCGGCGCAGGCTTTCACGCCGGTTGCGCGTGGTGAATATGTGTATGGTGGAGCGCTGGGCATCGGCGGCGGACTCGTACGTCTGAAACCGGACGCCGGCGGAGTCACAGCAGAACAGGTTTACTTCGAACGCGGGCTTCCCAACGGCTTTGGCGGTGCCGTGTTGGTTGGTGACTATCTTTACGGGACGCAAGCCAGAGGTGGACTGGTTGCCATCGAGTTCACCACAGGCAAGTTGAAATGGAAGGCGGAACAGTTCGGCATGGGTTCGGGCCTTTACGCCGACGGCAATTTATACATTCACGACGAGACGGGAGCTTTGGTGCTGGTGGAAGCGACTCCCGAAGGGTATCGCGAAAAGGGTCGCTTCACGCCACCAAATCCGCCGCAGAAAAAGCAGTCGGGACAGATGGCAGAGAAAGCGTTTTCTTATCCCGTGATTGCTAACAGCAGGCTTTACATTCGTGATCTCGAATCGTTATGGGCCTACGATATTAGGGCCTCGCGTTGAAACACGAGGCCCTCTGATCCGTCGTTTATTTGAACTTGAAGTTTGCGCGATGGATCGTACCGTCGTTCAACTCCACTACCAATTGTCGACACGTACCAGCCCAGGACGGATCGGTCTTCCACACGTAGATGTATCGATCCGTTGTGGGATCGTAACTAAGGCTGCTGCCGCCCGCCGTTACTGTCTCCGTCAGATCACTTGCAGGATCGCTCGAGTTGCAGGCGACTGGTCCTGAAGAGGGTGAGCCCGCTGCAAATATTCCCAGTCCTTTATTCCCACTCAAGCTGAACTTCACCGGTATCGCTCGTCCAGCCTGGACCACGTTGAAGACCGGCAGGTTATCAACCGGCTGGAAGAATCCGGCAAAGTTGTACTGCACGATCACTTTGAATGAGCACGTGCTTGGAGTCGTGGTCCCATCATCAGCCGACGCGTTAACCGTGGTCGAGCCGAGCGGGAAAACGGATCCGGAGGCAGGATTACTCGTGACATTGACAGTCGACGAACAACCATCAGTCGCAGTCACTGCCGGATAGTTAACAGTCATCGAAGTCGCATTCGAGTTCGCCGGAAGATTAACGACGACGTCAGCCGGACAGGTGATGACAGGCGGAGTCGTGTCGACGATGTTCACTACTACGTCGTCTGTATCAGATCCGCCGCCGGTATCTGTGACGGTCAGCGTGATCGTGTGCGAGCCTTTGGCGAGCGAAACCATCAACGTTGAGCCCGTACCGAGCGGAGTCGCACCTTCGGCCCATGAGTATGAGTTGATTGTTCCGGTGCCTGGTGTTGAGCCGGTTCCATCAAGCGTGACTGACGTAGTTGCGCCGCCACATTCGACTGTTTGATCGGTACCTGCATTTGCAACCGGCGCTGCGCCACCGGCGCCAAACTTCTGTACGCGATCATTGCCCGTATCCGCTACGTAGTAGTTGCCGGTCGAATCGGCCCCTACATCCTGTGGTCCGGAAAATTCTCCGTTGCCGGTTCCGCTGGTCCCGCAACTCGAAATGAACGTGCCGGTTGGTGAAAACTTCTGAATGCGATTGTTGTTTGTATCGGCAACATAGACATCGCCGAGACCATCAACTGAAACTCCCCATGGCGTGTCAAACTGTCCATCGCCCGTGCCGTTCGTTCCCCATTTAGTAACGAACGTGCCACTCGTGTTGAATTTCTGAACGCGATGATTGCCGGTGTCAGCGATGTAAACGTTGTCAGTCGCATCGATGGCGATACCTTCCGGCCCACTGAACTGCCCGTTGCCGGTTCCGCTGCCACCCCAACTCATGATGAAACTTCCGCCGGAAGTAAACTTTTCAATTCGATGGTTACCGAGATCGGTAACGTAAACATTGCCGGCGGAATCAACCGCAACGCCTCCGGCTCCATTCAGGAACTGGCCATTACCGCTGCCAGCCGTGCCCCATGCCAATTGAAAAACACCGCTTGAATTAAACTTCTGCACAATGCCACTCGTTCGTTCTGAGAATCCATCGCTGACGTAAATATCGCCTGTCGTCCGATCAACTGCGACACCCGAAGGCGCGACGACCGATCCAAAGCTGCTACCTCCCGTTGCGAACTTAAACTGGAAGACACCGCTTGAATTAAATTTCTGAACGCGATCGTTTTGATCGGCAACAAAAACATTGTCTGATGGATCAGTCGCGATAGCTCTCGGCGTGAGCACCTGCCCATCGCCGGATCCTATCGATGCCAATATCGAGAGAAAGTTACATGATGCTGAAGCCGCGTTGCTCCACAGCAACGACGCGGCAACAAGAGTCAGAGAGAGAAGTAACCAGGGATACTTATGACGTGCGGAGGCTTTGAGTCGTTTCATTTTTTGAGTGTCCTTCCGTTCTGAAGATCGGGTTAGGCGCGAGACGAGATCGCCGTCTGCGTAAACTGGAAAGCTTATTTTGTTCCCGGGATCGTGAAATTCATGCGCGCCGAATCGGCGCAATCGGTCGGTTGGGGGAAACTGGCCGGAAACGTGTGTTGACGTGCGGGAAGATAAGGCTGGTCAGCGATAGTTGTCAATAGTTTGTGGCCTCAAAGCGAAGCCAAATAATAGTAAGACAGTGTGTCCAGTATCAATAATGGGATTGCGCAGTCTCATTTGCGAAATGCAAACGAGAATTCACGCACGTGATTCCTAATAGATCGCACTGGCACAACCTTTGACTCTCTCCAACCAATTCGCAAAGGAGTCAAACCATGGACGCGCTATGGAGAAACATCTCTTACTCCGCCCGAATGCTGCTGAAGAAACCAAGCGTCACGATTGTGGCCATCATCGCAATCGGCCTCGGCATCGGCGCCAACACAGCAATCTTTTCGGTCGTTAATACGGTTCTGCTGCGACCGCTGCCTTACCCTCAGCCCGAGCAACTGGTGATGCTCGCATCCGAACAACGCAATCAAGCCCTCGACGGCCGCGGCACCTTTTCAGTACCTGACTTCTTCGATGTGCAAAAATCCTCGACGACGCTTCAATACGTGGCCACGGCTCAGCGCTCCGGCACAATCGTTACTCAAGGCGGTGATCCCGAACGCATCATCGGCGTTGCCGTCAATGCGGACTACTTCTCTGTGCTCGGTGTGAAACCCGAACTCGGTCGCGTTTTCACGCGCGATGAAGATAAACCCGGAGCGTCGCCGGTGATTCTTCTGAGCCACGGTTTGTGGCAACGACGTTTTGGCGGCGACCCGAGCATCATCGGTCGTGAGATAGACCTCGGCGGCAAGTCGACTGTTATCGGGATCATGCCGCCTGGTTTTGAATATCCGATCTCCGATGATAATCAGGATTACTGGGAACCGATCTTCGCCGCTGCATTCATGACAAAAGACATACGCGAAGAACGTTCGAATCGGATGCTGGATGTAATCGCGCGCCTAAAGCCAGGCGTCACACTGGCACAGGCGAAAGCAGATCTCGATCTTCTTTCGAGACAAATCGAACAGCAGTCACCGGTGTCAAACACAAACGTAATCTTCAATGCGGTGTCGTTGCACGAGAACGTGACGCGTGATTATCGCACGGCACTACTCGTGCTTCTTGGTGCGGTCGGTCTGGTGCTGCTGATTGCGTGTGCAAACGTCGCGAATCTTCTTCTCGCTCGTGCGGTTGCGCGTCAGAAAGAAGTCGCAATTCGAATGGCGCTGGGCGCAAGTCGTCGCCGCATTGCGTGGCAACTTCTGACTGAGAGCGTTCTCCTCGCGTTGGCAGGCGGTGTTGTTGGTCTGTTGCTCGCAGGCTGGGGAACCAAACTGCTCGTGGCTTATGGACCAGTCGACGTGCCGCGTCTTCGTGATGTCGGTATCGACGGTTATGTGCTCGCGTTTACGTTTGGTATGGCGACGTTGACGGGAATATTGTTTGGTCTCGTGCCTGCCTTACAGGCGTCCAGACCTGATCCGGGCAACATGCTGAAAGAAAGTGGACGCGGATTGTCGCATGGTGCGCGTAATCGGATGCGCAGCGCGTTGATCGTTTCTGAAGTGGCACTGTCGTTGATGTTGTTGGCCGGCGCCGGTCTGCTTATCAATAGTTTTTGGCGGTTACTACATACCGATGCGGGGTTCGATGCGAAGAGCGTGCTGACACTCGATATTCCGCTGAGCCGAGCAACGTACACAAAACCCGAACAACGATCGGCGGCGTTCCAGCAGCTTATTCAGCGAATGAAAAATCTTCCCGGAGTTCGCGATGCGTCAGTGGTTAGCAATGTGCCGCTGACGGACTTCGACGTTGAGGTGAGCTTTAATATTGAAGGCCGGCCGCCAAACAAACCTGGCGAGGAAGCGGCCGCTGATTACACTGTTGCGAGTGCGGATTATTATCGAACGATGAACATCCCGTTGTTGCGCGGCCGTGTTTTTACAGACGCTGATACTTCAACTTCACCTCAGGTGACGGTCGTCAGCAACGCGTTCGCGAAGCATTATTTTCCCAACGACGACGCGATTGGCAAACGACTCATTCTCGACGGCGAGGATAAGACGCCGCGAGAAATCATCGGTGTCGTTGGTGATGTTCGAAGGAAAGGGCTCGACGTCGACGTCCAGCCGGAGATGTACTTTTCTTATCTTCAGAAGCCCGAGCGGCGAATGAGTGTTGTTTTGAGAACTGAAGCGCCGGATGCGTCGCAATTGACACAAGCCGCGCGCGCGGAAGTGAAGGCGTTTGATCCGGCGCAAATCATCTGGCGCGTGCAGACGCTCGAACAGTTGTTGGGTACATCGGTCGCGCCACGCAAGTTCAATATGTTGCTGCTCGGGATATTTGCGTCGGTCGCGTTGGTACTTGCGGCGATTGGGCTGTACGGCGTGATGAGTTACTCGGTCAGTTGGCAGACACACGAGATTGGGATTCGCATGGCGCTTGGTGCTAATCGCTCGGACGTTCTGCGACTGGTGGTGCGACAGGGAATGAAGATGGCGTTTGTTGGGCTCGTGCTTGGGTTAATCGGGGCATTCTTCGTGTCGCGCGTACTGATCGGAATGCTGTATGGCGTCTCGCCGACTGATCCGCTGACGTTCACGGGCGTCTCGATCGTGCTGTTAGTTGTGGCGTTGCTGGCGTGCCTCATCCCCGCACGTCGCGCAACACGCGTAGACCCAATTGTCGCGCTCAGAGCTGAGTGAGTAGTTGCTTGGACACAGTCAGTACCACCTGCGGTAGCGGGTGGGTGCATGCGCAGCCTCAGGATTGGATCGCGTCTACGACGTACCCACCCGCTACCGCGGGGTGGTACTGACTGTATCCAAGTGAGGCTGTGATTTCCGAAGAGTGCTTAAGATAGAGCCGACTAGAGTGAGGAAGACGCCAACGAAGTTTGCAGCGCTTGGGCCGGCGAAGACTTTTGAGAGTATGAGTGTGAGTGCGCCGGCGGTGACAAGATAGAACGGGAGCATTCGGCCAGTGGTGCGAGCGCGGAACCAGACGCTCGTCAGGTTTGAGAGTAATAGAATTGCGAGCACGGGTTGGAGCCACGGTGAGTAGGGGATACTTTCCAGGCCCGCGATTCCAAACAAGCTGAGATACGCGGCCCAGCAGAATGGGCACTTCGGAAAAAGTGCGAGGCCAAGTGCGACTGCAGTTCCGAAGACAGGCGACGTGACGCGCAATCGTGATGTGTCGCGCGTGTCATTCTCCTTCAACACTTCAATCGCATGATTGGCGACTTCTCGTTCATTCCACTGAATCCGTCCGAAATATCCTGCCGTCTGACCCTTCGCATCGAGGATGTAGAGTTCGATGCGGTGCCGGTTCACGAGCGACTCGATGAAGTTCACGCCAAGCTGGAAGTGTTTGCGAAGACGATCGAGTCCGTCAGAGGCTCGCAACAAACGATGCTGCGGCGCGAAACGAATGCCTCGGTGCTGGCCGTAGTTGAGAAGGCGCTCCGGCAAATCAAAGCCCGGATCGTAAGTTATGCCGGCAGTATTGATTTGATCGGCCAGTCCTTCAGACTCAAGAAGTTTTTGAATGCGCGCGAGTTTGGTGATCGTCAGCGAGCACTTCAACGGGTTGTCGCAACGTGTGTAGAAGAAGACGACGATCGATGGGCGGCCGTGGAAGTAGTCGGCGAAGGTTATCGTTTGGCCGTCTTGATCTT
>Ga0207674_10011209_pt1 | contig 10077 bp, 10 predicted proteins | sample KBSCornC72_FD_184303 | JGI IMG/M metagenome (GOLD analysis project Ga0207674, IMG submission 184303) | Corn rhizosphere microbial communities from Kellogg Biological Station, Michigan, USA - KBS Corn C7-2 (SPAdes) (version 2) | ecosystem: Host-associated > Plants > Roots > Rhizosphere > Soil ... | reverse complement strand
GACCAGCTCCTTGCGGTCGCGCGTCACCCCCGGTGTCTCGTGGACGACGGCCGCACGGGTGCCCGTCAGCCGGTTGACGAGCGTCGACTTGCCGACGTTGGGAAACCCGACGACGGCGACCGTTCCGGCCAGCTCGGCCATTCCGCCTAGGCCGGTGCGCGCTCGCGGACGAGCCGCTCGATGCGGTCGACGACCTCGTCGACGGTGAGGTTCGTCGTGTCGATCAGCTCGGCGTCCTCGGCAGGCTGCATGCGGGCCGCGTCGCTCTGGTCGCGGGCGCGCAGGTCGGTGGCGAGCGCGTCGGCGGAGAGCTCGGGCCGCTCGGCAAGCCGCCTGCCGGCCCGGACGGAGGCATCGGCCTGGAGATACACCTTCACCGGGGCGTCGGGAACGACGACCGTGCCGATGTCGCGGCCCTCGATCACGACGTCGCCGTCCGCCGCCAGCTCGCGCTGGCGCTCGCGCATGATCGTCCGCACCTCCGGATGCCGGGCCACCACCGGCACGAGCCGGTCGATCTCGGCGCGGCGGATCGCCGAAGTCACGTCGGTCCCGGCGATGAAGCACCGCCCTTCCGTGTCGAAGTCGACCGGGTTGGCGACGGCCAGCTCGCCGAGCAGCCCGCCCTTGTCGAGCGCCACGCCGTCCCGACGGGCAAGCCAGGTCAGCGCGCGGTACATCGCACCGGTGTCGAGGTAGCGGAACTCGAGACGCTGCGCCAGTCCGCGCGCCACGGTGCTCTTCCCGGCGCCGGCGGGCCCGTCGATCGAGACGATCATGCGCTTTCGCCTTCGACGAAAGCGCTAGCTGGCGTGCCACGGCGGAACGTGAGGAAGCACCCCACGTCGGCGGCAGGGTGAGCCACGGGTTGGTCTGAGCGCACTTCGATCGGCATCGGCAGAGCAGCTAGCGCAAATCGCTCAGCGAGCGATTTGCGCAAGGGTCTCAAAGAATCCCGGGAAGGATATCGACACCGCCTCGGCGCCCTCGACCTCCACGCCCTCGCGCGAGACCAGCCCCGCGACCGCCCCGAGGATCGCGATCCGGTGGTCGCCGGCGGAGGCCATCACGCCGCCGCGTGGACGTGCCGGCACCCCGCGCACGGTGAAGCCGTCGGGCGTCGCGGTGATGCGCACCCCGAGCGGCCTGAGGGCGTCCGTCACCGTCTCGATCCGGTCGGTCTCCTTCTGCCGCAGCTCCGCGGCGCCGCGCACGGAGCTGTCACCGTGGGCCATCGAGGCGGCGAGCGCGAACAGCGGCAGCTCGTCGATCAGCAACGGCACCTCGTCCGGCTCGACCTCGGTGGCGACGAGGTCGGCGTGCTCGACCTCCACGTCGGCGACGGGCTCGCCCCCGGAGGACGACCGGTTGTAGAGAGAGATGCGCGAGCCCATGCGCTCGAGCACGTCGAGGAGCCCGGTGCGCGTCGGGTTGACGCCCACGCGGGCGAGCCGCAGGCGCGAGCCCGGGAGCAGCGTGGCGGCGACGACGAACGGCGCGGCCGACGAGAAATCGCCCGCGATCCGAACATCGAGCGGTGGCAGGCTGTCGATCGGCGAGACGGAGATCTCGGCGCCGCGCCGCCGGACCGCGACGCCGAGCTCCCGCAGCAGGCGTTCGGTGTGGTCGCGGGTGGGGTGCGGCTCGACGACCCGGGTCGCTCCGCCCCGCGCGAGGAGCCCCGCCAGCAGGACCGCCGACTTGACCTGGGCGCTCGCCATCGGCGGCTGGTAGCGGATCGGCGTGAGAGCCCCGCCCTCGATCACGACGGGTGCGTGGCCATCGGTCGTCTCCACGTGAGCGCCCATCTGGCGGAGCGGCTCGGCGATCCGCTCCTGCGGCCGGCTCGACAGCGACTCGTCGCCGACGAGCTCGAAGCGCCCCTCCTGGCCGGCGAGGAGCCCGGCCGTGAGCCTGAGCACGGTTCCCGCGTTGCCGAAGTCGAGCGGCTCGTCGGGCGCGTGGAGCCCGCGCACGCCGAGGCCGCGGATGCGCACCGTCTCGGAACCGTCGTCGTCGACCTCGGCGCCGAGCTGCCGCACCACTGACAGCGCCGTCTCGGTGTCGGCCGCGCGCCCGAAGCCGTCGATCCGGCTCTCGCCGTCCGCGAGCGCGCCGAGCAGCACCGCGCGCTGGGAGATTCCCTTCACGCCCGGCACCGCGATCGCGCCCTCGATCGAGGCGGCCGGCTCGATCTTCATTCGTCGATGATCGGCGAGACGACGACGCCGTAGCCCTGCTGCTCGAGCAACTCGGCGGCGCGGTTCGCCTCGCGCTCGCCGCTGATCAGCAGCATCAGCACGCCGCCGCGCTCGGGCGAAAGGTGCTGGAGCTCGAAGTCCTCGATGTTGATCCGCTCCGCGCCGAGCCCCTGCGTGATCGCCGCGAGCACACCCGCGCGGTCCGGGACGTGAACGCGCAAGCGATGCAGCGCGCCGGGGTCGTCGTAGGCGACCTCGAGCATGCGCCGCCGGTTCCCCGACGCCTCGCCGATCCAGCGGGCGACGAAGCCGGCGTCGCCGGAGGCCAGGGCCTCCTCGAGCTTCTCGATCCGCCGCCGATGCTCGGCGAGCGACTCGCTCAGCGGCGTGGCATTGTCGAGGAAGATGTCGACCCAGATGCGCGGGTTCGCGCCCGCGACACGCGTCATGTCGCGGAGCGAGCCGCCGGCGGACAGGAGCGGGTCGTGTCCCTCGACGCGGGTCGCGCCGGCCTGGTTCACGAGCAGGTTGGCGAGCGCGTGCGGGAGGTGGCTCGTGAGGGCGACGATCCGGTCGTGCGCCTCCGGGTCGACCGCGACCGGCGTCGCACCCAGGCTGGAGACGAAGGCGTGCACGAGCCGGTAGCGCTGCGCGTCCGTCTCGGGAAGCGGCGTCAGGAACCACGTCGCGCCCTGGAAGAGCTCGCCGCTCGCATGCTCGGGCCCGCGAGCCTCCGAGCCGCAGACCGGGTGTCCGCCGACGAAGCGCGCCGAGCCGTTCGCTCCCGTGCAGACCGCCGACTTCGTCGAGCCGACGTCGGTCACCGTGCAGCCTTCCGGGGCCGCCTCGAGCACCGTCACCACCTCGCGGGCGAGCTGCGCGACGGGAGCAGCGACGACTGCGAGCTCGGCGCCCTGGAGCGCGTCCTCGCGCGTGGCCGCAGCCACGTCGACCGCGCCCTTGTCGACCGCGCCCTGGAGCGCGCCCGCATCGGGGTCGAAGCCGGCCACCTCCGCACCGGCCCGCTTCGCTGCAAGCCCGACCGAGGCTCCGATCAGCCCGGTGCCGACGAGCGCGACTTTCACTACCCGATCTCTTTGCCCATCAGGGCGACGATTGCGGCCACCTCGGCCGCGAACGCCGCGAACTGATCCGTCGGGATCTGCTGGGCGGCGTCCGAGAGCGCCTCTTCGGGACGCGGGTGCGTCTCGACGATGATCCCGTCCGCCCCGACCGCGGCCGCGGCGCGCGCGAGCGGCAGCACGAGGTCGCGGCGGCCAGCTGCGTGCGACGGGTCGACGATCACCGGCAAATGGGTCTCGTGCTTGAGGACGGCAACGGCTCCGAGGTCGAGCGTGAACCGCGTCGACGTCTCGAAGGTCTTGATCCCGCGCTCGCAGAGGATGATCCGGTCGTTGCCCTCCTTGGCCACGTACTCGGCGGCCATCAGCAGCTCCTCGACCGACGTGGACAGGCCGCGCTTCAGCAGCACCGGCTTCTCGGCGCGCCCGACCTCGGACAGGAGCAGGAAGTTTTGGCTGTTCCGGGCGCCGATCTGGATGACGTCGGTTGCCTCGACGACCTCCTCGACGTGCCGGGGGTCCATGAGCTCGGTCACGATCGGGAGACCGGTCTCGGCCTTGGCTTCCTGGAGCAGCTCGAGCGCCTCGATGCCGAGGCCCTGGAACGTGTAGGGCGAGGTGCGGGGCTTGAACGCGCCGCCGCGGAGCATGGTGGCCCCCGCATCGGCGACAACGCGCGCGGTGGTCAGCGTCTGCTCGCGGCTCTCGACGCTGCACGGGCCGGCGATCAGCCCGAAGTACGTGTCGCCGATCCGGCGCCCGTCGACGTCGATCACCGTCGGGTCGGCCGCGAGCTCGCGCGCGACCAGCCGGTACGGCTTGATGATCGGGACGACCTGCTCGACGCCCGGGTAACCCTCGACGGGCAGGGTCGCCAGCAGCTCGCGGTCGCCGATCGCGCCGATGACCGTCGCCTCGCGGCCGCGGGACACGCGCGCGTCGACGCCGGCCTCCTCGAGCCGTGCGACGACGTGGTCGGTCTGGTCCGGCGTCGCCTCCGGGCCCATGACGATCAGCAGCTCGGGCGAGCCGTTCGTAGCCATCGCCTCGCTAGTCTAGGTGCGCCGTGCCCGGTGACACCGACCCAGTCATCCAGCAGTTCCGGGACAAGATCTCCGACAACGACCGCGCGCTCGTCGAGGCGGTCAACGCGCGTCTGCGCCTCGTCGCACAGCTGAAGACGTACAAGGAGTCGCGCGGGATCGACTTCGTCGACCCGGAGCGCGAGGAGTGGATCCTCCGCGACCTGGCGCGCGCGAACCGCGGCCCGCTGTCCGCCGACGGGCTGCGCGCGTTCTACGAGGGGCTCTTCGCGCTGACGAAGCGCGAGGTTTCGAGCACGGACAAGTAGGTCCGCTGGCTTCGGCCGAATCAGGCCAACAACGCCATACCTCGCTCGCGCAACGCCGAGCTTGGCCGGTCCCACCTCGGCTGATTCGACCGAGCGACCCAGCTTGACGGCCGCCCACATGCCGCCTACTCTGGAGCCAATGACCCTCCCGACCTCACTCTGGGCCTGGACCTGGCGCCACGAGCGGGGCGGGAGCGTCGCCTGATCTGACCTAGGCCACAAGCCCGTTCCGCTCGAAGACCTCCCAGCCGGAGGTCTTTTTGTTTGCCCGAATGAACGCAACCACCGTCATACCCACCGATCTCGTCACTCCCCTCGGGGCCTACCTTCGCCTGCGCCCCGAGGACGGAGCGGCCTTCCTCCTCGAGTCCGTCGAGCACGGGCGCCTGGGCCGGCACTCGTTCGTCGGCTACGGGACGCGGATCGTCGGCTTCGAAGAGGCCGAGTCGCTCGACGCGCCGGTCGTCGGCTACCTCGGCTACGACCACGTGGCGCAGCTCGAGCCGAGCGTCCCCCTGCCGGACACGGGGCCGGCCTTTCCCGAGAGCCTGTTCGTCGTGGCCGACACGCTCGTCAAGTTCGACCACGTGCTCGGGATGGCCGAGATCCTGCGCGGCGACCCCGTCGAGGTCGCGGAGCGGCTCGACGGTCCGCTGACCCGGCTCGAAGCGGGCCGCAACGGGACGGGCGGACGCACACGGCGGTCTCCGGGCCGGTTCGAGTACGTTCGCGCCGTCGAGCGCGCGAAGCAGTACATCCGCGAGGGCGACGCGTTCCAGATCGTCCTCTCACAGCGAGCGGAGCGGCCCACCCGCGCCTCCGCAGTCGACATCTACCGCTCGCTGCGCCGCGTCAACCCGTCCCCGTACCTGTTCCTGCTCGAGCTGGGCGAGCTGGCGCTGATCGGCTCCTCGCCGGAGACGCTCGTCAAGCTCGACGCGGGCCGAGCGAGCGTGAACCCGATCGCCGGGACGATCCCGCGCGGGCCGGGCGACGCCGAGAAGCTGCTCGCCTCGGAGAAGGACCGCGCGGAGCACGTGATGCTCGTCGACCTCGGGCGCAACGACCTCTCGCGGGTCTGCGAAGCCGGGACGGTGCACGTCGAGCGGTTCCTCGAGGCGGAGCGTTTCTCGCACGTCACGCATCTCGTCTCGGAAGTGGTCGGCGAGCTGCGGCCCGACGTGAGCCCGTTCGACCTGCTTCGCGCATGCTTCCCGGCCGGGACGGTCTCGGGCGCGCCCAAGGTGCGGGCGATGCAGATCATCTCGGAGCTCGAGCAGTACCGGCGGGGCCCGTACGCGGGCGCTGTCGGCTACTCGCTGCCGGGCGCCTCGCTCGACACGTGCATCGCGATCAGGACGCTGGTGCTCTCCGACGGCATTGCTCACCTGCAGGCCGGCGCGGGCATCGTCGCCGACTCCGTTCCGGCGCTCGAGCACGACGAGTGTCTGAAGAAGCTCGCGGCGATCGAACGCGCGATCGAGCTCGCGGAGGCCCGGCTGTGATCCTCCTGGTCGACAACTACGACAGCTTCACCTACAACCTCGCGGACATGATCGCCGTGCAGGGCGTCGAGGTCGTCGTGCGACGGAACGACGAGATCGACGCGGACGAGGCCGAGCGGCTCCGACCCTCGCACCTCGTCGTCTCGCCGGGCCCGGGACGGCCGAGCGGTTCCGGCAATACGCTCGAGATCGTGAAGCGGCTGTCGCGGTGGCCGACCCTCGGTGTCTGTCTCGGGCACCAGGCGATCGTCGAGGCGTTCGGCGGCGAGGTCGGGGCGGCGCGCATGCTCGTCCACGGCAAGGCGACGACCGTGCGCACGGACGGCCGCGGGCTCTTCCACGACCTGCCCGAGGAGTTCGAAGCCGGGCGCTACCACTCGCTCGCGGCGACGAGGGTGCCGGACGAGCTCGAGGTCGCCGCGTCCGCGCCCGACGGCGAGATCATGGCGGTGCGGCACCGCGAGCTGCCCGTGCACGGCGTCCAGTTCCACCCCGAGTCGGTGCTGACCCCGGTCGGGCCGCAGCTGATCAAGAACTTCCTGGAGTTCTCGTGATCCAGCCTGCGATCGCAGAGCTCATGGACGGGCGCGACCTGACCCAGGAGAACGCACGCGACGTGATGCGCTCGATCATGGACGGCGACGCGACGCCCGGGCAGATCGGCGCGTTCCTCGTCGCGCTGCGGATCAAGGGCGAGACGGCTGACGAGATCGCGGGCTGCGCCGAGGCGATGCGGGAGCATGTCCTGGTCGTGCGGCCGGCGCGGACGGATCTCGTCGACACGGCCGGGACCGGCGGTGACGGCGCACGGACGTTCAACATCTCGACCGCAGCGGCGCTGGTGGCAGCTGCCGCGGGCGCGGGCGTCGCGAAGCACGGGAACCGCGCCGTCTCCTCGTCGTCCGGCTCGGCAGACGTCCTCGAGGCGCTCGGCTTCAACCTCGAGCTGCAGCCCGAGACGATCGCGCGCTCGATCGACGAGCTCGGCTTCGGCTTCCTGTTCGCGCCGACCCACCATCCCGCGATGCGCCACGCGGCACCGGTCCGGCGCGAGCTCGCGACGCGGACGGTGTTCAACGTGCTGGGGCCGCTCACGAACCCGGCCGGAGCGCGTGCGCAGGTGGTCGGCGTGTACGCGCCCGAGCTGGTGCCGACGATTGCCGAGGTGCTGGCGCGACTCGATGCGGAGCGTGCGTTCGTGGTACACGGCGCGGGCGGCGTGGACGAGCTGTCACCGGCCGGCGCCAACCTCGTCTGCGAAGTCGTCGGCGGGCAGGTCCGGCGACGGGAGATCGACCCGCTCGACTTCGGGATCGAACGCTGCGCGCCCGAGGAGCTCACGGGCGGCGACCCGGCCGCGAACGCGGAGACGATTCGCAGGATCTTCACCGGAGCCCAGGGCGGAAAACGCGACGCGGTGCTGCTCAACGCAGCGGGCGCGATCGCGGCAGGTGGCCTCGCGCGCGACCTCGGAGAAGGCGTGGGGCTCGCGCGCGAGGCGATCGACTCCGGTGCGGCCGGGGAGCGGCTCGAGGCGTTGATCGCGTTCTCGCAGGAACCGGTGGTGACGGCATGAGGTTCCGTGACGCGCTGGCGCATCCCGGTCTCGCGGCGATCGCCGAGATCAAGCGCCGTTCGCCCTCGGCCGGCGACCTGCGACCGGCTGCGAATCCCGGAGAGCTCGCACGCGAGTTCGAGCGCGCAGGTGCCGCCGCCGTCTCGGTGCTCGTCGACGAGCGCTTCGCCGGTTCGGTCGAGGATCTGCGGACAGCACGCGCCGCAGCGTCGCTTCCGCTCCTTGCCAAGGGGTTCTTCCGCGAGCCGGACGAGCTCGCCGAGCTGAAGCGAAGCGGCGCGGACGCGGTGCTGCTGCTTCTGCGAGACCTCGACGACGATCTCACCGCACGCCTGATGGCAGCCGCCCGGGACCTCGAGCTGGACGCCCTCGTCGAGGCTCACGACGCCGCGGAGCTCGAGCGAGCCGTCGCGCTCGGCGCCGACCCGATCGGCGTCAACGCGCGCGACCTCTCGACCTTCGCCATCGACCGGAGCGCCCAGCTCGACCTCGTGGCGCTGGCTCCCGGCGACCGCGTCGTGATCGCCGAGAGCGGGATCGAGTCGCGTGCCCAAGCCGCGGCCGCCGAGCTCGCCGGCGCCGACGCCGTGCTCGTCGGCTCGGCGCTCATGCGCGCTCCGGATCCCGCGGCGAAGCTGCACGAGCTCATCGACCGGCCGCTGGTAAAGATCTGCGGGCTGACGCGCGAGGAGGACGTCGCGGTTGCCGCCGAGGCCGGTGCGGACCTCGCCGGGTTCATCCTGGCCCGCGAGAGCCCGCGGCGCGCCGCACACGTCCTGCCGGTGCCCGAGACGATGCTCTCGGTCGCGGTCTTCGTCGGCGAGCGACACGACGCCGGCTCCGACCTCGCCCAGCTCTACGAGCGCGAGGACGGTCATCGCGGCCGCGACGCCGTGCTCTTGCGCGGGGACGAACCGGTGGCACAGGTGCTCGACCTGCCGTGGCAGGAAGGCGATCCCGGGCATCACGCGCACGCAGCAGCCCGTGACGGGCGCATCGTCCTCGCGGGCCGGCTTGGACCGGAGAACGTCCGGGCTGCGATCGCCGAGGTCCAACCGTGGGCGGTCGACGCGAGCTCCCAGCTCGAGCTCGCGCCCGGCATCAAGGATCACGACCGGATCCGGGCCTTCGTCGAGGCCGTGCGCTCGTGAGCATCGGCGTCTACGGGCAGTACGGCGGGCGTTACGTGCCCGAGACGCTGATCCCGGCGCTCGACGAGCTGACCTCGGTGTGGGTCGAGGCGCGCGACGATCCAACGTTCCGCCGAGAATTCGAGGAGCTCCTGCGTACGTACGCGGGCCGGCCGACGCCGCTCACGCTCGCCGAGCGCTTCGCCCCGGGCAAGCGCCTCTACCTGAAGCGCGAGGACCTCCTGCACACGGGAGCGCACAAGCTGAACAACGCGCTCGGCCAGGCGCTCCTCGCCCGGCGGCTCGGCAAGCAGCGGATCGTCGCCGAGACCGGTGCGGGCCAGCACGGCGTCGCATCGGCGACCGTCTGCGCGCGCTTCGGGCTCGAATGCGTCGTCTACATGGGCTCCGAGGACATGCGCCGCCAGCGGCCGAACGTCGAGCGCATGCGGCTGCTCGGCGCCGAGGTCGTCCCCGTCGAGCTGGGGACGAAGACCTTGCGCGAGGCGACGAGCGAGGCGATCCGCGACTGGCTGACGAACGTCGAGACGACGCACTACCTGCTCGGTTCGTGCGTCGGCCCGTATCCGTACCCAGAGCTCGTGCGAGAGCTGCAAGCCGTGATCGGCCACGAGGCTCGCGAGCAGATCCTCGAGGCCGAGGGCCGGCTGCCCGAGGTCGCGGTCGCGTGCGTCGGCGGAGGCTCGAACGCGATCGGCCTCTTCGCGGGCTTCGTCGACGATGCGGACGTCCGGCTCGTCGGCGTCGAGGCCGCGGGCGCGGCGAGCCTCGGAACCGGGCGCACCGGAGTCCTCCATGGCGCACGCTCGTCGATCCTCGCGGACGAGGACGGGCAGGTGCTCGACGCGCACTCGATCTCGGCCGGGCTCGACTACCCGGGCGTCGGCCCCGAGCATGCATTCCTGCGCGACAGCGGGCGCGCCGAGTACGTCAGCGCGAGCGACGAGGAAGCGCTCGCCGCCTTCCGCGACCTGTCCAGAACGGAGGGCATCCTCCCCGCCCTCGAGCCCGCGCACGCTCTCGCGCGGGCCCGCGACCTGGACGAGGAGCTCATCCTCGTCTGCCTCTCGGGCCGCGGCGACAAGGATCTCGCGGAGGTCGTCGGCGCGTGAAGTACGACGCGGCGCACGTCGCGTCGTTCTACGACGCGTACGGCGACCAGGAATGGACGCGCTTCGACGACGGCCGCACCCCCAGACCAAGCCTTGCGG
>Ga0207674_10011207_pt1 | contig 10077 bp, 5 predicted proteins | sample KBSCornC72_FD_184303 | JGI IMG/M metagenome (GOLD analysis project Ga0207674, IMG submission 184303) | Corn rhizosphere microbial communities from Kellogg Biological Station, Michigan, USA - KBS Corn C7-2 (SPAdes) (version 2) | ecosystem: Host-associated > Plants > Roots > Rhizosphere > Soil ... | reverse complement strand
CTTCTTTCAGGTCTGATTAAGGCCCCATTAATCACAGAAAATTGTTGTTTTCCCAACAGGTTAGGAACTCGGTGAGTGTGGCCGATGAGTGACAGCTTTTTAGACAAAAGCTGTCTAAGTGCGCGGCATGGACGGAGCCGACACGCGGCGCCTCTCAAAAATGATCTGTTGGAGAACAAAACCAAATGAAGAAGTTTCTACTCGGTACTGTGGCCCTCGTCGCTCTCGGCGCGACCGTGCCAGCACTCGCAGCCGATCTGGCGGCTCGCCCCGCCTACACCAAGGCGCCGGCCTATATGGCGCCGATCTACAACTGGACCGGCTTCTACATCGGCGGCCATCTCGGCGGTGCGTTCGCGGGCGACAACAGCCTCACGGGCAGCGACGGCCGCTTCCTCGGCGGCGTGCAGGGCGGCGCCGATTATCAGTTCGCTCCGAGCTGGGTCATCGGTGTCGAAGCCCAGTACAGCTGGCTCGGCAACAACAACAACGGCGTGATCTTCCCCGGCGGCGTTCTCGTGACCTCCAACAGCAACCAGCTCGGATCGGTCACCGGCCGGCTTGGCTACACCTGGGGCCCGGCGCTACTTTACGCCAAGGGCGGTTACGCCTGGAAAGACCGCAACAATCTCGGCGTAAGCGTCGGCGGCGTGCCGGTGGCTTTCACGACCGACGGCAACCATCGCGACGGCTACACCGTCGGTGCCGGCCTCGAATACATGTTCGCGCCGAACTGGTCCGCCAAGGTCGAATACCAGTACTACAATTTCGGCAGCACCACGTTCACGACCGGACCCGCTGTCCTCGTCGGCACCCGGTTCCACGACGACGAGCATACTGTGAAGGCCGGCCTGAACTATCGCTTCAATTGGGGTGGCCCGGTGGTCGCGAAGTACTGATCCCGCGTCCATCGAAACTCGGAAAAGGCCGGCTTCACGCCGGCCTTTTTGTTTTCACCGCGAAAAATCGCGGAAGACCGGTCGAATTTTCCCGACTTTGTTAACCGGGTAACGCGATACTACCGCCCGTTGATTCATCCTGACGGATTTAGCGAACAGGACAGCATGGCTGGGCCATTTATGATCGGTAGACTTGGTCCGCCGCCCTTAAGATTCTTGCGTCCGCAATGGGGCGTCAGGGGCAGCCTGTTTGCCGCTTTCGCCGTGATCGCGGGCATGGCGATCGTCATCAGCGCCGGCGCCGGCACGGTGCTGGGACATCTCGGCGGGTCGATCATCGAGCTGAGCGGACGGGACATTCCCCGTCTTGCGGCCAGCCTGCAGCTTGCCGCCCAGAGCGCAAGCCTGGCCAGTCAGGGGCCGGTGCTGCTGGCCTCGCGCAGCGAGGAATCGCTGAACCAACGCGCCAGAAAAATGAAGGAAACTCAAGCGGTCACGCTCGAGAAGCTCGCCGAGATCATCGAGCTCGGCGCCGACAGCGCGGTCGTCGCCGCGCTCAGCGAAACCGTGAAGAACATCGACGACAACATCAAAAGCCTGGTCGCGGCGGCTCGCAAACGGTTAGAGGTCGCGGCCCAGCATCAGAAGCAGTATGAGGCGCTGCGCAACGCGCAGGCCGGCTTCGTTGCCGCCGCCAGTCCTGCGATGATGGACGCCCAAGCCCAGATCAATGCCATCCTCGGCTCTGCCAATCTTTCCCAGGACGACGCGGCACAGGCCGCGCGGACGGTCGACCAGCTCGGCAACGTCATCGCCAGCAGCAATCTGATGGCATCCGAGATGATCGCCGCGCTCTCGGCTGGCAGCAGCGACACGCTCGATGCCATCGAGAAGGAATTCAAGGCCACGCAGGCGCGCGTCAAATCGAACCTCGACTTGCTGCCTAAAAACTCCGGAACAACGGCGCTCGGAGGCGCCGCGCTGAAATTGCTGGCGCTGGGCGAGGGCAAGACCGGCGTCTTCAAACTTCGCCAGGAGGAGCTGGACGCCAGCGAATACGGCCAGGTCGTCCTCGACGAAACCCGCAAGCTCAATGTCGGCCTCGGCATCAGCGTGGAGCAACTCGTGAAGGGGGTGCAGAGCAAGACCGACGCCTCGACCTGGCAGGCGCGCCAGGAGATTTCGCTGGCGACCACGGTGATGCTTGCGCTTGGCGCCCTCACCCTGATCGGCTCCGTGCTGTTCGTCTGGCGCTATGTCGGCGGCAACATCCTGCGCCGGATCGGCAGTCTGCAACGCTCGATGCAGCTGCTCTCCGGCGGCGACCTCGAGTCGGAAATTTATCGCTCGAGCCAGCGCGACGAGATCGCGGCGATGGCAAATTCGCTGCAGGTCTTCCGCGAGAGCATGATCGAGGCCCGCGCGCTTGGCGCCGATCAGGACAAGGACCGCATTGCCAAGGCCGAACGCGCCTCCCGCATGGAGGCCCGCATCATCGAATTCGAAGCCACCGTCCGCGCCGCGCTGGAGGCCCTGCAGAAATCGGCCAATTCCATGCAGAGCACGGCGCAGAGCATGTCGGCGACCGCCGATCAATCGAGTGCGCTGGTGAGTGCCGTGGCGTCCGCCGCCGAGGAAACCTCGGCCAATGTGCAGACGGTGTCTTCGGGCACCGAGGAACTGTCCTCATCGATCGCCGAAATCGGCCGCCAGGTGATTGCTTCGGCGCAGATTGCCCGCAAGGCCGTCGATGAGGCCGGCGCAACCGACGCCACCATGCAAGGCCTTGCGGAGAACGCCAGCCGCATCAGCGTCGTGGTCGACCTGATTCAGGTCATCGCCTCGCAGACCAACCTGCTCGCGCTCAACGCCACCATTGAAGCCGCGCGTGCCGGCGAAGCCGGCAGGGGCTTTGCGGTGGTCGCCTCCGAGGTCAAGAGCCTCGCCAACCAGACCGCGAAGGCCACCGAGGAAATTCGCGCGCAAATCGCCAGCATGCAGCAGGTGACGGTATCGGCGGTCGGCGCTATCCGAAACATCGGCCACACCATCGGCGAGATCAACGACGTGACCACCGCGATTGCGGCGGCGGTCGAAGAGCAGGGCGCGGCGACCCGCGAGATCGCCCGCAACATCCAGCACGCCGCCGGCGGCACCTCTGAGGTTTCCAGCAACATCGTCGGCGTCAGCACCGCCTCGACTGAGGCCGGGTCGGCCGCCAGCGAGGTGCTGAGCGCGTCCGGCGCGCTGCGCCGCGAAGCCGACGTCCTGCGTTCGGAAATCGACGCCTTCCTCAGCAATATCCGGGCTGCATAAAGGCTTCGTCATTCCCCGATACGCAATTGCGCATCGCGGACGGCGCGTTAGTAACAGACCTCGCGTTAGTAACAGACCTCAGTTGCGCAATTGCGCACCGGGGAATCCTTGGATTCCGGGTACGATGCGGAGCCTGTCATCGGGCCGCGCCTGGCGCGGGCCCGTTGGCATCTCCCCGGAATGACGGCCTAAATCGAGCATCCATGTGTTTTGCCCAAAGCCGCATATGTATTTTCGGCTGGCGCCGCGCCGATTGTGCGGCTAAGCCGATACCAGCGCGATCAGCAAAAGTGGGATCCGGTTTTGCGTCCGATCGCGCTCCCATTATTAATGGGCGCATGATCTTTTCGCCAAACCGCTGACACTTTGGCGGATCATGCGCCGCAATCGCGACACCAAACGATGCATTCAAAGACAGACGCGATTCAATCCTCGGTCGAGGCGCTGCGCTACCCTTGGGAAAATCATCCTGGCCCCGATCAGGTCGTCGAGGTGATGCCCGGCGTATTGTGGGTCCGGCTCAAGCTGCCGTTCCGCCTCAACCATGTGAACATCTATCTGCTCGCCGACGGCGACGGCTGGGCGATGGTGGATTCCGGATTCGGCAACGAGGAGTCGATCGCGGCCTGGACCGCACTGTTCGAGGGTCCGCTGGCTCACGTCAAGATCACGCAGCTGATCGTGACCCATTCGCATCCCGATCACGTCGGTCTCGCCGGGTGGATCGTCGAGCGCTTCAACTGCCCGCTGCAGATGTCGCAGGTCGAGTATCTGCAGTCGGTCTATCATCAGAACCGCGGTACCGAAGAGCGCCGGAACGCGCAGCGGCTGTTCTTCCGGCGTCACGGCATGGACGAAAACCTGACCGACAAATTGCTCGGCCGTGGCCAGGACTATTTGAAGCGGGTTTCGATCCTGCCTCCGTCCTATCGCCGCATCTCGCATGGCGACGAAATCTCCATCGGCACCCGGCGCTTCAAGGTCATTACCGGCGGCGGCCACGCGCTCGACCAGGTGATGCTGTATTGCGCCGCCGACAAACTGTTCCTGGCAGCCGATCAGGTGCTGAGCAAGATATCGCCCAACGTCAGCGTCTGGGCGGTGGAGCCCGATCAGAACTCGCTCGGGGAGTATCTGGCCTCATTGGCGAGCCTCACCACCACGCTGCCCTATGACGTGCTGGTGCTGCCGGGCCATGGCGTACCGTTCTACGGATTGAAGACACGCATCAAGCAATTGGCCGATCATCACGAGGAACGTTGCCGGCTGATTGCCGACGCCTGCCGGGAAACCTCAAAAACCTCCAAGGAACTGGTGCCCGTTGTGTTCCACAAGCATGTGCTGGACGTGCATCAGATGGGGTTTGCCGCCGGCGAGCTGATCGCCCATGTCAACTACATGCTGGTCGAAGGGCGTCTGACGGCTGAGGAAGCCGATGGCGTGCTCCGCTTCACGACAACCTGAACGACAACCCGACTGTCGAGGACGGCAAGACGCGGTTAGCGCCTTGATCAAGATCAAGTTTTCGTCCGCGCCTCACGCGGCCCCGCCGTTCGCTTTTTGGGCTTGCGGAAATCCGATTCCGGCTCGACATCAATCCTTGAAACGCTCTAGAAAGGCTCAGGCCGCTCCGGTCTCAGGTTCCGTTTTCAGGTTTTGCGATGGATTACAGCAAGTTCTTCACTCACGCCCTCAGCCGCCTGCATGACGAGCGGCGCTACCGGGTTTTCGCCGATCTCGAGCGAATCGCGGGCCGGTTTCCGCATGCGGTGTGGCATTCCCCGAAGGGGCCTCGCAACGTCGTGATCTGGTGCTCCAACGACTATCTCGGAATGGGGCAGCATCCCAAAGTGATTGGCGCCATGGTCGAAACCGCGACCCGGGTCGGCACCGGCGCCGGCGGCACCCGCAACATCGCGGGCACCCATCATCCCCTGGTCCAGCTCGAGCAGGAACTCGCCGATCTGCACGGCAAGCAGGCGGCGCTGTTGTTCACCTCGGGCTACGTCTCGAACCAGACCGGCATTGCGACCATCGGCAAGCTCATTCCGAATTGCCTGATCCTGTCGGATGCGCTCAATCACAACTCGATGATCGAAGGCATTCGCCAGTCGGGCTGCGAGCGCCAGGTGTTCCGCCACAGCGATATGGCGCATCTCGAAGAATTGCTGCGTGCCGCAGGGCCCGACCGCCCAAAACTGATCGCCTGCGAGAGCCTGTATTCGATGGACGGCGATATCGCGCCGCTTGCGAAGATCTGCGATCTCGCCGAGCGCCATGGTGCGATGACCTATGTCGACGAGGTTCACGCGGTGGGCATGTATGGTCCGCGCGGCGGCGGCATCGCCGAGCGCGACGGGGTCATGCACCGCGTCGATATCCTGGAAGGCACGCTCGCCAAGGCATTCGGTTGCCTCGGCGGCTACATCGCCGGAAGCTCTGACATTATCGATGCCGTTCGTTCCTACGCCCCCGGCTTTATCTTCACGACCTCGCTGCCGCCCGCGATCTGTTCGGCCGCGACGGCCGCGATCCGGCACCTCAAGACCTCGAGCTGGGAGCGCGAGCGCCATCAGGATCGCGCCGCCCGCGTCAAGGCGATCCTGATCGCCGCAGGGCTGCCGGTGATGTCGAGCGACACCCATATCGTGCCGCTGTTCGTCGGCGACCCCGAAAACTGCAAGCGGGCCTGCGACATGCTGCTGGACGAGCACAATATCTACATCCAGCCGATCAACTATCCGACCGTCGCCAAGGGCACCGAGCGGCTGCGGATCACGCCTTCGCCCTACCACGATGACGGGTTGATCGATCAGCTTGCCGAAGCGCTGTTGCAGGTCTGGGAGCGGCTCGGCCTGCCGCTTCAGGAGAAATCCCTGGCGGCCGAATAGCGCCGGCCAGCCTGTTGCCGTGGCGAAATCGCGGATCCGGACCGGCGACATCCGATGCTTTGCCGGTCCAATCCGGCTATACTCCCCTGATGCGACGGCAGTCGTTTGCGCTAACGCAGGTCAAAGCGCGCGTCGAACGTTAAGGGAGTAAGCAGCAATGCTGCACGACTGGGGCGTGATCGCAGCCGCATTCGGCTACATCGGGTTCCTGTTTCTGGTTGCGAGCCATGGCGACCGCCTTTCGCCGACCCAGCGCGGTCGCGCCAGCGCGCTGATCTATCCGCTGTCGCTGGCGATCTATTGCACATCCTGGACCTTCTTCGGCTCGGTCGGATTCGCCACCCGCACCAGCGTTGATTTTCTCGCGATCTATATCGGCCCGATCCTGATGATCGCGCTATGCACGCCGCTGCTGCGCCGGGTGATCCAGTTGGCGAAATCGCAGAACATCACCTCGATCGCCGATTTCATCGCCGCGCGCTACGGCAAGAGCCAGGCGGTCGCCGCGTCAGTCGCGCTGATCGCGATCATTGGATCGGTTCCCTATATCGCGCTGCAGCTCAAGGCGATGGCGTCATCGCTTGAAACGATCCTGAGCGAGGATCAGGCCTTCTCCTCAATTCCGATCATCGGCGATATCGCCTTGATCGTCACGCTGGCGATGGCGGCATTCGCGGTGCTGTTCGGGACCCGCCAGACCGACGCGACGGAACATCAGCATGGCCTGATGCTGGCGATCGCCACCGAATCCATCGTCAAACTGGTGGCCTTTCTCGCAGCCGGCGCCTTCGTGACGTTCTGGATGTTCACGCCCGTTGAGCTGATCGAGCGTGCGATGAAGACCCCGGAAGCGGTGCGCGCCATCAACTACACGCCCTCGATCGGCAATTTTCTCACCATGGTGCTGCTGTCGTTTTGCGCGATCATGCTGCTGCCGCGCCAGTTTCACGTCAGCGTGGTCGAGAATTCCAGCGACGCCGAGGTGGGCCGGGCGCGCTGGCTGTTTCCGCTGTATCTGGTCGCCATCAACCTGTTCGTGATTCCGATCGCGCTCGCGGGTCTGGTGACCTTTCCGTTCGGCGCGGTTGACAGCGACATGTACGTACTGGCGTTGCCGATGGAGGGAAATGCCGGCTTGCTCAGCGTCGGCGTCTTTGTCGGAGGCCTGTCGGCGGCAACCGCGATGGTGATCGTGGAATGCGTCGCGCTCTCCATCATGGTCTCGAACGATATCATCGTGCCGCTGGTGCTGCAGCGAGGTGTGGAATCGCGCGCCGGCCAGAAGGACTTTGGCGACTTCCTGCTCAGGGTTCGCCGCTTTGCGATTTTCGCCATCATGGCGATGGCCTATTTTTACTACCGCGCGCTGGGCAACACCCAACTGGCGGCGATCGGCCTGTTGTCCTTCGCCGCCATCGCACAGCTTGCGCCGGCGTTTTTCGGCGGCCTGTTCTGGCGGCGCGCGACCGCACGAGGCGCCTTGGGAGGCATGCTGGTCGGTATTGCCGTCTGGAGCTATACGCTGTTTCTTCCGAGCTTCCTGGACGGCAACACCGCCGGCCTGATGCTGCTGCAGGACGGCCCGTTCGGCATCGCGTCGTTGCGTCCGCAAGCCCTGTTCGGCGCCGACTTGCCGCAGCTTTTGCACGGCGTTCTCTGGTCGCTCTCGCTCAACCTCCTGACCTATGTCGTGCTGTCGCTGGCGCGCCAGCCGTCTTCGATCGAACGATTGCAAGCCGACCTGTTTGTTCCCAATGCGCTGGCGCCGATGGCGCCGACATTCCGGCGCTGGCGTACCACCGTGACGGTGCAGGACATTCAGAGCACGGTGGCGCAGTATCTGGGCCCCGATCGCGCCCGTCATTCGTTTGAAGCCTTTGCGGCCACCCACCACGCCCGTCTCGAGCCGGCAGCGCCGGCCGACTTTGAATTACTGCAGCATGCGGAGCACCTGATCGCTTCCTCGATCGGGGCGGCCTCCTCGCGTCTGGTGATGTCGCTATTGCTGCGCAAGCGTACCGTTTCAGCCAAGGCCGCGCTGAAGCTGCTCGACGATTCCCACGCCGCCCTTCATTTCAACCGTGAGATATTGCAGACCGCGCTGAACCACGTGCGGCAGGGTATCGCCGTGTTCGACGCAGAGTTGCAGCTGATCTGTTCAAACCGGCAGTTCGGCGAAATTCTAGGGTTACCGCCGCACCTGGTCCAGCTCGGGATTCCGCTCAGCGAAATCGTCGAATTCATGGGGGCCATGAACCCCCCGGGCTTCGGCGACAGCGACTCCTTGATGGAAATGCGCCTGGCCGCCTATACCACCGAGGGCAAGCCATATCTGGAACGTCTCCCGGATCGTCACATGGTGATCGAGGTGCGCACCAACCGAATGCCCGGCGGCGCACTGGTCATCACCTTTTCCGACGTCACCCCCTCGTTTGAGGCGGCCGAAGCGCTGGAGCGCGCCAACGCCACCCTGGAAAAGCGGGTGCGGGATCGGACCGAGGAACTCACCCGCCTGAATTCGGAACTGGCGCTGGCCAAGAGCACCGCCGAGGACGCCAGCATCTCGAAGACACGGTTTTTGGCGGCGGCGAGCCACGACATCCTGCAGCCGTTGAATGCGGCGCGGCTTTATGTGACGAGCCTCGTTGAGCGCCAAAACGGCGGCGAGGATGCGCGGCTGGTCGAAAACATCGACGATTCGCTGGAGGCGATCGAGGAAATCCTCGGTGCGCTCCTGGATATCTCGCGGCTCGACGCGGGCGCCATGACGCCGTCGATCACAAGTTTCAAGATCGGCGACATGATGCGTTCGCTGGAAATCGAATTTGCGCCGATCGCCCGCGCCAAGGGGCTGAAGCTGACATTCGTGCCTTGTTCGCTGCCGGTGCAATCCGATCGCTTGATGCTGCGGCGGCTGTTGCAGAACCTGATCTCCAACGCCATCAAATATACCCCGCGCGGACGCGTGATGGTCGGATGCCGGCGCCACGGTCAATCGCTGCAGATCGGCGTCTATGACACCGGCGTCGGCGTTCCCATTCTCAAGCGCGGCGAGATCTTCAAGGAGTTCCACCGGCTGGAGCAGGGCGCGCGAATTGCGCGCGGTCTTGGACTGGGGCTGTCGATCGTCGAGCGCCTTGCGCGGGTCCTCAACCATGGCATCGCGCTCGACGCCAATGCCAGCGGCGGCTCGTTCTTTTCGGTGACGGTGCCGATCGCGAAGGCAATCAACCACACCGCGGCGGTCACCAGCGCCACCCCGCTTTCCAAAACCCCGATGAGCGGCTCGCTGATCGTTTGCATCGAGAACGATCCGGCGATCCTGGACGGCATGCGGACACTGCTGACTGCCTGGGACGCCGAGGTCATCGCGGTCGCCGACCCCGATGCCGCCATCGAGGCGATCGAGGCCGCGGGCAGACGGGTCACCGGTCTTCTGGTCGATTATCATCTCGACCGCGGCAACGGCGTCGCCGCGATCCGGGACATTCGCCGCCGGTTCGGCGAGGGCATCCCGGCGATCCTGATCACCGCCGATCGCAGTCCGCATGTGCGGGCCGCGGCGCGAGAGGAAAAAATTGCGGTGCTCAACAAGCCGGTCAAGCCGGCATCGCTGCGGGCTCTGCTGGGTCAGTGGCGCACCCAACAGATGGTGGCAGCGGAATAGGCGTCCTTCTCCCGCGCCCGCTTGCGGGCAATCCCGGATGGAAATTTCCTGAGCGGTCCGCCCGCGACCTGCGTTCGCAAGGACGACCCGCTGAGAGTTTGTGTGAAGCCGCAACCGCATCGACGCGCGGCTCAGTTTAGTCATAGGCGATAGCCGGAAGGCTATTGCGGTGACGGCGTGCCTTGCCGCCACTGGCCGCCGGCAATTTTCGCCGCCGCGATCACGGCCTGGGTGCGGCTCTCGACCCCGAGCTTTTGCAAAATCGCCGATACATGCGCCTTGATCGTTGCTTCCGACACGCCAA
>Ga0207674_10011206_pt1 | contig 10078 bp, 10 predicted proteins | sample KBSCornC72_FD_184303 | JGI IMG/M metagenome (GOLD analysis project Ga0207674, IMG submission 184303) | Corn rhizosphere microbial communities from Kellogg Biological Station, Michigan, USA - KBS Corn C7-2 (SPAdes) (version 2) | ecosystem: Host-associated > Plants > Roots > Rhizosphere > Soil ... | reverse complement strand
TTCCTGCTCGAGTCGGTGGCCGGCGACGGCGGCCAGTGGAACATGTTCGCCGCCCTGGTGGCCAAGCACGGCCTGGTCCCCAAGGGCTACATGCCGGAGACGCAGAGCTCGTCGAACACGGGACGGATGAACTCGATCCTCCGCTACCAGCTTCACCAGGGCGCGCGGACGGTCCGCGCGGCTACGGCCGAAGGTCTTGAGGCCGCCCGCGCCGCCAAGGCCGAGATCATGCAGGTCATCTACCGGGTCCTGTGCATCCACCTGGGCACGCCGCCGGAGCGCTTCGACTGGCAGTGGACGGACAAGGACAAGGAGTTCCACCGGGACGGCGTCCTCACCCCCCAGGAGTTCGCCGCCAAGTACGTGGACTTGCCGGTCAGCGAGTACGTCTGCCTGGTCAACGACCCCCGGCCGTCGAGCCCGATCGGCCGGACCTTCACCGTCGAATACCTCGGCAACGTCATCGGCGGCCCCGGGGTCACCTACCTCAACGTCGACATGCAGCTCATCAAGGACATCGCCGCGGCCACGATCCAGGGCGGCGAGCCGGTCTGGTTCGGCTGCGACGTCGGCAAGATGATGCGCAACGAGTACGCGTTCTGGGACGCCGGGCTCTACGACCTGCCATCCGTCTACGACGCCGCGTTCGACCTCGACAAGGCCGCCCGGCTGGCGTACCACGAGAGCGCGATGACGCACGCGATGCTCTTCACCGGGGTCGACGTGCTTGACGGGGCGACCCGGCGCTGGCGCGTGGAGAACAGCTGGGGCTCCGACCGCGGCAAGGACGGCTTCTACACGATGAACGACTCCTGGTTCGGCCAGTACGTCTTCGAGATCGCCGCCCGCAAGAGCGCGCTGCCCGCCGACCTGCAAGGCGCGCTGGACGCCGAGCCGATCGTGCTTCCGGCCTGGGACCCGATGGGGGCCCTCGCCCGGTAACCGCGCCAGCGTTTCTTAATACACGCCTCTCACCACGGGCAACCGGCGCGCCCCGGGGATCCGTAAGTCAGGTGAAGGAGGTGTGCAAATGACTGAACTGGCGCGCGACGAGGAATTCTCGGCGTTCGTGCTGGCCCGAAGGCCCGAACTGCTCCGTTCGGCCTGCCTGCTGACGGCCGGCGACTGGCACAGCGCCGAGGACCTCGTGCAGACCGCGCTGGCCAAGCTCTACGTGGCCTGGCCCAGGGTCCGCCGGACCGGGACCCAGGTCGCGTACGCCTGGCGCATCCTCGTCAACGCGCATATCGACGAGGTCCGCAGGCCCAGGTGGCGGCGCGAGCACTCCGTGGCCGCGCCGCCCGACACCCCGGATCCCGGGGCACTGGCGGCTTTCCCCGACGGTCTTGACGGCGGCGCGGTGCGCGCCGCGCTGGCGGCGCTGCCGCCCGGCATGCGCGCGGCCGTCGTGCTGCGGCACTGGGCGGACTTCGACGTCGAGCAGACCGCCCAGATCCTCGGCTGCTCGGCGGGGACCGTGAAAAGCCAGACGGCCAAGGGCATCGCCAGGCTGCGTGAACTGCTCGGGGACGCCGCGACCCCGCTTCCCGCGGCTAACCACCGCGCGGACAACAACTGAGAGGACTGATAGATGACGGATCTCAAGGAAATGCTCGGGCTCGCGCTCGACGACGCGCCTGCCGCCGCCCACGCTGACGCCCCGCTCGGCGTCGACGGTGACCTGGCGCGAGGCCAGCGGCTGCTGCGCCGACGGACCCGGGGCCGGATGCTCGGCGCGAGCGCCGCGGTGGCGGCCGTCGCCGTCGCCGTCGCCGTGCCGGCCCTGACCAGCGGGCCGAACCCCAAGCCGGCGGTGGCCGCTTCCCAGCCCGCCACGGCGGGTGTCTCCCACTCCGCCGCCCCCGCTGACGCTTCCCACCCGGCCGCGACCGGGATCAGGCTGGTCGCCTACACCGGCACCCAGCCGCCCGGCTACGTGGTCAAGGTGATCCCCGATAACTGGGTGATCCAGGGCAGCACCCCGTTGGCGCTGACGATCGCACCCGCGAACGCGGCGAACAAGGACCCGGACTACTTCCTCGGCAAGCTCGTCGTCACCCAGGAGTCGTTCGACACCTCGAGCGCGCAGGGCTGGACGTCGGCCCGGATACCGGGGCATACGGCCTACTACACGGTTCAGGACAACACGGCATCCCTGGTCATCGAGCAGACTCCGAGCCGCTGGCTGCTGGTCCAGGCGCCCACGGCACTGCACTGGACGGAGCAGCAGGAAGTCCAGTTCGGCCTCGGGGTGACGATCCTGTCGACGGCCCAGGAGGGCAAGGGCTAGCTGAGTTGACCCGCTAGCTGTGTTCCCGTGGTCTATATATGCGACCACGGGAACACGCCTGGGTCGCTAATGCTTGCCTCCCTGGCGAAGCACGGTGGGCGGTGATGACCACCCCGGCCGTCATGATCAGAAGCGAAACGACCTCACCAACGATCGCTGCGGCGCCGCCGCGCAGGAGCGCGCCAAGCCACAATAGGCTCAGCCCGATGGAGATGACCGGATCCGCGGTGGTGACGATGGACTGGACCGGCGCCAGGAACCTGCCCTGCTGAAAGGCGTCCTGGTTAAGGATGAATCCCACCGGAGCCACGACGGCCAGGACATAGATCGGCCAGTTGGTGAACACTCTGGCTGGCCCGCTGCCAAACTCCGACGTCACGAGCTTGACTGAGAACGCGGCGACCCCGTAACAGGCGCCGCAGGCCAGCGCCAGCGCGAGCGGCCGCAGGTTCTGGCTCCTGGCGGCCACGGCCAGGCTGCTTCCCACCACCACGACCAGCCCGATGGCCAGCGGGAGAAGATTATCGAAGCCTATGTCCGCGTGACCGGCCGTCGGCTGCCCGATGGCGAGAAACCCCGCAATGCCGACCGCGGCCGCGCAGACGCCCGCGAGCAGGACGGGATCCCATCGCCTTGTCCCCGGCGGAAGCCCGCTTGCGTCCCATCCCACGGACCGGACAATGATCACCGCAAAGATCAGGTCGAAGACCAGCAGCGGCTGCACCAGGGCCAGGCTCCCAAAGCTGAGCGCCACGACCTGCAAGGCGAAACCCGCGACGTTCGCCACGATGCCGATGAGCCACAACGGCTGCCGGACCAGATCCAACAGGATCGCCGGCGACAGCGCACGCTCGGTCTTGACCCGCTTGGTGCTGCGCGCGTCAGCCACGGAAGATATCCCGAAGAGCAGCGCGCCCGCCAAGGCGGTTACCACAGCGACCGTCATCAAGCTAGGCCTCACCCCCGGTGCCAGTTTCGGCAGGCATCCCCCGGCAGCGGCCACGACAAACCGAGGGGGTAACCGGGAACGTCTGCCGGCGGCGCAGGCGGCGGTGCCAGCCACGCTGCCCCAGATCAGGGCCGTGTTCTAGCGCCGCATCGGCCTGGAGAACCGGCCGACTGCCCACAGCAGCCGTTGACGCGGACCGTGGCTGCGGAACTCATCTATCTCGGTGACTCCTGGAGTTCACTCACGCGGTCGACATGATCGTCGGCCTTGGCCGCCGGCGGCTCCGTGTCTGGGACCAGCCCGAGGGAGGCGAGGTCGCCCGGTTCGAACCAGAAATCCCACTCGGCGGGGTGTGCCGTGATGGCGGCGTCCATCGCCGCCACGCAGCGCTCGAACGCTGTCGCCGTGTCGCCTTCCATCGACACCGGAGGCGAGATTTCCAGCACCTGGTGACGGTAGTCAGCCGAGCGGTGCGCGAAGACCATGAGCACCGGGGCGCCGGTCAGCCGGGCGAGGGACACCACCCCCGGCAGAAGGCCGGCCTTCCGCCCGAGGAACGGCACTTCGATGGTGCGGGCCCGTTCCGCGTCCAGCGGCGGGGCGTCGCTGCAGATCGTCACCACCTCGTTGTCGCGCAGCGCGGCCGCGGCTTGCAGCGCGACCTGAACCCGGCCCGGCCACGGCTCGATATTCGGCCGCTGCCGGTGGCGAAGCACGCGCCTGGCGTATACGAAGTCCCACATCCGCCGCACGGCGGAAGACTCGTCCGGCGGGTAGTTCCACCACCAGCGCCCGATCGTGGTGACCGGGAACCCGTCGGCATGGAGCAGGGAGAAGGCGCCCATGTAGGAGCCGAAGTGGGCAGTGCAAAGTATGGCCCCCTTGCCCCCGGTCAGCGCGGCCTCCAAGTGCTCGCGGCCGCGTATCTCGACCAGTTTCCGCAGGGACCGGGCCCGGCCCCGCAGCCGCATCAGGTCGATGACCTCGCAGGTACGGACCCGGAAAACGTCCCGGGCCAGCCGCTCTGCCTCCGGCTGGCTGAGCCCCGCTCCGAGCACCTGCTGGAGGTTGGTCAGCACCTCGCCGCGCTTCTCCGGCCAGTACCGGAACGTCCAGTCGGCCCGCCAGCAGGCGGCCCGGTACGCGAGGCGCGCTGGCAAGAGTGCTAGCAGCGGCGCCAGCGCCAGCCAGAAGGCAACGCTCTCCGCCTGAAATAGCAGCCGCCCCATGCGAACGGCACCCGACCAGGCCCTGCCCGGCCGCCGTCGGCGCGGTGGGTCGGCCACCGCGGCCGCTACCTCACCCATTGCCGCCTGCCTGGCCCACTTTCCCTCCGTCCCGGGAGCGGAGATAGGCGCAGATGGCGTCCACGCTGTCGAAATGCTCCGGGACCAGATCCACGTCGTCCACCGTGATGCCGAACCGCTCCTGGACGAAAACCACCAGCCTGAGCAGGCCCAGCGAGTCAAGGACGCCGGTCTCGAGCAGCGACGTCGCGTTTCCAAGCGGCAGCAGGCTCGCGTCCTGGACGAGTTCCTTGCTGATGAAGTCGTTGATGACGGCTTCCAATTAAGTGTCCTCCCCTGTGCCGTGCGGCTTTCGCACGTTCTCCCTACCTGCCATGCTCCGCAAGGCCGGTGCGGTCCACCTTGCCCGTTGACGTCCTGGGCAGTGTCTCGCGGAACTCCACGACGTCCGGCACCATGTAGCCCGGCAGGCGCCGACGGCAGTGGTCAACCACCTCTTCACGGGTGAGTTCCGCGGGACCGTCGACGCAGATGACCGCGCGCAGGCGGCTGCCAAGCATCTCGTCCGGGACGGGCAGCACGACCGCCTCGCGGATGGCCGGATGCTCGTAGAGCGCGGCCTCCACCTCGCCGACCTCCACCCGGTAGCCACGCGTCTTCACCATGCCGTCCCGGCGGCCGAGGAACACGTAATTGCCCTCGTCGTCCAGGGTGACCAGGTCACCCGTCCGGTAGGCCGGCTCGTCGTATGCCGCCTGGAAGGGGTTGCCGACGAGCACCCGGCGGGTCTTTTCCTTGTCGCCCCAGTACCCGCTCATCAGCCCGGAGCCCCGCACGTACAGCTCGCCTTCCTCGCCGGGCTTGGACACCCGGCCGCCCTCGCTGGTAACCGCGAACGCGTCCGTGTTGGCACAGGCCTTACCGATCGGGACCGGGGCGGTGAGTTCGGCGGAGCCGGGCGGGACCTCGTACCAGGTGCATACGTTGGTCTCGGTGGGCCCGTACCAGTTGAGGTAGCGCGGGCCGGGCAACTCGGCCATCAGCCGGGTCAGGTGCTTGGCCGGGAACACCTCGCCGGCGAAGATGATCGCCCGCAGCCTGGACAGGTCGAATCCCCGCAGGTTGCCGTACGTCGCGAGCATGGTAAGCACCGAGGGCACTGAGTACCAGACGGAGATCTGCTCCCGCTCAAGCCACTGCGCGAGCCGCGCGGGGAAGATCGACGTCATCTCGGGGACCACGGCCATGCAGGCGGCGACCTTGCACGTGGCGAAGATGTCAAAGACCGACAGGTCGAAATGCAGCGGCGCCGGGCTGCAGACACGGTCCTGCTCCCCGAGGCCGGTGCAGGCCGTGGCCCACTCGACGAAAGTGAGCGAGGCGCGGTGCGAGATCATCACGCCCTTGGGCGTGCCGGTCGACCCGGACGTGTACAGGATGTACGCGAGGTCAGCATCGACCGCCGCATCGGGGCCAAGCGCACCGGCGGGTTCGGCGAGCACCTCGTCCCAGGGCACGACCACCGGCCCCTGGGACGTGACGTCGGCGTCCGGCCCGGCCGCCGCTTCGCGGCCCCAGTGCGGGCCGGCCACGATCACGGTGCGCAGCTGAGGAACGCTGCCGGCCATCGCGGCGGCCTGTGGTGCGGTCGCCTGGTCGGCGAGCACGACGGTAACACCGCTGTCGGTCATGATCGCAGCCAGCCGGGCGGCAGGCGACTTCGGGTCGAGCGGGATATAACAGGCCCCCGCCTTCAGCACGCCGAAGAGGGCCACGACCGCCGCGGCCGACTTAGGCGCGAAGATCCCCACCCGGTCGCCCGGCGCCACGCCCTGGGCGAGCAGTGCGCGGGCCACCTGATTGCTCAGCCCGTCGAGCTCGGCGTAAGTGAGGGACCGCTCGCCGACGGCCACCGCCGGCCGGCGCGGTGCCCGCGCCGCACTGTCCGTCAGAAGATGCTGCAGCAGATAGGCCATTCTGCTTTTGCTTTCCTCTCCTTGCTCACTTGGACTCAGAGGCCCAGCATCCGGGCCAGGATGACCCGCTGGATCTCGGAGGTACCGGAATAGATCGTGCCGGCGACCGCGTCGCGTAGGTCGCGCTCGATGCCGCTTTCCTTCATGTAGCCGTAGGCGCCGTGGAGTTGGATGGCGTCCAGACTCGAGGCGATCCATGCCTCGCTGGTGAACAGCTTGGCCGCGGCCGCCTCGGCCAGGACCGACTTGCCCTGCATGCCAAGCCATGCGGTTTGGTAGATCAGCAGCCGGGCGGCCTCGACCCGCAGGTACATGTCGGCCACCTTGTCGGCCACGGCCTGGAACTTGCCGATGGGCTGGCCGAACTGCTTGCGTGTCCGCGCGTAGTCGACGCACTCCTCGAGCTGGCGCTGCATGGCGCCCACCGCGCTGGCCAGGATGCAGCTGCGTTCCCAGGTCATCGAGGAGTTGAAGATGGCCATCCCGGCGCCCTCCGACCCCACGCGGTTCTCGGCGGGGACGAAGCAGTCGTCGAGCACGACCTCCCCCATCGGCGAGGTCCGCAGGCCCATCTTGTCCAGGCCGCGAGTCACGCTGAAGCCCGGCGTCCCCTTCTCGACGAGAAAAGCGGAGATGGCTGCCATCTTGGGCTTGTCGGGGTGCGCGGCGAAGACCAGCACGACGTCGGAGACCGGGGCGTTGGTGATGTACAGCTTGGTCCCGTTGAGCAGGTAGCCGTCGCCCTTGCGCTCCACCCGGGTCCGCATGCTGAACGCGTCGGACCCGGAGTCGGGCTCGGTCATCGCGTGCACGCCGACGAGGTCACCAGAGATCAGCCCGGGCAGGTACGCCTGCTGCTGCGCCGGCGTGCCGAACTTCACCAAGGGCAGCTCCAGGCTCCACATCTGCGCGTTCAGCGAGAAGAGCAGCCCGTTGTCGTGGCAGCCGTAGCCGAGCGCCTCCATGACCAGAACCGTCGTCAGGATGTCGGCGCCGCCGCCGCCAAGCTCGGCCGGGACCGGCAGACCCTGGACGCCGAACTTGGCGCAGGCCCGCCAGGCCTGCGGGGAAAACTCACCCGCCTCCTCGCGCTTGGCCAGATCCTGGTCCAGTTCCCTGCGGGCGAAGTCGACCGCCGCCGCCTTGAGCTCCTCCTGTTCGGCGCTCAGCGAGAAGTCCAACTTCTCCCCCCCGCCCTCAACCGAGCTCCGCGCCCAGCCACACTGGTTGTCGCGGCCGTTTGCGCGGCCAATATCAGTTTGAGCGCGTCCATCCTCTCCCCACTATCTGGACAACCTCTCCCGTTTATCTGGACGACGACGGGGTGAATCCCCCATTACCAGACAACGACGGGGTCAATAGTGGCACGACTAGTTGCGCCACCGCGGAAAAACGCGGATACAAGCGGTCATCCTGGGAAGACTCGAAGATTCTGGCTTGCTGACCGCCATGCGCCACCAGATCTTCTTGCCAACGCAAACGTGCGGGCCGCCCCGGCTGGGACGGCCCGCAAGGGAAACCGATTGAGTGCTGAGAGTGGTCAGAACTTTCCGGCCTTGATGTCCGCCAGCGTCACCCGAATGACACGGTAAGTGTCCACCGATGACGGCACGTCCCCGTGGGGGTGCATTACCGACTTGATCGGCATCCCGGTCTTGGCGTCGATCGTCAGCACCTCGGCGGTGCCGCCGCCGAACAGCGCCGGTCCCGCCGTGAGGGTCAGCGTGGGCTGCCCGGCGGTCCGCGAGTGGGCGACGGTGACCTCGGGGATGGTGGACAGCAGACGGAGGACGCCCGCCCGGACCTGAGGGTTGCCCGCCCCCGCGGACAGCGCGTCGACGCTGTTGTTCCAGACGTTGTTGTCCAGGTCGTACTGCAGGGCCTTGCCGGTGGGCCGCTTCGGCAGGGACTTGATCCCGTTCGCCTCGAACTTGGCCCGCAGCTTGGAGATGGACTTGTTCCGGATCGCCTGCTGCTGGGCCGGGCTGAGGCCAAGCCCCCACGAGTTGGGAGTGGCGTCGATCATCCGCTCCCTGGCGGCGGCGAGGTTGCCCGACGCCGCGTAGCGCGCCGCCGCCACCTCACGGGCGTCAATGCCGTCGGCCAGGTTCTGATGACGGTTGACGGCCTCCCGGAGGCTGGTCTTGTCGCCGCCACCGTAGAAGGCGCCGTTGTCGGCGTACAGGTTGTAGCTGACCTCCACCGGCAGGCTGGTCTCGGCCTGGGTCCTGATCACCAGCGACGCGTTGCCCGGCAGGGAGCCGCCGTTCGACCTGATGAGGGCGGCCAGGGACACTAGCGGGGAATCGGCCGCGGGCGCCTGGGCGGCTGACCCGGCCGGCGTCGTCGACCTGGGCGCCGCGGACTGGGGCGTTGACGTGGCGACCAGCACGACGGCCACCGCCGCCGCGGCCACGCCGATCCCGGTGCCGATCCCCACCTTGCCGAGGGTGCCGATCCCGCGGCGGCTACCCGGCCGGGAAAATCGCCGCCGCCGCGCCGGAGCCGCCCCCGGCGTCGTAGTCATCTCCGGTACTGGCACCGGCCCGGACTCGGCCATCGCCGCCCGCAGCGTTGTCCACGCCCGCTCGTACGCTTCGGCCCGCAGGGGTGCGTCATCCTTCAGTTGACGGACCAGGTCCATCTCGTCCACGGTCACTGGCTCTCCTTCACACTGTTGAGTTCGGTCAATAGCGCGGCCACTTCCGGCGCGTTCCGCAGCGCCATGCGGGCCTGGTGCAGCAGGCGGCGGCCCGTCCCGGCCGGCATGCCGAGCACCCGCGCGGCATCGGCCACGGTGAGGTCCTCCCAGGCGACCAGGGTCAGCACCTCGCGTTCCTCCGGCTTGAGCTTGGCCAGGGCCGTCAGGAGCACCGCCTGGGTGTCCACCCGGGCGTCCACCGCCGGCCAGGGATCCCACCCGTTCGCCAGGCTCGTCACGTCCGGCACGAGATCCTCCGCTGGCCGGGACCGCCAGTAATGCCGCAGCCGGTTCAGCGCGACCCCGTACAGCCACGGCCGTGCCTCGGGAACGACCGGTCGTAGGTCCTTCGCGACTCGAAGGCTGCCACCCACACCTCGCCGAGCAGGTCCTCGGCCGCCTCACGCCCCGCGCGCCGCGCGAGGTAAGCACCGACTGCAACCTCGTGGCGGTAGATCACCTCCATGAAAGCTTGCTCGTCACCGGCCAGCGATCTGCCGATCAGTTCCGCGTCTGATGCCATGACCCTCCTCGCCTCTTCCCCGCCCTCCACCCTGAGATTGCCAACTCGCCGCCAAAGCGTTCAGGGCCGAGAAGGGCGGCGCGCACCGGCCCGCCGGCCCGCCGGCCCGCCGGCCGGAATGCCGCAGGGACCAGCGGAAACCGCGCCAGCGCGGATGACCTCGGAGGAGTTCTACCTCACCTCAACAGAAATTGACGGTGAGCGGTACCTGCGGATCACTGCTCGACCGGGAGGTCGCCGAACGCGGCGCTGACGGCCGCCTGGAACTGCGGCCAGTACGTCTCAAGGTGCTTGCTGCCCTGTTCGGTCAGGCTGATGACCGAGCTACGGCCGTCAACGGGATTCGGCGCCCGCGAGACAAGGCCCTCAGAGACCAGCGCCGCGACCAGTGA
>Ga0207674_10011205_pt1 | contig 10078 bp, 10 predicted proteins | sample KBSCornC72_FD_184303 | JGI IMG/M metagenome (GOLD analysis project Ga0207674, IMG submission 184303) | Corn rhizosphere microbial communities from Kellogg Biological Station, Michigan, USA - KBS Corn C7-2 (SPAdes) (version 2) | ecosystem: Host-associated > Plants > Roots > Rhizosphere > Soil ... | reverse complement strand
CGGGTTGAACCGACTGCGGATCCGCTCGACGGTGTTGAGCAGCTGGCTGAGCCCTTCCAGCGCGAAGAACTCGCACTGCAGCGGCACCAGCAGCGCGTGCGCCGCCACCATTGCATTGACCGTCAGCAGCCCCAGCGAGGGCGGGCAATCGACCAGGATCACGTCCCAGCGCTCGGCGCGGTGGCGCTTGATCGCGGCGTCGAGCCGATGGGTGCGCGCATCGAACTCGATCAGCTCGATCTCGGCGCCGGACAGGTCCTGCGTCGCCGGCACCACGTCGAGGCCCGGCACGGTGGTGGGCACCGCCACGTCCTCAAGGTCCGCATCGGAGACGAGCAGGTCGTAGCTCGAATGCTCGCGATCCCCGCGGCCGATGCCGAGCCCGGTCGAGGCATTGCCTTGGGGATCGAAATCGATCAGCAGCACGCGCTTGCCGGTAGCGGCGAGGGCGGTGCCGACATTGATGGCGGTCGTGGTCTTGCCCACCCCGCCCTTCTGATTGGCGATCGTGATGGTGATCATCTGGCGCCTATCTGTGTTGCGACCACGATGCCCGAGTCCGGCTGCGTGATGCTGGGTTCCACGTGAAACCGACCTTGCCATTTCGCGCGCGCGGCATCCACCTCCGATTGCGCACTCCGCCCTTTGGGCAGCAACCAGACTGTGGACGAATCGGTGCAGTGCACTGTGGATAACATCAGCGCGGACAATTCGGCCACCGCACGGGCGGAGACGATCGCGGCGGGGCGATCCGGGCGATAGGATTCCACCTTGCTGCCGATCACCGTCACACGATAGCCGATCCCGAGCTGGTCGGCGGCATCGCGGAGGAACTGGACTCGCTTGGTGCGCGGTTCGACCAGCACGACGGGGCGATCGGTGAGCAGCGCCACCACAATGCCGGGCAATCCAGCACCGCTGCCGACATCCAGCCAGGCCCCCTCTCCCGCCGCTTCCGCCAACGGCACCAGCTGAGCGGAATCGGTGAGGTGGCGGCCCCAGAGGCTGTCCAAGGTCGAGCGGGCGATCAGGTTCTGGTGCTCGGCTTCGGCGACGAGGATGTCGCCGAACCTGGCGACCAGTGTTTCACGTGAAACACCGAAGTGGTCCCGTACCCAGGCCTTGGCTTCGTCTTCGTTCATGCCACGGCCTTTCGCGCGTGCAATAATATGGCAGAGAGCGCGGCGGGTGTGATGCCGCGGATGCGAGCAGCGGCACCCAGCGTCTCCGGGGCAGCGACACTCAACCGTTCGACCATCTCGTTCGACAGCCCGGGAATGGCGGCATAGTTCATGTCGACCCGCAACCGCACGGCGTCGTTCGCGCGCAGCTGCGCAACCTCGGCATCCTGGCGTTCGAGATAGGGCGCATAGCGCGCGTCCTCGACATACTCCGCCAACAGCGCCGGATCGGCATCCGGGTCAGCATCCAGTACATGCTCGAGCGCGACGCCGGGAAAGCGCAGCCACTCCCGCGCCGGCCGCTTCGCGCCGTCCTGCGCCACGGGTGCGCCGCGGGTGGCAAGCTGATGCGCGGTGCGCTCGACCGCGAAGATCACGTCGAGCTTCTCCCGGCCTTCCCGGCTACGGTCGAGCCGCGCCTGGCGCTCCGAACCGAGCAGCCCCAGCGCCTCGCCAATCGGACCCAGCCGCGTCTCGGCATTGTCGGCGCGCAGGCGCAGGCGGAACTCGGCGCGGGCGGTGAGCATGCGATAGGGTTCGGTCACCCCCTGCAGCACCAGGTCGTCGATCATCACGCCCAGGTAGGAGGTCGCGCGATCGAGTACCAAGGGCGCGCTGCCCAGCGCCAGTGCCGCGGCATTGGCCCCGGCGGCAAGCCCCTGCCCGCCCGCCTCTTCATAGCCCGTCGTGCCGTTGATCTGGCCGGCGAAGAACAGGCCGGGGATCTGCGGCAGCGCCAGGGTCGATTCCAGCGCGCGCGGATCAATATAGTCATATTCGACCGCATAGCCGGGCACGGTGATGACCGCCTGCTCCAGCCCCGGGATCGAGGCGATCATTGCCGCCTGCACGTCCATCGGCAACGAGGTGGAAAGCCCGTTGGGATAGATCCAGTGATGGTCGAGCGCCTCGGGCTCCAGGAACACCTGGTGCCCGCCGCGATCGCCGAAGCGATGGACCTTGTCCTCGATCGAGGGACAGTAGCGCGGCCCCTGCGCCTCGATCGCGCCGGTGAACAGCGGCGAGCGATCCAGCCCGCTGCGGATCGCATCGTGCGTCGCCTGCGTCGTGCGGGTGACGGCGCAGTGGAGCTGCGGCAGCGGGCGCGTCGCGTTCATCGCCGACATCGTCCAGGGCTCGGCATCCGAGGCCTGCTCCTCGGTGCGCGCCCAATCGATCGTGCGGCCGTCCAGCCGTGGGGGCGTGCCGGTCTTGAGCCGACCCATCGGTAGTGCCAGCTCGCGCAGCTGCGCAGCGAGGCGAAGCGCGGATGCCTCCCCTACCCGCCCGCCCTCGAACCGCTCCTCGCCGCGGAACAGCCGACCGCCGAGGAAGGTGCCGGTGGCGAGCACGACGGCAGGCGCGGCCAGGCGGGTGCCGTCGCGGAGCTGGACGCCCGCGACGCGACCACCTTCCAGGAGCAACGCTTCTGCCTCACCCTCGACGAGCGTCAGATGGTCCTGCGCGCGCAGCATGGTCTGGATCGCCGCGGCGTAGCGCGTGCGGTCCGCCTGCACCCGCGGCCCCTGCACGGCGGTGCCCTTGGAGCGATTGAGCATGCGATAGTGGATGCCGGCGGCATCCGCCGCGCGCGCCATCAGCCCGTCGAGCGCGTCGATCTCACGGACGAGATGGCCCTTGCCGAGCCCACCGATCGCCGGGTTGCACGACATCGCGCCGAGCTTGTCCAGATCGAAGCTGAGCAGCGCGGTGCGGGCGCCGCGGCGTGCGGCCGCAGCCGCTGCCTCGGTACCGGCATGGCCGCCGCCGATCACGATCACGTCGAATTGCATTGCACCGCTAAACGCCTTCGGCGCGCGCTTGTCCAGAGGGGTGCGGCGGAACGCCCCGTTCGTGTTCCACGTGGAACAGTTTATTTACCGATGCAGAACTTCCCGAACAGCGCGTCGAGCACGTCCTCGACCCCGGCGCGCCCCGTGATCGCATCGAGCGCCCGACGGGCGGCGCGTAGCTCCTCGGCGAAGAGCAGCGGATCCGCGAGCATCGACGCCCGCGTCAAGGCTTCGGCCGCGGCGATGCACCAGCTGCGTTGCCGGGCGTTCAGCGCGACGAGGTCGGGCGGCGGGAGCAGGTCGGAAGCGAGCACCGCCATGCGCTGCCAGAGCGCGTCGACACCCCTGCCCTCGCGCACCGATACGACCAACTGATCGGGCTGCGCGGGTGCGCGGCCCTCGACATCGGCGCGGGCATGCACCCACAAGGCGCAGCCATGCGGCGGCGGCGCGTCGTCACCCAGCCACAGCAGCAGATCGGCTTCGGCCAGCGCATCGCGGGCGCGTGCCACGCCGATCGCTTCGATCGGGTCGTCGGTTTCCTCCGCGAGCCCGGCGGTGTCGATCAGCAGCCAGGCGATGCCTTCGCGGACGACGGGTACCTCGATGCGGTCGCGCGTGGTGCCGGCGATCGGCGAGACGATCGCGGCGTCGCGCTCGGCGAGGGCATTGAACAGGGTCGACTTGCCGGCATTGGGTGGGCCGCCCAGCGCGACGCGCAACCCGTCGCGCAGCCGCTCGACCGGCGGCCTTCCGGCCACGGCGGCGATGTCGCTGCCCAGCGCCGCCGCCCCCGATCGCAGCGCCGGCAGCGGATCGGCGCCGGCAACGTCATCCTCATCGCCGTGATCGAGCTCGGCTTCGATCCGCGCGGCCAGGCCGAGCAACCGGGTCGTCCAGTCCTCGGCATGCCGCCGCACCGCCCCGCCCGCGCTGCGGATGGCGGCACGCCGCTGCGCCTCGGTCTCGGCCATCAGCAAGTCGCCCAGCCCTTCGGCCTCGCTCAGGTCCAGCCGGCCATGGAGCAGTGCCCGCCGGGTGAACTCCCCTGCCTCCGCTGCGCGAAGTTCGGGAAGTTCGGCGAGCGCCGCCTCCACCGCACGCACCACCGCGCGGCCACCATGGAGGTGCAGCTCGGCAAGATCCTCGCCCGTCGCCGATCGCGGGCCCGGGAAGCACAGCACCAGTGCCTGGTCGAGCGGCTCGCCTGCTGCGTCGCGCAAGGTGCGCAGCGCAGCGCGCCGCGGTGCGGGAACATCGCCGGCAAGCTGCTGCACCGCAGCGAACGCCCGCGGGCCGCTGATGCGCAGCACCGCGATCGCCGCGGGCGGTGCCCCGCTCGAAACCGCGAAGATCGTGTCCATGCGGGTAGTCGTCAGCTCCCGGGCTTCTTGGTCGCGGCGTCGAACATGCCGCGCCAGAAGTTCATCCCCGCCTCGCCCATCGGCGCCCAGCTGCGCATCATCTGCTCGAAGCCTTCCGGGGTGCCGTGGTTCTCGATCGCCTTGACCATCAGCTGCACATAGCGATCGTGCACCGGCGTCAGGTCCGGAAGTCCCATGGCGCGGCGGGCTTCTTCCGGCGTGCACTCGACTTCGACGTTGATCTTCATGTGATCCCTTCCGCGCTTGAGCGCATCCCCGGCCGCCTGCTAGGCCATGGCCATGTATGCGCGCGACCATGCCCTGATCGCAACGCCCATCGGCCCGATCCGGATCGAAGGCAAGGAGGGGCATCTGGAGCGCATCACCATTGGCGCGGAAGGTCCGCCAAGCCGCGGGAGCGCCGACGCGGTCCGCATGGCCGCGGAGCAGCTCGAACAATGGTTTGCCGGCGAACGGCGCGCGTTCGACGTGGCACTGTCGCCCGCTTCGACGCCGCGCGGCACATGTCTGCGAGAGGGCCTGATCGCCGTGCCGTTCGGGCAGACCATCAGCTATGGCGAACTTTCGCGTGCGCTGGGTTCAAGCGCCCGCGCGATCGGTCAGCTATGTGCACGAAACCCGTTTCCGCTCGTTGTACCCTGCCACCGCGTGTTGAACCAGGGCGGCGGGCTCGGCGCCTATTCGGCCGGGCAAGGGCCGATCACCAAATCCTGGCTGCTCGAGCATGAGCGGCGCTTAACCGGAGACTATCTGCTATGAGCAATCTGACGATCGACGCGCTGGACGAGACCGGCAGCTTCTCCGCCTATGTCGCGCGTCCCGAAGGCACCCCGCGCGCCGCGATCATCGTGATCCAGGAAATTTTCGGGGTGAATGAGGGCATCCGCCAGAAGTGCGAGGACTTCGCGCGCGACGGCTATCTGGCGATAGCGCCCGACCTGTTCTGGCGCCTCAAGCCGGGTATCGAGCTCGACGCCGACGTGCTGGAGGAATTCCAGCAGGCGCTCGATCTGTTCGGCAAGTTCGATCAGGACAAGGGCGTTGCCGACATCGAATCGACCATCCAGGTCGCGCGTGCCGAGCTGGGCGGCGGCAAGGTGGGTGCGGTCGGCTTCTGCCTCGGCGGCCGTCTCGCCTACATGACCGCGGCGCGCACCGACATCGACGCGAGCGTCGGCTATTATGCGGTGGGGATCGACGGGCTGCTCGACGAGAAGCACGCTATCGCCAAGCCGCTGATGCTGCACATCCCGGAGGCCGATCACTTCGTGTCGCCCGAGGTGCAGGCCAAGATGCACGAGGGGCTGGACGATCACCCCAAGGTCACGCTGTTCGACTATCCGGGTGAGGACCATGGCTTCGCCGCCGAACTCGGCAAGCGCCGCTCGGAAGAAGCCGCGCAGCTCGCCGACAAGCGCACTGCCGAGTTCTTCGCCGCCAACCTCGGCTGAGGCCCTGCCCCCCCTCCCTGCCGCGCAGGGAGGGGTCTGGGGGCTCAGAACAGGCTGGTGATGCCCGCAGTGCCAGGCGTGCCCACCCAGCCCTCGTAGATCATCTTGAACGCCACGAACACGATCACCGCCAGGCCGAAATAGGCGATCCAGCGGTGCTTATCGATCAACTTGGCGATCAGGTTCGCCGCCAGCCCCATCAGCGCCACCGACAGCAGCAGCCCAACCACCAGGATGCCGGGGTGCTCCCGCGCCGCACCTGCGACGGCGAGGACGTTGTCGAGGCTCATCGAGACGTCCGCAACGGCAACCGCCCAGGCAGCACCGGCGAAGCTCCGCGCAGCGCGCACGCCCGAGCGCTCGTCGCCCTCGATCTCTTCCGAGCCGGCGCTCTCGCCGCCATGGCGGATCTCGCGCCAAAACTTCCAGCTGACCCAGAGCAGCAGCAGGCCGCCCGCGAAGATCAGCCCGACGATCCCCATCAGCCAGCTGACGATCAGCGCGAAAGCAATCCGCAGCACCAGCGCCGCGCCGATGCCGATCAGGATCACCTTCTTGCGCTGGTCCGCGGGCAGCCCCGCCGCCAGCGCGCCGACGACGATGGCATTGTCGCCGGCCAGCACCAGATCGATCATCAGCACCGATCCGAACGCGGCCAATGCCGCCGGATCGCCGAGATTGGAGAAATCGGCGACGATGTGCTGCCAGATGTCGAGCGGGGAGCCGACGCCCCTCGCGGCTGCGCTGAGAAGAAGATCGATCATGCCAAAACCCTAGCGCCCCCATTGGCGCACGCAACGCCTACGCTGCCCGAAGCGACACGTTCCGTCCGGCTCCTACGCAAAAAGGCCGGGCACCCAGGCCCGGCCTTTCCGAAATCACGCGAGCGACGGCCCCGCGTTACTGGTTCATGCTGTCGAAGAAGTCTTCGTTGGTCTTCGAATCCTTCATCTTGTCGAGCAGGAATTCCATCGCGTCGATGGTGCCCATCTGCATGAGGATGCGGCGCAGCACCCACATCTTGGTGAGCTTGGCCTTTTCGACCAGCAGCTCTTCCTTGCGGGTGCCCGACTTGCCGACATCGAGCGCCGGGAAGATGCGCTTGTCCGCCACCTTGCGGTCGAGCACGATTTCCGAGTTGCCGGTGCCCTTGAACTCTTCGAAGATCACTTCGTCCATGCGGCTGCCGGTGTCGATCAGCGCAGTGGCGATGATCGAGAGCGAGCCGCCTTCCTCGATGTTGCGCGCGGCGCCGAAGAAGCGCTTCGGGCGCTGCAGGGCGTTGGCGTCGACACCGCCGGTCAGCACCTTGCCCGAACTGGGCACCACGGTGTTGTAGGCGCGGCCAAGGCGGGTAATCGAGTCGAGCAGGATCACCACGTCCTTCTTGTGTTCGACCAGGCGCTTGGCCTTTTCGATCACCATTTCCGCGACTTGTACGTGGCGCGTCGCCGGTTCGTCGAAGGTCGAGCTGATCACTTCGCCCTTCACCGAACGCTGCATGTCGGTGACTTCTTCCGGGCGCTCGTCGATGAGCAGCACGATCAGGAAAACTTCGGGATGGTTGTCGGTGATCGCCTTGGCGATGTTCTGCAGCAGCACCGTCTTGCCGACGCGCGGCGGCGCGACGATCAGCGCGCGCTGGCCCTTGCCCTGCGGTGCGACGATGTCGATCACGCGGGCCGACTTGTCCTTGACCGTCGGGTCGAGCGTGTCGAGGCGCAGCTTCTGCTCGGGATAGAGCGGGGTGAGGTTGTCGAAGTTGACGCGGTGGCGCACCGCATCCGGATCGTCGAAATTGACCTTCACCAGCTTGGTGAGGGCGAAATAGCGTTCGCCGTCCTTCGGCCCGCGGATCTCGCCTTCCACCGTGTCGCCGGTGCGCAGGCCGAACTTCCGGACCTGGTTGGGGCTGACATAGATGTCGTCGGGGCCGGCGAGATAGTTCGCCTCGGGCGAGCGCAGGAAGCCGAAGCCGTCGGGCAGCACTTCGATCGTGCCTTCGCCCATGATCTGGTCACCCTGCTCGGCCTGGGCCTTGAGGATGGCGAAGAGCAGGTCCTGCTTGCGCAGCGTCGACGCGCTCTCGACGCCCAGTGCCTCGGCCATCGTGACCAGTTCGGCGGGGGCGGTTTTCTTGAGGTCCTTGAGATGCATGTAAGGTCCGGAAATTCTAAGGGGGAGAGCGTCGATCGGCGATAGGTACGCGCAGGATTCGATGCTTGAAGGAAGGATGCACCGAGGTCCGGTACACAGCTGCAAAATTAGGTGGGGGCTCCCGCCAAGTCAACTGCGATTCGGCGCAGATTTACCCCGCCGAATCGCAGTGTTTTTCAGAACGGCTTTACCTCGGCGAGGATGACGATGAAGACCAGCGCTAGCGCCGGCACTTCGTTGAGGAAGCGCAGGGTGCGGGTCGCGATCGGCGCCTCGCCACGGCCGAGCTTCCGGGCATAGCCCACTGCCCAGCCATGATAGCCGCTGAGCAGCACCACCAGCAGCAGCTTGGCATGAAGCCAGCCGATCCCCGGCTGCCCGTCGAACAACCCGATATTGGCAGAAAGCGCCAGTCCCAGCACCCAGACGATCAGCATGGAGGGCGTGAGGATCATCCGCTTGAGCAGCGCCTCGCGCTTTGCCCAGGCCGCCGCCTCGGGCGTGCCCAGCGCCTCCTGGTGGTGGATCAGGTAGCGCGGGAACAGGAACAGCCCCGCCATCCAGAACACCACGAAAATGACGTGAAACGCCTTCACCCACAGATAGGCACTGCCCAGCCAGCCGATCATGAAGCCGTCCCCCGCACGCGGGCCAGCAACTGCTCGACATGCGCGATCGGCGTGTCGGGCAGGATGCCGTGGCCCAGGTTGAACACATGCGGCCGCTCCGGGAAGGCCGCGAGAATCCGGTCGATCGCACTGTCCAGCACCGCGCCGCCGGTGATCAGCGCCAGCGGATCGAGATTGCCCTGCACCGGCAGCCCCTCGGGCAGCATCGCATTGGCCCAGGCGGGGTCTACCGTCTCGTCGAGCCCAATCGCATCGACTCCGGTTTCGCGAGCATAGGCGGCGAGTTTGCCCCCTGCCCCCTTCGGGAATCCAATCACGGGCACCAGATCCCGAACCGCTGCCGCGATCCGGGCATTGGGAGCGATCACCCAGCGTTCGAACTGGGCGGGGCTGAGGCTGCCCGACCAGCTGTCGAACAGCTGCACCGCCTCCACGCCCGCCTCGGCCTGGGCGCGCAGATAGGCGATGGTCTGGTCGGCGATGCGATCGACCAACGCCTGCATCAGGCCCTCATCGCGATAGGCGAGCCGGCGTGCCTCGGCCTGCTCGCGGCTGCCCTGCCCGGCAATCATGTAGGTCGCCACGGTCCAGGGAGAGCCCGCAAAGCCCAGGAAGGTGGTCTGGGGGTCCAGGGACGCCTTCACCCGCCGAATCGTGCCGTAGATGGGCTCCAGGACGCTGGAATCGGCATCGAAGCCGTCGAGTATGTCCCGCGCCGTCACCGTCGGGGCGAGTCTGGGGCCTTCGCCGGTCTCGAACCACAGCTTCTGGCCGAGTGCCATCGGTACCACGAGGATGTCGGAAAAGAGGATCGCCCCGTCCATGCCGAAGCGGCGGATCGGCTGCAGCGTGATCTCGGCCGCAGAGTCGGAATCCATCGCGAGGGCGAGGAACCCGCCCTTCTCCGCACGGAGCGCACGGTATTCGGGCAGGTATCGACCGGCCTGGCGCATGAGCCAGACGGGCGGAACGGGCTGGCGAGTCCCTTGCAGGGTCGCGAGCAGCGGCTTGGATGCGCGAAGAGTCAGAGCCGGGATCCCACTACTAGAAGATTCGATTCTCAGGATGTTGGAGTCTGTTGGCCGGTGAAAGCCGGGGCTTATGGTGATGTGAGTCAGTTGCCAACAATTTGACTCCTGTCGTCATGCGGAATCGCACGGATTCGGAAAATCTGTCCACAAGACTCACAGGCTGTGAATGGAAAGCACAAGCTGGGGATGCCGCTGTGGACGAATCACCAGCTGAATCGCGGAATCGGGCGGGTTGGCCCGATGCCGCGGTTACGCTACCGCTTGTTCGTCATGTTATGCACAGATCGGTCCCCAGCCTGATGCGGCTGCACCTGCACCTGCTCTCGGACTCCACCGGCGAGACCCTGGAAAACATCGCCAAGGCGGCGCTGGCGCAGTTCGACGATGTCGAACCGCTGCGCCATTTCTGGCCGATGGTGCGCAGCGAGGCGCATCTGGAGCGCATCCTGCA
>Ga0207674_10011200_pt1 | contig 10081 bp, 6 predicted proteins | sample KBSCornC72_FD_184303 | JGI IMG/M metagenome (GOLD analysis project Ga0207674, IMG submission 184303) | Corn rhizosphere microbial communities from Kellogg Biological Station, Michigan, USA - KBS Corn C7-2 (SPAdes) (version 2) | ecosystem: Host-associated > Plants > Roots > Rhizosphere > Soil ... | reverse complement strand
GGCGGGGCGGTCAGAATTCAGGCTGATACCGTAACGATGGATCAGGCAAATGGCGTTCCTGCCGTGATTACCGCTTTGACAGCCGGAGACGGTTTGGGCGGCACCATTACTCTGGACGTAGCCCGCTCATTTCGATTGCTGAATGGTTCACTCATTTCGTCGGAGACCGACACCGCGAGCGACGGTGGCAGCATCAATATCCACGCCGGAAATATTTCATTAAGTCGAGGCGCGTCCATTAATTGTTCCTCTCCATTTTCCACGGGCCGCGCCGGCGAAATTGTTGTGCAAGCAAACAACTCAATTTTGTTGAATCGTAACAGTTTCTTCAGCACTTCGGCGCCGGGAAGCAGCGGGGGAAATATCACCGTCGACGCCGGCTCTGAAATCAAACTTCTCAACAGCCAAATCACCGCTGAAGCGGGCTTGGACGGCGGAAACATTTCTCTCAACGCTCCACAATTGACCTACCTCCGGAACAGCACAGTCACCGCGCAGGCCGACACAACCGGCAGCGGTTTTGGCAACGGCGGCAATCTCACAATCGATCCTTCTTTCCTGATAATGAACCACGGCTCGCTCATCTCGAAGTCCAGCTTCGGCAACGGTGGCAATATCAGCATCCTCACTGACTATTTCTTCCCATCGGCCAGCACCATCGACGCCTCCGCGCCCTTTGGTCTGCCGGGGACAGTGAGTGTGTCCGCGCCCGAAGTCGATCTGAGCGGAAGTCTAATCGCTTTGCCCGAAAATCTGTTGAGCGCCGAAACGCAGTTGCGTCCAGATTGCGGTGTGCGCCTGGGCGGCAATGTCAGCAGTTTCATTGTGCTGGGGCGTGGCGGACTGCCCATCGAACCAAGCGGATTCCTGCCCAGTTCGCCGATAAGGGGAAACGATGACGCGAACTAGTGCTCGGGATGAAAACAGCTCTGTTCGAACGGTCACCTTGGCATGAAAGCAAGGTGTGTGGAAGCTGCAGTGAATGTTCTGCGTGCTGGATCTCCAAATGATTCCTTCCCGCTTGCACTCTTAAAAACGGAGGCGCTCTTGGCCATCACTCTGTTCACAATTACCCTCAGCGCCCAGGTACTCCCTCCCCCGCCGGCCAACTTGCTGGAAACCAACAAACTCCATTCAGCGGTGCATTTATTTGTCCGCAACTTCCGCTTCGAAGGCAACACCGCTTTCTCAAGTGACGAATTGGCAAAGGTCACCGCATCCTGCACAAACCGCGAAATTACCAGTGGCGAACTCGAAGAAGCCCGGCGCGCCATCACCCTTCATTACATCAACCATGGCTACGTCAACTCCGGCGCAATCTTACCCGACCAGACACCGACCAACGGCATCATCACGATGCGAATCATCGAAGGCCACATTTCGAAAATTGAAGTCCGCGGCAACCGTTGGCTTCGCAACGGCTTTATCACCAGCCATCTCGAACGCTGGGATGGCCCGCCGCTTAACGTCAACGAACTGACCGAAGGTCTGCAGCTTCTCCGCCAAAACGTCAACGTCCGCCAAATCAACGCAGAATTGAAACCCGGCGCTGCGCCCGGCGAAAGCGTCCTGGATGCGCGCGTCGTCGATGACTTGCCTTTTCGCGTCGGCTTGCAGGCAGACAATCACCGTCCACCAAGCGTCGGAGCTGAACAAATTTCACTGCTCCTTTCCGATCTCAATCTGACCGGCAACGGCGATGCGCTCAATCTTCGCTACGGCATTGCCGACACTCGAAAAGGCGGATTCGACTTTTCAGGGTTCGACAATGTCGAGGCGAGCTACGCGCTGCCCCTGAACCGTTACGACACGACGATTGGCGCTCACGCCAGCAGGCTCGATACGAGCCTCGTCGAGGAACCATTCGTCGATCTCGATATCGATAGCGAAACCATTACCTACGGAGTTTTTCTCCGTCAGCCTGTCTTTCAAACGGCGAATCACGAAGCGGCATTTACGATCGGTTTCGATCACCGCCAGAACGACTCGTCGGTATTTGGAGTGCCCTTCGACTTTCCACAGTCGGGATCAACTAACGGACGTATGATTGTATCAGTCTTGCGCTTCTCCCAGGAATGGCTCGGTCGCAGCCAAAATCAGGTGCTCGCGCTCCGCTCGACTTTCAACGTCGGTCTCGACGTCCTCGATGCTACCGATCATGCCTCAGAGCCCAATGGGCAATTTTTTTCGTGGCTCGGACAGGCGCAATACGTTCGCAGGCTGTTCAACACCCAGAATCAGCTCATGTTTCGTGTAACTGGACAGTGGACAGATGAACCGTTGCTGGCGTTGGAGCAGATCAGTGTCGGTGGCGCGGAAACCGTTCGGGGTTATCGCGAGAATACGCTTGTCCGCGACCGGGGGATTACCTCGTCGCTTGAATTTCGCCTGCCTGTTCTTTTTAACAAAGCCGGTGAGGGGATCGTTCACGTCGCTCCGTTTTTCGATTTTGGCCACGCCGCAAATATCTATAATTCGCCTGAGCTGAGCACTATTTATAGTACTGGCCTCGGCCTTTTACTCGCACCCAACAAACATATCAACGCCCAACTCTATTGGGGATACCGGCTCCGCCATATTCCAATGCCCAGCGACCGAAATGCGCAGGACTACGGCCTCCATTTCCAGGTGAATTTCAACCTGTTCTGAGCTAAACAAAAAAACAAACTGAAAGGACCTGACTATATGACCAGTAACAAGCCTCATCCCGTGCGCGCTGCCAGCGCAGAATCATTCAAACTATGGGCCGAAGACGAAAACGTGTACGGCCCCGTCGATGTCGAAACCATGATCCAGTGGATTCAGGATGACCGCCTGTTTCCGCAAACATTCGTGCAATCTCAATCCGACACATGCTGGCGTCGGGCAGAAGACATTGAACTGCTGCAGGGAAAATTTCCGGCAGTCCAATTGAATGCGGCAGTAGCCCGTTCCGCCGCGGCTTCGACGGCTGCCGCGCTCCGTGAATTCCCATTTTTCGCCGGCCTGACCACGGAAGGACTCGAGCAGATTGCCGTGCTCGGCAAAACCTACGATGTCGAGGCGGGCGATCTGATCGTCCGCCAAGGCGACCCGTGCGATTCCGTTTACTTCGTTCTCGCCGGTGAACTCCGCGTTCGATTGCTCGTCGGCGTAGTGGATCGCGTAGACAAGACCCTCTGCAAACTCGGCCGCGGCGAGTTTTTCGGCGAATTGGGAATGTTCCTGCGAAGCAAGCGGACAGCCGATGTTATCGCCGAAGCGCCAAGCCGGCTGTTCTGCATCAGCACGAACGCATTTCAATTGCTGATTAAGCAGATGCCTGAGTTGGCCTCGCCCATTTTGTTTAGCATCGGCACTACCATGGCCCAGCGCGTGGCAGATGATAATCATCGTTTGTACAAAGAAATGACTTCGCAGTTTGTGTGGGCCTGACCAAAATTAATTTCGTGCGGCCGGCGTTCACGCCATGTATTTTGTAACCAGATGATTTTGTCTGTGGCCACGAAAGACCCGACCGCAGTCGAAATGCACGTGCAATCCGTGTACCTTGCCCTTTTTCCGGAAGGTGACCGTCTCTTCGTCCCGCGCGCCTTCGGTCTCGCTATCGAATGTTTCACCGGCCACTACTCTGACTTCCAGGCTGTGGACGCCCGTTACCACGACTTCGAACATACGCTCCAGGGAACACTCTGCATGGCTCGGCTGTTGCACGGTTGGCATTACGCCAACGGTAACTGTCCCATTACAGAACGGTTATTCCAACTGGGCATCATCGGCATTCTTCTCCACGACACCGGTTATCTCAAGAAGCGCGACGATATTAATGGGACCGGCGCCAAATACACCACCACTCACGTTAGTCGCAGCGCCGAATTTGCAGGCCGGTTGCTGAACGAAAGGGGTTTTTCACAGGCGGACATCGCCGCCGTTAAGAGCATGATCCGATGCACCGGTGTTGACACCAGGTTAAACGACATTCCTTTCCCGGGCGAATACGAGAAACTTGTCGGGTTCGCCCTGGCCACCTCTGATCTCCTCGGCCAAATGGCTGCCGATGATTACGTGGACAAACTGCCAATTCTCTACTCCGAGTTCGCCGAAGCCGCGCGCTTCGACGGTGACCGCCCCGGCTTCGTCGCCGGATTCAAAGGCGTTGATGATCTCATCCGCCGCACACCTAAATTCTGGTCTGACTTCGTCCTCCCCAAACTCGAACGCGACTTCCGCGGATTGTATCGCTTCCTCAACGACCCTTATCCCGACGGTCCCAACGAATACATCCGCCACATCGAAGCCAACATGGACCGCATCCGCCAACAAGTTGAGTCATCTGGGTCCTGACCTTACTATCGAAAGCGGTTGAGAACGGACGCACTCCAAAACGCTGCCGCGTATTCTGGAGCACATCCAATTCTGCAAGATTGTGGAGTGCGGGCTGCTGCAAGTCCCGATTTATTGGAGTCCTCTGCCGCTTTGACTACTTTCGTGCCGACCGTTTACTTTTTCGCAAGAGCGCCATCTGCCTCCGCCGCCGCCTTCAATCCCACCTGCCGCAATAGATCCGCCCGCGTATCACGCAAGCTCTTATTCGCCGGGTCCGCTTCGATCTGATCTGTCAGCGTTGCCAGTGCATCATACCAAATCCCAGCATCCGCGTACACACTCGGAAGGGACGCTGGCGTTGCCGACGCAACTTTGTCTTTCAAGTCGGCCGCGGGCTCCACGCGCTTGATTACCCCACTCGCCACAAGATCGCTCGAGCGATTATCCGGATCAGTTACCAGCGCGACTACCCATTGGTATTCGACGCCGGGTGTCAGCTTCACATCATGGTCAGAAAGCTTAATCCGTTGAATCCCAGCCTCCCCGGAGCCACTGGCTTTTACCTGCAGCAAAGGCTTGGGTTTGTTTTCTTCCAGCAACGTCAGCTCAAATTTTGCCGTAGCGGGCTTGGACTGATACCAAAGCAGCGACGGCTGCTCTTGCGTGGTCAGGCCGGTCTCGTCGGGTGTGAGCACGTCCAACGTGATCGTAGCGTCACCGCTTCCGCGCGAACCACCGGTCACACGCACGGACGGCGCACCCTTGGCTCCAGGCCGGAACTTCACGCTCGAGGCTGGAACAGTTGCCGAATTGTCGTCAGTTTTAACACTCGTCGCGGCCGGTTTAGGTGAGCTATCAGCAGCTTCGAGTGAATTGGGAATCAGCAAACCGCCCAGAGCAGTTGCCCCGCAGTACAAGAGAAGTTTTGTGTTCATTGTGATGGTGTTTGATAGTTTGGGTTTTCCCAGAACTCTACCGTTCTGGCTTGGGGTTGAGAACGCAAAAGATTCTAACCGATTGCCCTTTGCCTTTCAAGTTCATTTCGCCAATCGGCAGCGTTCTAAATTCCTCACCCAACAATGAATTCGTCGCCTCGCTCACCAGGATCCGGCAATCGCCACGCGGCATGATCATCGTCTCCCCTTCCTTATCGAAGCTTTCCAACCGCGAAGCCGTGTTCACCGAATCTCCGATCACCGTATACTCCTGACGCTCGGCGCTGCCAAGGCTTCCCGCCACCAACGGCCCCGTATGAATACCAACCCGCATCGTGCAAGCAGGCAGCCCACGCTCTTTCCATTCCGCGTTCAAGCGCTCCATTTCTTTCCCCATCTGCAAGGCGCAACGCACGGCGTTACGAGCATCTTGCGCGATCTCCTGCTGGGTGCTGCGCGCCAGCGGCGCTCCAAACAATGCCATAACAGAATCCCCGATATATTTCTCCACGACACCATGATTTGCCATCACCACTTCTGCCATCGCACTCATGTATTCGTTGAGCCAACTAATCAAGTGTTCCGGATCCAACACTTCCGAAGTCGTCGAAAATCCCTTTAGGTCTGTAAACAAAACCGTCGCCGTCAGCTTTTGCGGATGCGGCCGGTTGCCCTCCAGAAAATGGTCGCGTTGTTCCCATAGCGCCTGTGCGATGTCCGGCGAAACCTCACGCGAAAACATCTGCATCAGCAAACCCCGTTGCCGGCGTTCCTCGTAGGAAATGTAAGAGGTCAGCAACGCCGCTGCCGGCAGACACGTCAACGCCGGCCACATAATCGGAATCCACCATCCTGCCCCAAAAGCGCTCAAACCAATCCAGAGCAGCGCCGCCAAACCTGCCACAAGCGACCCGGTAAACCGCACCGGCGAACGGACCCAATAACCAATTGCTCCGCCCACCAGACACCACAACAAAGCCCACGCCGCCTCCAGCCAATCACTCCAAAACCGCAACGGCCTCGTGCCTTCCAGCGCAGCGCGCAGCAATTGATGAACCGTCATCGCCTGCACCTGAACTCCGCGCTGATTAAATTGAATCGGAGTGGGCACTGTGTCTTGAACGCTTTCTGCAGTCATTCCGATCAACACGATTTTGTCCTTCAGCGCGCCAGGTGGAATTTTACCGGCTAACGCATCACTCACGCTGAATCGCTTGAAATTATTTGGGCACTTAAAATCCATCAAGATCTGCCAACCTTTGTTGTCTGCTCCGACATATGCTCCATCATTCGACTTTAATTCGGGCAAGCTCGTCTTTCCTAGTCTGACTAAGTTGGTATTGGCCGAGTCGAGCGCCAGTCCAATGCCCCGTTTTTCGAGATAAATTAGCGCGAGGCGCAACGCCAGCGAATCGAAATTCTCTCCTGATGGCGCATCCGCGGACAGCAGCGTCCGTCGCGCCCGCTTGTCCACTTGCTCGTCTATCGGGAAATTGTCATTGAACCCCAGTTGATCCCGACGCGATTGTAAAACGGCGGGAGGCTTGATCCCATTCAAAGTAAATATCGCGACGATATTGGAATGCGAGAGTAGCGCCTCGTTGAGTTGATTTAGATATATTCCACTTTTGGGCACAGGAATATCGCGCCAGATATCCAGACCGATCGCCGCAGGCTCTTCCGCCGCCAGAACATTCAGCAGGTCCGCCAGTTTGTTGTCGTAGATCGGATAATCCAGCGAGGGATTCTGAATGTCTTGCTCCGTCATTTCCACAAGCACAAGCGGTTCGCTGCTGGCAGTCTTGGGTTGCCGCAATAGCATCTTGTCGTAAACCCAAAACTCCAGAAATTGAAGCCGCCCTCTTTGCTGCGCAAACAGTGAAAAGACAAACACCAGCAGCACGATCAGCAGACAGCGCAAAGGCACTTTCCACTTCATGCCGTTACAACCAGTTACCGATGATCAAATACGGAGACCAATAGCAAGGATGCCGATACCGGCGATCACTGATTAGCTTAACCTGTGCGGCCTGCAGCGCCTTCGCTTTCGATAGCCCGGGATTTTGCCGCAACTGGTTATAGAGTTCCGTCACCAGCACGCTCGTGGACTGGTCATTCACAAACCACAACGTCGCCAGCGCGCTGCGAGCACCTGCTTTTACCGCGACACCCGCCAACCCCAGCGCCGCGCGATCATCACCGGCAGCAGTTTGGCAGGCGCTCAGCACCAGCAGTTCCACCGGTTGACCGCGATACTGACTGGGTCGAATCAGCGCTTCCAAATCGTTCAATGTTAGCTTCGTGTCGTGAGTCAGTACGAACGTCTGGCTTGCATCACGTCCAAACTGTCCGTGCGATGCAATATGAACAATCGAATACTGTTCCTCCGTCAGCTTTTCGCGCAACGCCGGCAACACGAAATCCTGATTCAGCAGCGTCCGGCTTCGGTAAAGCGGTTCGATACTCTTGAGTTCGCCCGGCACAAAATCCAACGGCGGAAATCCCTGCACCGCCTCGGACAACCCGCCCAACAATAGGCGGGTTTTCTTTTCTTCCAGCGGACGCGGTTCAACCAGCGACAACCCCGGCGCAACGGCTACGGCGAATTTCTGAATCAGAAATTGTTTCCCATCATACAATGCCGAAAAAGGAATTGTTCGCAGCGCCCCATCCGGAACGAACACCAGCGTGTCAATTCGTCGTTCGGTCAGCAACGGGTGAATCGGCTTGATCAACCAGTCGTGCAATTCCTCCGCCTGTTCGAGATACGCGTATGTGCTCCGCGTTTCCAGGTTCCGCCGAAATTGGCGAACCTCAGCCGTCAGCTTTTCCGCGCTCGTCGGAACCTTGAACCGCTTCATCTCTGACGCAAGGCCTACCAATAACTCCGTTCGGTCTTCGAATGGGATGACATAAATAATCGCCGTCCGTTCATCCACTTTTTCCAAAGCTCTGGTCTTTGCACGGACGACATTCACGCAGTCATCATGAAAGTAATCTTCCAGTTCGACCGCTTTGAGCTGCTCGACCGTATCGCGCGCCTCGCGCAACAGCTTTTGTGCCTGCTCAGAATCTTTTGCCTTGTCGGCTTCCGCGAACAACAAGTCCGCCAATTCAAAGAACATGGGCCCCTGCGAGTCACGAAACGATGCATGCGCCGTCGCGTTTCCGTAGCCAAGCGTAATGTCGTGGCGAATCGGTTGCACAGTTTGTACCGCGCGCCGATAAGCCGCAATCGCCTCCTCCGGCTTCCCTTGCTCCTTCAATAACCAACCCGATTGCCATTCCCAGTGATACAACGCTTCAGGCATCTCCGCTTCCTGAGCGGCGAATGCGGCCCGTCGGCTGAATGTAAGGGCCGCGTCCAGTTGTTTGTCATCCCCGTAAAGTTGCCCCAGATATCCCAATGCATAAGTTGCCGCGCGCCGATCACCCATCTCCTCCGTGATTTTCAGCGCGGACAGCAAAGATTCTCGCGCTCGCAACGCCAACCGTCCGGAAACTTCAGTGTTCGTGGTCTGAATACTCCTGTCCGTTTGAGCGCTCGTAATGAGCAGCACCGCCTTATCATGGGAAATCGGAAGTCCTTCAATCGCTTTCAGTGCGTCCCCGTTCAGCGCTTCAGCCCGCTCGGATGTCCCTGCGCGAACTGCAGTGCCTCCAGAATTGCACAATGCCTGGGCAGCGAGCAAATGATCCCCTTCCCTCGCCAGTTGAGCACTCTCCCTGAACGCATCCTGAGCCTCTCGATATTTTTGCTCTGCCGCCAGAAGATTGCCAAGTTCATTCAGAATCGCTGCCGTCATTGATGAGTCATTTTCCGCCCGCGCCGACTCCAAACTTTCTCGCAACAACACTTCCGCTTGCTCGAATTTCGACATCAAGACCAACGCCCCGCCCAGGCGGCTCTTTGCCAAAATGCGAGACTTTCGCTTCCCGGATTTGTCGGCGAGATCCACTGCTTCATCCAAAATTTCGAGGGCATGTCGCTGCTGACCCAGCGCCTGGTAGGCCGCAGCCAACTCAGTCATCGCTTTGATTGCCGCCGGAACATTTTTCTGGCGCTGGTATTCCGTCACCGCCTTTTCCCATTTCGCGGCGGCTTCATCGAACGCGCCGCGCTCGTACGCGCGCAAACCCTCGTTAAAATTTGAATTCGCGGAAAACGCTGAAAAGGCGAGAATTGCTGAACAGAACAACACCACAGCCAAGGCCATTTTGCCAACAGACCGCGACCGGGTCGTCATTCGGATCACAGACACATTTCCTATCAATTTACTGGCTGAAAGTAAAGATTATAGACATCTCGCAACCTACGGACCGCGCTGGCAAAGAAAACGCGACACGGCTTTGTTGCCGGCCAATCACCTTAGCGACCACTGCTCTCCACATCCGCCCAACAGAGCAATCCATACAAAATGTTTTTCTTGTAACATAAATTCCACTTGCAATCCGATTTCCTCGAGAATATCTGTTGCATGAACTTAAAACCGCCTCAGAGGAACTAACCAACGTAGTAACTGAAAACACGTAACCAAAATCCATGCCCTCGATAAAATCTATTCTCTCGAAAGGCTTTCTGCTGTCAGGTTTGGCCCTGTCAGCGCAAGCCGGAACATTCAGCACCGACTTTAACACCGGTGCACTGCCTGCGGGCAGTCATACTAACGCCAATTCTGCTGGAGGCGCGTACCTCGAACTCTCCGGAGGCGTCGGCGACTCGGGTTGCCTCAAGCTGACAAAAAACATCAACGGCCAGAACGGCTCGATTATCCTCGACGACCTCGATGCTGGCCAACCCATCTACGGCTTCGACGCTACCTTCAAACTCCGCATTGGCG
>Ga0207674_10011198_pt1 | contig 10082 bp, 5 predicted proteins | sample KBSCornC72_FD_184303 | JGI IMG/M metagenome (GOLD analysis project Ga0207674, IMG submission 184303) | Corn rhizosphere microbial communities from Kellogg Biological Station, Michigan, USA - KBS Corn C7-2 (SPAdes) (version 2) | ecosystem: Host-associated > Plants > Roots > Rhizosphere > Soil ... | reverse complement strand
GGCGATGTTCGGGCTGAGCGCCCCCGCCGTCTCCGAGGCCCGCGTCCTGGAGCTGGGTTGCGCCTCGGGCGGCAACATCATTCCGCTCGCTCTGCGGTTTCCGGGCGCCCGCTTCCGCGGCATCGATCTCACCGAGCGCCACGTACGCGATGGCCAGGCGCGCGTTGCAGCGCTGGAGCTGAGGAACGTCGCCATCGAGCAGGGCGACATCGGCGCGCTTGACCTTAAGGGGCAGCGCTTCGACTACATCGTCTGCCATGGCGTCTACAGCTGGGTGCCGGAGCCGGTGCGCGAGGCGATCCTGCGCATCTGCGGGGAGAGCCTCGCCGACACTGGCGTTGCCTACATCAGTTACAACGTCTACCCGGGCTGGCAGGTGCGCGGCACGATCCGCGACATGATGATCTCCTGCGCCGGCCCGCAGGGAGAGCCTGCAACGCGCGTGGCCAAGGCGCGGGCGATGCTGGAGGGCATTGCCAAGGCCCCGCGTATCGCCAATCCCTATGGCGAGATGCTGCGCAACGAGGCCAGGAAGCTAACCGCACGGGACGACGACTACCTCCTTGGCGAGTTCCTGGACGCCGAGAACGCGCCCTGCCATTTCAGCGACTTCGCCGCCAAGGCCGCGAGCTGTGGTCTCAACTACCTGTGCGAGGCGGAGCTTGGCCATTGCTTCCCCGAGCACATGGGGCCGGAGGTTGGCGGACTGATCCGCGGACTGTCAGCCAACGACCTGGTCCAGCTCGAGCAGCATATGGACATCTTCAAGGGCCGTACGTTCCGCCAAACCCTGCTCGTCAAGTCCCCGCAGTCCAGGATTCAGCGCATGCTGGCGCCGGAGCGCCTGCGCGGCCTTCACGTATCGGCGCGCATGACCTGCACGGCCAGGCCGGACGGCAGCTGGCAGTTCTCGGGCCCGAGCGGCGTGCTCAACACCACCGACGCGACCATGTCCCGGGCCTTGCAGCAGCTCACGGAGGTCTATCCCGCCACCCGTACGGTGCGCGAGCTCGCCGCCGAGGTGCGCGCCGCCGACAGGGAGGGGGCGATCCGCGATGCCGTTTTCCAGGCGGTCCTGGTCGGGCTCGCGGACGTTGCAAGCGTGCCCCTGCGGCTCGACCCGGCGGGCCGGCACAAGGGCAAGCCCAAGGCGGGGCGCCTCGCACGTCTCGATGCGGCCCGGCGCACCGGCTGGACCACGGGGCCCGGCCACGACGTGGTCCCGCTCGATGCCGTCAGCATGGTCCTTCTGCCGCTGATGGACGGCACGCGCGACCGCGAGGCGCTGAAGGGCGGGCTGCTTGCGGCAGTGGGCGCCGGTCTCATCAAGCTCCAAGACCTGGCATCGGGCGTCGAGGAGACAGGAGCGGCCCTTGATGCGGCGGCCGCTGCCCACGTCTCCCGCACGATCGAGAATCTGGCCGGCGCACGGCTCCTCTGATGGGCGCGCTGCTATCGCCTCGCCTTCTCGATGACCACCACACCTGGCGCGTCATGGCTTTAACCTTCAGCTCCGAGCGCCTGGCTTCTCCCACGCCTCAATCCCCCGCATCCGCGAGGCTGCCCTTGCGCGCGTGCCTCCGGTCCTCGTCGTCCGTCCCTTTGGGGTCCGCGTCGAAGACGAGGCGGTCGAGGCCGGCCAGCGCCACGAAGCGCTTGCCGCGGGCGCGGCCGATGAGCGTGAGATTCGCCTTCTGCGCCAGCTCCACGCCCCAGGCCGTGAAGCCGGAGCGCGAGACCAGCACGGGGATGCGCATCTTCACGGTCTTGATGACCATCTCCGAGGTCAGCCGTCCCGTGGTGTAGAAGATCTTGTCGTCCGGCGGCACGCGGTTGAGGAACATGTAGCCGGCGATCTTGTCGACCGCGTTGTGGCGGCCCACGTCCTCCATGTAGATCAGCGGCTTGTCCTCGTGCGCCAGCACGCAGCCGTGGATCGCCCCGGCCTTCAGGTAGAGGCTGGGCTCGGTGTTGATCTTCCTCGTGAGCTGGTAGAGCCAGGAGGTCTTGACACGGGCGTCCGGGTTGAGCCGCACCTGGTCGAATTCCTCCATCAGGTCGCCGAACACCGTGCCCTGGGCGCAGCCCGAGGTCTGCGTCTTCTTCCTCAGCTTGTCCTCGAAGTCGGTCTGCCGGCGGGTGCGCACCACCACGGCGGCGATGTCCTCGTCGTAGTCGATGCCGGTGATCTCGTCGTCGGCCTTGAGCATGTTCTGGTTGAGGAGATAGCCGACGGCCAGCAGCTCGGGCCGGTCGCCGATGGTCATCATCGTCACGATCTCGCGGCCGTTGAGAAACAGCGTCAGCGGCCGCTCGGTGATCACCGACGTCTCGACCGGCCGGCCCTCGTGGTCGACGCCGGGCACGCTGACGGACAGACGTGGGTCGTCCGGGTCGGGGCGGATCTCGAACTCTTTCAAGCGGGCGCTCCAGGGCTGAGGGCTCAGCCAGCGATGTAGTCCCTGCCGGGAAGCGCCGCAAGGCAGGCAGCAATCAGCCACTCATGCGGTCCGCCAGGCCTCGCCAGGGGTGGGCCATGCGGGATCTCTCAGCAACACCGCGTCCTCCGCGAGATACCGCAGGCGTCATGCGGACGCCGACGGACGGCACGCATCCGGCCCGAGACGGCGGAGCTGCGGCGCGCCGTGGCAGCGCGACCGCCGCCGGTGCCGCACTGCTCTCGCAAGAGCTGGCAGAATTTCTCTCGATCTACTGAAGATAAGGACAATTCTCTCGATCTAGTGAAGATAAGGACAATTCTCTCGATCTAGTGAAGATAAGAACAATGCACGCGACTTAAAGACAATCCTGTCGCTTGCACAGTCCAGTTCATCAAATCTTTCTCGCCTGAAGGCGGACATGGCTCGTTGCGCCCCTCGGTCCGACCGCTCCAAGATGAGCAGCTGGATCGATCGCTATGCATTGCGTTTACAGTGCCATTGCCACCTGCAAGGACCGATACAGCGACCTCCAGCCTGGGCGTTGCAGCGGCTCGGTCTTCCCGAGCGGGTTGCTCCAGGTGCGCCCCAAATACACCGGGTTCAGCATCGCTCCTGTCGGAGGCTGACATTGGAAACTCCTGCAATATCTTCAATATCCGGCCAGAACCATTGCCGGCGTTTCCAATACCATTCCCCTTGGAGGCAAGAACCGGTTTGAGATTTCCCGGCCAATAACCTACGGGCAGTGGCGGCAGGTAGCCGTAGAAGGTGACGAGAACGAAGGACTTGCCGGTGCCGCGCAGGCCCAGGATAAGGCCGTCGACCGACCTCGGCTGCTCGCAGCCGCCGTTGGGCCCAGGCGAATCCGGCCCGTCCGGCCCCTCGAACGCCGTGATGGACACGAAGATGCTGGTTTCAAACACCCTGACGGTGAAGCTGACCCAGACGACGCCGAGCTTCAGCTCGATCGACTGCTCGCGGACGGCGAGTCCGCCCAGGACGCGGACAGCCACGTCGCGGCCGACCTCGCTGGCGGCGTGCTCGTAGGCCGCGTGCCACGCCTCCGGCCATGCCCACGACCGTGCGATGAGCTGCTGAGACGGCCAGACGTAGATGGTATGCGCGAGGGGATCGGCCCCCGCCGGCTTCGTAGCGTATGCCATTGACCCGCACCCTTCTCGGCAAGACCCTGCCGGGTCAGCCCTGCCCGAAGTTTCACCTACAAACGATTTCCGACGGAAGTTGGGCGCCGTTTCACAGCGATTTCCGGCAGGGCCGACACCCGCCAAGGCCAAGCCATTTGGGTTGTCCGTATTCGCTGTTTGATCTTCTCTGGATGTCTGACCGACTGATGATGGCAGGATTTATATAGCTCGTTGCGAAATGAGCACAGGTCTCCCAGGAGCGTACCGTCTCTGTTAGGGCCGTGCCGTCTCTGCTACAGTGGCCTCCTTCAGGAATCGGGAAAAATCGCATGCTGCGCCAATCGCTGATCGAGTACGGCAAGCCGCTTGAAGCCACCGAGGCCGAGACGCCTGCACCCAAGGGCAGCGAGGTTCTGCTGCGCGTGTCCCACTGCGGCGTGTGCCACTCCGATCTGCACCTGCAGGACGGCTACTTCTCCCTCGGCGGCGACCAGAAGCTGGACGTGCGCGGGCTGAGGCCCCTGCCCTTCACCTTCGGCCATGAGATCGCCGGCACCGTGGAGGCCACCGGCCCGGAGGCTCAGGGCGTACCCAAGGGCAAGCGCTACGCCGCCTATCCCTGGATCGGCTGTGGCACCTGCGCGGTGTGCGCCCGCGGCGACGAGCATCTCTGCAACGCGCCGCGCGCGCTCGGCGTCACCGTGGACGGCGGCTATGCCACCCACGTGCTGGTGCCGCACCCGCGCTATCTGCTGGATGTTGAGGGTGTTGCCCCGGAGATTGCCGGGCCGCTCATGTGCTCGGGCCTCACCGGCTACAGCGCCGTCAAGAAGGCGCTGCCCTACCTGCGCTCCGGCCCGCTGCTCATCGTTGGCCTGGGCGGTGTCGGCATGATGGGCCTGCAGTTTGCGCGCGCCCTCACCGATGCGCCGATCCTGGCGGCCGACATCGACCCGGCCAAGCGCGAGGCGGCGCTCAAGCTCGGCGCCAGGGAGGCCTTCGACCCGACGGATGCCGGCGCGCGCAAGGCCATTGCCAAGGCCTCCGGCGGCGGCGTTGGTGCGGCGGTCGACTTCGCCGGTTCCGACAGATCGCTGGGCTTTTGCCAGTCGGTGGTGGCCAAGGGCGGGGCCGCCATCGTGGTGGGCCTGCTTGGCGGCAGCTTCACCCTGCCGGTACCCATGTTCCCGCTGCGCGCGCTGACCGTGATGGGCAGCTACGTCGGCTCGCCCGCCGAAGCGCACGAAATGATGGCGCTGGTCAGAGCCGGAAGGATCGCGCCGATCCCGGTGGAGACGCGCCCGCTCTCCGAGACCAGCCGCTCGCTCGACGATCTGCGCGCCGGCCGCATCGTCGGCCGGGTGGTCATCACGCCCTGATACGGCACGACAGGATAGGACTTTCAAGGCATGAAGATCGCTGTAATGGGCCCCGGCGGCGTGGGCGGCTACTTTGGTGCGCGGCTGGCCGCCGCCGGCAACGACGTGACCTTCGTGGCGCGCGGCGCCCATCTGGAGGCCATGCGCCAGAGCGGCTTGCGGCTCGACAGCCAGCTGGGCAGCCTCCACCTCAACCCGGTCAAGGTGGTCGCCGACGCCCGCGAGATCGCCGCCGCCGATGCCGTACTGTTCGCGGTGAAGATGCGCGATACCGAGAGCGCGGCGGAATCGCTGCGCGCCCTTGCCGCGGGCGGCGCCAGCGTGTTCACCTTCCAGAACGGCGTGGAGAGCGGGGTGCGCATCGGCCGTATCCTCGGCCCCGGCAAGGTTGTAGAGGGCGCCGCGCGCATCTCCGCTCATATCGCCGGGCCAGGGGTGCTCAAGCAGGTGGGCGACTTCGCGGTGCTGGAGTTCGGCGAGGCCGATGGCAGCGCCAGCCCGCGCGTTGCGGCGTTCCATGCCGCCTGCGTGGCCGCCGGTATCAACGCCAGCGTGTCCGAAAACATCTCGCGGACGCTCTGGACGAAATTTGCCTTCCTGGCGCCCATGTCAGGCATGACGGCGCTGACGCGAGGGCCGATCGGCCCGGTGCGCGCCACGCCGAAGTCGCGCGCGCTGCTGCAGGCCGCGGTGGAGGAGGCGGTGGCGCTGGGCGTGGCGCAAAAGACTGGCCTGGTGCCCGAGGACGCCGCGCGCACCATGAAGCTTATCGACAGCCTGCCGCCCGAGATGACCTCGTCCATGTGCCACGACCTGCTGGCCGGCAAGCCCATCGAGGTGGAGGGCCTGTCGGGCGCCGTGACGCGCCTCGCCGAGGAGCACGGGCTCGCCGCCCCCAGCAACGCCTTCATCGCCGCGGCGCTGGCGCCGTTCGTCGACGGCAAGCCCTGATACTGGCATCGGTCTCAGCCGATCGCCGGTTGCCGGGCCAATTCGCGGTCTTGGCGCGCCGCCTCCGCGCGGGCCGGGGGGGCTCTGTCTTGTGGAAAGGTCTGGGAGCGGGCTGTTTCTGCGCCGCGTCAGAGCGAAGGTAGCGGACTTCGCTCCGCCCCGATTCGCCCCCTGATTCGCCCATATGCGCTTCCCGCCCAATCTGCTCGACGAGATCCGCGCCCGGCTGCCCGTCAGCCAGGTGGTGGCGCGCCGGGTGCAGCTCAAGCGCGCGGGGCGGGAGTATAAGGGGCTGTCGCCCTTCAAGACCGAGAAGACGCCGTCGTTCACGGTCAACGACCAGAAGGGGTTCTATCACTGCTTCGCCTCCGGCGAGCACGGCGACATCTTCACATTCGTCATGAAGACCGAGGGCCTGAGCTTCACCGAGGCGGTGGATCGGCTGGCGCAAGAGGCCGGCGTTCCGATGCCCAAGGCCGGGCCGCGGGACGTCGAGGCCGAGGACCGGCGCTCGCGGCTCTACGAGCTGCTCGCGGCCTCGGCGGCGTTCTTCGAGAAGCAGCTGGCGGGTCCGCAGGGCCAGGTAGCGCGGCAGTACCTGGCCAAGCGCGGGCTCGATGCGGCCGGCATCGCCCGCTTCCGCCTTGGCCACGCCCCGAACAGCCGTTCGGCGCTGAAGGAGCATCTGGCGTTCGCCGGATTCACCGCAGCGGAGATGACTGCCTCGGGGATGCTGATTGCGGGAGACGACATCCCCGTCTCCTACGACCGGTTCCGCCACCGCGTCATGTTCCCGATCACGGACCTCAATGGCCGCATCATCGCCTTCGGCGGGCGCGCCCTGGACCCGGAGGCGCCGGCGAAATACCTGAACTCGCCGGAGACGCCGCTCTTCCACAAGGGCGGTATTCTGTTCAACGCCCACAACGCCCGCGCCACCGCCCACGACAAGAACCGAATCGTAGTGGTGGAGGGCTACATGGACGTGATCGCCATGGCGCTCGCCGGCTTCCCCGAGACCGTGGCGCCGCTCGGCACCGCCCTCACCGAGGACCAGATCAAGCTGCTCTGGCGCATGGCGCCCGAGCCGATCCTGTGCTTCGACGGCGATGCCGCCGGCCGCAAGGCCGCCTTCCGGGCGGTCGAGACCGTGCTGCCGCACCTAAGGCCCGGGCACAGCCTGCAGTTCGCGTTCCTGCCGAACGGGCTCGACCCCGACGACCTTGTGCGCCAGCACGGCGCGGGCGCCATGCGCGATATCCTGGAGAACCGCGCCCGCGCACTCTTCGACGTGCTGATGGAGCGCGAGGAGCAGCAGGGGCCGCCCGCGGTCACGCCCGAGCAGCAGGCCGCGCTGGAATCGCGACTGAAGCGCCTCGTCGCCCAGATCGTCGACCCCGACGTGCGTGCCCGCTATCAACAGGAGCTGCGCGAGACACTGCGGGCGAAGAGCACGCGGCTCGCCAAGGCGCTGGCCTCGGCCACGGGCCGCCGCCGGCCGCCGTTCGCCGAGAAGCGCCGTGACAACACCCAGCTCGACTGGCGCATCCGCGAGCGGGCCAACGAGCGCGCCCGCCTCGGCGGCATCCCGCGTGCGGCCCAGCCCCAGGACACCGCTCCCCGCAGCAACGGCTTGTCGGACCGGGTGGCGCCCATGCCGCCACGCGAGGTGCTCCTGGTGGGCGCCCTCGTTAACCACCCGTGGCTGATCGAGAGCTTCTGCGAGGAGGTTGCCGAGCTGAAGCTGACCTCGGCGCCGCTCCGGCGCCTCAAGGATGCCCTGCTCGGCCTGCTCTCGGACGGTGCACCCCTTGATCACACAACCGTGCGAACCCATCTCAGCGCCAGCGGGCTTGACAGCGTCCTCGCTGCGCTGGAGCGGGCAATGGCGCAGACCAGCGACAAGTTTGCGCGTCCGGACGCCGGTGCCAGCGAGGCGGAAGCGGGGTGGCGCCACGCCTTTGCGTTGCACGAGGTGCAGGTTACTCTGCCTCTGGAGCTGCAGCTCGCTGAGCGCGCTTGGCGCGTCGAGCAGAGTGAAGAGGCCTGGGAGCGCATCATGGAGCTGCAGGACCGGCTCGGACGCGGTCTGGTGCAGGTGCCAGAGGAATAAGCCGGGAATAAACCGGGACTGAGCCAGGGCTGTACCCAGGCGCGTGCGAACCAAGCCCGTACTGACGAGGACTGGCCAGGATTGAACGAAAGGACTGAGCCGACGCTGCTGAACGATGGTCAGAGAAGCACCGTTGTGTGTCGGACACACCAACTGAGGAAAGCACCAAGGTATCCGGCAAGGTACCCAAGTGGATGCGAGGCAGATCGGCGGATGTGTGCGGGAATAATTGTGCGACCACTCGCGTTGATGCAGAACGGAAACACTGGCAAGGCGGACGCTTGTTGTGTATGCCTTGCGCGGCCCCAGATGAAGGCACGGCGAGCCCGAGTGCTCCTGCCTTCGCGCCTCGGCACCGTGGGCCCTCAACCAGCAGTACCCGGCGTGGCGGGCTCTCCGTCGCACGCAGGCGTGTTCCTGCCCGGAAGCGCCTTCGCGACGCGGCGAGGGGCAGCCGTTTGTACTGGAATTGTAAGACATTCGCTTCACGTTGACAGCGCGGCCCCCGCGCTCCGGAGAGTGACCTGATGGCAAATGCAGCCCGAGCCGAAGAGCAGACGCCGCCGCAAGGCGACGTCCACGAGAAGGACGCCCCGCTGCTCGACCTGTCCGACGCGGCGGTCAAACGGCTCATGAAGACCGCCAAGGCGCGCGGCTTCGTGACGCTCGACCAGCTGAACGCGGTGCTCCCCTCGCAGGAATTCTCGCCCGATCAGATCGAGGACACGCTCTCGATGCTGTCCGACATGGGGATCACCGTGGTTGAGAGCGAGGAGGCCGAGGAGAGCAGCGTCGACAAGGACGCCGCCGACGACGAGGCCGACGACGACGGCGCCCGCTCGCTGGTGGCCCCCAGCCTGCCGACAACGGTCAGCGCCCGCTCCGAGCCCGCCGACCGCACGGACGACCCCGTTCGCATGTATCTGCGCGACATGGGCTCCGTCGAGCTGCTCTCGCGCGAGGGCGAGATTGCCATCGCCAAGCGCATCGAGGCCGGCCGAGAGGCCATGATCGCCGGCCTCTGCGAGAGCCCGCTCACGTTCCAGGCCATCATCATCTGGCGCGACGAGCTCAACCAGTCGAAGATCCTGTTGCGCGACATCATCGATCTGGAAGCCACCTACGAGGGGCCCGAGGCCAAGGCGGCGCCGCCGCCCATGTCTGCGCCTGCGGTCGGCCCGCCGCCGGTGGCGGCCCAGCCCGCCACCTCCGACGACGAGGAGGGCGGCGACGGCGTGCCGCGTCCGGAGGGCGAGATCGAGGAGGAGGAGGACTTCGAGAACGCCATGTCGCTGGCGGCCATGGAGGCCGAGCTCAAGCCCAAGGTGCTCGAGACCTTCGATAACATCGCCGCCGCCTACCGCAAGCTCAGGAAGCTCCAGGACAAGCGCGTCGAGATGCATGTGGCCGCCGAGCAGATCGGCCCGCAGCAGCAGCGCGCCTACGCCAAGATACGCGACGAGATCATCAAGGACGTGAAGAGCCTCTCGCTCAACAACGCCCGCATCGAGATGCTCGTCGAGCAGCTCTACCGCATCAACCGCAACCTGGTGCAGCTGGAGAGCCGGCTGATGCGGCTGGCGGACAACTACGGCGTGCCCCGCCAGCAGTTCATCGACGAGTACTTCGGCAACGAGCTCGACCAGGGCTGGCTTGACCGCATGGCGAACCTGCCCGGAAAGAACCGCTGGGCACCGTTCATCCGCACCGAGCGCAAGAACGTCGAGGGTATCCGCGACGAGATCCGCACCCTCGCCGAGGAGACGGGGCTTGAGATCACCGAGTTCCGCCGCATCGTCAAGGCCGTGCAGAAGGGCGAGCGCGAAGCCCGCCAGGCCAAGAAGGAGATGGTGGAGGCCAACCTCCGCCTCGTCATCTCCATCGCCAAGAAGTACACCAACCGCGGCCTGCAGTTCCTGGACCTGATCCAGGAGGGCAACATCGGCCTGATGAAGGCGGTGGACAAGTTCGAGTACCGCCGCGGCTACAAGTTCTCGACCTACGCCACCTGGTGGATCCGCCAGGCCATCACCCGCTCGATCGCCGACCAGGC
>Ga0207674_10011194_pt1 | contig 10083 bp, 9 predicted proteins | sample KBSCornC72_FD_184303 | JGI IMG/M metagenome (GOLD analysis project Ga0207674, IMG submission 184303) | Corn rhizosphere microbial communities from Kellogg Biological Station, Michigan, USA - KBS Corn C7-2 (SPAdes) (version 2) | ecosystem: Host-associated > Plants > Roots > Rhizosphere > Soil ... | reverse complement strand
GGGGGGCATGGGGTGGGGGGGAGAGAAGCCCTCGCCGGTGAGGAAGACGGTGTCGGACAGGAAGCGGGCCAGCTCGCGCAGGTTCTCCGGGCCGCCCTCGCGCAGGTAGGCGAGGGCTTCGGTGGCCACGCCCGCGGGCACCGTGGACAGCGCCATCAGGTCCGCGTCCGGGGCGGCCTCGCCGCCCAGCGCGACCAGCGGCTTATCCGCGGCGACCAGCGCGGCCACGCCCTCGGCCCAGGCGTTCCTGCCGCCGAGCAGGCGCAACACGACGAGGTCGGCGCGGGCCGCCAGGGCGGGCACCTCGTCCGCGGTGACCCGGGCCGGGTTGGCGGTCAGGTAGCCGGCGCCGGACGCGGCCGCGGCGAGGAGTTCGGTGTCGGCGGTGGAAACCAAGAGAATGGTGAGCACTCACCGATACTGCCATGCTCCGCGACAGCGAACTCGCGGAGCACTCACAGGCGCTGTACAGGGTGACCCTGGTGATGTCCAAGAACCCAGGCCGACGCTTACCGGTATGAACACGATGTATGACGCGCCCGCCGACGGCGGATTTCCGGCGAGCGCACCCGGCCCTTCCGGGCCGGCCCGAAGTAAGAAATGGTACCGCTGGGGCGTGGGCGCCGCTGTGTTCGGCCTCCTCGCGGGCGGCGGTATCACCTGGGCGGCGGTGTCTGGCGGCGGTGCTCCGGCCACCGACGCCTCCAGCGCGCGGGCGGCCGCGCTGAACACCGCGCTCACCGACGCCGCCGGCGGCCGGGCCGATTCCCCGGCCCGCGTCCGCTGGGCGCTCGGCCGGCTGCGCCACCTCGGTGGCGTGGACGGGACGGCGACCTTCCACAACAAGACCGGTTTCCACACGCTCTCGTTCGAGCGGGGCACCATCCAGTCGGTGAGCGGCAGCGACGTCGTGATCAAGGCGGCTGACGGCACCACCTGGACCTGGCACGTCGTGAGCGACACCGTGGTCAGGAAGAACGGCGCCAAGGCCACGACGAGCGCGCTGTCGGCAGGCGAAACCGTATTCGCCGGAGGACCGGTGGTGAGCGGGGCCAGGGATGCCCGCGTGATCATCATCAGGCCTCCGGGCCCGGCCGGGTCTGGTCCGGCTAATCCTTCTGGATCTCAACCGGCTCAGACTTCGTTGAGCTAACCAACAGGTATGCTGCGGCGCGCCCGGACCGGGGCGCGCCGCGTCATGCTGGGAACTTCTATGCGGCACAATGAAACGTGAGAGACCATGGCAGACGGTGACCGAATCCCCAAAGTGCTCGTTGTCGACGACGAGCCGAACATCCGTGAGCTGGTGGAGGTCGCGCTCAAGTTCCACGGCTGCGCGGTCGCCGTCAGCGCGAGCGGCAAGGACGCGCTGCACCAGGTCGGGGCGTACGATCCCGACCTGATGATCCTCGACGTCATGCTGCCCGACATGGACGGCTTCGAGGTTTGCCGCACCCTGCGGTCCGAGGGCAACGACGTCCCGGTCATCTTCCTGACCGCGCGGGACACCACCTCGGACACGATCCGCGGCCTCACCCTGGGCGGCGACGACTACGTGACCAAGCCGTTCTCGGTCGAGGCCCTGGTGGCCCGGGTGCGTGCCGTGCTGCGGCGCACCACGCGCGCGCCGGGCGGTGACGGCGTGGCCGACGACGGCGCGATGCTCACGGTGGGCGACCTGGAGCTGGACGAGGAGCACTGGGTGGTGCGCCGCGGCGGGACCCAGGTGGAGCTGTCGCCGACCGAGTTCCGGCTGCTCGCGTACCTGATGCGCAACCAGGGCCGGATGCTGACCAGGCAGCAGCTGCTGGAGAACGTGTGGGGCTGGGAATTCGCCGGCCAGTCCCAGGTGGTGGAGACGTACGTGAGCTACCTGCGGCGTAAGCTCGACCCGCTCGGCCCGCCGCTGATCCACACCCAGCGCGGCGTGGGCTACAGCCTGCGTCCGCCACCGGAAATCGAGCGCGCGGGCAGATGAACCTTACGCGGCGGTTCGGATCCGGCCGCGGCAGGCTCTCGCTGCGGTCCCGGCTCCTCGCCGGGCTGATCACGGTGACCGCGCTGTTCCTCATCATCATGGGCGTGGTCACCACCGTCGTGCTCGGTAACTCCGAGCAGAGCCAGTTCAACTCCGACTTGTCACTGACCGCCCGGATCAAGCTGACCGAGGTCGCGGACCTCACCGGCGGGTACGGCGTGGTCTACATCAACATCCCCACCAGGAAGGTAGGCGTCCTCAGCCCGCCCTCGGCGGCTACGGCCGAGCTGCAGGCCCTGGTCAGTGAACTGCTGGCCAACAAGGGCGCGAGGCGGTACTTCGGGCAGGAGGGCAATCCGCAGCGGGTCCTGTTCGGCATCTCGCTGCCGGGCCACCAGCCGCTGACCGCGATCTGGCGGCAGATCTCTCCCGCCGAGGCGGCGCACAACCAGGGTCTGGTCCCCGCGGGCACTAGCATCCTGCTGATCGCACGGCCGAACAGCGCGGTGGGCAGCGAGGTTCGCGGCCTCGTCGCCGCCGAGCTGATCACCGGCTCGATCCTGCTCGCCCTGCTCGCGGTGGGCGGCCGCTGGCTGATCAGCCGCGGCCTGGCGCCGCTCGACCGGATGGCGAGCACCGCCGACATGATCACCAGCCGGGGTGACCTGACCGCCCGGATGCCCGACCCGGGCGACCACGCCGAGGCGGGGCGGCTGGCCGGGGCGATCAATACGATGCTCGACCGGATCCAGCAGGCGTTCCGGGCGCGCTGGCAGTCCGAGCAGAAGGTGCGGCAGTTCGCCGCGGACGCGTCGCACGAGCTGCGCACGCCGCTCACCACCATCCGCGGGTACGCCGAGCTGTACCGGCAGGGCGCGCTCGGCGAGGACCGGCTGCCGAACGCCATGCGCCGCATCGAGCAGGAGGCCGACCGGATGTCCAGCCTGGTCGCCGAGCTGCTCGAGCTGGCCAGGCTGGACCGGGACTCCTCCCTCGACCTGACCGAGACCGACCTGTCCGCGCTGGTCGCGGACGCGGTCGAGGACGCCCGGGCGGTGGAGCCGAACCGCCCGGTCAGGGCCAGCACGCCGGCCAGCCTGGTCGTGGTGGCGGACGAGCCGCGGATCCGGCAGGTGCTGGCCAACCTGCTCGGCAACATCCGCGAGCACACCGCCCCGGGCACCCCGGTGGCGGTCCGGCTGTCGGCGGCCGGCCAGGGCGCACTGCTGGAGGTGACCGACTCGGGCCAGGGCATGGACGCGGAGGCGGCGGCGCGCGCCTTCGACCGCTTCTACCGGGGCGGGCACAACGGCAAGGACGGCCACGGCAGCGGCCTCGGGCTGTCCATCGTGCAGGCGATCGCGGCCGCGCACGGCGGGCACGCGATGCTCAGGTCGGCGGTGGGGGTGGGCACCAGCGTGCAGGTCTGGATCCCCTTCCAGCCTCCCGCCCAGGTCTCCGAGCGGATGCCGCCGCCGGACCTGGCCGGAAATTAGCCGACATACCAGCCCATACGCTGGCGGTTCAACTACGGTTTGGGCATGGACGACCGCGAGATCGTCGCGGCCATCGTGGCCGGCGACCTGCCTGGCCTGGCCGCCGCCTACGACGAGCACGCCGAGTCCCTGTACGGTTACTGCCGCTGGATGCTGCGCGAACCGGAGGATGCCGCCGACGCGGTGGAAGACACCTTCATCATCACCGCCGGCCGGCTCGACCGCCTGCGCGATCCGCGCAAGCTCCGGCCCTGGCTGTACGCGGTCGCCCGCAACGAGTGCCACAGCCGGCTGCGCGCGTCTGAGGTCGGTCTCGGCGAGGACGCGAGCCTGCCTGAGCCACCCGGCACCGCCGACGTCCGGGGACGCGCCGAGCAGGCCGAACTGGCCCGGCTCGTCCGTACCGCCCTGGACGAGCTGAGCCCGGGTGAGCGCGAGGCGATCGAACTCGACCTCCGGCATGACCTGCAGGGTGCCGACCTCGCGGCCGTGCTCGGCGTGCCGCGGAACCAGGCGCAGGCCCTGGCGTCGCACGCGCGCGGTGAGCTGGAGGCGGCGCTCGGCCCCCTGTTCGTGGCGCGCACCGGCCGGCGCGGCTGCGCCGAGCTCGACCTGCTGCTCGACGGCTGGGACGGCCAGCTCACCGGATCGACGCGCAAACTGGTCAGCCGGCATATCGAGCAGTGCGCCGCCTGCGACGACCGCAGCCACGGCGCGCTGCGGGCGGCGGTGCGCTACGGCATGACCCCGCTGGCCGCACTCCCGCCCGGGCTGCGCGACGAGGTGCTGGAACTGTGCACTGACTCCAGCCCGGAGACGCTGTCGTACCGGCGGGACGTGACGCAGCGGGCCGGAGCGTTCCTGCCCAACGGCTTCCCGCAGGCGATCCACGCGCCCCGGCGGCGGATGATCGCGCTGTCCGGGGCCGCGGCGGTGGTGGGCGTCCTGGTCGCGATCATGGCGACCGGGATCGTCACGGTCCTCGCGCTCACCGGATCGCATGCCCCGCGGTCGGCGGAGGCCGGCGCGGGATCCTCATCGGGCTCGGCGAACGCGCCGGTGACCGGGGATATGGGAGTACCCAGCGGGGTATCCCCGGATGAGTCGCCGGTCAGCACCGCGTCGCCGGTCAGCAGCGCACCGCCCCCGGCGGCACCCGCGTCCGTCTCGCCGAGCCGGGTAAGACGCTCGTCGCATTCGGCTGTGCCTTCCCCGCCCGACTTCCCGACGCCGGCGTTCACGACCCATTCCAGCCCGACGGCCACGTCGACCGCGACCTCGACGGCCACCTCGACCGCCACCAGCCCGGCGCCGCCGACGTTCACGTTCCCGGCCACGCCGCAGACGTAGCGCCTAGCCGTCGTGACGCCCTGGCCGCCCGCGAGGCCGCGGTTCGCCTGCGGGCCGCGGCCCGCCCGTGGGCGCGCAGTTATGTCGTTCTGGTATCTGGTGTGCCGTTCTGACCGAGGTCCGGGCCAGATCGAACTACGGTAAGGCGCATGCAAGACCATGCCGTGGTGGCGGCCGTCGTCGCAGGTGACGCGGATGGCTTTGCCGCGGTGTACGACCAGTACGCCACGTCCCTCTACGCCTGCTGCCATGCGGTGCTGCCCGAACCTGAAGCCGCCGGGGCAGTGCTCGACACCTTCCTGATCGCGACGGTCAAGCTGGACGGGCTGCGTGATCCGGACCGGCTCGGCCCCTGGCTGCACGCGGTCGCACGGAACGAGTGCCTGCGCCGACTGGGTCCGGGCCAGGAGATACCGCCAGAGATCCCCGCGGCGATCCCGGCGGCGATCCGGGCGGCCGCGGATCACGGCGGCGAGCCGCCGGAGGTTCCGCTACCGCCCGACCTGCGCAGCCAGGTCCTGACGGCGTGCGCCGACAACTCCCCGTCGGGCCGGGCGCACCGGATGAGCGTGGCGCACCGCGCGGGCGTGTTCGGCCCGGCGGGCTTCCCCAAGGCGATGGGCTCGTCTGGGCCATGGTGGCGGCGGGTGCGGCGGCACCGCGGCGTGGTCGCGGCGGCGGCCGCGGTAGCGGCGCTGGCCGTAGCGGCCGGGATCACCGTGGCCCTGACGGCGGGCGGCTCGCACCACGCGCAGGCCTCCAGCCTGGTTCTGGGCGGGGGCGCGCCGACCCCGGCGTCCAGCACCTCCCCCGGTGCCATCAGCCCGACACCGTCCCCGGCGCGCACGACCCCGGCCTCGACTCGGCCGACATCACCGGCGGCGCTGGTCGGCGTGACCAGCGCCGGGTCATCGGCAGCGCCGGGCACGGCTGTGCCCGGCGCGTCCCCGTCGGGCGCGTCGGCGTCCCCGTCGCCTTCGCCGTCCAGCTCCCCCGCCCAGGGACACCTGCTGGTGGCGCCCGGCAAGCTGACGCTCACCTCGAAGAGCGGGACGCCGGCCAGCGCGTTCTTCGGGCTCACCGCCGTGAACGGCCCAGTCTCGGACTACACCGTGCGGGTGGCCGCCGGGTCCGCCCGGGTCACGATCACCCCCACAGGCGGATCTCTCCTGGCCGACGGGCACGTCGAGGTGATCGTGACGGTGACCAGCAAGGCCGGGCTGACCGCGCACATCGTCGTGCAGCCTGGCAACCTCGCCGTCACGGTGGTCTATAAGGTCATGCCACCGCCCGCGCCCAAGCCTCCGCCCAAGGCTTAGAAGGCGAGGAACCGGTCGAGTTCGGCCCGGGTGGGTGAGGTGGCCGCTCCGGTGCGGGTGACGGTCAGCGCGGCGGCCGCGTTAGCCCGGCGGGCGGCCTCCCCCACGGTCAGCCCGGCGGCCAGTCCGGCCAGGAACACCCCCGAGTGGGCGTCGCCCGCGCCGGTGGTGTCGACCGGGACGACGGCGGGCGCCGCGATGTGGCTCAGCGACAGGGCGTGGCCCGTCCCCGGACCAGGCACCCGCATGGCGACCACGCAACCGTCGGAGCCGGCCCGGACGATGATGTCGGCCCGGGTGGTCCGGCGGACCAGCCGGCGGGCCGCCTCGGCCGGGTCATCACTGCCGGCGAGCAGGGCGGCCTCGCGCTGGTTGCAGCTCCACCAGTCGCAGCGGGCCAGCACCGGCTCGAGGACCTCCGCGGGAATGTCGGCGACCAGCGGCCCGGGATCGACGAACAGCAGCACCTCGGCCGGCAGACCGGCCGCCCAGGCGCCGAGAAGCTGGCCCGACCCGGGCGGGACCAGACCGTAGCCAGATACGTAGACCACGTCGCCGGGCCGGACCCGGACCAGGTCCCACGCGCCCGGCTCGGTCAGCGACTCCGCCCCCAGCGCGGTGACGAACGTGCGCTCGCTGCCCGCCTCGACCAGGGCCACGTCGAACCCGGTGTCCGCGTCCGGGTCGGGCGTGCGGAGCAGTCGGATGCCCTCCGCGTCCAGCGCGGCGCGGACCTTGTCCCCCCACGGCCCGGTGCCGTGGCCACCCGCGTAGACGACGGGCAGGCCCTGCCGGACCGCCGCGGCCATGACGTTGAACCCGCCGCCCACCTCGATGGCGGCCGCGTCCGCGAGCATGTCGCCGCCGCGTTCGGGCAGCGCGGGCACCCACATCAGCAGATCGATGATTGCCTCGCCCGCGAAGACGAGGCGGTTCAGCACGGGCTGGCTCATGGTGCCTCGCTTCCGCACGTATCGCGCAGGGCGAGCAGGTCGCCGGCGAGCGCGGCCAGGCCGAGGCCCTGGGCGTCGATGGCCGCGATGGCCTCGGGCGGGAAGGACCCGGCGCCGTGACAGGCGCCGGCGATAGCACCGGTCATCGCGGCGATCGTGTCGCTGTCGCCGCCGAGCGAGGCGGCCATCCGGCAGGCCCGCCACGGGTCGGCGGGCACCGCAGCCAGCACAGCGAATGCGGCCGGCACCGACTCCTGGGTGGCCAGGCTGGTGCCGACCAGCGTGTAGATGAGCTCGGCGGCTTCGGCCTGGCCGTGGCTGGCGACCAGGCTGGTGGCCCACTCGATGCGGGCCGCGACGTCCGCGCCGGCCACCCAGTGACCGCGACGCGCAGCACTGCTTGCGGCCTGGATGCCCAGGGCCGTGGCCTCGGCGATCGTGGCGCCGGAGACACCCGCGCTCACCGCGGCGGCCACGGCCGCGGCCCCGGCCAGCGCGACGCCGGTGTTGTGCGTGACACAGCTCGCCATCACAGTACGGTCGACCAGGGTCGACAATCCGAGATTGAGAGTGGAGTCATGCAGGGCGACGGGAACAGCGATGCCCACCGGCGCGATGCGCATGGCGGCGCCGTTGGTGGTGCCGGTAGCGCCGGCCTCTTCCGGAGGCACGCCGGCCAGGATAGCGGCGACGGCACGTTTGGTGGAGGGGCCGAGCAGGTCGAGCGAGCCGCGTTCGGCCATGGCGCGCTCCCACTCGGTCAGCGCGGCCGCCAGTTCGTGCGGGTCGATCGTGCCGCGGCCCTTGACCAGGAGCCTGGCCAGCAGGATGGCTTGCCCGGTGTCGTCCGTGACCGCTCCGGCCGGCATGCCGCCGGCGATGGGGTGACCGGGCGGGGCGGGCTCGAAGCCGGGCAGGAGCGGTCCCCAGCGGCGGACGATCTCGGCCCGGGAGAGCATCTGCGTAGGCATGCCGAGCGCATCGCCGATGGCCAGCCCGTACAGCGCACCCCGGGCGCGCGTGAGCATCCTCAGAGGACGTGGCTGCCGTACATTTCGCCGAGGGGGTCGGCGAGCAGTTCCAGGCGAGCGCCGTCGGGGTCACGGAAGTAGAGCGACGCGCCGCTTTCCTCTATATATTCCACGCCTGCCGCTTCGAGGTTGGCGCGGAGCGCGGCCCACTTCTCCGGCGTGACTGAGATCGCGAGGTGGTGCAGGCCGCCGAGGACTTCGGCGTACGGGCCGAGGTCCAGGCCGGGGAAGTCGAAGAACGCCAGGAGGTTGCCGTTCCCGACGTCGAAGAAGAAGTGGTTGGACCCCTCGTAGTCGCGGTTCTCGATGATCTCGGTCAGCGGGAACTCCAGTATCCCCTGGTAGAAGCGGATCGTCCGCTCCACGTCGGAGCTCAGCAGGGCGGTGTGGTGAATGCCGCGGGCGCTGCTCGACGGCCGTTCGGCCTCGATGTACTGATCGTGCAGCCGGGCCCGCTCGGCTTCGATGGCGGCGAGATCCATGGTGCTGAGCGTAACCCAGCGGCCGGCCTCAGGGAACGCGCAGCTCGACGCTGATGTTGCCGCGGGTGGCGCGTGAATACGGACACACCTGGTGGGCCGCCTCGGCGAGCTCCCGCACCTGTTCCCGCTCGAGCCCGGGGATGTGGATGATGAGCGTGACCACCAGGCCGTAGGCTCCGTGCTCGGGCCCGATACCCACCTGGGCGGTCACGGTCGAATCGCCCGGATCCACCTTGGCCCGGCGGGCCACGACGCGCAGCGCGCTGTGGAAGCACGCCGAATAACCGGCCGCGAACAGCTGCTCGGGGTTGGTGCCGTTGCCGTCGCCGCCCATCTCGGGGGGCAGAGCCAGGTCGAAGTCGAGGCGATGGTCTGACGACACGACGTGGCCGCTGCGGCCATCCCCAGTCGAGGTGGCTTCCGCGGTGTACAGAACCTTCTCGGGCATGAAAAAACCCTACCGATCGCGGCTGAGTGATGCGACAAGCGCGGGCAAACCGGACACCGGCCCTTCCTCGATCAGCCGGCTCAGGGCGGCGGTGTCCAGGTGCGCCGTCACCAGGTCGGCCAGCACGTCGAGCCGCTCTTCCCGGACGGCGGCGAAGCTGGTGCCGGGCGCGGGCGTGAAGTCCCGGCCGGCCAGCGCCGCCACCTCGGCCAGGAAGCGCCGCCTGAACTCGTCGTTCTCCAGCGCGCCGTGCCAGCTGGTGCCCCACACCGGTCCGCGGCGGCAGCCGTCGAGGAAGGGTTCGGTACCGGATCCCGCCGGGTCGGTGACCTCGGCGATTCCGTGATGGATCTCGTACCCCGCCACCGGCGCGCCCAGCGCGGTCCCCCGCGGGCGGCCGAGGATCTTCTCCGCGCCGAACCGGACGCGCACCGGCAGCAGCCCGAGCCCGTCGACCACGCCGCGGCGCGACTCGACCTCGTCCTCGATCTGGCCGGCCAGCATCTGGTAGCCGCCGCAGATGCCGAGCACCGGGCGGCCGGCCCGGGCCCGCTCGGTGACCGCGGCGGCCAGGCCGCGGTCCCGGAGCCAGGCCAGGTCGGAGACTGTCGCCCGGGACCCGGGCAGCACCACCAGGTCCGCGTCGGCCAGGTCGGCCGGGCTGGTGGCGAAGCGCACCAGCACGCCCGGCTCGGCGGCCAGCGCGTCCACGTCGGTGAAGTTGCTGATCCGGGGCAGCCGGACGACTGCGACTCGTAGAACATCATGGTCGACAGGGGTCGAGTAGTCCTGGGCGGCAGATGCGGGCGGGAGGGCGGAGGCGGGCGGGAGGGTGCGGGTGGGCGGGAGGGTGCGGGTGGACAGCGAGAGCGAATCTTCGGCGTCGAGCCAGAGGCCTTCCTGCCAGGGCAGGACGCCGTAGACGGGGCGGCCGGTGAGCCGGCGGAGCAGGACCAGGCCGCTGTCCAGCAGTTCCGGGGCGCCGCGGAACTTGTTGATGACGAAGCCGCAGATCAGCGCCTGGTC
>Ga0207674_10011192_pt1 | contig 10084 bp, 28 predicted proteins | sample KBSCornC72_FD_184303 | JGI IMG/M metagenome (GOLD analysis project Ga0207674, IMG submission 184303) | Corn rhizosphere microbial communities from Kellogg Biological Station, Michigan, USA - KBS Corn C7-2 (SPAdes) (version 2) | ecosystem: Host-associated > Plants > Roots > Rhizosphere > Soil ... | reverse complement strand
AACTTCTTCAGATCTCCTCTTCGGAGGCGGCGGCGATCTATTCGAATGAAGATCATCCGAAGTATGCGTGGGTGAAGAACGGTCGACAGGTAGGCAAAGTGGCCAATTTCGGGTTTCCCGGCGGTCTCGGCGCCGAGACGTTCGTACACTTCGCGTTGCAGAGCTACGACGTGAAGCTGACGCTCGATCAAGCGCACGAAGCGAAGCGAGCCTGGCTTGAGGCGTGGCCCGACATGCACAATTTCTTTGCGCATGTTTCGCAGCTCGTAGACAACGATGAACCTGTCGTCCTTCCGTACTCGGGCTTTCGACGCGGACGAGCAAGTTACTGCGCCGCGTGCAATACGTTTTTTCAGGGTCCCGGTGCTTCGATCTTCAAGACGCAGGGCTGGCTCGTCATGAAGGCGTGCTACTTCCTCGATCCTAGTCCGCTTTTCGGTTCGCGCATCGCGAACGGGATATATGACGAACTCATTCTAGAGGTGGACGACGGTACCGAGCACGAGAGCGCAGAGGAACTCAAGGGTCTTATGCAGGAAGGCGCAAAGCCTTGGCTTCGTCATGTTCGGATGAAGATCGACGCTGTAGCGATGCGCCGGTGGTCGAAGGACGCGAAGAAGATCTACAAGGATGGGCGTCTGACTGCGTGGTGTAGCCACGGAGTGATGTTCGACGAAAAGGCCGCCAAGAAGATGCGTAAGGAAGAGATTCGGCGGCGCTGGCCCCGACTCGAAGGACGTTGCCCGCTTGGCCACGGTTGTAGGTTCGAGGGCGTGCATTACGCGTCAGAAAGGCATCAGGAAGCATGGGGCTGATAGCGATCGATCCCGGCGCGTGCTCCGGCTACGCGTACTTCGAGAACGCGGTACTCAAGCATTGCGGGGTGTTCGATAAGGTGCAGCCTGAGTTCGGCCCGAACCTCGTCGTCATCGAACGTCCGCAAATCTACGTCTCGCGGCCGGTGAACTCGAACGATCTGATCACGCTCGCGATTCTCGTCGGACGTCTTTCGGCGCAATATGAGTTTCAAGGCTGCGAAGTCGAGCACGTGGTTCCACATGGATGGAAGGGCACGCTCGACAAGGATATGTGCTGGCGTCGCACGAAGCCGAAGCTTTCGGAGGAAGAGCTGCGCGTCCTTCCCAAGGTCGCGAAGACGTACGCGCACAATATGTACGATGCGATCGGCATCGGTTTGTGGAAGCTCGACCGGTAGCCCTTGCGCTCCGTATACGCAGTGTGTATACGTAGAGCATGCGAGACAAACAGTTCGCCATGCGGCTCGACGCCGCCGAGCAGGCGAGATTCCGCAAGGTGGCCGAGCATCACGACATCGACGTGGCGCAGCTCCTTCGCAGGCTGGTGAAGGAAGAGGAAGAGCGTCTCGGGCTTGCGAAGAAGGGGCGGGGGAAATCATGACTTTCCAGTCTTTCAAAGGCATCGAAGACATCGGCGACGACGCGCACGAAGATCTCAAGGTGCCTCCGCAGCCGATGATTGTCGACCTCGCCGAAGCGCTGGGAGCTCGAAAGCGATGACGCCGGTTCAACGAGCGGAGCGCGACGTGAAGTTTCGGACCGACGTCGTTATCTCGCACGCGCGAGGAATCATCGGTAAGGCGCCGTACCTGAAAGAGGAGCTGATTGATTGGGTTCGTGACATGGGTCACGCGGTGCGCTCGCTCGACGCTGCCAAGAAGCGGCTGAAGGACGAACGATCGCGTGAAACACGAGCAAAGAACTCGGTAAAGAAAGGTAGACCGTGAACGAACTGAAAAAAGAAATCACCGCCGAACTGCGCTTCACGCTCATCAAGAAGGAGCGCACGACGAACGACCACGGTGATCCGTTCCACGCCCTTTACTACCGCGTCGACATGCCGGGTCGCACCCTCTTCCTCGAGCCCATCCACGTCGGTTTCCACGCGATCGACAAGATGGACGAGACGTACCTTCGGACGTTGCTCATCGACGCAATGCCGTGGCGACGATGAGGTGGCGTCGAAGACTCCTCCGCCGGCAGCGGAGGTCGGGGCAGGTGTCGGCGGAGCGTCGCAAGGCGCGTCGTCGTAACTGGCCGTGGGAAATTCGCCCGGTCGATCTTCAGCAAAGGAGCGGTCAATGATATTTCTCGTTGCTTACGCAGCCGGCGCCATTTTGTGGGGCTGGAAGTCGTACCGGCTCCTCGGCGCCTTCTGGTGGGGCCCGTCGGAAGGCGTCCGCATCGTCACCACGATACTCTGCGCCATACTCTGGCTTCCGAGCTGGGCTCATGCGCTGTACCGAGAGCTTCGACCGTGAAGTTGCCCATCGTCATCGACATCGAGCCTGAGGACGCCACCAAATGTGGTACGTGTCCTCGAGCTCAACTTGACGGGACCTGCGGCGCCTTCGAGCACGGAGGTACAGAGCGCGAGATCCTCTACGACGAGGAGGAACTCCCGCTATGGGCTGACGATTACACGCTTCAAATGCGACGCCTGACGGCTTGTATCGAAGCGGCTGAACGGGCGGCCAAGTTCCGGAAATGAGCGAGCGGGCGTTCACGGCCGAGCTCATGGAGCGCGGGCTCTACGAGATCGCGAAGGAGATCGCGCTGAAGGAGCACGTGACCGTCGAGGAGCTCGGGAGCATGAGCGCGTTCTCTCATATCGTGCGTGCGCGGTTGGAGTTCGTCACTTTCCTTCGAGATAGGGGGTGGAGCTTCGAGGCGATCGGGACGCTTCTCGGTCGAGACCGTTCGAGTATTTTCCAGATGCTGAAGAGGAAAAAGAAATGAGTTATTCGGCGAAAGTGATTTGTGACTCGATCTCATCCGCGGGCGTTCGCTTGACGACGATCGAGGCGACGTTCCCTAGGTTCATCCTTGCGGAGGTGAACACGCACCGGGTTCTCCGGGGCGGCGACGAGCACACGGATCTCTTCGACCTGTCGGACTACACCGACCTGTCACGTTCGTCGGCTAGCTCGCGCGCAATTCCCATCGAGAAGCGCATCCGCATGGTCGAGGAGGACCCGTTTATCCCGGCAGCGTTCGGTAAGAACCAAAGGGGTATGCAGGCGGCCGAGAACCTCGAAGGCGAGGAGGCGGAGCTTGCGCGCGATCGTTGGAACCGAGCCCGATCGGACGCGATGTACCATGCTGGTGGTCTCGCCAGGCTCGGCGTCCACAAGCAGTATGCGAACCGCCTCCTCGAGCCGTTCTGCTGGCACACTGCGGTCCTGACGGCGACCGAGTGGGGCAACGTCGACGCCCTTCGTGACCACAAGGACGCGCAGCCGGAATTCCAGACGCTTTGGAAGATAGTCAAGGCGGCGCGGGCCTCTTCGACACCGAAGGAGATCGGAATCGGCGAGTGGCACCTCCCGTACGTGCGCGACGTCGACGAGGAGCAGCTCATCCAAGAAGGCCTCATGCACGACTTGCCGAGAATATCGTGTGCTCGCGCTGGCCGCGTCTCTTACCTCACGCAGGACGGACGACGTGCACCAGGCGAGGACATCGCTCTCTATGGTCGATACCTCGACAGCTTCCACATGTCGCCTCTCGAGCACGCGGCGACGCCGTACGACGGGTACAACACCGCGCATCGAAGGGTGGCGATGTGCCGACTCGTGGACACTCCGCTGAAGCCACAGGACATCTGGATCGGCAATCTCAGGGGATGGTGCCAGCAGAGGAAGCTCATCGCGAACGAGCACGACTTTTCACTGCGAGGCGACCGATGAACATCATCGGTCTCTGCGGTCTCGCCGGCTCCGGTAAAGACACCGCCGCGGACTTCCTCGTCGAGGACCACGGCTTCGTCAAAGTCGCGCTCGCAGACCCAATCAAACGCGCGTGCGCCGAGTGGTTCGGGTGGAACGAAGACGACCTATGGGGCCCGAGCTACAGGCGGAACGTCGCCGATCCGATGCGTGTTGGCGGACGTTCGCCGAGGTACGTGCTGCAAAGGCTCGGTACCGAGTTCGGTCGGCATTGCTACGAAGACGTCTGGGTGAACTACGCCTTGCGTATCGCACGCGAAGTTCTGGACATGCATCAGCATTACGTTCCTTCGGTTGGACTTGCGGGCCGCGCGTCGTTTTATGAAGGCGTTGTCATCCCCGACGTCCGCTTCTTGAACGAGGTCGAGGCCATCCGCAACGCGGGCGGGGTCGTGTGGAAGATCGCGCGCCCTGGGGCCGGTCTTCAAGGTGCAGCGGCGCAGCACGTCTCCGAGACGGAGCAGACGTCGATCCCTACCCAGGTCTTCGCTCGCATCGTCATCAATGACGGAACCCTGGACGAGCTACGAGAGAAGGTGCGGCCGTGAAAGTCGAAGTCGATGCAGACGAATTGGCGAAGCTCCGCGCCGAGAACGAGCGACTCGTGAAGCGCGAGCAGGAGCTGCTCGAGAAGAATACTGAGCTTCGGTACGAACTCCAGGCGATGCGGTCGATCTCGGTCATCGTTCGCGATGTAGAGAAGCAGCTGCGACACGGGATTGCGGCAGCGATCGTCGAATGCAAGTGGGCCGCCGAAAAAGAAGCGGCGAGGAAGTTGTGAGCATCCTCGCGGACGGCGCAATCCTGAACGCCATCGAGGCCGGCGAGATCAAGATCGAGCCCATGGCGCCGTGGGCGGTCGGCACGAACAGTATCGACCTGCACCTGTCGAAGCACCTCGCAACCTGCGAGCCAAACGCGAAGCGGGTCGACTACCTGGCCGATTGGGATTTGGAGATCATCAATACGAATGCCAGGTCGAACATCAATCGATTCGAGATTGATCCGAAAGATGGGTACATCCTTGAGCCTGGTATCCTCTACCTCGGATCGACGGTCGAGTGGACAAGCTCGGGACCGTACCTGCCGTTCCTCGACGGGACGAGCGGCGCGGGGCGGCTGGGCATCTCGGTGCACGTCACAGCCGGTAAAGGTGACGTCGGCTTTCAAGGGCATTGGACTCTCGAGCTCACGGTCGTTCACCCCGTTCGAGTATACGGCGGAGAGCCCGTCGCGCAGATCTTCTTCCACACCGTCGTCGGCACGGTGATGCGCCTGTACCATTCGAAAATCGGTAGCAACTACGGCGGGGACCACGACCCGCTCCCACAAGCGTCGCGCATGTGGAACAAGAAGCGCTGGACGGGGGAAGAACTGTGAGCGACGGAATATCTGATGCCAACAGAAACGGCCGACTCGCACGCGACATCGAACTCGCCGCCGCGCGACTTGCCGACGCGCTCGACGAATGTCGTGACGCGGCATTCGGAATTCCGCAGTCGGCGCTCGACGTCGCGAACGAGCGTCTACGACTGCACCACGTCGGCGTAAAGTTGGTTTTCGACGAAAAGAGGCGGCCGTGACCTACGCAAAGGAAACCACGGTCAGCGTGGAGAAAACACGCGTCGAGCTCGATCGGCTTCTCGCGAAGCATGGGGCCGCTCAACGTCTCATTGGCGTCGACGACAAGCGCGCGATTGCATCCGCGCTCGTTGAAGATGGCGGTCGTGCTGATGGATCACACGCCGGGTGCACTCGACGTCGCGATGCGCTCGATCGGAATTACACTGCCTGGCGAGGCGGTGAAAAAGACAGGGAAGGCGTCGTGATGAAAGCCAAGAATCCGAAGAAGTTGCCCGAGCCCGAAGTGGAACTATGGACCGGCCAAGTATGGAATGTGCCGGACCTAGGCGACGTGCAAGTCACGGGAATCTTCCAGGTTCGACTCAGCGCAGAAGATGTCCTTCGTTCGGTTCGATTCAAGCGAGGCTGCTGCGGATCTTTCATCTGGTCGCGCGACTACTTCCTATCGCGAGCTCGGTTCGTCAAGGAGTCGTATTGGAGCGAGAAGGCTAGAAAGAACGGGAACGTGGGGCTCACCGGCGGTATCGGAGGGACTACGTGAGCAAACTCATCTGCTTTCGATGCCGCCGCCTCCACCTCCGCACGTGCGCCTGCGGGCGCATCCATTCCGCCCTTCGCGCGAAGCATTGGAACCTGCTCCGGCGCGCGGTGGAGCATTACGACGAAGGTATCGTCACCAAGTATGCCGAGACGGCGAAGGCGCTCGAGGAGCGCGGCCTCGTGCGCATCTTCGGCAAGCCCTTCCGCGGGAAGGTGAAGGTCTTCGCCCGGCAAGCGGGTCGCGAGCTGCATATCACCCGCACTGCGGACGAGGCGTGCGAGACGGCGCGGAAGGTGATCGAGGGGCTGACTATTGAGCACAAAGTGGAGATCAGAACACCTTACTCGCCCGGGACGGCTATCTCGATCGGGCAGGCCGGTCGCGAGATAGGAGACCTATGACCCCGCGCAAGTGCGACGAGCACGAACTTCGCCTCGGGGAGTTCGCCGACAGCCCGCGCTACACGAAGGCGCTCGAGGAATCGAAGACGTGCTGGCGGTGCCGACTCTGGGTGGCCGTGGCCTACGTCCTGTGGAGACTGCGATGATCGTTCTCCTGAGCCGTTTCCAGCGAGACTTCCTCTCCCACGTCTGTCTTCGCCCGACGCAAGGCAAGGCTATTCTTGTTGGCGAAGAGGCGGACGCCGCGACGGCACTCAAGGTGCTCGGCTACGTGCGGATCGAAACCAAGGCTACGTGGGCGACACCGCGGTGCTTCCCGACGCCCGAGGGCTTCGCGTGGGTGCGTGAGGCGTACTTGGGAGGGATAGGTGCGTCGTGACCCCGCTCCCGCCGCTTGACCGGTCCGAGAGATGGCGCGCTGGTCCTCGAGATCGGATGTTCGGGAGGCAGGTCCAAACGGATCCGTACCTCACGCACCAATGCCACGAATGGGCGCGAGGCATGGGCATCGTTACTTCGTGCCCGGTGTTCTACGTCGACTTCAGCGGCAACGTGAGCGCAGAGCCTCATTATCAGGTGAGTCTCTACGGCGAAGACGGGCGCGTCCAAAACCACGGATGTTACTGGGCGCTGTCGGATTTGCTGGAGGTCACCGATGGTTGGTAGCTCGAAGGAAACGCATTTCCTATACCGGTCCTTTGACACGCGCGACGGAGGCGCTTCTGCATGGTGCAGAGGCACTGTTCGTCGCGCGGATGAAGTGCGTTTCCTTGGGGTTATGAATAGAAAAGGAATCGAACAATGAGCGCAATTTCTCTCGACGACGCATCCCTCAAGAAACTTGTTTCGGAAGCCATCCTGATGGCAATCACGCAAGAGCAGCGCGGCGAACTCATGGTGAAGGCTCTCGCTTCGCTCATCGAGCCGCAGGAGGGGCAGTACGGTAGGAAGCACCCGTCTAGAATCGAAGAGGCCTTCACGAACGCCGCCAGTCGCATCGCCGAGGGGCAAGCGAGAGAACTACTCGAGAAGGACCCAGCGTTTCAGGAGAAGCTGAAAGGTCTCATGATGGAGACCATGGAACGCGCTTTCACTGGTAATGCGCGCGAGAAGATCATTTCCGCGATGGTCGAGGCGTTCCGAAAAGGGATGACCGGCGACAGGTACTGAGTCGTGAAAACCGGCACCCCTCACGAACATGGCGACGGCGCGAAGTTCCTCATCGCCGAGTCTTCCCCGGTCGAAGGGAATCTCGCGGTCGCCATCTACGTGGGCGGCTTCAATGGCCCGATGCTGGGCACGTTCAACGACCGGCCCTCGGCCCTGGCCTTCTTGGCGGACTTCAATGAGCTTGTGGTGAGGTACGGCGGTTCGCCCGTACCGGTGGAGGACGAGTGATCACCATCCGAAAAGAGATGCGCGAGGTGTGGGTGGTGGACGTACCAGGCCGCGAACCGTTTACGTCCTTGTACCAAGACGAGGCTTATGGACGTGCGGCCAGAGACGCGCTTCAAGGACACTCGTCTTACGAGCAGCGTCGGTTCCGTCGGTTCCTCGTGATTGAACGTCTCGCACGCTGGCTCATATGGCGGGACAAGAGGCGCGAAGAGATCGAAGCCGAGATCGGTCAGATTCAAGCTTGGTTGGTCGCCACGGGAGCGTCTGGATTCGCGAACGAAGAGTTCCGAAACCCGGAGCGGAAGAAGCTCGTCGAGCTCATGCGGATTCGCGATTCGTGGTCGAAGGAGGCAAAATGACCGACGCAGAATTCATCAAGAAGACGACCGAAGCGTTCCGGATCCAGCGCGAGGCGCGGGACCGGGCAATTGCACAGGTCGTTATCATCGTCGACGCAGTGCTCAAGGTGAAGGCGGAGGGACGATCGTGAGCACGTGCGAGCGCTGCGGAGCCGAGATCGAGAAGGACTCGAAAGGAAACGACTGGTGGTGCACGGAGAACTGCGAAGGCATCACCGATCGCATCCGTGCGAGGCTCAAGGCTTTTCGTTTGAGTGCGACGGCACATCCGTGCAACCTCTGCGGACTTTCGTGCCTTCTTGAGCCCGAATACGCGCCCGGAGGACTGGTAGATGTCGCAGTGGTCGGCGGATATTCGTCGACACCAGGTAACGGAAGCGGGGCGCTCGACGACGGGGACGGGTACAGGTTCTCGCTCTGCGAATTCTGTCTCGATTGGCTGTTTGCTCAGTTCAGAATTCCCGTCACTACATTCGATCCGAGGCGTGGTGCGCTCCCGCGCCCAGGCGAAACGGTCGAGCAGACGATGGAGCGCAATGGCGGATGGATGCCGTTATGCGTCGGCCCAGATCCTGATCCTTGGAAGCCTGCCGAGCATCGCGTGCGCGAAGATGCGTGGCGTAGCGACAAAGGCACCTTCTTCGAGGAGAAGGAGCGCAGAGATGCGGCGAGGCGGGCGCGCCGATGACCGTCTACGTCGACAACCTCATTCAGTGGCCCACGAAGATCCGATGCTTCAAGGCCGGCTCGTGCCACCTCGAAGCCGATACGCTCGAGGAGCTGCACGCGTTCGCCGCGAAGCTCGGGCTCCGGCGCTCGTGGTTCCAAGAGCACATCATGGGCGACCACTACGACCTCACGCCTGCGAAGCGAGCGCTTGCGATCAAGCTCGGCGCCGTCGAGCAGACGCGTTTGGAGGCGTCGCGGCGTCGAAGAAAGAATCCGAAGCATCCACACCATGGGGAGCCGATATGAAGTTCGTTCAGCTCATTCACAGGCCAAGCTACGGAAACGATTCCGATCAGCTGCTCGCTCTTGCCGACGATGGCTCTGTCTGGATCTGGCTCAGCAAAGGGGAGGAGTTGGGCTGGTATGATTTTGAGACGTGCGAGAAACCATTCCCGAAGCAGCATCTCTCAGACCCCGCCAAGTCTGCTTCTCGCAAAGGGATGGAGAAGGAACTCTCAAGTCGGCTCGCCGGCAGATTTCTGAACGAAAGGTATTCGTTTGATCAAGTCGCCGAGTTCACGATCAACTGGCTGTTGGGTCGACCGTGAGCCGTGTTCCCATCGTCATCTATATCGAGCCCAAGGACGACGCCGAATGCGGGACGTGCCCGCAGAACGTCGATCCGCCGCCTGAAGCTCTCGGCTCGGCGCGCTGGTGTCGACTCTTTCAGCAGCACACGCCCACGAACTACGGCAAACGCTCACGCGTATCTGCGTGCATCGCCGCGGAAGAGCGAGCGCACGCGTCGGGGCTCCTTGGCGAGGAAGCGTCGAGGGCCCTTATGGAGATTCTCGAGAGCCCGCCCGAACCCGCTGAGGCGCTCAAGGCGCTCCATGCCGATCTCAAGGATGAGGCGAAGCACGGGCGCGCAGAGTCGTCGCACAAAAGATCGATGGAATGTGGTTGTGGCGGCGACGTTCGTCGCGACGAGGCACACGCCGCTTACTACTGCGTCGCGAGCGGCGTGTGGCTCGAAAGAAAGTGCAACGACACGAGATGTAGGTTCTGTAAAGACCGGCCGGCGAAGCGAGCGATTCTGTGACCTCCGCCCTCCGCATCTCACCCCAGCGCCTCGCCCGAGCGCTTCTCCTAACCGATCGCACGGGGACCACCGATCGAGCGTTCGAAGCACTCGATCGCTGGGAGCACGTGACCAACGAGCCGCGTTCGTCGTTCGTGAAGGTCGTGGCGGCAATGGTCGTGTGCCAGCGACAGCTCAACGAACGGATTGATGGGATTTTGAAAGGGATTGGCGAGTGAGCCAGGGAAAGAAATTATGAGATTTCTCGTTCGAGAGTTTCAGGAG
>Ga0207674_10011191_pt1 | contig 10085 bp, 7 predicted proteins | sample KBSCornC72_FD_184303 | JGI IMG/M metagenome (GOLD analysis project Ga0207674, IMG submission 184303) | Corn rhizosphere microbial communities from Kellogg Biological Station, Michigan, USA - KBS Corn C7-2 (SPAdes) (version 2) | ecosystem: Host-associated > Plants > Roots > Rhizosphere > Soil ... | reverse complement strand
ATGCCTTGATCGCTGCGACGCGCCGCCGCTGCCGGGCAGCGGGCATGCATCCATGGCCACGCCGCAGGTGAGCCTCAGCTGGCGGTGCTGCGACTGCGGGCGGCTGCGGCTCGCCAGCGAACCGATTGCGTGCCCGTCGCCGTGTGCCGACTGCGGAGGACTCGCGTTCGACGCCGTCGGACCCTATGGCAATCCGTCGGGCAGCTCCTCGGACGAATCGGCTGGCGTGGGCTGGCCGGTGGTCGAACGCCGCAAGTCGTCGCGCGGCTGACGACCCCTTCGCCAAAGGCGTTGCGTGACGGATCGCTCGCTCGCGAGCGGGAAGGATCGCGTCCTATGGTCGTGGACCGGATGTCGGGCGTCGTGTTTTGGCTCCGTGGGCGGCACCGTATGCCGCATCTGCGCCGGCATCAGCCTGACGAGGCAAAGCGCACGGTCACGCTCAAGCCCCCGCCGACGGCTTCGTCCAGCGTCACAACAGCGCCGTAGCGGTCGGCGATTTGCCGCACGATCGCGAGCCCCAGCCCGCAGCCGTCGCCGCCGCTGCCCGGAGCGCGATAGAAGCGCGTGAACACGTTGGCGCGCTCGATCTCCGGGATTCCCGGGCCATCGTCGACAACGCGCAGGATCGCGCCGCGTCCGCCTCCGCCGCCGACGAACACGCCGACGTGGCCACCCTGCGGTGCAAACCGAATGGCGTTGTGGACGAGATTCGCCACGATCTCGTGCAGCAGCACTGCGTGGGCCTGGACGGTGACCTCGTCGCCGCTGTCGAAAGCGACGTCGACGCGCTTTGCCAGCGCCAGCGGCAGCAGCTCGAAAGTCGCCTCCCGCGCGACCTCCGTCAGTTCGACGGCCTCGCGCGGATGCAGGGAGAGCGGATCGCTGCGCAGCAACGTCAGCAGCTGGCTGACGACACGCGTCGCGCTCGCGACCCCGTCGTGCACCTCTTCGACGTGGCGCCGCATGCGTGCCGGATCGGCCTCGGCGAGCGCAAGGTCGGCCTGCATCTTCAGCACCGCCAGCGGCGTTTTCAGCTGGTGCGAAGCATCGGCGACGAAGCGCTGGTGGGCATCGTTGATGCCCCGCTGGCGACGCAGCTGAAGATTGATCGCATCGAGCAACGGCGCCACCTCCGCGGGAACGCGCTTGTCGTCGATGGGCGCGACGTCGCCATCGTCGCGGGCGCGGATCTCGTCGCGCAACCGCAGCAGCGGCCGCAAGCCGCGGCGCACGCCAAAGACGACGCAAGCGGCCGCCGCGAGGATCAACGTGAGCAGTGTCGTCGTCGCGTCGCCGACGATGCGCGCGGCCATCACGTCACGCGCTTCGGTGGACTCGGCGACGCGCACCTCCACCTGCTTGCAATCCGTCGCCTCGAAGACAGGCCGGCGCAGCGCGACGACGCGTACGTCGTGCCCCTGGTAGTGCGTGTCGGCGAAGACCGGTTCGCCGCCGAGTGCGGGTGGCCGCGGCCCCGGCGGCAGGTCCGGCCAGCCGGCGAGGTGGACCATCGGCGCGGCGCAAGAGACGTTGTAGAAGATGTGATCCTGCGTCCGCGACTCCAGCATCTGCATCGCCGACGGCGGAATGTCGACGACGACCTGCTCGTCGCGGACCGTCACGCGCTCGACGATCACGAGGGCCGAGCCGAGCAGCGCGCGGTCGTATGCCTTGTCGGCCTGGACGTCGCTGCGCAACGCGTGCACGACGACCGCCAAGGCGCACAGCGCCAGCATCGGCAGCAGCAGCCACAGCAGGAGATGCGCGCCCAGCGGCCTCAATGCGATGCGATCGTCTCGGTGGCCGGCTCGAGCAGGTAGCCGAGCCCGCGCAGGGTGCGGATGTGCGTCCCGCTGCCGGCGAGCCGCTTGCGCAAGCGATGGACATAGATCTCGATCGCGTCCGGCGTCACGGCGTCGTCGAGCGTGCACAGGCGACCGCACACCGCCGCCTTGCGCACCGGTCGGCCGGCGTGGGTGATCAGCACCTCGAGCACTTGATGCTCGCGCGGCGTCAGCGCCAGCGGCTGCTCGCCGACCCGGAACACCTGCGTGACGCTGTCGAACGTCAGCGCGCCGAGCGCGAAGAGCACGTGCGCGTGGCCGTTGCTCCGGCGCCGGAGTGCGCGCAGCCGCGCGACGAGCTCGGCGAGGTCGAACGGCTTCGCCAGGTAGTCGTCCGCTCCAGCGTTGAGCCCGTGCACGCGGTCGGCCGTCTCACCGCTGGCCGTCAGGATCAGCACTGGCACCTTGTTGCCGCGCTCGCGGGCGCGCCGCAGCACCTCGAGCCCATCGAGGCGCGGCAGCGCGAGGTCGAGCACAACGCCGTCGTACGGCTCGCCGCTCAGCAGTTGGTCGGCGTGGATGCCGTCGCCGACTGCGTCGACGACCATGCCTGCCTGGGACAGGCCGGCAACGAGAGTGCGCGCCAGGCGCTGGCTGTCTTCGACGAGCAGGAGACGCATCGGCGTCGAGACTACGACGCGCCGCCGCCCGCGGCAGTCGCGCGACACATCGGGCTTTCCCGAACCAGAACGGCGGCGCGCTGGAAGCAATTTGAAAGCAACCCACCCGTAGCCTTCCGCGGCCGTGCCCGGGCTCGGCATCGACATCCACGCCACCATCCACGAGAAAACCCCAAGATGTCCAGATCGAAACTGACCGGGCTTGTCCGGCTGCCGTTCGCCTCGCTGCTGCTCGCGCTCACCGCCTGCGCCGGCATGCAGATGAACTCCGAGGTCGTCGCGACCGACAACGCGCCGAAGGCGATCGGACCGTATTCGCAGGCCATCCGGTCCGGGCCGATGCTGTTTCTCGCCGGCCAGATTCCGATCGACCCGAAGACGAACCAGCTCGTCGTCGGAACGATCGAGGAAGAGACGACGCTCGTCCTCAACAACCTGAAGGCTGTTCTCGAAGCGAACGGCATGACGATGGCCAACGTCGTGTCGACGTCCGTCTTCATGAAGGACCTGAACGACTTCCCGAAGATGAACACCGTCTACGGCACCTACTTCCAGAAGGCACCGCCGGCGCGCGCGACCGTCCAGGTCGCACGGCTGCCCCGCGACGTCAAGGTCGAGATCTCAGCCATCGCCGTGAAATGAGCCGAAGGGACGGCGCTGCTGCTCGGGGCGATGGAGCCTGCCCGCCGTCAAGCGTTCCAACGTGAAGGAGAAAAGATGATCATGCAGATGAGGAAAACCGAAGCGCGTGAAAGTGGTTCGCCGATGCTCTCAGGCGTGCCGACGAAGGAGTCCAGGCGGAACTTCCTGACGTTGACCGCGAAGACCGCCGCCGTCATCGGCTCGGGCGCGGCGGTGGGCTTTCCCCGCGAAAGCGTGGCGCTGGGCATGGGCAGCGACGCCGCCTTTTGGAGGAGCGTGAAGAACTCCTTCATGATCGACCCGAACCTTCACTACCACAACATCGGCGGTACCGGTGCGGTACCCCGCCATGTGGTGCAGAACTACGACGAGTACAACAAGACGATCGCGCGCAATCCGAATGCGACCTACAACATCACCCAGATGCGTGCCGACATCGCGCCGTCCTTCGGCGCGACCCCGGACGAGATCGTGCTCACGACGAACACGACCGACGGCATGTGCATGAGCCTCTATGGTCTCGACTGGAATGCCGGCGACGAGATCATCAGCACGAACATGGAGCACCCGGGCGGCAACGGCCCGATGTCGTCCATCGCCCTTCGCAAGGGGGTCGTCATCAAGCGCGCGCTGCTGCCGGTCGGCGCGGATGCGCAGCCGGAGGACTTCGTGAATGCATTCGCGGCGCAGCTCACCAACAAGACGAAGGCGATCTGCTTCTCGCACATCCCCTACCTGACGGGAGCGCTGCTGCCGGCCAAGGCGCTGTGCACGTGGGCGAGGGAGCACAACCTGATTTCGATCATCGACGGCGCCCACGTCCCCGGCATGATCAACGTCGACTTCCACGACATGGGCGTCGACCTGTACGCCGGCTCGGGTCACAAGTGGCAGTGCGGGCCGCACGGCACCGGCATCTGGTACGTGCGCAACCAGACGCAATCGAACCCGATGGCGCTGCCGATGGTCTGGGGCGTGCTCACTTCCGGCAACGCGGTCGGCAGCCGTTTCAATGCGGACGGCTCCGTCCGCAACATCGGCAGCTTCCTGCAATCGCATGGGCACTCCAACGAGCCCGAGTGGCAGGCTCTCACCGACTCCTGCAAGTTCTGGGACACCATCGGTCGCGCCAAGGTCGACGCCTACGTCCGCGGGCCCACCGGACTTGGCGCCGAGCTGAGGCGCCGTGTCGTCGCCACGTGGGGCCGCTCCGGGCTGATGAACTCCGATCATCCGGACTTGGTCTCGGGCATCACGACGATCAACCCGTTCAGGAACAAGTCCGACACGACGAAGATGACGACGCTGGTTTCTCGCCTGGCTTCCGACTTCAACATGACGACGGCGCTCAGAAGCTTCCCGACGCCCAGCGGCGGAACGCTGACCTCCGTTCGCGTGTCGACTCACCTGTTCCATGACAGCCGGGACCTCGACTACGTGATGAACGCGATCCAGACCCTGGCACCGCAGATCGACGGCTAGCGTCGAACGGCTCGCCGGCGAGACCGCCGGCGAGCCCGGTCAGCCGCTTTGGCCCGGCCACGCGCCGCAGCCATCGCAAAACGGCAGCTCGACCGAATACTCCTTGCGGCATTCGCGGCAGACGTAGGAACGCCCGTTGGCGGTGCGCTCCGGCCCCGAGAACCAGTTCGCCATCGCGTGGAGGACGCCGGTCGGACCGTGCTCGGTCGTGTTGCGCTTCAGCGCCAGGCCGACGACCAGCGCGGGCATCGCGATGCAGGCCCATGCCAAGGCGAGCGTCGGCATGGCGACGAACGGAAGCGCGGCGTTCCACAGCGCTGCGATCGCGAGCAGCGCGGTCCAGAAGACGACGAGCATCGAGAGGAACTGCCACGCGGCGCCGCCCTCGCGCGACTCATGCGCGCGCAACGGTCGCTTCGCCCAGTAGGCCGCCAGGCCCGCCGGCCCTGCCACTGCGGCGGTGACCCACCATCGGTTCGCTCCGCGCGAACGCGCGTCGACGAACAGCCATGCAGCGGCTGCGGCGACCCAAAGCAGGTACCACATCGGGCGGCGAATATGGTGCGGACCGGGCCGGCGATCAGTCTGGCTCGCCGAGGTCCGGTTGTGCCATCGATGCCGCTTGTGCTGGCGCTGGCTCTGCCGCAACCGGCATGGGAATTCGGTCCTGCACGCGAGGCATTGCCGCGACAGAAGACGAATGCGGAGCCGAGGTGAGCGCGATGTCCAGCGTGCTCGAACTCGCGCGGTCGCGAAGGACGAGTTGCCGCTCATCCGCGGCCACGACCTCGTAGCGATCGTCCACCGACCCTGGAACGCGCACGACAACGTTGCGCCCTTGGTAGCCGAGCAGGACTGCCCTGCGACTGCCTTCCATCCAGTGCCCGACGTACTGGAGCGGCGCCGGCGCAGCCGTCACGGGCGAGGGCTCGGGCGGCGCAGCGGCCTCCGGTGGCGGAACGTGTCTCTGCTGGGCAGAAGGCGTCGTGGCGCGGGAAACCGCTTGGCTGGACGGCGCGGTTGACTCGGGTGACGCGGTGCCGAGCAACAGCCACCAGCCGCCGAGCGCCATCAAGAGCGCACAACCGATCACTGCGGCGCGGCGCGCACCGGTGCGCTGGGGCTGCATGTAGAGAATCATCGTGATCTCGTGCGGCGCGAAACCGCGGTCGCCGAATGAATGAATGGCGACCGGACCATTCTCCACGGGCCCTCGATCCCCGCATCGGCACGATCCCCAGTCGTGACTCGACGTCTGGTGTTTTCGTGCGTGACCGATCGGAGCAACGCTCAGTCGCCGCCCGCGAGCACTGAAGCGATCGTCGAGAAAAGTCGCGACGGATCGACCGGCTTCGGCAGGTGGACGCCGTAGCCTGCCTGCCTCGCTTTCACCGCGTCCTCGGCGCGCGCGAACGCGGTGAGCGCGATCGCCGGCAGGTCGCGACGATCGGGCGCCGTCATCGTCCGGATCCGCCGCATCAGCTCGTAGCCGTCGACGCGCGGCATGCCGATGTCGCTGATCAGCAGGTCCGGGCGGTCGTCGTGGAGCGCGGCGATCGCTTCGTCGGCGGAGCCTGCCGAGCGCACCTGCGCACCCCGGCTCTCGAGCATGCGCGTCAGCATCTCGCGACCGTCGGGCTCGTCGTCGACGACGAGGATGCGCGTGCCCGACAGGTCGGCGTCGAGCTCGGCCGGGACGGTCGCGACCGCGGGCGCCTGCTCGAGCGGCGGCGCGACGACGTCGGGCGCGGCTGGGCGCTTCGACGGCAGATGGATCGAGAACGCTGCGCCTCGGCCGAGGCCGTCGCTCGTCGCCGAGACGCTGCCGCCGTGCAGCTCGACGAGCTGGCGGACGATCGCGAGGCCCAGCCCGAGCCCCCCGTGCGAACGCGACTCGCTCGACTCGGCCTGCCGAAAGCGCTCGAACACGTGCGGCAGGAACTCCGGCGCGACGCCGACGCCGTCGTCGCTGACGGTGAGCACGACCTCGCCTGCGCGCCGTTCCGCCGCGAGCGTCACGTGGCCTCCGGCCGGCGTGAACTTGATCGCGTTCGAGAGCAGGTTCCAGACGATCTGCTGCAGACGCGCGGCGTCGGCGAGGACATCCCCGACGTCGTCGGGCATCTGCGTGAGCGTGATCGCGCGCGCGTCCGCCGCAGGCCGGAGCGACGAGACCGCCGCTTCGAACACGGTCGTGATCGGCACCGGCTGGATGTCGAGCCGCAGCCGTCCCGACGTGATGCGGCTGACGTCGAGCAGCTCCTCGATGAGCCGCGCCTGGGCGCGCGCGTTGCGCTCGATCGTCGCCGCGGCCTTGGCGACGTCGACCGAGGCCGCGCCGGCGCGGCCGAGCAGATGCGTCCAGCCGAGGATCGCGCTGAGCGGCGTGCGCAGCTCGTGCGAAAGCGTGGCGAGGAACTCGTCCTTCATCCGGCTCGCGCGCTCGGCGTCGACGCGCGCCGCGCGCTCCGCTGCGAGCAGCGCCTCGCGCTCTTCCTCGAGATGCTTCTGGTGGCTGATGTCGATCGTCACGCCGTCGAAGCGTGTCGGCTGACCGCCGGCGTCGCGGTAGACGCGGCCCTTGGCGCGGATCCAGCGCCAGACGCCGTCGGGCGAGACGGTGCGGTACTCGACGTCGTAGACCGCCCGGCCGTCGACCGCGGCCTCGATCGCCGCGCGGGTGCGCTCGCGATCGTCGGCGTGCACGATCGAATAGAAACGGTCGAAGTCGACGTGCGCATCGGGCGGCAGCCAGAAGTGCTCCTTGCACTTGGCGTTCCACTCGATGACCGAGAGCGGATACGGACAGTGGAAGGTGCCGAGCTCGCCGGCCTCGACGGCGACCTCGAGCGCCTCGTTGGCGCGGATCGCCTCGGCGTTGGCGAGCCGCTCGGCGAGGCGTGCCTGCTCCTGCTCGCCGAGATGCCGCCGCGTCTCGTACTGGCGGTCGCGCGCGCGCAGCGCCGATCGCGCCGCGCTGGCGAGCGTCTCGGCGTGGAGCGGCCGCTCGAGCAGGACGACGTTGCCGAGCCGCGCCAGCGCACCGGACGCCTCGCTCGGCCGGCGGCCGACGCGGCGCGTGACGAGGACGACGAACGGGAAGTCGGACCACGGCGGCTGCCGTTCGATCCACGTGCCGAGCGCGTCGAGCGGCGCGCCGACGAGCGCTTCCTCGGTGACGAAGGCCGCACCCGCGCCGGCGGCAAGCGCGTCGGTCAGCGCGTCGAGCGAGTCGCACGCCTCGGCGTGCATCGCCTGGGCCGCGAGCACCTGCGAGATCACCCCCGCGTCGCGGCCGCGCGGCGCATGGACGAGGACCCGACGCTCGAGCGGCGTCGACGGCTGCAAGCTCATGGCGACGCGTCGCCGAGCATCTTCGTCACGCCGGTGTACTGGACGGTGTCGCCGATCACGCCCTGGAAGCCGACGATCGGGTCGCCGATTTCGAGGCCGCGCTCGGCGCTGAGCCTGAACTCGCGGATCGTGCGCTCGTTGGCCGCGGTGCGGCTCTTCACGACGGTGATCGCCGAGCGCACCGCGCCCGCGGCCTCGAAGAAGCGGAACAGCAGCGTCGCGTCGGCCAGATAGCTGACGTCGATGTCGGTGCGGACTTCGCCGACGCTGCCATGCTGGCCGACGATCATCATCGTCGTCACCGATCGGTGATTGAGGAACGTCAGCAGCTCGTGCATGTGCAGAAGCAGGAACGTCTGGCCCGGCATCGCCTGCAGGTACGCGTTCAGGCTGTCGATCGCGATGAACGACGAGCCGTGCTCGGTGACAGCGTCGACGACGAGGGTCGCGAACTCGCCGGGGGACAGCTCGGCAGGATCGACCGGGACGACGCGGCACGCGCCCGAGCGCACGAACGGCTCGATGTCCACGTGCAGCATCCTGCTGCGCAGGAGCAGCGTCGAGAGCCCTTCGTCGAACAGGTAGTACGTGGCGCGCTCGCCGCGCTGCAGCGCCGCGTGCATGCAGTGGACCGCGGTCGTCGTCTTGCCGACGCCCGACGGCCCGATCAGCAGCGTGCTCGTCCCCCGCGACAGACCGCCGCCGAGCATCGTGTCGAGCTCCTTCGAGCCGGTGCCGACCTGGACGTGATCGACCTCGACGCGGTAGCGCGACGCGACGAGCCGGGGGTACACGGCGATCCGGCCGGTGTCGAGCACGAAGTCGTGCAGCCCGCCCTGGAACTTGCATCCGCGCATCTTGACGACGCGCAGGCGCCGCGTCTCGGTGCCGTACTCCTGGATCGCCTGCTCGAGGCTGATCACGCCGTGCGAGATGCTGTGTAGCTGCAGGTCGCCGGGGCCGGACGTCTTGTCGTCGACGAGGAAGACGGTGCACGAGCGCGTCGCGAAGAACTGCTTGAGCGCGAGCACCTGGCGGCGGTAGCGGAGCGGATCCTGCGCGAGCAGCCGCATCTCGGAGAGGCTGTCGAACACGACGCGGGTCGGAGCGTCGCGCTCGACGCGCCCGGTGAGGCTGCGGATCGTCTCGCCGAGCTCGACTTCCGCGGGATAGAGGATCGACTGCTCGGCCTCGGGGTCGCGAGCGCCTTCGTCGACGAGCTCGAAGACGTCGATTCCGTCGAGCTTCCAGCCGTGCGAGTCGACGACCGCCTGCAGCTCGTCCGCGGTCTCGGAGAGCGTGACGTAGAGGCCGCGCTCGCCGCGCTCGGCGCCGGCGATGAGAAAGCGCAGCGCGAAGGTCGTCTTGCCGGTGCCCGGCGTTCCCTCGAGCAGGTACACGCGGTTGCGCGTCAGGCCGCCGCCGAGGATCTCGTCGAGACCCTCGACGCCGGTCGACACGCGGTCGTCGCTTTGCGTCTTCACGGTGACCGTCCCGTCGTTGGAGTTCTCGTGGGACATTTTCGGGCCCCGAAGAATCTACGGCAGCCGACGGTCGCGCCGCGTAGGACAACGTCGCAGAGCGGACGGGCGCGCTGCCCCTTGCGGCGTCGGGCGGCGGCGAGTGGGGCGTTCTCGTCGAAGGGCGCCATCGGGAAGATGGCCTCGTGCTCGAAGTTCATGTCGCGGCGGCGCAGCATGTCCCAGTCGACGGTCAAACCTGGGAACAACGCGTCGATCATGATTCCAGACGATGTCTGCCAGTCGTCGGCGGCACCAGGTATCCCGGCCAGCACATTGGAACCGTCGACGCCCAGGGCTCTCGCCACGGAGGCAGCATTGCGTGGTCCGGCCGGGTCGAACCCGATTCGCTGCGCGTCGGGAGCAACGGCCTGAGGCATTTCGGAATGCCAGGCTGACGGCGAGTCGGTCGTGTTGTTGGTCGGCGCCCGCGGCGGGATGAACTCGAGGGCGCCGAGGCGCGCGTGCGACGCGAGCGCTGCGCTCACGCGCGCGGCTGTGACGGCAACGTCAGTTTCGCCGGACACGCCGAGCACGAACAACTGGTCGATTGACGGTTCGCTCTCGTGCAGGTGCACCGTCAGCGCCATGCCGACGTCAACCGCCTTGCTGAAGTCCAC
>Ga0207674_10011190_pt1 | contig 10086 bp, 12 predicted proteins | sample KBSCornC72_FD_184303 | JGI IMG/M metagenome (GOLD analysis project Ga0207674, IMG submission 184303) | Corn rhizosphere microbial communities from Kellogg Biological Station, Michigan, USA - KBS Corn C7-2 (SPAdes) (version 2) | ecosystem: Host-associated > Plants > Roots > Rhizosphere > Soil ... | reverse complement strand
CGAACCAGCAGGTTACAGTACGTACCTTCCACCGGCGCACACAAACATCTGAGGCCGACGAGGCCTTACAAAAGAAACGACGAGACCTTCAAGCGAAGCTCGTCGTTTCTTTTTGTGCTTTCATGATATAGGTCCTATAGGACATATAAGACCCATGCCATCCGTTGCGCTTGTAGAACCTGAGATTCCTCCGAACACTGGCAACATCGCTCGCCTCTGCGCCGCCACTAACGTTCCGCTTCACATCGTCGGTGTCACCGGATTCCGCATGGATGATCGCGCTGTGCGACGCGCGGGTCTCGACTACTGGCCCGAGGTGCAGCTCACGCGTCACAAAGATCTGGAGTCGCTCTACAATCATCTGCCGCAAGCTCGCTTCGTTTATCTCACCACCAAAGCCGATCGGTTCTATACCGACTGGACGTTCGAACCGGAAGACTGTCTCGTGTTTGGCCGCGAGACCCGCGGGCTTCCTGAAGAACTGCTGCGCGCAAATTGGAGTAATTGCCTGAAAATCCCGATGCCGAATCCACGCGTGCGGAGCCTCAATTTGGCCACCGCCGCCGGCATCGTGCTCTTCGAAGCGCTGCGGCAATTAGGCAATCCGTGAAAGTCCGTGGCTAAATAGCTCCCAATGATTGAGAGAAAAGACATCCGAAATATCGCCATCATCGCGCACGTCGACCATGGCAAAACGACGCTCGTCGACGCGATGCTGCGACAGTCAGGTACCTTCCGGGAGAACGAACAAGTCCGCGAACGCGTGATGGATTCGATGGATCTCGAGCGCGAGCGTGGCATCACCATCATGGCGAAGAACACTGCCGTGCATTATCGCGACGTGAAGATCAACATCGTCGACACGCCGGGTCACGCAGACTTCGGTGGTGAAGTCGAACGCGTCCTCAAGATGGTTGATGGCGTGATGTTGCTCGTCGACGCTGCTGAAGGCTGTTTGCCGCAAACCAGATTCGTGTTGCGCAAAGCACTCGAAGCCCGGCTACCGGCGATCGCCGTTGTCAACAAGATCGACCGCAGCGACGCACGCCCCGCGGAAGTTGTCGACGAGATCTACGAGTTGTTCCTTGATCTCGACGCCACCGACGAACAGATCGAGTTTCCGATTCTCTATGCTGTTTCTCGTGAGGGAATAGCGAAACGAAAACTCGAGGACCAGTCTGAAAACCTGCAGCCACTGTTCGAACAGATCGTGCAGTCGATTCCGACACCGAAAGAGCTGCGCAACGACTCGCTGCAACTGCTCGTCGCGAATCTCGATTACAACGATTACGTCGGTCGTCTTGCAATCGGTCGCATCTTCTCGGGCGAGATCAAGATTGGCGATCAGATCGCAGTCGTCAAACCTGATCGTTCGATACAGAAAACCCGCGTCTCACAGCTCTACGCTTTCGAAGGACTGAAACGTGAGCCGGTCGAGCGGGCGGGCTTCGGCGAGATCGTCGCTCTTGCCGGCATTGAGAACATCAATATCGGCGACACTATCACCACCTTCGACAATCCCCATCCCTTGCCGTCGATCGCCGTTGACGAACCAACCATCGCGATGATCTTCGGCGTCAACAACTCGCCCTTCGCGGGCAAGGATGGGAAGTATGTCACGTCGCGCCAGGTCAAGGAACGACTCGACAAGGAGATCCTCGGCAACGTCGCGATCAGAGTTGAAGAAACTGATTCTCCGGATCAGTTCAAAGTGTCCGGGCGAGGCGAGTTGCAGCTCGCGATTCTCATCGAGATGATGCGACGCGAAGGTTACGAGCTCCAGGTATCGAAGCCCGAAGCCATCACGCGGAAAGTCGAAGGCAAGACGCTCGAACCGATCGAAGCAGTGGTTGTTGATTGTCCTGACGAGTTTATCGGCGTCATCACTGAGGCTCTCGGGAGACGCAGGGGACAGATGACGAAGATGATCAATCACGGCACAGGGCGCGTTCGTCTCGAGTTTGAGACACCGTCGCGAGGACTTATCGGATTTCGCAACGAGTTCCTTACCGAGACAAAAGGAACCGGTTTGCTGAACACGATGTTTCTTCGTTGGGGCGAGTGGCAAGGTGCGATGCGCGGCCGAGCCACGGGCTCGCTCGTTGCGGATCGCATGGGCGAGACGACGACATACGCGCTCTACAACCTCCAGGAGCGGGGTACGTTGTTTGTCAGATCAGGGACGCGTGTTTATGAAGGCATGATCATCGGCGAAAACGCGCGCGCCGTCGATCTCGATGTGAATGCGGTCAAGGAGAAGAAGTTGACCAACATGCGTGCTTCGACGGCTGATGAAGCATTGCGGCTCGTGCCTCCGAAGGAGTTGTCGTTGGAACAGGCGTTGGAGTTCATCGCCGATGATGAATTGGTTGAAGTGACACCGCAATCGATTCGCTTGCGGAAGCGCGTCCTGCCCGCAAACATGCGCCCCAGGAAGAAAGAGGCAGACGAATAAGAGGTTTCACGCAAAGACGCAAAGGTTCAAAGATAAGACGCCGTTCTTCCTTTGCTCCCTTTGCGTCTTCGCGTGAAACCGATGAGGTCTAATTGCAGTTACCACGAGTTTACGCACTCACGGATGTTCAGCTATCGGGACTTTCACATTCAGAACAGGTTGAGTTGCTCAGCTCGGGCGGGGCTTCGCTTATTCAACTTCGAGAGAAGCGAATGCCGGCTTTGGACTTTTATGAACAAGCCAAAGCTGCCCTCGCTGTTGCTGAACGAAGCGGAGTGCGGATAATAATCAATGACCGTGTTGATGTGGCGCTTGCTATTGGCGCTCACGGAGTTCATCTCGGTCAGGACGATCTGCCACCCGAGGCAGCACGAGAACTGCTTGGCGCTGCTGCGATCCTTGGATACTCAACTCACAACGTCGATCAGGCCCTCGAGGCCGTGAAGCTGCCCATCGACTATCTCGCAATCGGCCCGATTTTCCCCACGACCAGCAAACCCGACACCTTTCCGGTCATCGGGTTGAAGGGCCTGCGCGCGGTTCGCCGCGCGATCGGTGACTTTCCGCTCGTGGCGATCGGAGGCATCACACACGCGAACGCCCGGGATGCTATCGAAGCCGGTGCGGACTCCGTCGCGCTGATAAGTGCCCTGCTCGCCGATACGAACCGGATCACTGAGACGACCCGCAGCCTGATCCAATCACTCTAAACCTGTGTCAAACATAATTTTCTTGCGTTTGTCATCGTTATGCGCGAGAATCTGACGCGGATTCGAAAGGTGTAGTTTCTTTCGAGCGGCAGCCCACCTACTACCAAAACCCGTGCGGAGTTCCGATCACAGATGAGCTTCTTTGATTTACCGCCCATAATTGAGCGAATGTTGCTGATTTCCGACAAGATCAGCGACCTGAATTTCTCAGTCGGCCAGCTTCCACAGGTGGAAATCAACGGCAAACTCACCCCCGTTCAGCCCCTCGGGATGCAGAAGCTTTCCCCTTATCAAACCGAAATCATCGCCCTCACGCTCATGAACGGCCATCCTGATGCCGCCGAGCGCCTCGCGCGTACAGGCACCGCGGACCTGAGTTATTCACTCCCTTCTCGAGCACGCTTTCGCGTCAATATCTTTCAGCAGCGCGGCGTTTACTCCATCGTGATGCGGGTCATCCCGACGGACATTCCCACTCTCAAGACCCTCGGCTTGCCGTCGCACCTGGCGGATATCGCCGAGCTTCGCAACGGCCTCGTCCTTGTGACTGGCCCAACCGGTTCCGGCAAGAGTTCCACTCAGGCAGCGATCATCGACATCATCAACGAGAAGAAGTACTACCACGTCGTCACGATCGAAGATCCAATCGAATACCTGCATTCGCACAAACGCTCGACGATCAATCAGCGCGAAGTCGGTCACGACACGCGCGACTTTCCGTCTGCACTCCGTGCGACGCTGCGCCAGGCGCCGAAAGTGATCCTCATCGGCGAGATGCGGGATTTTGAAACCACGGAGATCGCACTTGAAGCTGCGGAGACCGGTCACCTCGTTCTCTCGACACTTCACACGATCGACGCTTCAAAAACTGTCGACCGAATCATCGGACTTTATCCAAAGAATGAAGAACCGGTTATTCGAACGCGACTCGCCCAAACGTTCCGCTACATCGTTTCGCAGCGTTTGATACCGCGCGCTGATGGTGGTGGCCGCGTTGCGGCGGTGGAGATTCTGAGATCGAGTCCCCGTACGCGCGAATACATCGAAGCGGGTGAGGTTGAAGGCAAGTCGCTTCTCGATGCGATGCGTGACGGAAAACTGGACGGCATGCAGGACTTCGACAGCGTGATCAAGGAGTTGATTGAGTCAAAGGTGATAACGCTCGAAGATGGACTTGCTTTTGCCACCAATCAAAACAACCTGCTGCTTTCGCTGAAGGGCATGACAGCCGCCGAAGATTTTATTCGTCGCGAAGTGGATCAAATGCCGGCCAATGCTTTCTCCGATTCTGGTTCGATGCTCGGGCTGATTGAGTAGTCATGATTATTGTTTGTTCAAAGTGTTCGACGCGTCTTCAGATTGACGACGAGAAATCGCCGAATCGTCCGTTCAACGTTCGTTGTCCGAAGTGCAGCAACACGATAAGTGCCGGTCCGGCTAGTCCTGCGACCGAGCAAAGTGCGCTTGCTGTCGGAGGATCTCCGGCGACGGATCATCCACGGTTTGAACAGTCAACTGCGCGCGCTTACGAGCCTTCGACGCCGGCTGTCGCGGGGGGACCAGCGACAAACGATGAAACAGTTCGCATGCTGTTCGAACTGCTGGCGAAAGGAAACAACCAGAACTCGGATAATCCCAACGCGCGCCCGGCGTGGGATAAGCGCAAGGCGCTGGTTTGCACGAGTGAGCCGTATCGCGAGTTGGTCGCACGCAAGCTGACACAGACCGGCTGCAACGTGTTTGTAGCTGAAGACACGCGTCAGGCAGTCGAAACAATGCGGGCGAATAAGATGGACGTGGTTGTACTTGAGCCGCAGTTCGACCCCACCGAGCAGGGATCAGCATTCGTGATCAGGGAAATCAACATACTTCGTCCGCCGCAGCGACGCCGGTTGTTCTTTGTGCTGCTATCGCCCTCGTTGCGCACGATGGATGCGCACGCAGCGTTTCTCAACAACGTGAACGCTATAGTGAACGTAGCCGATATCGAACAGTTGGAACGCATCATGGAAGTTGCGTTGCGCGAATTCAACGAGCTCTATCGCGAGTTCTACACCGCATCTGGTCTCACCGCTTTATAAGCCACGGATAAACACGGATTACACGAAAAGGAAACACATTTCTGATCGGTGTAATCCGTGAAAATCCGTGGCTAATATTTTTGACCTTTGCAACCCTCGCGGGATAATCTAACCGCGCGTGGATCCCAAACCGCACAACGAGACGCATCAACACCGGCACAGCAGTGAGAGCTGGCGGCGATTGAGTCTGGTTCTGATCCTGACGGCGCTTTACATGTTTGCAGAAGTCGTCGGTGCGTGGTGGACCGGCTCACTCGCATTGCTCGCGGATGCGGGCCACATGTTCACGGACGTGGGCGCGCTTGTCCTCGCACTGACTGCAGTTTGGTTTAGCTCACGCCCTGCCACTTCACGAAAGACATTCGGTTACTACAGGCTCGAGATCGTCGCCGCACTCGTCAACGGCGTGGCGCTCGTCGTGATTTCACTCTTCATTTTTTACGGTGCATACGAGCGTTGGCTCTCGCCCCCGGTGGTCAAGAGCGGACCGATGATCGTCGTGGCTGCCGGCGGTCTTGTCGTGAACCTCGCGTGTGCGTGGATACTTCACGCTCGTCATGAAGTTGATCTCAACCTGCGTGGCGCCTGGATGCACGTGATTGGTGACGCGCTGGGATCGGTCGCGGCAATTCTGGCGGGCGTTTGTATGTCGGTCTTTGGCTGGTATGCAGCGGATGCGGTTTTCAGCGTTGTCATTAGTTTGCTGATCATCTGGGGTTCGGTGCGATTGATCAGAGAGTCGACGAACGTGTTGTTGGAAGGCACGCCCGCGCACATCAATCTGGCGGCGGTCGAGAATGCGATTCTCGACACGCGCGGCGTCTCGGACGTGCACGATCTCCACGTTTGGACAATTACGTCGGGGCGTGAAGCGCTGAGTGCGCACGTGATTCATGCCGAAACCATCTCGCAGCCTGATTTATTGCGCGAATTGCGACTGAAACTTCACGATCGTTTTGGCGTGGATCATCTCACGATCCAGATGGAAACGACTGAATTCGAAGATGAGACGTTCCATTTTTGTCATGGTGGAACGGCGTGTTTTAGATCTGAAAGAAACTAACTGTCAATATTCCGGTGGAACTCAATCTCCTTTTAACTCTGGACCTTCGCGAGCAGGCAGCGTTGCAGGCGGCGCTTGTTACTCATGGTGCGCCTGATGCGCTGGTTACCCTCGCGCTCACCGGCGCGTGTCGCATCGGATCCATCGAGGAAGCACGACAACTGCGCAAGTGGTTAGCCGAGGCGCGCACTGCCGGCGACACGGATCTCGCCTCACTTCACTCAATCGAAAAAGCATTGATCGACTTCGGTATTTAGCCACAGATGAACACGGATCGAATTGAACTGGGTTATGGACGAGGGGCAATAGAGTTCAACTTTGATACGACGATGTTCGATGTTATCAGCACGGATAAGAATGAGCCGTCGCTGACTGATTTTGAGATCGGGGCTGCGTTCGATGCTCCGATTGCTTCCCCGCCGCTAGACGAAATCGTAAGCAGTGATGATTCTGTACTGATCGTCGTTTCCGACGCGACTCGTGCGACTGCAAGTGCGCAAGTTGTTAACCTGCTGGTGCGACGTCTCGTGCAAGCTGGTGTCTCGCCGTCGCTCATGGCGATAATTTTTGCGACCGGCATTCATCGGCCAGTTACTGACAAAGAAAAAACCGAACTGCTGACTCCGTTCATCGTGCAGCGACTGCGAATCATTCAACACAACGCGTACGATCAGAGCAGCCTCAGCACACTCGGAATGACTGCAAGGGGAGTGACGGTCGAACTGAATAGCGCGGTGCGAGAGTTTTCACGCGTGATCCTCACTGGTGGCATCACGTTTCATTACTTCGCAGGATTCACTGGTGGTCGCAAATCAATCTGTCCCGGACTCGCATCGGCGAAGACAATCGAAGCCACACACATGCTGGCGCTCGACTTCGACACTGGAGGTCGCAGAGCCGGAGTGCAAACCGGCCGTCTCGACGGGAATGCGGTTCATGAAGAGTGTGAGCGAGTTGCATCACTCGTCCCGCCGGCTTTCAGTGTTAACACTATCGTTGACGAAACGAAGCGTGCGCTGAAAGTATTCTCTGGAGATTGGCGACTGGCTCACCGCGCCGCGTGTGACTATTACCTCGAACAATATTCAGTTGCGGTTCCGGATAAACGCGATATCGTGATCGTGAGTTGCGGCGGCTTTCCTCACGACATCAACTTAATTCAGGCTCATAAAGCACTCGACATGGCGGCGCTTGCCTGCAAGGATGGCGGAACGATAATCCTGCTCGCCGAGTGTAGCGACGGACTGGGCCGACCGGATTTTTTGAAATGGTTTGACGCGAACGACTCGCGGGCGCTTGCGGCGCGTCTGGTCAACGGTTATGAAGTCAACGGTCAAACCGCGTGGGCTCTTCTGACCAAGGCCGAACGCCATCGAATTTTTCTAGTTTCAGAATTACCGCCGGAAGACGTTCTGCGCATGAGAATGATTCCGGTGCGAACTATTTCTGAAGCGCTTGAACAAGCCGGCAGCGGCGACGGTTTCATAATGCCGCGTGGCGCGGCGGTATTGCCACGGATCGAAGCGCAGTGAAATTAGTTTTGAAGACATGCACCGTGCGAAGCTGGGAGTGGCGTGACCGCGACTCGATTGTGCGTCACGCAAACAACCGGAATGTCTCGATCAACCTGCGGGATCGTTTTCCTTATCCGTATACAATCCGGGATGCTCGCGGTTGGCTCGAAGGCGTTGTCGATCAGGAACGGGAAACTAATTTCGCGATCGATGTGGCGGGCGAGGCGGTGGGTGGTATAGGCTTCATACCGCAATACGACGTGGGCCGTCGCTCGGCTGAAATCGGCTACTGGCTGGGCGAGGAGTTTTGGGGACGAGGAATCACGACTGAGGCGTTGATTGCCGTGACTGACTACGCCTTTGCCCACTTCGATCTGTGTCGCTTATACGCGCACGTATTCGATTGGAATGGAGCTTCGTCGCGTGTGTTAGAAAAGGCAGGGTATGAATTTGAAGGACGCTTGAGGAAAAGCGTCACCAAGGAAGGTCAAACGATCGATCAGTTGATGTATGCAAAGATTCAGGAATGAAGCACGAGCCACAAAAAAGGAGACGACTATGAGAATGATAGCAGCCGGTTTGGTTCTGCTTTGCAGCGTGTTGTGCGTGAGTGCTCAAGAGACGCCGGTGGTAAGTACTTTGAATGAGAAGCGTGTGGCGCTCACTGAGCCCGCGGTCGCTTTGGACGCGAGTGGAGCGCCGGCGCTTGAAGCGACGCTGCGTACTACTGCGCTCAACGGTGCGCCGGATACGCCTGTTACAAACATTCGCATGATTGTGCGCAACCGGAGTGCAATGCCATACGCGTTTGTCTCTGGTTCTGTGACCTTTTACGACTCGGCCGGTGTGCGTTGCGGCGAAGGAGTGTTCAAAGCTGACGCGCTGGCAGTGGATGAATCATTTGAGACGGACACGCCTGGAGTCAGGATTCGTTGTGAAGTGGCAACATGGCGTGTTGTTGCGGCTCACTTGTTGCCGCGCATGCCTCCAAACGCGCCCATCGGTGCGTTGACTCGCACGCCATCAAACTTCGTGATCAGCATCGATGGCGAGACGCATCCAATTCAATTGGACAGGCCGCTCGTTGTTACGCTAGGAGAGCGCCGCAGGACAATTGTCGTGAGAACCGCACAATAGGTCCTATAGGACCAATAGGACCTATAAATGCTTTCAACCCTGATTGAGCTGCAACGTCTCAAACGCCTGGATCGCACCGGCTGGACCTTGCGTGGTCTTCCAAACGGCACCGAGTCCGTCGCCTCACACTCGTTTGGCGTCAGCGTGACTGCGATGCTGCTGGCCGACAAGTTTGCAGCGCAGGGAATCGCAGTCGACGTCGAAAAAGTTCTTCGCATCGCTTTGCTTCACGACTGGGCTGAAGTGCGTGTTGGAGACATGCCGCGCACAGCAACTCTGTATTTTGGCTCAGACGCAAGAAAGCACGCTGAAACCGCCGCCTTCCTGGACGTCGTTGACACGGTGGACGCGGACGGCATTTACGCCGACCTATATTCCGACTACGAACAGCGCCAGAGTCTCGAAGCGCGACTGGTGAAGGCTGCGGACGTGCTCGATCTACTGATTCAGGTCTATGCGCTCGAACGTGCCGGCGCGCGCGGGTTGAATGAATTCTGGGAAGTAGCAGAAAAGCCGGACTTCAATCTTGACGGCACTGCGGAACAGATTGTGCAGGAACTTCTCACATCGATCCTGAAGGCGCGCAGCGAACTGCATACTAATGTTTGATCTTTTATCGGACTTTGTTTCAGGCCTCACGTGGCAGAAGATACTTGTCGGGGCCTTAATTTTTCTTGCAAGTTTTTTAATTAACCTCGGCATTGTTTCCTTTATTTTGGTCAAACTGCCCGCCGACCACTTCAGCAAAAAGAGGAAGACGAAGTTCTGGGCCGGACCTCGACCTGCGATTCATGCGGCGAAGGTCATTGGCAAAAACATCGCCGGTGTTTTGCTGGTTGCACTGGGGATCGTGCTGTCGTTGCCGGGAGTGCCGGGACAGGGTCTGCTGACGGTTCTTCTCGGTATAATGTTGCTCGATTTTCCGGGCAGGCATCGGCTGGAACAAAAGTTGTTAAGCAAACCGAGTATCGTGAGCACGATCAACCGGTTGCGCGGACGATTCGACAAGCCGCCGCTGCAGTTGAACTGAGATCTGTCCACGGATACAATCTCTCGATTCTTCGGCGTTTGATATGATTGGCGCCTATAGCTTGATGCTCAAAAATTTCAACGCCGCCAGAATTGT
>Ga0207674_10011183_pt1 | contig 10091 bp, 3 predicted proteins | sample KBSCornC72_FD_184303 | JGI IMG/M metagenome (GOLD analysis project Ga0207674, IMG submission 184303) | Corn rhizosphere microbial communities from Kellogg Biological Station, Michigan, USA - KBS Corn C7-2 (SPAdes) (version 2) | ecosystem: Host-associated > Plants > Roots > Rhizosphere > Soil ... | reverse complement strand
CCGGCGCGCTAATGTTGCGCCGGGCGGCTTTGCGTTTCCGCTCGGCCCGCGCGTATAGTGGCCGCGCCCGCCCGGTGGTCACGGCTATGCCCCTTCACGATCTCCCACTGATCCTCGTTACCCGCGCCCTGGTCGACGGCGGCGACGGCCCGCACGTCGCCGAAGCGCTCGGCTTTCCCGAATTCCTCGGTATCGAGGCCGACGCCGACCGCCTGCACGGCGCACTCCGAAGTCTCGCCCGCGAGATCCTTTCCAAATCCGCCCCGCTCGACGTCCACCGCCGCGTCATCGCCGCCACCCCCACCTCGGGCAGCCTCACCGTCTCGATCAAGCCGCCCAAACCTTCCCCCGCATGGCGTGAGCCGATCGACCTGACGCTCGACGTCCTGCGATGGCGTCACGGCGATGACGCGGCCATCGCGTACGTCCCGGCGCTCGGCATCGAAGTAGTGGCCGCGCGCGACGACGCGCTCGATCCCCTGGTCGAACAGCACGTCCGCGTGGCCCTGGCCCGTGAGAAGCTCACCGAGCGCCTTCTCGACCTCGCGCAGTTAGCGCGCGTGCGGTCGATCACGATTGACCGCCAGGTCCTCACCGCCGACATCCCCACACCCGCCCAGATCGCCGCCGAAAACGTCAGCGAGACCCAAGACCCCAAGCCCGTCATCGCCGACGTCGGCGCCGTCCTCGACGACGCCCACGTCGAACCCGCCTATGAAATCGATCCGCTCGTCGAGCGCCTCGCCGACACGCTCGTCGGACGGCATCCACGGAGCGTGCTGATGGTCGGCCCGTCCGGCGTCGGCAAGACGGCCGCCTTCCACCAGTTATTCCTGCGCCACGATTTGCGTCTCGCCGCCACCCCGTTCTGGATGACCAGTGGCGCCCGCCTGATCGCCGGTGCGTCGGGCTACGGCCTCTGGCAGGAACGCTGCCAGCGCCTCTGCCGCCAGGCCAAGGCCGCCGGCGCGATCCTTCACCTGGGCAACCTCGTCGAACTGATGGAAGTCGGCAAGGCCGGCGGCAGTTCCACGGGCCTGGCTAACTTCTTCCGTCCGTATCTCGCCCGCCGGGACACCCTCGCCGTCGCCGAATGCGCCCCAGAGCAACTCCCGCTGATCGAGCAGTCGAACCCGCACCTGCTCACTGCCTTCGAAGTTATCCAAGTCGCCGCCCCCACCGCCGAATCCGAGCGCGCTATTCTCACTCGCGCGGCCGAAGCATTCGCCAACGCGCAGGGCGACGGGCGAGACTCGGTCATTACGCCCGACGCCGTCGACCGCCTCCAACGCCTCCACCAGCGCTACGCCACCTACTCCGCCGCGCCCGGCCGCCCGCTGCGATTCTTGCGCAACCTGATCGAAGACCGCCGCACGAGCGCTCCACCGGCACACGCACGCGAAACCGCCACGACGTCGCCACTCACCACCGCCGACGTCACCGCCGCCTTCTCGCGTGAGACCGGCCTGCCGCTCGCGCTGCTCGACGACGCCGTCCCTCTCGACCTCGACGCCGCGCGCGAGCACTTCGGCGCCCACGTCATCGGCCAATCCGAAGCCGTCGACCTCGTTACCGACCTGCTCGCGACCGTCAAAGCCGCGATGAACCGCCCCCGCCGCCCGATCGCCTCCCTGCTCTTCCTCGGCCCGACCGGCGTCGGCAAGACCGAGATGGCCAAGGCCCTGTCGGAGTACTTTTTCGGCGACGCGACCGGCAGGCGCCTCGTCCGCTTCGACATGAGCGAGTTCGCCAGCGCCGCCGCCGTCGCGCGCCTGATCGGCACCGCCTGGGAAACCCAAGGCGTCCTGACCGCCAGGGTGCGCGAGGAGCCGTTCTGCGTCCTGCTGTTCGACGAATTCGAAAAGGCCCACCCCGCCTTCTTCGACCTCCTGCTCCAGGTCCTCGGCGAGGCCCGCCTGACCGACGCCGCCGGCAGGCTCGCCGACTTCTCCAACGCCGTCATCGTCATGACCTCGAACCTCGGCGCCGAGTCATTCGGCGCCGGCCCGTTCGGCCTCGCCCGCGCCACCGTCAGCGGCGAGGCGCACGCTCGCGCCCACTTCACTCGGGCCGTCCAGGATCACCTGCGCCCCGAGCTCTTCAACCGCATCGACCGCGTCGTCCCGTTCCTGCCGCTGGGCCCCGAAACGATCGAGCGCATCGCCGCCCGCGAGATCGAACTGATCTCGCGGCGCGACGGCGTCCGCCAGCGCGACCTCAACCTCGACGTCTCCCCCGCGGCGATCCGACACTTCGCGCAAGCGGGATACGACCCGCTCTACGGCGCCCGCCCGCTGAAGCGCCGCATCGAGCGCGACCTCCTCGCCCCCCTCGCCGACGCCGCCAACCAATACGCGCAGGCTACCCCACTCGACGCCACCGTCGACGTCGTCGATGGCCTCCTCTGCGTCGCAGTCGCCGCTCGTCCCGCCGCGCCAGGTACGACCGAGAAACTCGCCGCAACCTCCGCGCAAGCCTCGACGACCGCCTCCCTCCGTCGCACGTGGCAGGCGGTCGCCCGCTCGCCTGCCGCCAGCGCACTGAATAACGAGCTCTTCAACCTCCGCCGCCTGTTCCTGCGCCAGGAGGCGCTCCCGCAGCGGCGCATCGTCGAGCCCGCACACCGCGAGCGCCACAAGCGACTCGACGCCATCGCCCAGGCCATGGCTCGGCTGGGTCGAGATCTCGTCACGCTCGAAGACGCCCTGCTCCTCCACCTCTACGAGGACGCGCCGTTACCCGCCAGCCCCGAACGGCGACCGCTAGACATCCAGCGCTTCGGCGTCGGCGTGCAGGAACTGAAGCTCCACCTGTTCGCCCTCGACCAACCCCATCCCGACGCGATCACGCTCGCGCTCTTCGGCAACGCGCACCAGCCTTTGTTCATGATGGCGCGAACGTATTATGAGCTCGTCGTCGACACCTTGGCCGCCCCGCGGGCGCCCGGTGTCGAGCTATTCGACGCCGCGCGCGCCTCGCCCCAATCCCACCCCCCGCCCGCCGTCTCCTATTTCACGCGACTCGGCAAGACCACCGTCCAGCGCACGCCCCTCGACCCGAAACACGCCGAGCCGTTCCTCGCCGAGCCGCGCGGCGGCGTCCTCGGCATCCTCCTCGAGATTCACGCCCCCTTCGCCCTCGCGCGCTTCCAGACCGAAGCCGGCATCCACCTCGTTGAAGAAGAACGCGGCAAACCCAGTTTCCCGATCCTCGTCGACACCTCCACCCAGCCCGCCACCGCGTACCGACCCCCAAAGGACGTCGAATTCCGCGTCGCCCTCACCGGACAGCGCCGCCGCACCTATACACTCAACCGCGGCGAAGCCGAAGACGCCGTCACGGGAAAAACCTACCGCTGGAGCAGCCGCTCCATACAACCCGCCCTCACCCAGGCAATCGAAGACCGCCTCTGGTCCCGCATCGACGCGGACACCGAACAGTAGTTGTTGTTTCGCCGAACCGCCCCCGAATTCGCTTGCGGTTTCGCACCGCCGCCCCTTGATCGCCAATCACTCCCAATCACAGATCGACTCGACGTACGCCGCCGACCCATCCCGCAACCACCCGTCCAACTGCGCCTGTTCCTTCAATTGCTGCCCGCGCCGCCGCGGCACCACGAAAAACGCCGACTCCACGCCCGCCAGACCACTCATGTCGCTCCAGAGCTTCTCCCACTGTGCCACCGGGAACACGTCCTCCTGCCCGTGGCCCCAGCGCTTCTTCACGTCCTTGAGCGTGATGTACGTCGGCATTCGAGCCGCAATCTCCCGCACCGCACCGGCGACCCGCTCCTTGTCCGCCAACTCCGCCCGCGAAAGCTTGAACAGCTCCAGCAACCGGTCAACCGAGATCCACGTCGTCATCGAATTGTAATACGACAGGTTGAACTCCTGCTCCTCCCGGGGCATCGCCAACCCCTCCACCAGCCGAGGCAGCCCGTTCACCCGCGCCAGCCCACCCCCGCGGTCGTCGATCCGCCGTGTGATCACCTCGAACGACAAACACGTCCCCCCGCGAATGTGCAATCCCAGCACCGCCGGATCGAGATCCGCCCCCAGCGTGTCGATGTTGTGCAGCATCAGGTGCTTTAAGTTCGGCCGCTCCACGAGTAACCGCTCCAGCGTCCCGTTCAGCAACAGATTCGGAATCTCAAACCAGTGCCCGACGGGATGCAAACACTGCGAAGGCAGGTTGTCCGTATAATCGCTCCCCTCGCCCGCCGACTGCGCCCATCCGATCAGCGCCGCGTGCGCGCTCTCGATCATCTTCTGCTTCTGCTCGTCCTGGATCCGCTGCGGCGTCTCCTCCCAATGAAACCGCAAGTCCCGCACCATCGGCACCAGCCGCAACCCGATCGACCGCCCCGGCGACAGGTGCAGCGGCCCCGTGTAACCGTAGTTCTGCGCCGCCTTGAGGTAATTCGCGATCGGCGCGTGCGTGAGATAGCTCGTCGTCAGCACGTGCGCCGGCATCGTGCCGAACGTCTTGCCCGTCCGACGGCTTTTCGCCAGGTGAACTTCGACGAAGCTGCGATGCCGACCGCCCAGCTTCGCGAACGGGTGCAGCGCCTTCACCACACCCGCCCCTTGCGTCCAGCGGCTTCCCACACCCGCCGCCAGCGATACCACCGCCACCGCCCCCTCCGCCAACGCCTTGCGGCCAATCTCGGCCAGCGACGCGTCCAGCGTGGCTTGCGCATCGACCACATCCTCACCGCGCACGTCTTCGATAATCGTGTTCGCCGGCAGCCGATTCTGCGCCAGCCCGATCCGCCCGTTCCGCAAATCCTGACGAATCTGCTCATGCTGCCGCGCGTCGAATCCATTTTCCTGCAACAGTTGCTGCAAACCCCCTTCACCCGCCGCGCCATCGAGCGACCGCGGAAACAGCCGATCGAACAACGTCTGCACCATCCCCGCCAGATCCGGATTGTTCCGACACGCCGCCCCAAACCGATCCAGCTCCGCCCGCCGCAGCGGCGTCAACGACCGCGGGTCCCGCCGCAGCAATCCCGGCACGATCCGCGCGTAATACCCCGCCGGCAACACCGCCTTGTCGTCCGCCAGCAATTCCGCCCACGTCCCGCGCGGGTTGATCGCAAAGTCGTAAACCACCGGCTCCATCGCGAACGGCAGCGCGTCTTGAAGCTCTCGTCGCGTCCGCGACATGACGTCTTGCAAAAAGACCTGCCCCTCCGCCTTGCGTCGCGGGTCGAAGATGAACCCCATCCCCCCGCCCGACATCCCCCCCAGCATCCAAAACCCCTTGAAATCGTCGCCGAATTCCTCACGCGTCCGCCGAATGATCGTCTCGGTGTAAAAGTTGCTCGCCCACGGAATGATCGTCTGGATCGGCTCGAAAAAGTTCTTCGTCGTCGCCGCCCCCACCGCCGGCACATCCCCTCGCTTCAGCGCCGCCAGGATCTGATCCAGGATTCCCAAGGCTTCGTGCCGCGCGTGCCATTCCCGCTCGCTCCGCAGCAGGTATTTCTCCGTCACCATCTCCAGGATCGGCCCGACGTTCTGCGCCATCCCACCATGCACGAGCACCAGCGAATCCTGCAACTTCTGCCGCGTCGCGTCCGACGCATCCTCCGGCCCCAGGATGCGATGATTCGGCAACAACCGCCCCCGGCTAGTCCCAAATTCCGGATCACCCTCCGACGCCGGCGCGCCAGTGATCAACTTCATGCCAGGCCACACGCCACCGCTGTCCTGCCACCCGCCTCCGCTGCCACCGATCCACTCGCCAAGAATCGCCCGCGCCGCCACCAGCCGCCGCTCGGCCTCACTCAATTGCCCCGTCAAATTCTTCGCCTGTCCGGTCGCGCGCATGCAGACCGCGATCAAGCCCGCGAGCAAATTCGTCGAAACCGCCAGTCGACTCCCCTTCGGAATGTTGTTGACGCTCGAAACGACTTCCAGTCCTAACCCCGGCCCAACCAACTGCGCCAGCAGATCCTTCAGCTCCAGCCCCGACCCCTCAAGCCCCGGCGGCACAATCCCCGCCGCAATGATCGCCGCCTTCAACAACCCCAGATAATCCCGAGCGAAATCATAAACCTCGGCGAGGTTCGAAATCTCCGCGTCCGCCCCCAAATCCACCGACACCAGCCGCAACACCGGCGCGTCGATCACCCGGATGTACGCCTCGACCGGCGGCCGCGGCGCGCGATCGCGCCCGTACACCGCCAGGTCGATGCTGACGTTCAGCACCCGCGCGCCTTCCGGAAAATCCATCCCCAGAAAAAAAATGTCGCTCCACCCCGAGTGCGACAGATCCATCCGCACCGGCGTCTTCTCCGCCAGGATCGGATACAGCCCCGTGCGATCGCTCTTCCGCAACAATTCCGGCCGGATTCGCAGGGGTTGATCCGCACCATGTCCGATCCGGAACATCCACTGATTCCCCCTGACACTCCGCACACTCCGCCGCACCTGGTTCGCCAGCGTCGCAAACGCCAGCTCTTTATAAGCCGACGCCAGCGCCGACGAGATCGCGTCGCTGGGCCCCTCTTCCCTCATGGCGTCCTGGAATACGTCGATCGCCTCATCAAACCGCCGCGACAAAAGTTGGTTGTACCCCTCGAACGGGATCAACCCCCGCGTCGCCACCCCCTGCTTCAGCGGCAAGTGAAATCGGTGAATCGCATAGAGGAAAAACAGCGCCCGCACGCGCTCGTACAGGTTCGTACTCGTCCGACGAAATGCGTCGAGCGACCTACATCCCGCCAACAGTTCCTGCGCCGACATCCCCTCCACCGCGCGCTCCAGCGCCATGTCGCGGACGGCGGGGTCGTTGGAAACGATGATGTTGATCAGCTTGTCGGACATGGCTTCCCCCCCTTTTACCCTTTCCGCGCCGCCAGCAACTCCACCATCTGCGCCAGCACCTCGTCCCGTTCCGAGCCGTCCAGGGCCAGTGCGAGTTGGGCAAACAGCAGCCCATACTTCCCACCCATGTCGTATCGCCGACCCTGCACCTGCAGCGCCAAATACTTCTCCCGCTCCGCCAGCTTCGCCAGCGCCGGCGATAGCGCGAACTTCCCGTCCTTCCCCGCCCCACCGTCCAGTTCGCCCAGCAGTTCCATCACCGCCGGCGTCAGCACGTGCATGCCAAAGAAACAGAGGTAATACCCCGCCCGCAGCCCGGGCACGATGAGCGACTGCTCGGCCTCTGTCGGCGTCGGCTTTTCCAGCACGTTTTCCACTTCGTACAGATCCTGCCGCTTGGGCACCCGCGTCCCGCCCACCGCGCCGAAAAGCGCCAGCATGCTCTCCCGCGTCGGCTGAACCGCCGACACCGCACAATTCTCCGCCGATGCGACTTCCACCAATTGCTGCGCGCACCGTTTGCCGGTCGTCGAAAGCGGCAAGTGATCGCTGACGAGGTGGAGGAACGGTTCGCCACCCGCGAACGCTTTCGCACAATAAAGTGCGTGCCCGTACCCGCGCGGCGTCGCCTGCTCGATGAACTGCAACCGCCCCGCGTAATCGCCCGCCGCGTGCGCGTACGCCTCGCGGTCGCCCGGCGCGATAACGACCCCAATTTCCTCCACGCCGCTCGACATCGCCTCCTCGATCAGGATGCGCAGCGCGCTCTTCTGCCGCCCGTCCCGATCGACGAACGTCTGCAGCGGAATCGTCCGCTGCCCCTTCCCAGCGGACGTGATGATCGCCTTGCCAATCTTCATGGCCGAAGTATCTGCGCGAACCAAGATTTGGGCAACGCCCCGAATCGGCTGGGCGAAAGGGTCTTCACCCCAACTCGAATCCCGAGATCGCAAAGACGCGATCGCCCCCCATCAACACGCCCGGCGGACCAGGCCAACCCATCCGCTTCAACCGCCGCGTCACGGCAAAGCCTCGCCGCGCCAACACCCCTTCCATCGCGCTCCCCGCCAACACATCGACAATTATCTCCAACCCGTCACCGGACGCAGACGGCGTGAACAACTCATCGCATAATTCCTCCGCCGTCCTCACGTCCGCCGCACAAATCGGCCCCAGATGCCACGCCACCCGGCCCGGCCTTACACATCCAAACCCGCGCAACCGGCCACCACCATCCAGCCACCGTGTCGCCGGATCAAACTCCCGAAGCAGTGGCCACCGATCCACACCCGTCGCCTCGCGATCCAATGCCCGGACCGCGTCCCACGCTTCCACGCTCAGCGACGCCCGCGAATCGCGGATCACCCCCATGCCCGCCCAGCGATTGATCTCCGAACAACACGCGAAACCCAGCTTCCGATAGATCGGCTCACCCTGGTCGCTCGCATCCAGCCCGAAGACGGAAACACCAACCCGAGCCCCGAGTTCCAGGATCGCCTCCATGATCCGTGTCCCAAACCCCTTTCGCCGATGCGCCCCATCCACCAGGATCAGTCCAACCCAGCCGACCAATCCGCTCCCCGACGGATACGTCGCCAGCGACCCACTTGCGACGATGCGCCCATCCACTTCTCCCACCAGGCACTGCCCCGGCCAAAGACGCAGCAACCGCCGCCAGTCCGCCGGCGCATGATTCCAGCCCGCCTGCGTCGAAAGCGCCGTAGCGGATTCGATCTCCTCTTCCCGTAGCGGGCGAATGGTCATGTTCCGATTTCCTCGTTGCGTGCCCAACTCAACATTTTCCCCCCTCCAACCCTATGTCCCAATATGAACCCGCGTCCATCCCCCCGCCCCGCGCTTCTTCGGCCCTCCCTTCTTTGCGTCCTCTGCGTCTTGGCGGCCATCCCGTCCTTAGCCGCCTCCATCCCACCGCCCGGCAATGACATCCCCGCCGCCGACCGCAAACAGCTCGAACAAGGTGTCGCGCAGCTCGCCAAAGAAATCGACTCCTTGAATTCTTCACTCAAAGACAAACCCGCCCTCCTCGCCCTCCTGCCCGACGTCGAAATCTACCACAAGGCCGTAGACTGGCCCCTCCGCTTCCACGAACTCATCGACGTCAAAAAGGCCAAGACCGCCCTCGCCCACGGTATGGAACGCGCCAAGCTTCTCGCCGAAGGCAAAACGCCCTGGCTCACCGCCGGCGGGGTTCGCGCGTACGTCTCCAGGATCGACGGCTCAATCCAGCCCTACATCTTGATGATGCCCAAGGACTATTCGCCCCAGGCCGCAAAGAAATACCGCCTCGACTTCTTCTACCACGGCCGCAGCGAAACCCTCACCGAACTCAATTTCATCTCCGGCAAACAGAACGAAGCCCCCGCGCCGTCCGGCGATCATTTCACCATCCACCCCTACGGCCGCTACTGCTGCGCCAACAAGTTCGCCGGCGAAATCGACACCCTCGAGATCCTCGACCAGACCAGGCGCGAATACCCCATCGACGACAACCGCGTGATCGTCACCGGCTTCTCCATGGGCGGCGCCGCCTGCTGGCACATCGCGGTGCATTACGCCGATCTCTGGGCCGCCGCCTCCCCCGGCGCCGGCTTCGCCGAGACCCGCCAATACCAGAAGATGGACGCCAGCGGCGAATGGGCCGCCCTGCCCGACTATCGCAAGTCCCTCATGCACCTCTACGACTGCCCCGATTACGCCCTGAACCTCTCGATGCTCCCCCTTATCGCCTACGCCGGCGAGATCGATCCGCAGCAACAGTCCGGCGACATCATGCAGAAAGCCATGGCCGACCTCGGCCTCAAGCTCGAACGCATCTACGGCCCAAAGACCGCCCACAAGTACGAGCCCGAAGCGAAAAAGGAACTGGACAAACGCCTCGACGCCTACGCCGCCAAAGGCCGCAACATCGTCCCCAAAGAACTGCATTTCGAAACCTGGACGCTGCGTTACAACCACATGTACTGGGTCGAGCTGCAGGGACTGGAAAAGCATTGGCAGCGTGCCCGCGTCGATGCCTCGATCAAGGGCGATTCGATCGACCTCAAGAGCACCAATGTGAGCAGCCTTGTGTTGAACATTCCGGCGACCGCGAGCCCCTTCGCCGCCGACAGCAAGGTCACGATCAACCTCAATGGCCAGAAGCTCGAAGCGACGACGAACAAAGAGAAAGGCCTCCACGCCGCCTTCGTCAAGGCGAATGACACGTGGAAGCCGGCAGAGGCAGTGGCGACGCGCGCC
>Ga0207674_10011176_pt1 | contig 10096 bp, 8 predicted proteins | sample KBSCornC72_FD_184303 | JGI IMG/M metagenome (GOLD analysis project Ga0207674, IMG submission 184303) | Corn rhizosphere microbial communities from Kellogg Biological Station, Michigan, USA - KBS Corn C7-2 (SPAdes) (version 2) | ecosystem: Host-associated > Plants > Roots > Rhizosphere > Soil ... | reverse complement strand
CGCCGGGGATGCGGCAAGCTTCCTGGGCGAAGAAACAGAGGCAGAAAAGTCTCTCGTTCCAGACCAGCAGGACGGTAGCATACAAACCGGGTCTTCTCATGATCATACTTCCTGCACGGAATTATCAGATAAGTAGCGCATTTTTCGTAGCGACGCGCTCCAGCGCATCTTTATTCAAGATGGAGGGTGATGAGGAAGTCGGCAATCGCCGCTTTCTCATCACCCTCCATTTTTTATTACCTCGCAGAACGGCCACATTATGAGTAGCGGGCTTCCAATAACACCTTACTTCGCTTCTCCGCGTTGGGCATTCCGCATGTCTTGATCTGCTTGACCACCGCCTGTACATCGTAGTGGACACGCCTGATTTCGGCCTCCCATTGGCCACCCTGCCAGGTGAAGATACCATAAGCCGCCCGCCGATCGTCGTCGCGCGGCATGCCACAACTGGCCACATCGACCAACAGGAGGTTGCGCCAGCGGCGGGTATAGGCGATATGCAGGTGCCCGAAGGCCAGAGCGCTCACACGTGCGTCCAGGTCGCCTAACAGGCGTGCCAGCGTCTCGTCATCGGCGTTCGGGAAAAGCGCGCCCTCCAGATTGCGCGGATTGGCATGAACAATCAACAGATCGCGTTCTTCTGGCGTATTGACGCGATACGAAAACGGCAGATTGGCCAGGTACTCAATGCCCTCCTGGCCAATCTGCTCGCGCGTCCAGGCCACAACGCCACGTTTCTTCTCGCCCTTCTCAGGAGCACTCGTGACCGTTTCCAGATCCACATTCCCCTGGATCACCGGGCAGTTCAGCTCTCGCACCAGTTGCAGCACCTCGCGTGGACGCGGCCCGTTCAAGCAAAGATCACCCGCGATCACCAGTTGCTCACAACGCGGCTGGCCCTCCAGATCGCGCAAAACCGCCTCCAGAGCCAGTTGATTGCCATGAATATCCGAGATGACCGCGACGCGCATGGTTGCCCTCCTCGTGATCTGACCAGAACGGCTGCTTTTCTGCCTCTATCCTACCACGCTAACAAATTGAACCACAAAACACCCCACCAACAGCGCGGAAGACGACCAATTCTCACTATCGCGCCGCAACCTGCCCGATCACACTCACATATTCATACATCGTATGTTGTTCTTCCCATTCTTGAGGTAAGGCATTGAAAACGCGGTCAAACTGGTCAGGAGGGACCTGAGCTTGAGAGACAAACAGATCCTTGAGCGCGCCCCAGCCAGAGTACATATTTGTGCGAAGTTTGATCCCGACGCGCCCTCCCCACTCTCCAACCGGGACATGCAATGTTCTGGCCTGGATACGCTGAATGCCCAGATCGTTCATGAGTTGAGGAAGTTGCCCGATATATGAGGCGTCAATCCCGCGTTTCTGGCTGACCTGATCCCACCATTGCAAATATTGCTGGGTGTATGGTCCCGCGTGGATAAAGGTGGTAGCTCCTTCAAATAATTCGATCCAGCCTCCCGGACGTACCACGCGGAGGTACTCAAGCAAAAGTCCGTGCCAGGCCGCCACGGGGATTGCTGCGACCAGCAAGCGGGAATGAAGGTAGTCAAAACTTGCTGAAGCGAAGGGTAAACCCTTGAGGATATCCTGCTGGACAAAGTGAGCGTTAATGTTTGCGCAGGGGGGCGTTGAAACAACGTCGATACCAGTGACACGCGCATTAGGAAATTGCTGTGCCATTTCTTGCACCCAACGACCGGTCCCAGAACCGACATCAAGAATCGCCGCAGGAGAGGCGAGCGGAGCTAAATAATTGGTTCCCAATATCCCCTGTAAAAAGAAATGCTGAAACTCCAGCCGGTTTTGTTCAGGGGCATCGTGAGCCAGCAGATAAGGAACTCTGGTTACTTGCTCACTTCCCAGGTCAGTAAAATAAATATTCCCATCAGAGGGAGGCAAATGCTTCTTTGCAGATTTGCGCCGAAACAGAGAAAAAGCCATGAATGATCCTTTCCAAACGCTTTTCGTTGAGGAAATGTCAGGGAGTAGCGTGAAATACCTGAGCAACCATGCAAAGGCATCACGAGATAATTGTACAAAATAAGAATGATACCCGTCAATCTTACAGAGTGAGAAAAGCCAGAGATGACTAAGCCTGGTAATCGGTTTTTAATGAGGCTTCCAAGCGGTTCAAGCAGTACGCCTGGCCGTAAATAATGCTACTATAATAGAGATGGGAAGACTGAATGGAGAAGCAAATGATACATCGTATTGGGGTAATTTCAGACACTCATATCCCGCAATTTAAGCAGTTGCCAGAGGCCGTGTGGACTCACTTTGCCAATGTCGAGCTGATTATTCACGCAGGGGACCTCTCGCGTCTCTCCGTCATCAATGAGCTGGAGACACTCGCGCCCGTCGTCGCGGTTCAGGGCAATGTCGAAGAGGCTGAAGTTGTACGCACGCTGCCTATCAAACGCGAGCTGCTCGTTGGTGGTTGCCGCATTGGCGTGGTTCATATTCTGGGCAACGCACAAACGCGAGCGAGAACTGCCCGCCAGGAATTCCCCACCGCGCGTTGTGTGATCTTCGGGCATAGTCACGACCCCTATAACCAGGAACACGACGGGCAACTGCTCTTCAATCCCGGCAGCGCCACCGATCGCCGCCGCCAACCCAGATGTAGCCTCGGCCTTTTGACAATCGATGATGAGACACCGGAGGTAAAGGGCGAGATTATTCTGTTATAATCCTGAAATTCTCGGCTACCCTTGACAAGCAGGCCATTTATGAGCACAAACGGACCAGGGAACAGGAGAAATTCGCCAGTCCTCTGATCCGTCCGTGATTTTGCCAGCATGAGCAGGGCTCTTCGCTAGCGTTCCACCTGCACGACGGCTTTGGTTTTAGCCCGCATATACTCCTGCCCACCCATATAGGGGCGCAAGGCTTCGGGGATGCGTATGCTGCCATCAGCCTGCTGATGGGTCTCCAACAGGGGCAACAGAATACGCGGCGAGGCGATCGCAGTGTTGTTGAGCGTATGCACAAAGCGCAACTTGCCCTCGGCGTCACGATAGCGCATATTCACGCGCCGCGCCTGCCAGTCGTGGAAGTACGAACACGAATGTGTCTCGCGGTAGCGTTCTTCGCTGGGCAGCCAGCACTCCAGGTCGTACATCGCGACCTTGCCATCGCCCATATCGCCGGTGCAGACATTGAGCACGCGATAGGACAGTTCCAGCGCCTGGACCAGTTCTTCCGAGTTCTGCAAGAGCGTTTCATGCCAGCGCACCGAAGTCTCATGATCCGCCTCACAGATCACATACTGCTCAACCTTGTTGAATTGATGCACACGGAAGACGCCGCGCGTGTCTTTGCCATACGTTCCAGCCTCCTGACGGAAACAGGGACAGTAGCCGACATAGGTTTGAGGCAGGTCCTCGGCTTTGAAAATCTCGTCCTTGAACATGCCGGTAATTGCAACCTCCGACGTACCAACTAGAAAGGTATCCTGGCCTTCGATCGCGTAGACCTGGTCGCGCCCTTTGGGGAACTGACCGTTGCCGATAAAGCAGAATTCGCGGGCCAGCGCGGGAACAATCAAGGGCGTGAAGCCATGTTTCGCCATGCGATCCATGGCGAAATTCATCAACGCCATCTCCAGGCGAACCGCGTCACCTTTCAAGATATAGCTACGCGCGCCCGCGACCTTGACCCCGCGCTCGATATCCACCATATCGAGATTCTGCATCAGCGTATAGTGGTCCAGCGGCGTGAAAGCGAAGTGAGGCTTCTCACCCCAGTGTTTGATGGGAACGTTGTCGTCCTCATCCTTTCCAATTGGCGCGCTGGGATCAGGAATATTGGGAACCAGATAGAGCAGTTGTTGACGCTCCTCGATCAATTTGTTCAGTTCCGGTTCCGAAGCTTTCATCTGTGCCGCCAGCGCCTTGCCCTGAGCGATGAGCGTCTCGCGTAACTCTTTATCTTTGCCCGCAGCCTGGATACGCTTCGAGAGCTGATTCTGCTCGGCGCGCGTCTCCTCTACCTGGCGCTGCACGGCCAGCACCTTCCGATCAACCTCCAGCAAATGATCGACATCCAGGCTGTTATTCTTCAGCCGACACGCCTCTTTGATCGCATCCGGGTTCGCGCGAATAAATGCCAGGTCTAACATAACCAACCAACCTCCTTCAACTAAGTGCCAATCAAGGATCTCAGATCGTGGGGACCGCAGCGCGCGCGAGGGGCGCTGCTACATTCACGAGAAATGTGATCTCTCAACCTGTCGAATCCCAATAAAAAAACGCCTCATCCTTCGAAAAGGACGACGACGTTCAACACGTACGCTCGTGGTACCACCTTCACTTCTTCCGCCGCGTCTGACGAGACGGAACTCGTTCTTGCCTGCTAACGGGGGCTACCGTTGACGCTCCTCGCGCCCGCTCACGGGTGGATTTCTCCTGGACAAAGCCACCGCATCGCACCAACCTGCGGCTCTCTTCGACTTGTCCGGGCTACTTGTCCCGTTCATCGCGTACTTTTTTTTCTCTCTGTACAGGATACCAGTAGCTTCCCTCACTGTCAAGAGCAATTGGCGCGCGGAAAATCGTTCGCCAATCTCAAAATCCACCCCTCCTGGCCTATGACCTCTGGTCATTGCCTATCGACGAACAGGCATTTCTGCGTTACAATCAGAACCGACAACAAATCTAGCGAGAGAAATTGACCGAGAAAACCGATGAGTGAACACGAAAGAAACCATGCCTTCCCGATCAGCGTCGTGCGCTACGGCATGGGCAAAGAGATACAGCTCTACCAGAGCGAACTGGTGATAACGAGCCATGAAGAAGGGAAAGAGATTCGTCTGCCCCTGGAAACCATCGAGCGGCTGACCCTGACGCCGGGCGACCCCAATCCCTCGAAGCTGGTACTGATGGCCGATCTGACCGATGGTTCCACAATGCTGTTGGTTGAGGGCATGACCAACGCGCGCGATTTCCGCGAAATGCTGCCCCACCTGGCCGAAGTACGCCCGGAGATCCAGCTCGACCCGCCGGATATGGGCGAGCAACTACGCCAGGCCCTGAACAGTCGCCGCGCCTGGAACCTGACCTGCTATGGAGCGATCCTGCTGATCTGCCTGTTCCTCTACGGCCTCTATCTGATCGTGGCATTTATTGGCAGCCATCATTAAGCAGAACAACAATCAGGATGGGTTAAAATGAGCCAGGATATCCGCGAAATATTTGGGATAAGCCCGGACCCACATATCCATGTCTTTCGCCGCACACTGAGCGAGCTGAAAGAATGGGCTTCACGGAAGAAATCGAGCGCGCCTACTATAGCGAAGCACATGAGAGCAACATCAGTGCTATTCAGCGCTGGGTATTACTCGAATAATCTGCTGCTTGCATCACACCCAGGAGAGCTTAAAACGCTGCAAGACGCGCTGCACTGCGGCCTGTTTCCAGAAGTCTTCGATGCCGAATTGGCGCGTGGCCCAGACGTAGAGCAGGAAACCGGCGAAAAGTTCCAGAACCAGTTTGAGGATGGCCAGGATCGCGCCGAAGAAGCCCAGGCTCTCCGAGACCGTCGTCACCAGGAACAGATCGAGCAGGGTACGCAAAAGCAACACGCCTCCGCCCATGACCAGCGAAGCCAGCAGTACGCGCACGGCGAACACGGCCAGCTTGCGCAAGCCTAACATCCCTATTTTCTTCTGCAAGAGGTAGATCAGCACCCCGGCTTCCAGCAGACCGGCAATCGAGGTCGAGAAGGCCAGCGTACCAAGGCCCCATGACGGACCCCAGTGCAGCAACTTGAGCAGAATCAGACTGAGCAGAATCTTCAGCCCAAACTGCGCAATACTCACCAGAACCGGCGTCTTGCTATCGCGGAAGGCATAGAAGGAGCGCGTCAAGATCTCGACCGAGGCCAGTCCGACCAATCCAAGGGCAAAGAGGGCCAGCGGCACCGATGTCGTTGTAGAATCGTCGAGATTAAAGGCTCCATGCTGGAGCAGCACCTGAATAATTGGCAAGCCAACGACCATCAAGCCGATACTGGCCGGGATCGAGAGAAAGAAGATTGTGCGCAACGTGTCTTCGATAATCGTACGCACGCGATCCAGGCGACCCAGCGTGACATTCTCTGCCATCGTGGGAAACGCGGCAGTCGAAACCGCCATACCGAAAATGCCCAGGGGCAACAAGACCAGTTGGAACGCCTGATAATACTGCGTTATCAGACCATCGGCCAGCAGCGGAGTAGCCACGAAAGCGAGGATCAGCGCGCGATCCACAAAGGTCGAGAAGTAGAGGACCGCCGCGTTCAGCGCACGCGGGAGCATCTGCCGTCCAATCTGGCGCACGCCGGGATGTTTCCAGTCAAAAGAGAGGAACGTATAGTGCATCTTCTCTTTGATGACACCGGGAATCTGGATGCCAACCTGGAAAAGCGCACCCACAATCACGCCGATTGTCGCGGCATAGACGGCAAAGTCCAAATGGGCAGCGCTACGTCCGAAGAAAACGAGCAGGAAACCCGGCAGCAGACCACAAATCAGGCCCACGTTATAGAGCACGGTACCGATCGCGGGCAGCATAAAATTCTGACGCGAGTAGAGCACCGAATTAAGCACAACCCCGCCGCCCATGATGATTGATTGCAAGAGCATCAGGCGTGTCAGGGTGACGATCAGGCCCATTTCTGTAGGGCTTACACCTGGACCTGGATTGTAGAGCGGCACCAGTTCAGGAGCAAAGATAATAGCGATCAGGGCCAGGAAACACATGATGCTCAGGGCCAGATTAAGCGCGGAACTGGCGATATGCCACGCAGTCTTCTCATCGCGTTCGCCGAGCATGTATTGCGTAAAAACCGGGATAAAGGCCGAGCTGAGCGCGCCACCTGCCACGATATTAAAGATCAGGTCGGGGACGAGGAAGGCCTGCAAATAGGCATCAGACCGCATACCAGCGCCAAAGACAAACGAGAAAAGCGAGCTGCGCAACAATCCCAGGACACGGCTGGCGATAAACGCGCCGGTCAGGATCAGCGTAGCGCGGGCCATTGTCGTCTTTTGCATTGCGCTGGTGTCCTGCTGGCTGACCGAGGGAGGATTGGGAACCGCCGTCTTACCAGTGAGCGAGACAAAGCCCGAAGGGCCGCGCTGCAACAGGGACGAGTGTGGTTGCTCCACGCCAGGAACAGCGGGCTTGCTGGGCATCGAAAGCAACCCTGACGGGCCATGTTTGAGCAGCGATGATTGTCCAGGGTCATCCGCGACCGGCGAACGCGGCTGAGATGACGCCTGGGAATTCCAGGATGGATGCGGAGCATTGCCCGCACCGGGCGGCATCAGCGGTGGAGTCTCAGGGGTGCCGAGCAGGTTGTTGAGCAGACCGGCAAAACGTTTCGGTTGACCATCCTGCGCCTGATGCGGATTGGCATGTCCCCCTTGCTGGCGATGCATGCGTTCCGCGCGCAAACGCTGAAGCCGATCCTGACGCAACATCGGGATCGGCTGCGAGGGCTGCGGCGTGTTCCCATACTGATACTCCAGGCCCTGACCATAACCCAGGCTGGCTCCCATATCGAGCAGCGGCTGCTGGTACTGCGGAGGGACCGCTTGTTGCGGCTGCTGATATGGCGGCGGCGCTGGCTGCTGGTATGGTGGCTGAACCAGAGGGCCGAAAGGCGTTGACAGAGGTCCAGAGGGCGAGCCAAACGCACGTAATGAACGAAATTGCGACTGGGCGGGCGACGCTGGAGGCAGAGATTGCCCAGGCGGCAACGGTTGCGAGGGAGCAGCGGGCGGCATGGGAGGAGCAGACTGCTCATCCTGATCGTATTGCCATCCATAGTACGGCTGCTGCTGTTGCTCTGGCGTCCCCTGAGGAGGCAGAGGTCTGTATTGTCCTTCGTTTCCCACAAATACTCTCTCAAAAAATTTCTGACTGCTTGTTCTAACGCATACAGGCCACCGTCACGCACTCGTCAAAGAGTGGAGGCAGGCACCGGGCAGCTAGAAGCGCAACATATCAAACAATGTCTGAGACGACACAGATTCGGTGGATAGCATACCATAGTAGCCCAGTTTTGACCAATCTAACCCCGAAAGTCATAGGCGGCAAGCCCACTCACACATTCAATAATACGGAAATATCGGGCTTTTGGAGGACAAATATCTGAGGGATGAGGAAATCTGTTACTCTTCTCGTGGAAAGCTGAGTTGATATGTCTGATACTTTTCAGGCAGATCTTTGAGCCAGGCATGTTGCTCCGGCATCTCTGGCACCGCATAACCGCGTACGTCGGAAAGCACCTCACAGGCGCGTTCTGGCGCAAAACCAGTGAGGATCAGGATGCTTGCGGCAATCAGCACCGAACGCCCCAGGCCAGCCCGACAGTGCGTCGTAACATGCTTACCGGCGAGGAGATACGCCTTTAACTGCTCCAGAAGCTGGAAGGTGGCAGCAGAAAAGGGCGGGATGCTGAGATCGGTAATAGGATACGAAAGAAAAATGATGCCCTGAACGCGACAACATTCGGCTTCATCCACAAGCTCCAATTCGCTCACTTCGTCGGGCGTCAGAAGCGAAACCAGCACATCAACGCCTGCATAGTCAAGCTGCTTCATCTCATCACTCAGCCATTCGCCGCCGCGTGGACGTGGCATCACGCTGATTTTGCCAATGGGAAGATTCTGGACCGTGTACAAACGCGAAGTTATAGACATACCATCCTCCTTGATAAGATCAAAAACGTGAGATCAGCAATAATCGGGTAAATAGTGCTAAATCAGGAGTACGACGAGTAGAGAGATGCCCACAATCAATAATACCAGATAATCGGCGTAACTCATAGTTTTCTCGTGCAGGCGCGTTTGCTGGCCATCAACCTGATAACCGCGCGCATCAAGGGCGGTGGCCAGTTCGGAGGCCCGGCGAAGGGTATTGCGCAAAAATGGCACGAAGAGTGCCAGCACACTTTGCAGACGTTCGCGCAATGAGCCAACGGTAAAGCCTGCTCCACGCGCGGTCTGAGCTTTGAAAAGTTGCTCAATCTCTTCGAGCAGAGTGGGAATGAAGCGGAGAGCCAGCAAGGCCATCAGGGCAAAATCGTCCACCGGCAGATGGAGCCAGCGCAAAGGCTTCATGAGCATAGTCAGCCCCTCGATCAAGGCGACGGGCGAGGTAGTCATGGTCAGTAAAAGCGAGCAGGGATAGAGGGTCAGAAACAGCGCGAGAAAAATACTATTCGACCAGACAGCATCATAGGTGATCTGATAGGCCAGGCGCGGCTCGGTATGAGCTGGATGGGAAATGAACGCCAACACTATGGCAGGGGTAAACAGGACGATGAGCACAAGTATCACCCCGAAAACGCGCCTGCGCCAACGCTTGACGCCGGGGCGACGCAAGGCAGGTAGAGGAAGCAGAACCAGGAGAAGATATATAGCCAGCAGGAGGGCCGCGACCAACCCCAACTCCATTAAAAAGCGTGGAGTGAGCGGGAGCGAGGGCAGAATATACAGAGACCGACTGTTATCGCTCGCTCTGACGGACGAGAGCAGACCCAGCGGCAGGCCAATCAGGACCAGAATAAACAAAAACGTGAGCTTGCGACCTATCTCACGCCAGCCAATACCTGAGCAGGCAATCCCGCACAACACCAGACCAACAGCTACGAAGTACGGTGTGAAATTCCAATAACTTTGCTCTGCTATTAGCAGACTCGCAACCAGCATCACGATAACTAGCAGTTTTGTCCTGGCCTGCAAGCGATGAAGCAGGCTATTCCCTGGATAATAGATCCCCAATGAGATATTTTTTAATATCATCCTATAAACCCGTATTTCATACAATACTCCATATTCATCGCTTCCGCGTAAGGAAGTGATAAACCTCATCAACCGTTGCCACTTCCTCCGGTATCTCCAGTCCGCGCCGGCGCATGTGCATGAGTAGCGAACTGAGAGGCGGCGCGGCCAGTCCGTAACCATGCAGCGCCTCCGGTTGCGCGAAGATCTCGCGCGGCGTTCCCTGCATGACCAGGCATCCCTGGTGGAGCACAAAGAGTGTATCGGCCAGCGTCATCACTTCGGTCATGTCGTGCGAGA